>Ga0210377_10002041_pt1 | contig 17964 bp, 17 predicted proteins | sample PLM4_65_b1redo_FD_155480 | JGI IMG/M metagenome (GOLD analysis project Ga0210377, IMG submission 155480) | Groundwater sediment microbial communities from an aquifer in East River, Colorado, USA - PLM4_65_b1 redo | ecosystem: Environmental > Terrestrial > Soil > Riparian zone | place: USA: East...
CAGCTCATTGTTTTTACCCGGATCGCATCGTTCATAATGACCGGCAAGGCGGTCAGATGACTCCTTTCCCCTTTTTATGGCCTGTTCGAGGCGCCTGACATGCAGAAATTTTTTTCAGTTCCTGACAAATTGTCTTGAATTTGCGATAATACATAACTATAATACCTACCTTATGTTTCCGAAACTGAGCAGGAGGGAGTACGATAATGGCGGTAAAAAAAGGTGCGCAGAAGAAAAAGGCTGCCAAGCCCGCAAGACCCACCATCAAGAAGACGGCCAAAAAAGCCGTAAAACGATCCGCGGCAAAGGGAAAACCGGTTAAAAAGAAAACGGCCAAGAAAGCCCTTGTAAGAGCCGCCCCAAAAACAGCGAAAAAGACGGTAAATCCGGCAACCTCCGGAATAACCACGCTGCCAAATCGACGCATATCGCCGGCTGAGCGGAAACGGAATGAGCTGCTGAAGAAATTGCTGCTTAAAAAAAGGAATGAGGTCGTGGAAGGCCTGGAGACCCAGATGGGCCGAAAGCTGGTCCGTGAGACGGGACAGAAGATCGATTCGGCAATGGACAGCGCAGACCAGTCAGCGCTCGACATGGACCAGGGCATCGATTACTCGCTCCTGGAAATGAAATATGAGCAGTACAAGGACATCGCCGATGCCTTCCGCAAGCTCCAGAACAATACCTATGGACAGTGTGAGGAGTGCGGTGAAGAGATCGACATCAAGCGCCTTGCGGTGAATCCTCTTGCCCGGTACTGCGTCGCCTGCAAGACGACAAAAGAGAAACTGGAGAATATCCAGAAGGAAGAGACGAGGTTTAAGGAGTAATAATCTGCCGGATCGGACCGATCCGGCAGATCGGACAGATATCAGTCACTTTTTCTTGACAAATCGGCCATAATACAGTATCTTGTGCCTCTGAATTTTCACGTGGCGGTGTAGCTCAGCTGGTAGAGCAGGGGAATCATAATCCCTGTGTCCGGGGTTCGAGTCCCTGCACCGCCACCATTTTTCTCTTCTCTATTTTCTCATCATAATAATCATAACTAACTTGAAAAATCATCGGATGCCATTTCCGTTGGCAACCCGCGTTCATCGGCCATGCTGCTAACCAAGGTCAAAGAAACCATAAAGAAATATTCCCTGCTGAGCCCCGGAGACCGGGTGCTTGTTGCGGTCTCGGGCGGGCCGGACTCGGTCTGCCTTCTGGCTGTTCTACAGGCGTTCGCAAACGATCTCGACCTGACACTCCACATCGCACATCTTGACCACACTGACACTCCACGTCGCACATCTTGACCACATGTTCCGGGGAAAAGAATCCGCTGACGACGCGCTGTTCGTCTCGAAACTTGCAAAAAAGTCCGGCATCCCGGCGACGATCGAGAAGTTTGACGTACCGGCCTACTGTCTTGAGCGCGGCCTGTCGCCTCAGGAAGGCGCGCGGGAGGTACGGTACGATTTTTTACAGCGTGCGGCAAAGACCGCCGGCGCGTCCCTTATCGCAACCGGCCATACGGCAAACGATCAGGCCGAGACGTTCCTCATGCGGCTCATACGCGGTGCCGGCGCCTCCGGCCTCTCGGCCATCCCGCCGGCCAGGGAGAACATAATCAGACCGCTGATCGAGGCCACGCGGGACGAGGTGATGAAATACCTGAATGAAAAGGATCTCGCGTTCGTAACCGATTCGTCGAACACCAAACCTGTGTATACACGGAACAGGATACGGATGGAGGTGCTGCCCGTTTTGCAACGATTCAATCCCCGCATCGTCGCAACGCTCGCGGCCGAGGCCGGCCAACTCAGGGAGGAAGATGAGGCGGTCGAGGGGTATTGCACAACACTTTCCGACAGCCTCCTAGTACAGAAGGAAAACGCCGTCTTCGTGAAGCGAAATGAGTTCAATACGCTTCCGCCTGCGTTCAGGCGCAGACTGCTGAAAAAGGCATCCGACCTTGCCGGGATGGGATCCTCGGGGCTGTCCCGGATACAGATCGATGAAGCCATCGCGTTCATGGCCGTTGCCCAGACCGGCAGGACCATGGACCTGCCCCCCGGCCTTGTAATCGGGCGCGAGTATGACCGGTTCGTTATCAGTGCTCAATCGGGAACAAAGGACTTCTCCCATGTTATCATGATACCCGGCGTTACCGTGATACCGGAGCTCCGCATGGAGATCGAGACGCTGGTCGCCGATCAAATCCCGGAAGAGCAGGAGGATATAAATTATGTATGGCAGGCCCTGTTCGATTATGATAAGATAGAGCCCATTCTGAAACTCAGGAACAGACATCCCGGCGACTGGTTCTGTCCAACCGGAATGGGCGGCAAACACAAGAAGATACAGGACTACTTCGTGGACGAAAAGGTCCCTCGCAGAAAGCGCGATCTCGTTCCACTGCTCTGCTCGGGCGGGGATATTCTGTGGGTAGTGGGTCTCCGTACTGACGAGAGGTGTTTGCCGGGCCCGAATGCGAAAAGGGTGCTGGTGGTGCAGGTGAAGCTGTAATGAGCCTGCAAATCAGGTTATCGCAAAAAGGCGGTTTAAAGTTTCACCGCTTATCCCTCACGGATTTTTTTCATGGAGGACAACAATGGTAGGCATCGATTTCGGAAAACCGCTTTTTACCCGTGAGGAGATCCAGCGGAAGATACAGGAGTTGGGCCTGCGGATCTCGACAGACTATTTCGACAAGGACCTGATCGCCGTCGGGGTCCTCAAGGGCGCGCTTTTCTTTATGTCCGACCTGCTCCGATCTCTCAGGATCTCCGTCAGGATGGACTTCATCAACTGCACCAGTTCCGCCACCAAAGGCAAAGACGGCAATCCAGTACGAATGCTATGTGACATGAAAGAAGATATCAAGGGCAAACACGTCCTGCTGATCGAGGATATCATGGACTCCGGCGTGACCATCGATTACCTCAAAAAGATGCTCCTCGAACGGGGGCCGGCTTCGCTCAAGGTGTGCGTGCTGCTCGATAAGACCGACCGCCGGCAAGTGCCGATCGAGGCGGACTACGCGGGCTTCCGGATCCCGAATAAATACGTGGTTGGTTATGGACTGGACTATAAAGACCGCTACCGCAATCTGCCCTATATCGCCGTGCTCCCCATGGAGGAGCGGCAGGTCCCGTAAGAACCGAATGACGGCCTGCAACAACCAGGCATTAGCGTGATAAATCAGCCGATTGCCCGATAGTCGTATCCGAGGGGCTAAAACGGATAAACTGTTGTCAGGAGCACGGGAATATGTTACTATCCACGGCGTCAGTGAAGGTTTCATGAAGATTTTCGGATGATTGGTCTTGAGTGTCGAAATCATTAAATTTTCATGTCCTAATCTTCAATTTCTTTACACTTGCGAAGCAAACGGAGGTTTCTATCAGTGAGCGCATTCTATAAAAATCTGGCACTGGTACTGCTGTTCGTAGTGGTATCGGTGCTCATCTTCAATCTGTTCAATCCCGTTGGACAGAACGCGGTCCAGATACCCTTCAGCGATGTCATGGACAAGATCTCGAGCGGGGAAGTGAACGACGTCACGATCAAGGGCGCCGAGATGCTCGGCACGTATAAGACCGGCAAATCCTTCAAGACCAACCTGCCGGAGTATCCCGACCTCGTCAAGGACCTCCGCTCCAAGGGCGTGAAGATCAATGCGGAGCCGGTGAAAGAATCCGCATGGTACAACTTCCTCGTGGTCTGGGCGCCGCTCATTCTCATGGCGCTCTGGTTCATGTTCATCATGCGCAACATGCAGATGGGCGGCAACAAGGCCATGTCATTCGGCAAGAGCAAGGCCAAGCTTCTGAACGAGAGTTCCAAGAAGGTGACCTTCAGTGAAGTGGCCGGCATGGATGAGGCCAAGGTCGAGGTCCAGGAGATCATCGATATCCTGAAAGACCCCCAGAAGTTCCAGAAACTCGGCGGCAAGATACCGAAGGGTGTGCTGCTCGTCGGCCCCCCGGGCACGGGCAAGACCCTCCTTGCACGGGCCATCGCAGGCGAGGCGGGCGTACCGTTCCTCTCGATCAGCGGTTCTGATTTTGTCGAGATGTTCGTCGGTGTGGGCGCATCGCGCGTCCGCGACCTCTTCGAACAGGGCAAGAAGAACGCACCGTGCATCATTTTCATTGACGAGATCGATGCCGTGGGCCGGCACCGCGGCGCAGGCCTCGGCGGAGGCCATGACGAGCGCGAACAGACCCTGAACCAGCTCCTCGTGGAGATGGACGGGTTCGAGAGCAACGAGGGTGTGATCCTCGTGGCAGCCACGAACCGTCCCGACGTGCTCGACCCGGCGCTCCTCAGACCGGGCAGGTTCGACCGCATGGTCGTGCTCCCGCGGCCCGACTTGAACGGCCGGATCGGCGTGCTCAAGGTGCATACGCAGAAGATCAAGCTCGCACCGCACGTGGACATCGAGTCCATTGCGCGCGGCACCCCCGGCTTGTCCGGAGCGGAACTGGCGAACCTGGTGAATGAGGCGGCGCTGCTGGCAGGCAGGCTCGGCAAAACGCAGGTTGAGACCGACGATTTTGAGCGCGCCAAGGACAAGATACTCATGGGCCTCGAGCGCAAGTCCATGCTGATCAGCGATGAGGAAAAGAAGAATACGGCCTACCACGAGGCGGGCCATACGATGGTAGCACGGCTCATTCCCGGGACCGATCCGGTGCACAAGGTCTCGATCATCCCGCGCGGCATGGCCCTTGGCGTCACGCTCCAGCTCCCCACGGCTGACCGGTATTCCTACGACCGGGAGCACTTGCTCAATAATATTGCCATTCTGCTCGGCGGCAGGGCTGCGGAGGAGATCGCCCTCCAGCATATGACCACCGGCGCAGGCAACGACCTCGAGCGCGCCACAACGCTCGCCCGGAAGATGGTCTGTGAGTGGGGAATGAGCGACTCCATGGGTCCCCTGTCCTACGGCAAGAAGGAAGAGGCGATATTCCTCGGCCGCGAGATCGCACAGCACCGTGATTACAGCGAGAGCACAGCTATCGAGATCGACAAGGAAGTAAAGCGCATTGTCATGGACAACTACCACCGGGCCAGGACGCTGATCCAGGAGCGCGAGTCCCTGCTGCATAACCTGGCAAACGCCCTGCTCGAGAAAGAGACCCTCGATGCCGCTGACATCGACGCGATCATCAACCCTCAGCCTGCACTGGCTTAGGAGGGTGGTATGGAGCCTGTCCTTCGGATCTCCGGCCGTGGGGCGCTAGCAATAACCCTGAACAATCTCACCTCCGGGCAGACAGCCCTCCTCGATAGTATCGTCCGATCATCCGATAGCGGAGCAGGTTCAGACCCTGCTCCGTTCTTTTTTTCTTCGGAACACACCCCGGGCAAGGGCCCCGCGGCAAGGGTCCTGACCGGCAACCCCGGCCAGTTGAGAAGACTTTTTTCACTTCTGGCCGCCGATCATCGCATCCCCTCATCTCTTTCACAAAAAGGTTACTTGCTGCTTGACAACTACCTGCGCTCGGATTATAAGATTGATTGCAGAGGGAAGCTCCTCGACCTCGGCAGACGCACGCATATCATGGGCATCCTGAACGTGACCCCGGATTCCTTCTCCGATGGCGGGCGCTATGCCGGTGCGGAGCGGGCCCTCACGCATGCACGTGACATGGCTGCAGCAGGCGCAGACATCATCGATATCGGCGGAGAGTCCACCCGGCCCGGGGCAGCTCCCCTGGCCGAGGAGGAAGAGCTCCGCAGGATCATCCCGCTCATCGAGCGCCTTGCATCCGATCTTGCGGTCCCGATATCGGTCGATACCTATAAGTCATCGGTGGCGAAAAAAGCGATCAAGGCCGGTGCCGCGATCGTGAACGACATCAGCGGGCTCAGGTTCTCGCACGACATGGCGAACGTAGTGGCAGAATCCGGCGTTGCCGTGGTCATTATGCACATCAAGGGGACCCCGCGTGATATGCAGCAAAGCCCTGTGTATGACGATGTAGTCGGCGAGGTCATGGCCTATCTTGAGGAAGGGATCGAGATCGCCCTGAAAGCCGGCGTGGACCGGGAAAAGATACTCATCGACCCGGGCATCGGATTCGGCAAGACGCTTGAGCACAATCTCATTATCCTGAACAGGCTTCAGGAATTCCGCGCCCTCGGCAGGCCGGTCCTGCTTGGTCCCTCGCGAAAAAAGTTCATCGGCACGGTCCTGGGTGTCCCGGTGCCCGAGCAGCGCGTTGACGGTACAGCCGCCACCGTGGCGCTCGGGATCGAGCGCGGCGCCCGCGTCCTGCGGGTCCATGACGTGGCGCGTATGGTGCAGGTAGCGAAGATGACGGATGCGATCGTTAATAGCAAATTCTAAATTCGAATATCTAAACTCTAAACAATATCAAAATGACAAGAAAATCTAAAAATGTTTTACCACGGATTAGCACGGATAGACACTGATCGTAAAATACTAAGAACTAAATCTTGAATTCTTTTCCGCCTGCGCCCTGCGTTTACGAGTGGCAACGCGAGTGCAGGGTGTGTTCATCAGTGTGCATCCCTGGTAAATATGAATTTATTTTTGTTCCGGTTTATCCGGGTTGGGGTTTATAGTTAGATGACCAACTTCACCGAAATACGCGAGGCCCTGACGCACTATCGCTGGTTCAACGATACGGTGGACATAGCGCTCGTCTACTATATCATTTACCGGCTGCTGCTCATCATCAAGGGCACGCGCGCCTTTCAGATGCTCATCGGCATCGGACTTATCGTGCTTGTGCTCATTGCCTCGCAGGCGTTTGAGTTTTACACCCTCGATTGGCTCATCCACAGCTTCTGGTCGCAGATCGTGCTCGCCGTCGTGATCCTGTTCCAGCCCGAGATCAGGCGCACCCTTGCCCGGTTCGGCGAACGCAATCTGTTCCGCTCACTCTCCGCGGTCGAGGGCTCCAAGTTCATTGAAGAAACCGTCAAAGCAGCCGTCAACATGGCAAACAAACGGATCGGAGCGCTCATCGTTCTTGAACGCGACACGGACCTAACGACCCTTGTGGAGATGGGCACCGAGCTCGATGCCAAGGTCACGAAAGAGATCCTCATCAGCATCTTTCTCCCCTACTCGCCGATCCACGACGGGGCCGCGATCATCCGGAGCGGCAGGCTCACCGCAGCCGGATGCTTTCTGCCGCTTACGTTGTCTTCGAACATCTCCAAAGCGCTTGGTACACGCCACCGCGCAGCAGTGGGTCTCACCGAGGAGAGCGATGCCGTCGTGGTGGTCGTGTCCGAGGAGACGGGCGAGATCTCCTTGGTCGTGAACGGCGTGATCGAGAACGACGCGGATGCGCCCGCGCTCAGGAAGACGCTGTCCGATATGTTTGTCAGGAAAAAGGGGCAATGACCGTACCATGAATATCCGAAACATCCTGTTCGAAAACTGGGGCATCAAGCTTGTATCGCTCGGCCTCTCGCTCACCCTCTGGGTCTATGTCACCTCAAAGGGTAAAACCGAGATGACGCTCACGGTGCCGCTTGAACTGCGGAATATTCCCCGGGACATGGCAGTGGTCGGCAATGTCGCGGGGTCCCTGGAAGTGCGTATTCAGGGCCAGGAACGTGTCCTGAGAGACATCAAGGACACGGATAAAATGGTCGGCGTCATCGATCTGTCAATGACGAAAGTCGGTGAAAATACCGTGCATATATCTCCTGACGACATCAAGCGGCCGGCGGAAGTAACCGTGACTCATATGTCGCTGTCCGAGATCAAGGTGAAGCTTGAGCCATTGGTCCGGAAGGCATTCCGGTTGCTGCCGGTCCTGCACGGAGTTCCCGCGGCCGGATACCGTCTCGCTAAGATCACCGTCCTGCCGCCGAGAATCACGGTCGAAGGGCCGGAGAGCCTGATGACGGCACTGAAACAGCTCCAGACGATGCCGATCGACATCCAGGATGCAAAAGAGACCATGACCGTGGAACCGAAGATCGACTACCAGGGTCAACCAATGAAGCTCCTTGAAAAAAAAATCGTGATACGGATTTTCATTGAGCGGGCGAACAAATAAAACGTCCGTGAACTGACATGCACCAGGGAGGATAAAAATCCGTGCAGGTTCGTGCACCGATAATCATCCCCACGGCGGATCCTCTCCCATCGACGTGGAGGATCCAGGGAGAGGAGAATATTCAGGTGAGAAAGCTTTTCGGGACTGACGGCGTGAGGGGCGTGGCGAACCAGGACCCCATGACCTCGGAGATGGCGATGCGCATCGGCAGGGCTGCAGCGCACGTGTTCCGTGATTCAGCCCGCAGGCATCGCATCGTGATCGGCAAGGATACAAGGCTCTCGGGGTACATGATCGAAAGCGGGCTCACCGCCGGTCTTTGCTCCATGGGCATGGACGTGCTGCTGGTCGGTCCCGTGCCGACACCGGGGATCGCGTTCCTCACCCGCAGCCTCAGGGCAGACGCCGGCGTCGTGGTCTCGGCATCGCACAACCCCTACGAGGACAATGGCATTAAATTCTTCGGCAGGGACGGGTTCAAGCTCCCGGACGAGGTCGAGAAGAAGATGGAGGACCTGATCTTCTCCGGCGCCATAGACTCCGTCCGTCCCACGGCCAGCGAGATCGGCAAGGCCTTCCGGATCGACGATGCCATCGGCAGGTACAATGAGTTCGTAAAATCCTCCATCCCCCGCGGCATGGACCTCTCCGGACTCCGCATCGTGGTGGACTCCGCCAACGGCGCCGCATATAAGATCGGGCCGCGCATCCTGACCGAGCTCGGCGCCGACATCATCTCGCTCTGCGACCAGCCGACCGGCATGAACATCAACCAGGGCTGCGGTTCGCTCCACCCCGAGGTCATCAGCCGGGCAGTGGTCGCGAACAAGGCCCAGATCGGCATCGCCTTTGACGGCGACGCGGACCGCGTGATCCTGTGCGATGAGAAAGGCATCGTGATCGACGGCGACGCGGTCATGGCAATCTGCGCGCTCCAGATGATGAAACACGGCCGACTCAGGCACAACACGCTCGTGGCCACGGTCATGAGCAATCTCGGGCTGGAACTGGCAATGCAGCAGGCAGGCGGTAAGCTCGTCCGAGCGGCCGTCGGCGACCGGTATGTCATGGAAAAGATGATTGCGGGAGGCTACAACCTGGGTGGAGAACAGTCCGGCCATCTCATCTTCCTTGACAACAATACCACGGGCGACGGGCTCATCACCGCGCTGCAGGTCCTCACGATCATGAAACAGACCGATAAACCGCTGTCCGAACTGGCGACCTGCATGAAGACCTATCCCCAGGTACTCGTGAACGTAAAAGTGACGGAGCGGCGCGACCTCGAGTCGATCCCCGAGATCGCGAATCGCATGTCCGAGATCGAGAAGAAACTTGACGGCACCGGCCGCCTGCTCGTCCGCTACTCCGGCACCGAGCCCAAGGTGCGCGTTATGATCGAGGGCGAGAACCAGAACGAGATCAAGGCGCTTGCCGAGGGCCTTGCGGGCATTATCAAGGAGAAGCTGGGGTAGCGGGAAGGCCAGACGAATGATGGCAATATGCAGATCGCGACTTACTGTTCTCCATGGATAGAATAAAATTTTTACATGGCATAATTCGCCTGGTTATCGTTGCGATCATCCTTGCCCAACCGGGATGTACCTACACGAAACTGATGACCACCCGGTTCGAGAATCCGACCTTTACCTTTACGGGGTCCGAACTGGTCGAGACCTCGCAAAGCGGGGCGATCATGAACTTTCTGTTCATTGCACATAACCCGAATGAGGCGGGATTGAAGAACGTAACCTGCTCGTATGAGCTCTTCGTGGAAGGGAAAAAGTTTCTGACAGGCAATGACCTTACTCTGGCACTTGACCCGAAAGGCGATACGGAGATCACGGTCCCTGCAACGATCGCATATGCGGACCTCTACCCCGTTCTTGGGTCCGTCGTACGGCGGATTTTATCCGGCCAGAAGACGATACCCATCACGATCGACGCCCTCTTTTCCGGGAAACCCGCGATCTATATCGAAGCAGGAAAAGAAACGCCCATTACCTTCGAGAGAAGATTGACAAAGACTGCCGAGATCCCTTTGCGGCAAGAGAGAAGAAACCAGGGACGATGAAGCAATTCGATGGTATCGTGAAGTGGCAGCTGATGTCCTGTCCCTGGTGAAGGCCGTATTCATTGAAACTCATCACGTTGCAACCGGTGATTGACAGAGTCTGAAAAAAGAGATAGTGCTATGAATAAAAAATGGAGCCTCCTTTTCTGCGATCCATTCATGAAACCCTGTCCGGTTTCAGAATTCCTCGATTCCTGCAGGCCTGAGCACCAGGTGAAGGTAATGCACTTCCTCGAGTTGCTCGAAGAAATGGGGCCGACACTGCCGCGTCCCTATGCCGACCTGCTGGAGGACGGCATACACGAGCTGCGCATCAAGCTATCCGGCGACCAGATGAGGCTGCTTTATTTCTTTTGTTTCGAAACCTACATCATTGTTTACCGGGCGCTTAAAAAGAACACCAGCAAGCTTCCCGACGAATATATCCGCGAGACCGTGCATTATCGTGCATTATTCCTGAGCCGTATGGATCCCAACGCAATCAGGAGGCTCACTGATGTGGACCTTTAAAGCTTACCTGCAGGCAAAGTGTGCCGATCCCGGGTTTCTTGACCAGTATCACGAGCAGTGCACCATTTGCCCGAAGACGGTACTGATCATTACGACGATACGGGAGCGGGGCCTCACGAATGAGGAGGTGGCGAAAAGGTCCGGGGTGAACCTTGAACATCTTGAGTTGCTCGAATCCGCGGACCAGTGCATCTTCGCTGACGTACAGAAGCTTGGTCAATACTTGAATCTTTCTTTGTCCGATGTGTGCAAGAAAGAAAACAGGACCTCATAGTTTTTATGTCTACGCGGGCTCACAGGAGTTGAAATCCATGGAAACGACAGTAATTACTGCGCTGCTTATCGAAGACAATCCCGATGATGCAGTGCTGATCGAAAAATATCTCAAGGCTTCCCGGAAGATCAAATACAATGTGATCCACGTCGAGAGGTTCGCTGAGGGTCTGGAAAGCCTGAAACGCATCCTCTTTGACATCATTCTACTGGATCTCACACTTCCGGATGGACCGATGGGCATCAAGACCTTTGAAACGGTCTATGCTCATGCATCCCATATCCCGATCATCATCGTGACCGGGCACGACGATGATGCTCTTGCCGTCGAGGCGGTCCACAAAGGCGCACAGGACTATCTCGTGAAAGGCTTGGTCACCGGCGCAGCCTTGGGACGCGCAATCCGTAACGCTATTGAGCGCAAGAAATTGCTCACCCAGCTCGAAGATTCTATGAAGGAAATCAAACTACTGAGAGGGTTTCTTCCCATCTGTATGAATTGCAAGAAGATCCGCGATGATAAGGGATACTGGACGAAGGTTGAAGTATATATCAGAAAGCACTCGGGTGTGGAATTTTCCCATGGAATCTGTCCGGAATGCGCACTGGAACTGTATCCTGAGTTGTATTCCAAGGACGACGAACCGAAATAAGCCTCGTCAACTGCCCTGAAAGCATGATACTTCCCGGGGTCCAAGCGGATGCCGGTCTTGACGGAGCACTGACGCTCACGGGAGAATTCGTTAATGGGGTTGAACTTGTTTCCTCTCTCTGCTATCATTTGTCTCGGGTGCGCTAAAAATCAAAAGGGAGGTATGGGTATGAGAAAAGGTCTGATGAGTATATCCTTCGGGTTCATTGTTATTGCGGCTTTGGCCATGAATGCAAATGCGCAGATGCGCGGCTGCATGGACGGGTCCGGGGGGATGCCGGGCGGGAAGATGGAATGCATGGAACACCAGGGTATGGACATGATGCAGGGCATGGGCGGCATGCAGGGATGCGGGATGATGATGGATGATGATCACCCGATGCTGAAACACATCATGGACCTCGGCCTCGATGAGAAACAGAAAGAGTCGTTCAAGGCGCTGCGCAGCAAGACAATGAAAGATACGATAAAAAAGAGGGCGGACAAGCAGATCGCCGGCGTCGAGCTCAGGGACCTTCTCGGCAAGGACGTGGTGGACATGAAAGCCGTGGAGGCATCGGTGAAAAAGAGTGAGTCTCTCCGGACGGAAATGTTCCTTGCTCATATCAGGGCGCATGAAGAGATGAAGTCCATTCTGACGCCGGAGCAGAGAAAACGTCTCAAAGAGATGATGGCGGGCCACGGTGCAGGCTGCGCCCAGATGGGCGGCGATGCGGAGCACAAGGACATGCCGATGCACGAGCACATGCACTAAGAAGTCCGGAATTGCCGCCCCGGGGAAGGGCTGTCCCTGAGGGCGTGATACTGCCCCGTCCGCTACGGCGCGGCGGGGATTTTTTTTGCATCGACTCATTCCAGCGTTGGCAAGTCGACACGGTGCGCACTCCATTCACCTTCCCGCTTTTTTTTTGGAGCTCCTGCAAGGAACGTGTAATGAAAAAGACAATAGTATCTCCTCTATTCTTCAGTTTCCTATTGGCATTCAGCATAGTTATTCTTCAGTCATGCAGCCCTGTTGTGCAGACAGAATTTAAAAAAGGCTCTCTCATTGAGGAGCGGCCTTCGGGAAAGCTCGTTGAATTGGATAGCACGGCTTATATTGAAGTGACATCTTCTGTCACCGTAAAGGTATATGAGATCGTCCGGGTTGCCGACGAACTCTCTCAGACCTATGAAAAGATAAAGCTGGAAGTTACGAAAAATCGATTTACCCGTAATGGTAATGATCACCTTGATCCATCGTACAACCACCTGTGCGGTGGTCATTTTACCTGCAAATCGACCGTTGTTAAAGATGAATCCATAAAGGACAGCAGGTATGAAAACATAAAAAACAAAAGGCGCGCTGTTATTTCGGGAACAATACAGGCAATAATCAATGGTTCTTATGTCCAGGACCTGCCGATCGGTCGCGATGGTACTGCCTCAGTCAGCATTGAAAAATACTTTGATGTTCTGCCAAGGGGTCAGAATGTCAATGTTGAGTATGCTTATAAATCGGGATCCGCGCGGTCAGTAGTCGCATGGCCTGAGGTTGAGAAAACAGCGCGTGCATTACTTCCCGAGTACAGAAAGCGCGGGGCGGCGAACAAAGAGGCGGCAGACTATATAACCGCCTTTAGAATCTCAGACGATCAGTCAGACCTCGGCAACGCCTATAAACATGCGGCAAGCGAATCCGAAAAGGCGGAAATTAAAAAGATCGCGGACATGCACCGTGAGAAGCTCGATCGTTCGCGCTTCGAGCAGGCGAAGAATAACGGCGAACTGGGTACATTCATCAAGAAATATCCGGACAGCAGTTACCGTGTTCAGGCTGAATACCTGTTTCACCTGGACAAAGATTGCAATGGGTCAGTTATCAAGTTAAGCAAATTCAATATACGCCGCGACACGGGGAGGTGTGTGATTATCGTCGCGACAAAATTCCAAACAACCTCAAAGAATTCCGGCCTCTTCAAAACATATTTCACGTGGACCGGTGACGAGCGTGATCTTTTTTACATTGAATTTCCCTCAGACTATGGGGGCGATCAGGTTCAGGCGCTCGCAAAGATAAAGGGTGTTTATAACTATACAACGATGTTCGGCACTCATAATTCAGTACCCCATCTACGCTTTTTGGCAGAAAAACCGGAAGAGTAAGTCGGGCATTGACACCCCTTCATTCTTTTGTTACCCTGTATCGTCTCTGAAGGTACCCGACCTGCTGGGGGTGCATACGAACATGGCTATCCCGTCAGCCAATTTCAGATCAATGCGAAAAGCGCTGTTCACCGTTGCCGTTGTCATCGTCACGGTGGCTGCCGTCGGCCTGGCCCTGTTCCCGGCGGGCCTGGCCCCGGCAGGGGTGCATGTCGGTTTACCCCCTGCCAGGACACGTGAAGCTCCCGCATTGCCTTTCCATCCCTACGGCGATGCACTCCCGGCCAAGGGAAAATTCCTTGTTGCCAGCCGCGCCATCGCCGACCCCCGGTTCCAGGAGACCGTCGTCCTGCTCATCGGTTACGACGACGCCGGGGCAACCGGTCTCATCATCAATCGGCCCTCGAAGGTGCCCCTCGCTGAGATGCTCATGCCCGTGCCGGGTTTAAAGAAGCGGTCCGACGTCGTTTATTATGGCGGACCCGTCGAAGGTCACCGGATTCTCATGCTTATACGGTCCCCTGAAAAACTGGAAGGGGCAGACAAGGTGTTCACGAACGTGTACGTCAGTACGAGCAGGAATACGCTTGAGCGCATGATAGGCGCAAACAAGACGCAAAAGCAGCTCCGGGTGTATGCCGGATACGCGGGATGGCTGCCGGGGCAGCTCAACAGAGAGGTATCGCGTGGAGACTGGTACATCCTCAACGCCGATGCAGACTCCATCTTCGAAAAGGAATCGTCAGAAATATGGCGCGAGCTCATTCTTCGAAGCTCTGCCATAGAGGTATGGAAACACGATAGCAATGAAATCTCAACGTCTCAGATTTGTTGCGAAGAACGGGACAGCAGAACGTAAAGCAGCCCGGCAACGGAAAAATGAATGCCGCCTGATATGCACAAACCCATCATCCCCCTCACGTTGGCATACATCACTGGCCTTTTGCTTGGCCATAGCTTCCTGTATTTCCCCTATTCGATCAGCATCTTCGTGATTCTCTGTGCTCTGATTACGGGAATCTTAACCTGGCTTGACAAACTGACCCTCCCCCGGTTCCTTCTCCTGATCCTCCCCGGTCTCATCGGTATGGCAGCGTACACGTATTCTGCTGCCTGGTCCCCGGCAGACCATTACACGCGCCATTTCACGACTGATAAAGCCTTCCACATGATCACCGGCTGGATTACGTCGCCTCTTGACCGCGATCCGGACCGGACCGGCTTTGTCATGGAGATCAGCGAAATCGACGGTAGCGCGATGACGGGTAAAATACGCTTAAGTGTGGGCGGGGAGATGAACTCAGCCGGATACGGCGATATCATCCGCGTCCGCGGAAAACTGTTCGAGCCGGCAGGATTCAACAACCCCCGGGGGTTCGATTACGCAGGATATCTTGCCCAAAGCAATATCTCTGCGATGATGTACAGTAAGACTTCCGAGGCGATCCAGGTCATCAGCCGCGGCGCCGGCATATTCCGAACGATCCACGATTGGCGGGAGCGGATCCGCCAATCGTTTCTGGAATCAACCACCGGGGACGGATCGGCCATCCTCCAGGCAATGGTGCTCGGCGAGGAAGGCAGGCTCACCGACGAGCTGCGCGACCGGTTCATGGCGGCCGGCGTCACGCACATCATCTCCATCTCCGGGTCCCACCTCGGCATGGTGGCGGTCCTCTGCTTCGGCCTGATCAGGGGACTGTTGTTCATGATGCCGGAACGGTTCTATCACCGTTTGACCCTCTACACGGACCCGAAAATTATCGCGGCATGGCTTACGCTTCCGCTCGTGGTCTTCTATACGCTCCTTGCCGGAGGACAGGTGGCAACGGTCCGCTCCCTCATCATGATCTCAGCCGGGCTTCTGGCGATCATCTCGGACCGGGAGAACGCGCTCATGCACGCACTCGCCCTTGCCGCGCTCGTTATCCTCATCGGAAACCCGCAGGCGATCTTCGACATCTCATTCCAGCTTTCGTTCCTCTCTGTCATGGTCATCGGATTCGTCGTCTCGCTCTGGAACGAGCTGCAATTCAAGGCAGAGACCCGTTTCCAAAAGATCAGGAACAGCACCCTGCTGCTCGTCATCATATCCCTTTCCACGGGCCTCGCGACCGGACCGCTTGTTGCGTACTACTTCAACCAGATCTCCTTCGCCGGCCTCGTGTCGAACCTCGTCATCGTCCCGTTTGCGGGCGTGGTGGTCGTTCCGCTCGGATTGTTCTCAGGGATACTCTCCCTCTTCACGCATCACCTGCCGCTGGGTTGGCTGAACCAGGCCATATCGGATATGTTTATCAGCGCTGTCTCGTTCTTTTCCCGGCTCCCCTTCGCTGAATTCCATCCCCCCGCGCCCACACTTCTCTGGCTGCTGCTCTATGCAGTTTTTTTTATCTCGCTGTTCCTGCACACCCGGGCGCGTCTGCTCTCCCGGTTCAAGCCGTTCGGATCATCATCACGGGTTTCAGCGCTGCCGGTTATCGGCACGGCGCTCGCGGGCATGTGCTTGATGCTTCCGCTTGCTCTTTCCTTCATACCTGAACAACGCCTGCTGGTCAGCTTTCCTGACGTGGGCCAGGGCGACTGCGCGCTCATCGAACTCCCCAATGGACAGACCATCCTGATCGACGGCGGAGGCACCCGCGATAACCGCTTTGATATCGGGAGGCGCATCCTTGCCCCCTATCTCTGGAACAGGGGTATCCGGAGGCTGGACCTCGTGGTCCTGTCGCACCCCCATCCGGACCACATGAACGGGCTTATCGCGATCCTGAAAAAATTCGAAGTGGCTGCTGTCTGGGAAAGCGGGCTGGATACCGACCTGCCGGGATACGGCGAGTTTCACGCGGTGATGCGGGACAGAAAGATACCCCATCGGCTGGTGTCCGCTGATGATCCGCCGATGATGTTCGGCGAGGCAATGATCTCAGTGCTTCATCCTCGCAGGGGATTTTTCTCGCATGACCGTCAGGCATATTCCGCGGAGAACAACCGCTCGCTTGTCGTCCAGATCAAGTCGGAAGGCAAAGGTCTTCTCTTCATGGGTGATGTCGGGATCGAGGTGGAACGAAACATCATGACGCCGATGCGGGGAATGAAAACCGACTTTATCAAGGTCCCGCACCACGGAAGCAAAAGCTCGAGCAGCGAAGACTTTGTATTGCAAACGAAGCCCGCAGTAGCGGTCGTGACCGTCGGCAGGGGGAACCCGTATCATCATCCGACCGACGAGGTCCTTGCGCGTTATAGGAAAATCGGGTCACTGATCTGCAGAACAGATCTCGACGGCACGGTGACGATAGCGGTGCATAAAGGAAAGTTTGCCGTACAACGATGGAGTGATCTGGTTCACGGCGCGGTGACGATAGCGGTGCATAAAGGAAAGTTTGCCGTACAACGATGGAATGATCTGGTTCTGCGGCGGATCGCGCTCGCCGACCGTGCAACCTGGGGCGAACAGGAACGGGTAAACGGGGGCAGGCTCCGGATCAGGGCATCGGGGCTTTGATGGGGTACACTTTCAGGAAGCCCAGAAACTCCTTGGCCGTGTGCGTGCAATAATTGCGTTTGGGTGAGATGATGCTGAAGTTCCGGTGGAACTTGAGGTCCTTGAAGGTCATGGCCTTCAGGATGCCGTACTTGATCGACTGGCGTGCGGCCCAGGCCGAGACAATAGAGATCCCGACGCCTTCCTCAACGGCACTCTTGATCGATTCGGTGCTGCCGAGCACGAGCGATATCGTGAGGTCGTCCAGTTTGATCCCGTGATCTTCAAGGCACTTCATGATGATCTGGCGGGTGCCGGACCCTTCTTCACGCAGGATGAGCGGCTCCTTGATCAGTTCCGTGGCCGGAACATTGCGGCGCTCGGCCCAGGGGTGCACTGGAGACATGATCACCACCAGTTCGTCCGAGATCAGGGTATCGACGGCAAAGCGCTGTTTGCTGACATCCCCTTCCACCAGGGCAATATCGATCTCGCCGGCATTCAGTTTCTCGGCGATGGTCTTGGTGTTGCTCACCAGGAGCGCGATGTTGACCCGGGGGACCTTTTTCTTGAACGCGGAGATGATCGAAGGAAGAAGGTAGTTGCCGATGGTCGAACTGGCTCCGATGGAGAGGGAACCCTTTATCGATCCGGTGATCTCACTGATGTTCTTCTGAGCCTCGGCATAGAGCGCAAGTATCTCCTTGGCACGCTTATACAGGATCTCACCCGCCGGGGTCAGATTGATGCTGTTGCCGGACCGGTCGAACAGACGGGTCTC
>Ga0210377_10002042_pt1 | contig 17964 bp, 28 predicted proteins | sample PLM4_65_b1redo_FD_155480 | JGI IMG/M metagenome (GOLD analysis project Ga0210377, IMG submission 155480) | Groundwater sediment microbial communities from an aquifer in East River, Colorado, USA - PLM4_65_b1 redo | ecosystem: Environmental > Terrestrial > Soil > Riparian zone | place: USA: East...
GCCGGGTGTATGCGTCGACCCCTGCGAGCTCGCCGTCGCGATCCCGTACGCATCACATCCCACGTAGGGAGCGAAGGGAGGGAGTGCGGGTCCTCCGAGAAAGTGAAATTGACAGTCGATAGTGTCACTCGCGATCAGTGCCTGAATCCTGATTTGTACCTGCGTCCCCTTCGGTATGAAGAGCGGAATGTAGAGCTGGTTGGATGACGTCCACCCTGTGAGAAGGTTTGGGATCACGACCGTCGTCCCGAAGCCGATGTCCATTAGCTGGTCTGTTCGTGTCGTCGTCGTCGAGGTGCCGCCCCAGAACAGCCAGAAGCCGTACGCGTCGAAGGGCATGGACGCGACGACCTGCGCCCACGAGCCCTTCGTGTGGGGCGTGGCCGATGCTGTAGCTCTAGTCCCCCACTGCGAAGCAGACGGAGTCGCAGGTAGATTGTTTGCGAAGAGCAACGTCCGCGAAGATGGAAGCCAGAGGCCCATTAGACTTGTGTTGCCACAAACCTCAGCTGAAGGTCATTGTAGTTCGTGATGGAGTCAGCCTCTCCAGCCGAAAGAGTAAACGTGCCAGCCGTGATCGTGTCGGAAATGTTCGTATGAACCTCCTGATGAATGAGGGTTCCGGGTGTCCCCTCACTCACATACCCCTGACGAAGCTCCACCGTCAGGTTGATTTGTGAACCACCTGCCGAGTTCTTTCGGTAACGATAGCGAACCGTGTGTCCAGTGGATGCGATAGGATCTTCCACGTTCCCAAGGTTCACAGCACAGGCGTCAGCGGATGGAGCAAGTCCGGATTCGATGTAGTCTGCATCATCGAAGGAAGCTTCGTCGATCATCGTGTATAGATCGACGTTTCCACCTGTGGACTTGAGCCAGTTGCCATCCGTAATGTCTGCATCTGGACGAGCAAACTGAGCCATTACCTGATCCTCCCGTAACGCCATCCATCGTGCTGGCTCCAGCGCATCTCAGTTCCACGCTTGAAGACAATCCTGAAGCCTGGATTGGGAAAGAGACGAACGTAAGTCTCCTTTCCTACGATACGAATGTGCGACTTCCACCAGGTGACTAGCTTCTTCAGCATTAGCCTTCAGCCGGAGGCATCGGCTCCGCTGCTCCTGATTTCTCACCCTGTCCACCCTTCCCTGGAGGTGGACCCTCCTGAGCAGCAGCGGCCATCTGCTGGGCCATCATCTGCTGCTCGAGAATGATAGTGTGCATCTGAAGATGCTCCAGCACCATCATGTAACCCTGAGGGTTAACCATCTTCGTCTTTCGTCCATCCTCGCTCGCAGCCCATGACTTGAGGACTTGCACGTGGATGGCGTGGTTATCCATGTCAGGGTCCACCTCGACCATCTGACCAGAGAGGATATTGTTGATCTCCCAGAGCTGGTACTCACGATCCTCTTCACCCGGGATCTTGAAGTTGCTCATTCCAATCATGACTCGAGACATTTCACCAATGTTCTCGGGCATCATGAGCCATTCGATGAGTGGAGGCAGGCCAGTCTGGAGCAGCTCGAGAATCGCACCACGCTTTTGCTCGGTGGTAAGCGGGAAGCTCTCAGCATTCTCTGCTCGGACACGTCCAACGTTACCGTCGTCAATGTCCGCAAGCTTGATCCAGACGTTCGTGAAGCCTTTTCCAGCTTCCTTGACGAATTTGACGTCCTCTCCCTGGAAACGCATGTGAATGCGGAGCTCATTCACTGCTTTCTTCATGACCAGGGCCCAGGCGATGTTGATGAGGTACCAGACAACGCTCAAGCGTTGGAGTGCACCCTGCTTTGCCTGTCGGTATTCATCCGCAGTTCTCGATGAACCCTTCGGAAGGGGTCCACCATGCACACCCGGCGTGTCACCTGTGACGAATTGACCATAGTGCTCGAGGGACTGACGGAAGATCTCGACGTTATCCGACAACGTCGCGGCTCTTCCCTCGAAGAATCCAGAATCAAGGCCCATTCCTGTGGGCCGCTTGGCGGGATAGACATTTCCAGGTGCCTTTTCCGAATTCTGGTACTTATCGAAGTTCAGGACGGTTGGATCAGCGAACCTATCCGGAATTCCGAAGAGAATTGTCTCCAGGGTCAGATGAACAACGTCGTTCGTCATGTCCTGGATGGGAATCTCTGGCTTTCCGAGGGGATCGCCGTGGATATGCTCCGCGAAGGGATCGGGTATGAGAGTCCAATGATCATCCATCGACTCATCATAGGCTTCGCAGTAGATTTCATCAGCAAACGTAACCTGAACGCCCCTTGGGAACTTTGCCTTCAAGGATGCACGGATTTCTTCGTCTTCGATGATGTTCAATGCCCAAGTTCTGAACCAACAACGCTGAAGTGTACGCTGATCCCGATCAGGCTCACCACCTTCTGCGGCAGTTCGTGCCCTACGAGCCGTATCTGCCGTCGATCCCGTAGCAGGAGACCCACTCTTGACATCCTCCGTCATCTGGGGATAGAGTTGCTGAAGCTGTGCGTAGTGATGTTCGGTCTCAAGGATCAGATACCCGGCCTGCTCGAGATTTACCACGTTATAAGGGAGACGAACGTGGCGGGGGCCGTAGACTTCAATCTTCTCCTTGCCCTTCGGGATCGTATGCACCTCATCCAGTACCGGAACAGTCTCCATTGAAGAAGACTCCATGAGGGAAGATCCACATTCGGGGCAGATCCCGTTCGGAGTCTGAACAGGAAGTTCCAAAAGGCAGCTGGGACAGAAAGATTCCCCAACCTCCACTTCCTGAGTCTTGTATGAACGCTTCTCGATCGTCCCGTACTTCTCATCGTAGACGTAAGTGTTGTAATACGCTACGAAGGGTTGGTTCCATCGAGTGTAAATCGCTCGGAGATTGAGCAATTTCGCCTGATTGTCGTCCGCGACGAACTCTGATGCAGTCGAGTAAGCCTTCGCGGTCGTAATGTCTTGGGGATCATCAGCATCTTCGGGAAAAAACTTGATGATCGGCATGTCCGATGAGATGGCAGCCGCGATTGACTCCCCATGAGCACGGTAGACATTGACAATCTTCGACCCGATGTAGTTGTCCTCCATTTCTCCCGCAGCCTTGATGACACCATTCGGAGAAACAAAAGCTCCCCTCTCGGTATCGTAGATCAAGTCCTGCAAACCACGCCAGTAGTTCTCGTACATCTGCCAAATCGGGACCATCTTTTCCCGAATTTCATCGTCTGGAACGGTGATCGTATCGAGAACATACTTCAGTGCGTCCTTTTCCTCCTCCGTGAGGTCTGTTGACACACCTATGGGCTGCTTTTCTGTGGGCGGAGGTGTTCCTTCATTGGACTCTAGGGGAGTCCCAGGAGGAATTTGCTCCGGAGGAGGCTCCTCCATAGGAGGCTCATCCAGAATAGCTGCTTCAGGAGGCAGCTCTTCTTCCGCCATGACGCCGGGCAGATCGAGTCCCATTTATCCCTCGTCTTCCAACTTCTTAATCTCGACCTTTTGCTGAACGATCTCGATCTTTTGGTCGATGACTTTTTCCTTCAGGTCCTTGATCTCCACCTCCGCATCCTGCTTCTGGAAGAAGAAGTGACCCTGGAGGAAAAGAAGTGCTCCGATGAGCCAAACGTTCTCGATGAACCTAGACCCGATGGCCCACCCCGTCGCTACCCCAAAGATCCACGGAACCATCGGACGCTTCGCGAGTACCCAGATGATCTCCGAGATAGTGTCGCCGGGAAAGTCATTGACGAGCGTCCATGCCTCGTAGAGAAGGAGCAGAGTGAAGAGCGTCCCCCACAGAAGGCCAGTGATGGTGTACGCGACGGCGATCAGAGCTACGCCGATCAAACCGCCGACGACGAACCTAGTGGGAGACTCCTTCAGATGCATGATCTACCGCCACCTTGATGCGATCCAGGGACCGCAACCTGTGTAGTCGGGAAGACACGCACGCACGAATCCGACTTTCCCAGAGTGAGGACGCATGTAGAATCCTGCGTCGGGTTTGTCGTTCCACCGCTGCTCTCCGCAAACAGTAGGAGTCCCTTCGAATCCAGGAGTGTTCGGATCGTCCATCCCAGTAGTAGATCCGAAGTGATCGCAGGATGCGAGGGCATCGTGATCGTCGTGGCATGGAATGATGTTCGCCTTGTCGAGAGTGAACTGCCAGACTGGACAAGCCTGGGCCTTCCCGATGATCTTTCCCATCCACTTCAATTCGAGAGCCAACCTCCTTGGGTCCTGATCCTGCGCTACGGCACAGGACTGACGACCGTCCGTCCATCCCATGGAAGCACAGTAGGCTTGGGCATTCGGTCCCTCCACCTTGAGAGATGAATCCAGGGCACCACCATACTCCCTATTGTTCATCTTCAAGGAGGTCCCTGCGGGCTGATCAGGAACGTCACCTGGAACAGGTGTTGGAGGAGTGGGAGGTGCCGGCGGTTCAGGAGTTGGAGTGGGCGGAGTAGGAGGAATAACAGGTGCAGGAATCCACTGCCAGGGCATACCGGGAGGCTGATGCCAGCAGTTCGTGACGAGAGTTGGAGGAGTGCAGATGGGAACGATGTCGTTGAAGCACTCGGCCGTCAGGACATCCGACTGAGCGGCAATGCACTCGTCGGTCCAGGGTTCGGAGATACAGAGTACCTTTACCTTGTCGATTTTCTCTTTGCAAATTTGCTCCTGAGTCGGGGGAGGAGGCTGCGGCACCGGTTCGATGACTTTCCACCAGTATCCGCAGGCGAGCTGGGTGAGGAGGATGATGGGGAGCAGAAGGAGTAAAGTCTTCGGTCGAGGATCGACGTCGTGTCCGGGATCTCCAGGAGGAAGCCTGTCGATGTCGAGGATTACATTGTCTCCCTTTCCGACAACGATTCGCTTGTTCTTCGTGGAACGGTTGATGAGACCGATGGCCGTGAGAATCGCAGAGAACCAATTCATTTGACTGCCTTTCCTACTAGAATGGCGAGATTGACAACACTCGAGTTGACAGCGTTGACACTCGCATGAACTGCTCCGACGTCTTCCTTTATCTCCTTGAACTGTCTATCCTCGCGCTCTTCATGATCCTCGAAGAGTTTCACGAGGTCGCTGAAGTCCCCCTGGATTTGAGCTATCGAAGCGTCGTATTTACTCATCTTGTTTCCCAATTTGACGATCCAGAGGAAAGAAGTGAAGATGAGAAAGAAAGCCCCACCAAAGAGCCAAAGGATAAACGTTTCACTCATGTTACCTTTTCTGCTGCTTCCTTGTGTTGTTTATCCAAGAGTTCCAGAGCATGAGCGCGCCTCTGGCTCGGCGTCATTCCACGACGAGAGAGGACCTTGAGGGCTGCAAGATCCACCTCACGTTCGACAGGTACAGCAGAAGAAGGAAGACGGGTAAGAGAAAGAAGTGCGGCTGTCAGATTCCTCTCATGGGCGAGGTCCATCTGAAGCTGCATGATCAGCTCGTCGGTTCGATCGTGAACTTGCTCAGCTACTCGAAGCTTCTCTGTCAACTCAGCGATACGATCGCGAGACTCGGAAGCTCCTCGAAGTCCTGATGCGGTTATAACGCCGGACAGGACCTTGAGCAATAGCGTTATCCGATTCAAGTTTGTCCATCTCCTGGTAAAACGACGTCATGTCCCCCGTCTGACGCAATCTTTCGATGATCGCGTCCTTTCGTACGAGTGATTTATACGCACTCTGCGATTCGTCAAAGAAACGATGAACCCTCTTGAGGCCGTAACGCTGGCCGTCATAAGGATCATCACCGTTCCAAGCGAGAACATCCTCAGGCTTCTTCGGGTCAGAGGTTGCAGCGAGGATTGCGTCAATCGCTAGCGGGCACGTGTTGAAGATTCTGTATCGAGGGAGATTACGTTCGGGTGGCTCCGGCTCGAATACCTTTCGATAATCGGCCGCGGCTCTCTCACCTCGGATGCGGAAGATCTTCTGTTCGACCTCGAGGTCATAGCCTTCGGGAGGGACGTATCGGACAGGCTTGGGTCGCCATCGGAGATATTCGTGAAGGAGAAGCTTACCCCCGATCCTGTCGGAATCAGACCGCTCGACAGGAAATCCAAGGCCCTCTTCCACCTGCTCGGCAATTGTCTTCTCATCTCCACGATCTCCAAAGGCTGAACGATCGAGAGAGGCAGGAGTGCGAAGGGAAGGATAGAGATCACAGAGACGGCCGAGGTCTGAAGCCCAGACCTTTATCTTCGTCTTGTGAGCTGAGAACTCTCGGCAGAGATAGACGATCTCCTCAGGCGAGATAGCAAGGAATCCCGCCCAAGTAATTGCGTCGTATCCCCAGTCAATGGCAAGGAGCACAGGCCAGTAAGAAGGAATCTCGAAAGGGGGAATGACGTGGACTGCATTCTCTGGTTCATCAATCATGTGCTCCCTACGGAACTCCATGAAGACCTGACCAGCTACTGCGTTCCAGTCACCGTAGAGCTTCGACTTCTTCTCTGCTTCGGGGAGTAGCATCAGGGAGTTGATGTACTCTGGATTTTCTTTCATGATGAGAGGGTTGTCAGTTACCTTTGCAGGTATATACATCCTCTTGACGACTGCCTTCTCACCTGTATTCGGGTCAATGATGGGAAGGACTTCACGAATTACTACGCTGCCTGTAGGAGCAGGGTCAACGAATCTTTCCTTGACCCATGAATGCCCAATCCCAAGAGGGTTAGTCGCGGCTCTCGAGTAGGCTGGGAGTCCCTTGACGGTTGTTCTCGTTCGGGAATGGACGATGTACATGTACCGCATTCGAGTGAATGCGGTTAGTTCATCATACCCTGCGTAGTTGTACTGAGCAGTGTCATGATCGTAGACCTGCTCGTCCTTCGCGAGATAGGAGAACCTGATGACCGCTCCCGACTCGAAGTGCCAGGCATGTTCCTGTCCATCGTATCGGCCGCCGACGTGGGGGTAGAGGGCGTTCGATTCGAGTTCGAGTGACTCTTCGATCTGAGGGAAGGTCTCTCGGAAAAGAATCCCGTGAAACCGTGGGTGATTGTGCAGGCGCCTCATGATTGGGTCCATGAGGAGAGCCCACGTCTTGCCCGGTCCAGCCGCACCACCAAAGAGAACTTCTTTGATCGTGGTCGGAACGGCGAAGAACTCCGCCTGCTTTGGATTTGGCTTCAATACGAGTTGATCGACGGCATCGCCGACGACCTGTATCTCAGCCATCAGCCTACCTCTGTCCTTACGATCTTCGCAGTCACGTCAACAGAGGGATACTCTCGCTCTTCTTTCGGGGGGACGTAGGAGATGAAGACTGCAGTCGGTCCGATCTTCTGCTTCGGGGTTACCTTCTCGACGATCGTTGCCAGGTCCTTCGCGGCTCTGACTGCCTCGACCGGCTTCATTGCGTCGAGGTTCTGCTGATTGATGACGCCGTTGAACATTCCTGCAAGGCGCTCGAGGGCTACTTCACGAATCGACTTCGTCTCCCCCTCGACTCCCCTATCAATAGCGTCTTTCAAATCTGGGTCGTGTCGATTGACTCCGACATTCCCCTTCTTCGAAGCTGAGACTGTACTCTGTGAGACTCCAAACGTCTCCATCGTGGAAGCGATTGTGTCATGATGAGCAGTGATCCCAATGAGAGCGCGAATCGTCGGAGGGATCTCCTTCGCCCCGTTCGTACGACCACCGTTGTGAAGGGGCTTGTAGACAACCTTCGTCTGCGACTTGTTCCACAGATTGCTTGGATGAGCAAGCAACTCGGCGGCTTTCTCTTCTGAGATTTCCATTATCCGACTGGCTCCTGACGATCTCCTCAAGAACGAAGGCCCCAATCTTTCAATCCGCTGGAGGCGCTCCCTCCTCCTGCAAGATTCATTCCCGCTCGACGAACCCCCCGAATAAGGTCCGGAGTAGGAATGGTGAAAGACTGGGGCCAGTTGAATAATACGCTCCGCCTCGCAAAAAGTCAAGGGGATATTAGCGTTCATTTTCCTGTTCAGGCTCAAATCCCCCATTCTCTGTTCAGAGTATGAACAGGATCCTCGAAATGAATCGTCAATGGAACCAAATAAGGGACCCAAGTCTGAATAAGGGACCCAATGGAACCAAGATTAGAGAGACAGAGGAACCCCCAATGAACCAGAGAATCCCCTTCCAACAGACGTTTTCTTTGTGTGGAGTGGATAACGGGAGAGGTTGAGGATCCCCCCGGGCCGGCCACGGGGAGGCTCCAATGGTCTGGAGGGGCATACGGCCTTTTGAATCCGGCGACCTGGATCGGCTCTCCACTTTCCGGGGGCGAAAAACTTTCGCAAAGAATCTTGGTATACGCGCAAAATCCGCACGACAAACCCACGCCCGGGGCGTATATTGGGAGTAGATCGGCCGGATGGCTCGATCAGACCTGGGCAGCATCGCCCAGGGATCTTTGAAAGGATACCGCACAATGGCTCTGCACAAGGCCTGGATTCTCGCGGCCGTTGCGGCCAACCTCGCACGCATCGAGGAGGCCAAAGTGACCGTCAAGAACGTTCCGAACAAGGGCGACGAAAAGAAGGTGCCGTTCGACCACATCGTTTTCGCAACGGATGCCGACAGCATCGTCAAGCTTTTCGCTCTCGCCGAAGCGGAGAAGGGAACCACGAAGGACGACGACGGCAACGAAGTCCCGAACGAGAACCCGCTGAACACTCTCCTGACCTACGCATACGGGCTCAACTGCCGCGCCAAGGTCCGGGCGCAGTACGAAGGCCAGTTCGAAGACCCGGAGAAGGGCATCAAGAAGATCGCCGAGATGCTCGTCAAGACGGGGCGCTTCAAGACTTTCGAGAAGGCTCTCGCGGCTGCTCGGCTCATGCAGGAAGACGACGAGGAGTAGGCGCACAAGACACACCCGACAATCTACCGTACACCGACGGCCCGGGAGGTTACTCTCCTGGGCCGTTCGTGCGTTTGGTCGTCTCCCGCCGTCTATCCAACAGTCCGTACTGTTCAGACTCTGAACACCAAACGCCTCAGCGGCCGTCGATTCCTTTCCCCTCGAAAACTTGATCAGCCCCGGAGCCGCATCCCAGCAGTATCGGAGCAGCATCTGAGCAGTGCCTGAGCAGTATACTTTCGGCCATAAATCCTTTCGTTCCAATTACTTACCCCGACAGATACATACCCATACCAGGGTACCCTACCCCATCCTCGGGTGTGGTATCCTAGCCACAATGCCTTCTCCTCTGTACAACCTTTCCTTTTCCTTTCTTTTTTATATTTTTTTTTTTTTAAGGATTAGGAAAGAGAAGAGGTTAAGGTCGGGGGGAGGGGAGGGTCTCCTGCCCCTCTAGAAATCTTCAATCGTGGGTTGACAGGAAGCGCCTAGGAGCCTACCTTCCTAGGTAGGGAATGGGTATGTATCCCGGGGCCATTTTTCGGCTAAACCCAATGGATTCAATCACTTACGCGAAAGAGGGCTTCGGTTCCAATTCTGCTCCAATGCTGCTCCATGGCTGCTACAACACTGCTCTACGGCTGCTCAATCTTTCGACTTTCTGCCTAATTGCTCTCGGAAGTGTTCAATGACTGCCAAACCCAAGCGTTGTGGGGCGCATCGCTACCGTCGCTACGTCAATCGTAACGGTATCTCATGCTGGAAGTGTCTCAAGTGCCCCCACTACCTCTATGGGGCGGCTCAAGTCGTAGGAAGACGGGCATCATGTGGAGTCTGTGGACGAGACTTCGACGTTGCTCCTGCAAACTTGCTAAGATCAGGATACGATGGACAGGCCGAGGGTGGCGGGACGCTGAATCAGCCGGTCGAGTGGAGAGGATGGAGGGTTGATATCGTCTGTGGTCAGTGTGAAGAGAACCTGGCCGAGACGAAGGAAGCCTTGCTTGAAGAGCAGAGGAAGCTCAGCTCTCAACTTAAATCCGCACAGACGAGTGAGATTAGAGGAATCGTCGAGCTTGCTTACCGTGAGGTAGGCGAGAAGGTTTCACTCGTCGACCTTCAAAGGGCATCGGTCGCAAAGGCGATCTGTTCAGACTCTGAACAGCAAACCGTCTCTCTTGAGACGCTTATCGAATCGACGAAGGATTGACTGTGTGTCTCTCCTCATCGGCAACGTCCGCAATTCATTCTACAATGAACGGACTCATTTTCTCTATCGTGTGTCTGATAGCACGCTTCGGTCGCTCTGCGGAGCAGTCGAGTTACTTGAGAGTGTACTCTACGCTTCCGAGTACGCCAATTGCCCAGTCTGTCTAGGAGAAGACATGAGTGATACGGATGTCAAAGTGAGTGGAATGGAGCCCGAACTTTCCACCGAAGAGTACATGGTCATCTTCAACCGAGTGGTCAATGAGGGAGAAGAGCTCGGGTATCATCTCCCGGCCGTGAAAGACCTGAGCCCCGAAGAGCTCGTCGATCACGTCAACCTGCTGGCCAAGTTCGCTACGAGGATTCGAGTAGCGAAGCAGGCCGCGAAGATCACGCTCGAGCAGAAGCGCATCAACTTGAACAAGGAACAGCGTGATGCCCTGAAGCTCCGGGACATGCAGTACAAGCCGAAGCCGGTGCCGAAGGAAGGCGAAGAGCCTCGGAAGCCTCGTAAGGCTGGCACGGCGAAGCCTCAGGACGCGGTAGAGATGATGATGAGTGTTCTCGGAATCTCCCGCGAGAAGGCAGAGAAGAAGCTGTTGAAACTTGCAGCGATCGAATCCTTGAAAGAGGATTGAGATGCGCAATCTCTTCATCTTCGCTCTACTCGCTTCCTCTGCTGCGGCAGCGGATCGTCCGAGGGTTAATCTGTCGAACGCCGGACTTGAGGCGTCTATCAGCCGTGCAATGCTGAAGGCGCAAGATCCAGCGTGCCTTACGACACTCGAACACTTCGGCATCGTTACCACTCCAGCGAACATTGAGATCAAGTTTCAATTCCTCAAGTTCGAGGTAGGCTCGGAGAAGGTCTGCAAAGGCAACACATCCGCATACACTCACCGGAATGGGTCGACCGTGTGGATTTGCGTCGAACGCTTCAACCGTCTGCACCCACTTGAAGCCGACGCTGCCATCATCCACGAGTTGTTTCACACGGTCGGACTCGACGAGAATCCTCCCACGTCGCTAGAGATCACGAAGCAAGTCGTTGCTCGCTGTCAGTAGTCAAAGGAGAGAGTCAGAATGCCCGAGATCATCGTCGTCAAGCGACCGCGGACCTATGCGGATCGCAAGTGGCTGGATGGTTACTCTCACGTCTCCCATCTCATCTCGACCCACTATCTGAGCCTTCGAGGAGCGAGGCTCGCAATCCAGCAGTACGTTCTCTTCCCCGAGAAGTGGACGGCGACCGAGCGAGGCTTCATTGACGCTCTCCTCGATTCCGTGGGTTGCTGAGATGCGCTTCAGTTGGAGGGTCGCTAATGGCTCTCAACGGTGACTTCTGCTACGTCATCTGGTTCGAGGACAGGAACGACGCCGATCACTTCTTGAAGAGGATCTCACGTGGGCGTTACGCGTGGATCATCAAGGCATTTGAGTCGTATGGCGTCGTTTGGGACATCGGCACTCACAAGTAGAGGGAGAAGGAAACGTGGGCAAGCACAGGCCGAAGAAGACCAAGATCAGTGATCTCTGCCGTCAGGTTTCCTCGAGAGAGGTCTACCAGCACGAGCGTCAAAACCGACGCAAGAAGGCGGCAGAGAGCAAGTAGTTCGTCCGCCATAGAGAGGAGGAATATGAACTAGAAAACGTCCGAAAAGCGACCTTGATTGGACGCAGAGCAGTGAGCGATGTGTGACCAACCTCTAATGGAAAGGAGAGCGAATGTGACTTGAACCACGGGAAGCGAGTGGTTTTCACCCCGTAATCCCCCACTCGCTTCCCTTCTCCCACGGTCTCATGAAGAAAGTGGAGGAAGGGAAATGCACGAACTGAAACTCGTAAGAGTGCAGAGTAGAGTGAATCCCGAATACCCACAAAGGATACTCATCTGCCATTACGAAGTCATCAAGGAGTTGTTCAAGACGTTCGAAGGAACACCAGTCGTAGATATCATCGCAGAACCCACTTTCGTTCTCTCGATGAACTGAGATGGCACAAACACACATAATTCGACCAGACTGTCCGGAGTGCGGCAAGGCTGCGATTCAGAAGGAAACCTTCGTCGCCACGCTACCACGGAAAGTCGATGGTGTGTTGAAGGCTGTCAAACAGAGGTTCATTATCCTCCAGTGCGGACATACGATCAGTGAGGAACAAGCTGCCGCCGTTTCCTTTGATCACATCCGCTCAGCTTCAGGATATGAGCTTTTCAAGTTTCAAAAGGAAGCGTGCGTAAAGACGATCAAGACGAACTTCCGCGCACTGCTTCGATTGGATCAGGGTCTAGGAAAGACGATCATCTCCTCTACTCTCATCCGATCATACTGGAAAGAGCTGACTCCCATCCTCATCATCTGCAAAGCCTCTATGACCGAGCAATGGCTCATGGAGATACTTGAGTGGTCAGATGGGAAGCTCGCTCAGATCCTCGAGACTTCGAGAGCCAAGCCTGAGAATGGCTTCAAAGCCTTCATCGTCTCTCAGAACCTGATGGCGCCGAAGTACTCGAAGAAGCAGAAGAAAGACGTCGGAGGGCTACCCTGGCTCAAAGAGTATCCCTTCAAGACGATCATCTACGACGAGATCCAACATGTCAAGAACCCCGATGCAGCTCGGACGAAGTTCGTTCAAGATCTCGTTGGCAACGCGACTTACTTCATGGCCCTGTCCGGTACGCCAATCAAGAATCACGTCGGAGAATACTTCAATGTTCTCAACATGATCGCTCCGACTGTGTTTCGTTATCGTCAAGAGTTCTACAATCACTACGTAGACTACTACAACGATGATAACGGTCGCATGCACATTGGGGGGTTGAAGCGAAATCGTTACGAGCAGTTTAGAGAGATCACTCAACCCTTCATCATCGACTACGAACGAGACGTAGTCATGCCCGACCTCCCCAAGATCTTCCGCCAGCGACGTTTCTTCAACCTAGGTGGAGATGAATCGAACGCCTACGCGCGGGAGATGGGAAGTTTCCTCGATGCCTATGACGATCTAGAATCCTCATCGGGACAAGAGAAGTTTGAGAAGCAAGGCGAAGTTCGTGCTTCTCTCATGAGGATGCGTCAAATCGTCGGACTGGCAAAGGTGGAACCCACGACGGAGTATGTCGAGGAATGGCTCGAGCAGCACGATGAAGAGAAGGATCTCCTAGCCTTCGAGGGTCAGGAAGTCAAGATTCGAGCGAAGCCTAAGCTCGTCGTCTTCATTCATCACATCAACGTTGGAACAGTTCTCGAAGGGAACTTGAATACTCTCCTAGCTGCTAGAGGAGACCAGCCATGCATTAGGCTAATGGGTGGATTGTCCGGAGAGGATTCCTCAGCCATTGAACGCGAGTTCAGAGAGAATCCTAAGAGGAGAATCCTCATAGCCTCGACTCTTGCAGCAGGAGAGGGTAAGAATTTCCAGTTCTGTTCTGATGCAGTACTCATGGAGCGGCAGTGGAATCCTCCAAATGAGGAGCAGGCTGAGACTCGCTTCACTCGTCCTGGTTCAACCGCTTCACAGGTAAACGTTCTCTATCCTGTGGCTGTAGGCACGGTGGATGAGTACCTCGCCGAGCTAGTCGAGAAGAAGCGTACATTCCTCGCGACCACGAAGAACAAGTGGGGAGACGCGAGCGAGTCAGAGATCATGAAAGAGCTGATGAGTAGGCTCTCGACTGAAGGGAGACGTCGATGGCGACCGTAAAGAGACGCTGGCGCGGCAGTGGACGGCCACACGGAAACGCGAGGCTCGATCTCTACTCGATTCGACACATCCGTCAGATGATGGGTCGGATAAGCTCTCGAGAGCTCGCAAAAGCCTACAACATCGGCAAGACTACCGTGCTGGACATCTGGCACGGGAGAACTTGGGGTGACTTGTGACCATCCCAGTCGTCGTTCATCAGCACCAGTGTCCCGTCTGTGAGCGAGCATTCGTATGTCTCATAGAAGGTTGCTACTGGTTGTTCTATCGTCTCTGCGGCGCTTGCCGAGAGAAGAGAGAGGATATCGTCAGATGAGCGCCGACAAGCTGGTCGCCCTCGCCAGACGTGTCCACTTGGAGTATCGGGCCAATGTTGGCTCTTGCTGGACCGGACTGGAGCGCCTCGTCCGCGCTGCCCTCGACGAGGCCGTGTCCGAGCGAGACAAGGAGTGGGGCGATGCAGCCATAGGAGTCGAAGGAGTCGAGCCGATTCCTATCAACGCAAAGTCATGGATTCTGCATCTAAAGCAGCAGGCTGTAGTTGAGGCTGTGAGGAATGAGCGAAGGGCTTGCATCGAAGATGTGCGACTCGAGGCCGCACACTGGTCGGAGTTGGGAGCTGCCATCTTGTTCGCAGTTCAGCGTAGACTCACTGCTCGGGGAACCAACGTCTGTGGAGTCCGAAATGCTGTTCAGACCCTGAACAGGAAGGAGAAGCCGGTGAAGGAACAATACGCGATAGTCGCAAAGAGTCTAGACAAGGTTTGGGAGGTCATCAACGACGTCGTCGAGTATGGATACAGCATGGAGGGCCTCCAACAAGCCCAGAAGGAGATCAAGCAGTTTGACTCTCCGGATGACCTCAAGATCGTCAAGATCACGTTCGAGGATGTCCCCTTTGACTGGCGTGCAGAAGTCGAGTCGGACAAAATCGACGAAGCCATGGAGAAGAAAGATGCCCTGTGATTACACGATGCCCCATGGGATTTCGTGCGCTGGATGTCGTCAACGTCAACGCGAGTGGTCTCTCGCAATTGACACTCGAATCGCAAAGGAGATAGCAGCAAGAGAGCAAGAGAGAACAAAAGTCCGAACGGAAAGATCAGGCTTCGATACCTACATCAGAGAGCTCAAGTACGCGAAGGAGAGAGTTCCAAGTCTCTTCCAATCCAATGAGCCTCTCAAAGCTCCCACAGAAGACACTCCCACTCCCACGAGAGACCCCTGGGCCAATCGCTCCAAGAGCATGCGCTGTGCGACCTGCATGTTCTACGTCGAAAAGGAAGGCGCTGGGTTCGTGAAGCGCTCCCTCCAGAACGCGACCATTGGCCGCTGCCGTCGTCACGCTCCGACGATGAACGGCTATCCAGTCGTCTTCGAGAAAGACTGGTGCGGTGATCACAAGCTCGATGAGACGAAGTCGTGAACAAGGATCTCATGATCCAACAGGGATATGTTCCGGCAACCTGCACCCTGCCGGATCCTCCTGGAGGAATACTCATCTGGCAGGAAGTCAATGCAGGACGAGACGTCTGTGCTGGGTGCAACATGGACAGGTCGGTGTGCAGGGGTCGTCAGAGGAAAGAGGAGTCATGAGCCAGAAAGATCGCTACCGCAAAGTCCGAAAAGCCCTTCGCAAGATCAAGAAGTTCCACATGAAGGGCAAGGTCGCTCGGCAGTTCGTCAACAAGGCAAAGCAAAGCTGCTTCTCATGAATCACCTCAAGGTGGTGTTTACTCACAAGGTCACGGGTAAGGACGTGTGGCGTACCGTGACCATGAAGAACGTGAAGAAAGTTTCAAAGGAGCTGGCTGAGTGTTCGACTCTGAAGAATATTCAGAGCAGGATACAAGCCAAGCTCGAGAATGAGTTGCACAAGAACGAGGTGCCGCATGCCTAGATTCAACCTTCTCAATCCAAGATACGTAACTCACGAAGTATCCCCTCGCCATGGATGGGCTATCATTGAGGTCACGAACGGTCCTCCTTTTTACTACATCCTGCTGGACGTATATGGGGCAACAACAGTGGATAGCGGTTCTTATTCTCTTAAGCTAGTCAGAAGCGTCATCCACTACAAGGAGAACTAAGTGACCATCACAGCCTACTGCCCAAACTGTGAGAGAGAGGTTGAGCTGAAGGCAGGGAAGTGTATTCACTGCAATTCGGAACACGTCTTCGCCCCGAAGCAGATGGACAAACCAAAGATGGAACCCATGAGAGTTATCAATCCGAATGACATATACAAAGAAGCCAATCGGATCGTGGGTGTTCTCGATCTCAATAGATCCGAAGGCTTGCCGATCGAGACTGTGGCGGCTCTGGGACTCATCTACGTTCGTATCTCGATTAGCAGTGGGGTAGTTGCACTTGGCATGCTGCTCGAGAATATCATCGCTCTGTGGCAGCTTGCTGCAGGAGGGGTCGATGAAGGACGTCAAGATCACTGAGCACATAGGTCACTGTACCTACAGGATTCGCTATCGTCCTGTGTATCAGATCGTCGATGATCACGGAAATGCTATCGTCGAGATGGATAGCGAGCGTCGGGCCAAGGACCTTCTCATGGAACTGAACAGACATGAAACACCTACTCACGTCACCTAACAGTCTGAACAACTCGGCGTGGCAAGACATGCCATGCCTTGAGTGGCTTGGAGCTAGGTCCAAGAGAGGGTATGGACAGGTAAGAATAGACTACAAGCTGATATACACGCATCGTCGGGCTTGGGAATTTGCTCATGGTCCCATTCCACCTGGAGGGATCATAGCTCACCACTGTGATAATCCTCCATGTAACGAACCAACGCACTTATTTCTCACGACTCAAGAAGGAAATCTGTCGGATGCTGTTTCAAAGGGACGCCTAAAGCCCTGGGAATCAGCACGTGAAGTGTTGAAGAGAGTACGATACCTGAAAAAGCATAGAGGAAAGTCATGAAACACCTCTTAACTTCTCCCAATAGTCTGAATAACTCAGCGTGCATGACCTACTACATGTACGATAAACTCGTCGGCGCGGCCCCAGAGCGGAAGGCTGACTACTTGGAGAAGGGAGACTTGATTCATGCGATGCTCGCAGAGTATTACAAGCTCAAGATGCTTCCTCCAGAAACGCGCCCTCCTCATGTAGCCATGATCGAGCAGGCTGTAGAGCTTGGTCGGCACAAAGTCATCTCGATGGACATGGAGATTGAGGTCTCCGAAGACGAGGTCATTCCCACATTCCGAGACTACTGCCTATTCTGGCAGTCCGATCCATACATCCCAGTAGCGGTTGAGCAGCCAGTCACGACGGTCATCTTCGAGCGGCCCGATACGGATGAGGAAGAGGGCCTTCAAGTGATCCTCGAGATGATCGTGGATATCATCTTTGAGAACCAACAAGGGCATCAGCTCTGGACTGACCACAAGACTCGCTCCCGCAATGCAGAGGCCACTCCCCTCTCCAACCAATTCCTAGCCTACGCTCTCGTCTCTGGAACGAGACGGTCGATGCGTAACAACGTGGGCTTCCAGAAAACTGTACCTCCCGAGAAGAAGTTCACCCGGGACTTCTTTCCATACCCTCAGGGTGTACTCGACTGGTGGCTCAATTGGGCTGTGTATCGCGCTCAGTTCATCGCTGCCTGCATCGAGTCGGAGAACTTCCCTCCCGACTTCACCAAGTGTGGGAACTACGGAGGCTGCACTTTCCAAGACGTCTGCATGCAGGGACCCGATAACAGGGAGAGATTCCTCAATGAGAACTTCGTCAAGCGTCGTAGGATTCGGAGCATCTATGACCATCGGTGAGCCGGATCTTGACGACTTGATTCGTTATCTTGAGGGTCCTCGAGACTATCCTCGAGCCCAACTCGTGGCGAAGCATAAGTGTCGTCTTCCGGAGTGTCAGGGCTTGGCTCAGAAGATCTACGAGGGATACTGTGCCTCTTGTTGGAAGAACATCCAGAGTTGGGTGGGTCATCATGACCAATGAGAAGAAGGTCCAAGCACTCATGAGCGCGGCTCTCGCTGCTATGGTGTACAGCATCATGCCCGCCACATTTGGTCGTCCATCAAACTCGCTCTTCCTAATCATGATAGCCTTCATGCTCCTGATGTTCGCTTGGGCTATCATCTGGAAGAATTACAACGGATAGGAGAAGAAATGAGCGACCCGAATTACGCTCACGAGTACGATCCGAATCGTCAGGGTAAGTGCAAGAGGATCGTGGGGAATGAGATCTG
>Ga0210377_10002043_pt1 | contig 17963 bp, 17 predicted proteins | sample PLM4_65_b1redo_FD_155480 | JGI IMG/M metagenome (GOLD analysis project Ga0210377, IMG submission 155480) | Groundwater sediment microbial communities from an aquifer in East River, Colorado, USA - PLM4_65_b1 redo | ecosystem: Environmental > Terrestrial > Soil > Riparian zone | place: USA: East...
AAGCGCGCGGCCTATCTGCACGTGCATTTCGCCAAATTCGGCTGCTATGCGGCGCGGGTCGATCGGGCCTGACCTGGAGGCTCAAAACGAACTGCGTTTCGCGGTTGAACGGCGCGCCAGTTGAGCGGACGCTTGGCCCATGCTGGTGGTGGGTTGGGTCCTGGCCTTGAAGGGCGCGCTGTTCCTGTTCGGAGCGCGCAGCGTCATCGGCACGCTGCAGGAGAGCCATCCCGTCACGTTCGACCATGCGACGCGGCGCGGCGTTCGCCGCTATGTGGCCGGCCTGCGGATCGCAGGCTTCCTGATCGCGCTGGTGGGCGTACTGCTGATCTGGCTGAATGCGTAGAGATGGGAATGGGGAATAGAGAGTCGGGAGTAGCGGCTTCGCCGTTCCCTATTCCCTACTCCCCACTCACTTTGACTCAGCTCGCTTCTTCGAGATCGTCTTCGCGGACCTTGAGGTCGTACTCGCGGACTTTGCGGTAGAGCGTCGAGCGGCCGATGCCGAGGCGGCGGGCGACTTCCGACATGTGGCCCGAATAATGGTCGATCGCGAACTGGATGAGATCGCGCTCGATTGCTTCGAGCGTGCGCAGGTCGCCGGACGCATCGGTGATCGTCACCGGCTGATCGGCGTCGTTCGCCGGGACACGCGCGCCGGACTGACCGACACCCGGGACCGCCGCGGTCATGCCGGAGATCTGGGGGAAGTCTTCCTGCTTCAGCACGCCGCCATCCGACAGCACTACGGCGCGGAACACGGCGTTCTCGAGCTGGCGGACGTTGCCCGGCCAGTCATAGGACATCAGCATCTGCAGCGTTTCGGGCGAGAGGCCCGGCACGGACTTGCCTTCCTCTGCATTGAAGCGGCGGAGGAAGTGCTCGACCAGCGCGGCCAGGTCTTCGCGGCGTTCGCGAAGGCTCGGGATCTCGATGGGGAACACGTTGAGGCGGTAGTAGAGGTCCTCGCGGAAGCGGCCTTCCTTCACTTGCTGGGCAAGGTCGCGGTTGGTCGCGGAGATGATGCGGACGTCCACTTTCGTGGGACGGCGCGAACCGACGGCGTCGACTTCACCTTCCTGCAGCACGCGGAGCAGCTTGACCTGCATGTCGAGGGGCAGTTCGCCGACTTCGTCGAGGAACAGCGTGCCCTGGTCGGCTTCGACGAACTTGCCGAGCTTCTTCTCGTGGGCGCCGGTGAACGAGCCCTTCTCGTGGCCGAACAGGATCGACTCGACGAGGTTTTCCGGGATGGCGCCGCAGTTGACCGAGATGAACGGCTTGCCGGAGCGTTCGGACGCGCCCTGGATGCAGCGCGCGATGACTTCCTTGCCGACGCCGGACTCGCCCAGGACGAGAATCGGGATGGAGGATGCGGCGGCCCTTTGGCCGAGGCGCACGACCTGGCGCATCGTGGGGGCCCCGGCGATCATGTCCTCGAAGCCCATCTTGCCGTCGGACTTCTTGGTGAGGCGTTTTACCTCGCCCCGCAGGTCGGAGAGCTTGAGGGCGTTGCGGATCGAGATCGCGATGCGCTCGGGACTCGCCGGCTTCACGAAAAAGTCAATCGCGCCGGCGCGCATGGCCTGGACGACCGTGTCGATGCCGCCCGTGGCGGTCAGGACGATGACCGGGAGGTCGGGGCGGCGCTCCATCAGGCGCTCGAGCGTCTCCATGCCGGTGAGGCCCGGCATCACCAGGTCGAGGAGGACCACATCGACGCCATTGCGGGCGTCGGAGGCTTCTTCCAGCGCCTTTTCGCCGTTTTCGGCCATACGGGCCCGGAAGCCCTGCTTTTCGGCAGCAGCCTGCATCAAACGACGTTGGGTAGGATCGTCATCGACGACCAGAACGGTCTTCGCCATTTGCACACCATCACCTGTCGGACAGCTCTTGGTTGGCCGTCCTGTTCCGCATCAAACTGGCACGAAGGCTTGAAAACCGGCTTAACCGGGCAACGCGAATTTCGCCTAACAGGAGGATTGGCTGGACGTGTGGCTCAATCTGGCGCGAGTTTTCCGGCCAGACGGGGCCGGATAGGGCGCCGTTAAGTAAACCTGGAGCGGCGCCGACCATGCTTGGACTGGAAGGTCAGCGCTCGGTAACCATCCCGGTAACCATCTGAACGGCCGGGCGCATTGGGGAGAGATGGCTTGAAGTGGCGTCACCTCACCGGCGCTTCGTTGATGATCCTCGGCGGGGCAACCGTCGTGGCGATGGCCGCGCTCGCGAGCCTGGTGATCGCGAATTATGTCGAGTGGGAAAACGGCTCCGACGCTCTCAGCACTGTGGCGACGGTCACGGGGCTGCCGGCTGGCGCCGGGCTGGTTCTGATCTTGATCGGACGCTGGGTCTATGGCGACTGGCTGGAGCGCTCGCCTGTCGTCAATGCGTCGGGCCAGGCGATCAGGATTCTCGGCTTCGTCGTGACGGCCATCTTCGGCTCGATGCTGCTGTTCCTGGTGGCGACCGGCATTACCGCCGACGACCAGACGGCGGCGGCCGCCCTCGGCATCGGCACGACGCTGGGCCTGGCGGTCATCTTCCTCGGTTTCCGCATCAAGTCGGGCAGCGGCCGCAGCTATCTCGACTGATCAGCCCTCGCTCTAGTCCTCCCTGGGAGGACCGCCCGTGCCGACCGGCCGGGCCGGCCATCCGCCCAGCGAAAGCGTGCGATCGTACATCACCAGCGCGCCGGCCAGCGACACGTTGAGGCAGAAGCGCGTCGGGATCTTAACAACGTAAGCGCAGCGCGCGATCATCTCCTGCGAGAGATCGCCCTTCTCCCGGCCCAGCACGTAGGCAGCCGAAGTGGGGTGCTGGAAAGTCGGCAGGTCGATCGCATCGTCGGTGAGCTCGAGGCCGACCAGACGGCAGCCCCTGGGCAGCTTCATGTCCGCGACCGTGTCCCATTGATAATAGGGTACGTGATCTGCCGACTTCGACGTGTCGGCATTGTAGGCGACGCGGATCGCCGGCGCGGCGCCTACTGAAAACGTAAAGCTGGCGCCGAACGCATGCGCCGTGCGCATCAGGGCGCCCATGTTCATCGGCTTGGAGATGCCCTCCGCTCCGATCCCGAAATAGCCGCGTAGCGCCCTCATACCCGAAAAGTCGAGGACCGGGCGGCTATGTCAATGCGTCGCGGCTGCCGGGCCGGCGGCAACCCCGCTTCCCTAACCGGTTGAGCCATTTTCTTAAGCATTCTCCGCTAAACGTGTAGCTAAGCCCGGCATGCGTTCAGTTCGCCACACTGCCGGAGCGGCGAACAGACCTCATGTTGGAAGGGTTGGGCACGTGCTTCGAAGCTCCAAGACACTTGGCGGACTGCGCCTCTCGGCGATGATCGCCGCGGCGGCTCTCAGCCTGTCGCTGCCGGCATTCGCCGCCCCGCCCAACGAACCGATTGCGCCCCTGCCCGCGACGCTGAAGATCGATCCGGCGCGGGCCGCGATCGGACGTCAGCTGTTCCACGATGTTCGCCTGTCCGCCAACGGCAAGGTGTCCTGCGCAACTTGTCACGACATCACGAAAGGCGGCGCCGACACCAAGGGCCATTCGATCGGCTTCCGCGGCGAGGCCACCGGCGTCAACGCGCCGACCGTGTTCAACGCAGCGTTCAACTTCGTGCAGTTCTGGAACGGCCGCGCCGCGAGCCTGGAAGCGCAAGTCGACGGCGTGGTCCAGAACCCGGTCGAGATGGGATCGAAGTGGGAAGACGTGGTCGCCTGGACCTCGAAGGATGCGACCTACAAGAAGGCGTTCGCCACGGCTTACCCGGACGGCGTCACCAAGGCGAACATCCAGAATGCGATCGCAAGCTTCGAGCGCACGCTGATCACGCCCAGATCGCGCTTCGACCGGTATCTTCTCGGCGAGGCCGACGCGATCACCGCAGAGGAAAAGGCCGGCTACGCCAAGTTCAAGCAGTACGGCTGCATCGCCTGCCACCAGGGCGTCAATGTCGGCGGCAACATGTTCCAGAAGTTCGGCGTGATGGGCGATTATTTCGAACAGCGCGGCAAGCCGACCAAGGCTGACCTCGGCCGCTTTCTCGTCACCGGAGAGGAAGGCGACAAATACGTCTTCAAGGTGCCGAGCCTTCGCAACGTGGCGCTTACTGCGCCCTACTTCCACGATGCGTCGGCCCCGACGCTCGAAGCCGCCGTCGATGTGATGTTCAGGTATCAGCTCGGCCGCCTCGCCTCCAAGGAAGACAAGGCTTCGATCATCGCCTTCCTCAAGACGCTGACGGGCGAAACGGAGCCCAGATCGTGATCAAGATCAACCTCAAGTTTCCCAAGCATCCGCGCTGGCTCCCGATGGCCGCATTGGCGGTCGTGCTGACCTCGATCCTTGCGTTCCTCTTTGTGAGAACCCAAGGCCACGATGCTTCCAGCTATTTCGAGAACGTGACGGTCGTTCGCCAGATCAAGCAACTCGATGCGCGCTGGGAACTGGACGTGATGAAATCGAAGATGGGGATCAACGCGAACTACGATTCGCTGGTCGATCCCCTGTCCGAGCTCAACCGGCTGCACGAAGAGCTGCGGACGGCGGTGTCGGGCGCGCAGGGCGCCGCCGCTGCAAAGCTGGCCGCCACCGACGAGGCGTTCGACGCCGCGATCGAGGAAAAGACCCGTCTGATCGAGCACTTCAAGTCGCATAACTCGGTGCTTCGGAACTCGCTGATGTTCCTTCCCACCGCCGCGGCCGACATCCAGAAGGCAAGCGATCAAGCCGGCCTGAGGAGAGTCTCGGCGGCCGTGAACGTGGCGCTGCGAGAAACCCTGGTCTATAGTTTGACGCCCTCGGACGAGGCGGCCGCAAGGATCAAGGCCGAGCTGGACGCGCTGTCGGTGTCGGGCGCCTGGTTGCCTGCCGAGATGAAAGACAGCCTAGGCGTCTTCACTTCCCACGTTCGCGCCGTGTTGCGCGAGCAACCCATCGTCAACGACCTCCTAAGCGGCATCGCCGCCGTACCGACGACGACGCATATCGACGAGTTCGACCGCCTTCTTGGCGAAGAGCGGAAGAAAGTCGACCAGCAAACCCAGCAGGACGGCTTGTTCCTGCTGATCTTCGCGACGGCCCTTGTCGCGCTGCTGCTCTATGCGGCGGTGAGGCTGATCCGCAGCCACGCCGTGATCAATCGCGTCAACAAGCAGCTGCACGAGGCCAATGCCGGACTCGAGCGGCGGGTTGGAGAGCGGACCTTCGAACTGCTCGCCGCCAACACGACGCTGACCGCCACCCAGAGCGCGATCCGCAACCTCCTGGACAATGCCGATCAGGGGTTCCTCACCATCTCGTCCGACTTGTCGGTCGGCGATCAGTCCAGCGCAGCTTGCGAAGCGATACTCGGCGAAGCTCCGGCGGGTAAATCCATCATCAGCCTCCTCTGCCGAAATACTCCGCAGGATACAGCCGCGGCCATGCGCGCCACGCTGGAAAGCGTATTCCGCGACTCCGACGACTTCGCCCGCGAGCTCAAGCTCGAACTGCTGCCGGCGGAATTCAGCCTCGACGGAAAAACCATCAAGGCCGGCTACAAATTCCTCGCCGACAGCGGGCGAGTGATGCTCATCCTCACCGACGTCACGCAGACCCGGCAACTCGCCGAAGCGGTCGAGCGCGAGGGCAAGCGCCTGGAGATGACGGTGCTGGCCTTCACCGAGGGCGAGGCTTTCGCCGCTCTGGTCAACGACTACCAGAAATTCCTCGGCGCCGAACTGCCGCCCCTGATCCAGCGCATCGAGATCCCCGCCGCCGCCAGCGAGCTGCGCCGTCACCTGCACACTTATAAAGGCCTGCTCGCCCAGTTCAGCTTCCACTGCAGCCCGCGTTGCCTCAACGACGTCGAGACAGCGCTGGCCGCCCAGCCCTCGTGGACCGCCGAGGCTGCCCGCGAAGCGATCAAGCCGGAAGCGCTGCGCGCCGAGCTGGAACTCGATCTCGCCGGCGTCACCGACATCCTCGGCCCTGACTTCGCCTCTTCCGGCCGCCGCGTCGTCCTTTCCCAGCGCCAGTTGCAGGCAATGGAAAAGGTCGCCCGGGCGACGCTTGCCAGCGAAGAAGGACGCGCCGTGTCGCCTCCGCTGCGCCTCCTTCTGCAAACGATCGCCGGTCTCGGCATGCTTGACGTCAAAGCGGCGCTCTCGCTGCACAGCCGGGGCGCGCCGGCCCTGGCGGACCGGCTCGAGAAACAACTGGCGCCGATCAGCGTCGAAGGCGCCGATGTCGGCCTGCCCCCGGAGCGCTATGGCGAGTTTTTCCGCTCGCTGGTGCACGTCTTCCGCAACGCGGTCGATCACGGCGTCGAAGGACCTGAGGAACGGCTGCGCGCCGGCAAGTCGCCCGACGGACTGATCCACTGCGACGTGCGTGAAGAGGATGGCTGGCTCGAGGTCCTGATCGAGGACGATGGCGCAGGCGTCAACCGTTCCGCGCTGGAAGCCAAACTCGTCGCCGCCGGCGAAGCGAGATCCAAGGTTGAAAATCTCTCCCTCGTAGAGCTGGTGTTCCGCGAAGGGTTGTCGTCGCGCGATACCGCCAGCGAAATCTCTGGACGCGGCGTCGGCCTCTCCGCAGTGAAAGCAGAGCTGGACCACCTGGATGGTTCGGTCGAGGTCGAAACCGAACAGGGCGCCGGAACCCGCTTCCGTTTCCGCCTGCCCATCGCGAGCCCAAACTCATCCGCTTCAAACGTCTCCACCATGAAGGTCGCCATATGAAGCCCAACATGAAACCCAACGTCATCCCGCTGGATCACGAGATCGCTGCGGTGCTCCAGGTGGTCGAGCAGCGAACCATCTCGTTTTTTCGCGACGAACTCGGCCTGGCGCCGAGCGCGATCGACCGCCGCCTGCTCCATGAGGAACGCGTCGACTTGCGCTCAATGACCGCGATCGTCGCAGTCGGCTCCAGGGCCGGGCTCTATATCGCCTACAGCTATGACCAGTCGCTGATCCGCGCGATGACCAAGAAGTATACGGCGGGGCTTTCGATCGCTCCGGAGGAAGAGGAACTCTATGTTGGGGAGACTGCGTCGGATATCGTCAACGTCATCGTCGGCAACTGCACGGCCGATCTCGCCCAGCGCGGCGAGACGGTCACCCTGTCGCCGCCGGCGCTGATGGTCGGCGCGCACACCATCCAGGGCCGCAGCGAGACCACGATTGCGGTTCTCACCCTGCACTTCCCGGAAGGAGCGCTGGATGTGGCCTTCGTCGGGCCGAGACTCCTGTTCGACGAGCACCTGAACTACAAGGGAGGGCGTTCCTGATGGCCCTGAACGTGATGGTCGTAGACGACTCTCTGATCATGGCCCAGAAGCTGAAAGCCATGCTGGGCGAGCTTGGGCATACGGTCGTGCGCATCTGCAAGGACGGCGCTGAGGCGGTGCGGGACTATCCGCTCGTCAAGCCGGACCTGGTGACGATGGACATCACCATGCCGGGCATGGACGGCATCGACACTTTGAAAGCGATCAAGGCCATGGATCCCACGGCGCGCGTCATCATGGTGACCTCGCACGGCCAGGAAGCGATGGTCGTCCGCGCCATCGACGCCGGCGCGCTCGGCTACGTGCTGAAGCCGGTCACCAAGGACCGCCTGTCGGCCATGGCCGACCGGGCCATGGCTCGCGCCCAGCGAAGATCAGCCTGACGAGTGGGATCCGCCGGCATCATTGCCGGCGCGCCTCCGCCTTGGCGATCACGTCGGCGGGAATCCGAGCGATGGTGATGTGCTTGGGGCCGTTGCCGACGGCGATCCGCGCGATCTCTTTCCTTTCGGCCACTGAAATGACGGAGACGGTGTCGTTGCGCGTGTTGGCGGCGAGGCAGACGCCATCCCCATCCGCCAGCGCAGTCCAGCCGGGAGCATCGCCGACGGGTATCGTGGCCAGCAGCGTCAGGTCAGGCGCATGCACCAGCGCGACATAGTCCGACGCGCGCCCGGCAAGGCACAGGACCGAGTCATCGTGCGAAAGCGAAAGGCCATGGTGCGGCGCTTCAAAGTCCCAATCTGCTTCTGTCAGGCCTGGAGCGACCGGCAGGTCGAGCCGCTTCGTCTCCTTGCCTGACGGGAAATCGAACGCGGCGACCCCGTTCAGGTTGGACACCTGGGCGTAGAAGCCGCTCTCGTCCTGCTTCATGTGCCAGGGCCTGATGCCGAAGGACGTCACGATTTCCGTAGTGACCTCCAGCGTGTCGATATCCGCGATCGTGAACTGCACCGGGTTTTTCGGCGTCACCTTCGGCGCGGTTCCCGCCGGCAAGCCGGAGAGCTGGCCCAGGCTGGTGTTGTAGACGCGCTTTCCGTCCTTGGAGATCTGGTTGTCGTGCGGATAGACGCCCGTGGCGAACCGTCCCTTCCCCTCGCCCGTCGCCGTGTCGATCTTCTCGACCTGGTTGTCGAACATCACCGAGACGAACAGCCACTTCCCGTCCGGCGTCACCGTCATGTGGTCGGCCCGCCCGCTGTCGAGCTTGCGCACCCACAGCGGCTTGCCGGTCGCGATGTCGAATGCCGCCACGTCGCCCATGTATCCGCGCGACACATAGAGCGTCTTGCCGTCCGGGGAGATATCGGTGTCCTGCGCATAGTTCGGCGCGCCCGGCCGCTGGACGACCACCTTGTCGGGGTTGATGTCGACCGTCGCCACGACCTTTTGGGCGGCTACGTCGAGCAGGGAGACAGTCGCGTCTTCGGCATTGGCGATGAGGGCGATCTCGCGGCTGTCCGTAGCGGCGGGCTGCGCTTGCTGTGGTGACGACGCGGGCGTCTGGGGCTGGCACCCTGCAATCGCGAGAGCGCAAATCGCGAGTGTAGCGAGCCTCATTGGAAGCCTCCCCTTGCCGCTGACAGTGGACAAGCTCCTGCAACCAGCGTCAAGCAAACGCGCGGCGGAAGCCGACCTTCACACCTTCGCCTGCCTTCGCTAGGGTCGGTCCGTATTCACTGACAACCAGCATCCGGAGTCGCCCGACCATGAGAGCCATCCTGTCCAAGGCCCCGGGCCTGCCCGACACGCTGGTGCTGGAGGAGGTGCCCTCCCCTGTGGCGAAGCCCGGCGAAGTGGTGGTGAGCGTGAAGGCGGTCGGCGTGAACTTTCCCGACTTCCTGATCATCCAGGACATGTACCAGTACAAGCCGGCGCGGCCGTTTTCGCCGGGCGGCGAAATCTCCGGCGTGGTGAAATCGGTCGGCGACGGCGTGACCACGCTGAAGCCCGGCGACAAGGTGTTCGGATCGACGGGCGCAGGCGGCATGGCCGAGGAGGTCGCGATCGCCGCTGGCCGCATGACCAAGCTGCCAGACTTCATGCCCTTCGAGGAAGGCGCCGCCTTCCTGATGACCTATGGCACCTCTCACTACGCACTGAAGGACCGCGCGAAGATCAAGCCGGGCGAGAAGCTGCTGGTGCTGGGCGCGGCGGGCGGCGTTGGTCTTGCCGCGGTGGAGCTGGGCAAGGCGATGGGCGCGGAAGTGATCGCGGCGGCCTCGACGCAGGACAAGGTCGACTTCGCGATGTCGAAGGGCGCGACCAAAGGCCTCGTCTATCCGGAAAATCCGCTCAGCCGAGACCAGCAGAAGGAATTCTCCGAGAAGATCAAGGAAGTCTCCGGCGGCGGGGTCGATGTGGTCTATGACGGCGTCGGGGGCGATTATGCCGAACCTTCCGTTCGCGCATTGAACTGGGATGGCCGTTTCCTGGTGATCGGCTTCCCTGCGGGCATTCCCAAGCTGCCGCTCAACCTTACGCTTTTGAAATCCTGCCAGATCGTCGGCGTGTTCTGGGGGGCTTTCGTGGCCCGCGACCCCAAGGCCCATGCGGCCAACCTTGCGGACCTCTTCCGCCTGTACCAAGAAGGCAAAATTCGGCCACATGTCTCCAGCACCTATCCGCTTGAGCGCGCCGCCGAAGCGATCAAGGAGCTTTCCGAGCGCCGCGCCATGGGGAAGGTCGTCATCAGGATCTGATGCCGCAATTCTTGTGAAGATCGGGCGGGCCTCAAGTCACGAGTCGAAAGGACCCAACATGCTGAAACGTCTCACCCTGCTGGCCGCTCTGGGAGCGCTGGCAGCGGCGTGCGCCGCCAATCCGACGCCGGCCGCAAGCGGCTCGGGAGGACCTGCGCCGCTGACGCCGGGCGCCGGCACGGCCACGGCGCTCAACATCGCGGGCACGACGCACTGGGTCGCCGAAGAGCGGCTGATGCCGCAGGATCCGATCCTCGCGCTCGTCACCACCAGCGGCTCGGTCGATGCGCCTGCCGGCTTCTACATGACCTGCAATCCCGCCAACGGCACGATCACCGCGCGGCTGGGCAAGCAGCCGACGGCGCGGGTCGGCCAGACGGCGACCTATCGCATCCGCATGGGCGTCGAGGCCAAGCCCATCGAAGGCAAGTTCGAGACGAACCCGAAATCGCCGGACGCTGATTTCGTCTTCCCGCTCGGTTCGATCGACGTGCGCACCATGGCGCAGCTCGACATGATCTCGGTCTCGACCGATCAGGGTGAAGTGCAATGGGCGTTCGTGCGCGACCCAGCCACCGCCGTGCAGGCGAAGTACGTCGCCTCGCTGAAAGACATGGCCGCGCAGTCGCGCGACTACATGGAATTCTGCAACCCGAAGTAAGCGGTACAGCAGATCTGAAATTGAGAAGGCTCGGAGCATGCTCCGGGCCTTCGTCTTTTCCGCCCGAGGCGACACCCTCTTAGGTAGGATCGCCTGGCTCGCCGGCGTCGCTTCCAGCCGCCGGCGGCCAGCTGCTCTCAATCAGGCCCGCGATGCCGAACCCGGCCTTCTTGTCAGTTTTCGGATCGAACTCCCCGTAACGATAGCTACTGTTGAATTCCGGGATCGCGAGCACGGCCGGCAGGGCCTGCTCGATGCGCTCGAGATCTTTCATCGCGGCGAAGAACTGCAGCGACAGCACGCTGTCACGGCCAAGTATGCGCATGTTGTAGTCGAGCGCATGGGCGTCGTTGTCGCCCAATTTCAGGTCTGTCGCCCAAACCAGGGTGTGCGAAAGCGGGTCGTAGCGCGGCGCCTCGGCCCACCCAACGATCTCGACCGGAGGGGCCGCGCGTTCCTCGCGTTGGACGTTGTCCTTTGCCTGCGCCGCCTGCATGCCGCGCATCACGTCCGCATAGTTGATCTTCGCCGCGTCGGCGTCCGAGACATGACCGATGCTTTCCAGCGTGACGATGACGCCCCAGCTGCCTTCATCGACCGCCGAGATCCCGTCCTGCATCAGGATACCGAGTGGCGGCGCGCGGGGTGGACTGTGCCAGGCCTCTACGAGCGCGCGCTGCGCGTCGTGCGGATTGAGATAGTAGTAGCTGGCGGGAACGTTCAGCGTGATCAGCCCGCCGCCGAGCGTGATCCTGCCGGTCCGGCGGGTGACCAGCCGCTCGAAGGATTCGCGTGCGGCCACGACGATTTCTTCCGCGCTCAACGCCGCCCTGTAGCCGCCCGCGGCCGGCGCGCCGGTCGGTCGCTGCGCGGTGTCCGAAGGCGGCTGCGCGACGGCGGAGGCCGGCGCGAGAGCGATGAACGAGGCAAGCAGGATAGTCTTGAACATTCGCCTGTCCTCTGGCTGCGGCGACCGCGGCACGCTAGCCGCGGTATGCAACGGCGGCAATCGCGCTAGCGCGGCTCGCTCGCCTTCAGCAGCGCGGCAAGATGATCCTTCCAGAGCGCGGCCCAGGTGTGCGTTCCGTGGCCGTGCGTGTCCTCGCTTGCGGGAATGAGGATGAACTTACCCGTCTTCAGCTGCTTAGCGAATCCCGCGGCAAGACCCAGCTCGGGCGGATTGATGAAATCGTCCGCCGAATTCACCCACGTCAGCTTCGCCTTGATCTTCGCGAGGCTCTTCGAAGGGTCGTAGGTTCGCGAGGCGGCCACCTGGTACATCAGGTCGTTGGCGTCGACCGTCTTGATGTTGTTGGCGACGTAGGTTTCGGCGTAGGCGTCGGCCTTCTCGCGCGTGGGATAATCCTTCTGCATCACGATCGGCGCGCCGCCTGCGAGGAGGAGCAGGCCTTCGGCGGTGCGCAGCGCGGCCTTCGGCTGTTCGGTGTAGTCCCCGCCCTTCCAATCGGGATCGCTTTGGATCGCGTCGATCAGCAGCTTGCGCCAGATGCGGTTGCGGCCAGCGATCTCCGTCGGCAGGCAGGCGAGCGGCATCAGCGCGTCCATGAATTCCGGATAAGTCTCGCCCCAGACGAAGGAATGCATGCATCCCATCGACGTACCCATGATCAGCCGCGCATGAGCGACGCCGAGGCCTTTGGTGAGCAGCTCGTGGTCGGCGGCGACCATGTCGTCATAGTCGTAGTGGGGGAATTTTGCGTGAAGGCCATCGGACGGCTTGGATGATTTGCCATGACCGACGCCATCGCGCAGGACAATGTAGTATTTTGCCGGATCCAGCAGACCGCCGGGCGCGAACAGCACGTCGGCGAATTGCGGCCGGAAGAACTGTTTTCCGTCGCCGCCGGTGCCGTGCATGATCAGGACGGCGTTGTCGATCTCGCCTTTGGCGTTGCGGTGCGGAGCGCCCAGCGTGGTGTAATGGAGGCGGAGTTCGGCAAGTTTCTCGCCGCTGTGGAACGTGAAGTCCTTCGCGATGTAGTCGCCCTCCTTCGGGGTGAGCTTCACCGTCTGAGCAGACGCGCTGGCGGCAAGCATGAAAGCGAGCGCGAGTGTTGTCAGGATACGCATGTGCGGCCTCCGCTTCGGACGGAGGCCAGTCTATCGCGATCCGCGCGCCTGAAAAAAGCGTTCGTTCAGACCGAGGGCGGCGGCTCGCCCGACGAGGCGCCAGATGCGGGCTTGTCGAAGAAATCGGTCGAAAGCGCCTTCTTCTCCTCGGCCTCCTGGGTGGACACCTCGGCCTTGTAGGCCTTGCCTCCGAACAGCTTGCGCAGGAACGCGCCAGCGCCCGCAAGCCCCATCACGACCAGGAACCAGGCCTTCTTGAGGAAGAGCAGCGCGATGCCGATTAGGCCGGTTTTCTTCGCCAGCAGGAGACCGCCCGCCGCGCCGCCCGCGATCAGGCCGGCGATGCCGAAATCGGCTTTCTCGTCGGTAGCCGCGTTGAAATCCTGGTAGCGGAAGCCGTCGTCGAACTCCGGGATGGCGAGCACGCGAGGTGAAGCGCTCTCGATCTCGGGCAGTTGTTCGATGGCCGCGACAAAGTTGAGCGACAGCACACCTTTGCGGCCCAGCACCCGCATGTCGTAGTTGAGAGTGTGGACGGGCTCGTCGCCGAACTGCAGCTCCTTGGCCCAGTAGAGCTTGTGCGCGGCGGCGTCGTAACGTGGCTTGGCGGCCCAGCCGATGATGGTGATCGGCGGATAGCTCGCCTTTACCCGCGCCTTGTTCTCCTCGGTCTGGCCGTCCCGCATGTCCTCGATCAGCACATCATAGTCGATCTTCGAGGCATCCTCGTCGGAGATGTAGCCGGTCTCGTCGAAGGTCAGCACCACGCCCCAGGCGTTCTCGTCGATCGGCGACGTGTCGGCCGGGAACAGCATGCCGTCGGCTTGCGAGTCCGGCGGGTTGCCCCAGCCATCGACCAGCACGTCGCGGGCGTCGCTTCGGTCCAGGAAATAGAACCCGTCCGGCACGTTCAGCGTCACGTGCGCCGAAGCCATCGTGACCTTGCCTGTCCGGCGCTCGAGCGAGGCTTCGAACGCCGCCTTGGCTTTTTCGATCTCGGCGGCTTGAGCCGCGGCGGCTTCTTCCTCGCTCACGGGCGCATCCGCGGCGCCGGGCGACGGCGCCGGGTCGGCGGCTGGCTGCTGCGCGATGGCCCACGCCGGCGAGAGAACCAGGCAAGAGCCGACTACGATTGTACGGAACATTCGCGACCCCCTATTGCGACAAGCTAGGCTAGCCGCCTCGCTGCAAGGCCGCAACCGACAAGGCAAAGGGCGAATACCTTGCGATATCCGCCCTTGGTTTTCTGTCGCGCCGAGTCGCTATCCTTGCTGGAGAGCGTTTCAGCCTTTGCCGACAATGTCCCGCGCCGCCTTGGCGAGAATGGTGCGGATGCGTTCGGCTTCCACCTCTGTCCACGGAGCACGCGGCATGTTCATCGCCTGCTTCAGCGTCTTCCATGCTTCCCAGACTTCGTCCGGCGCAACGCGGCTCGAATAGGCCGACGCTGTCATGTCGATGCGGGTGAGGATGCCCTCGACCAGCGCCTCGTTCTCTTTCAGGAAGGCCTTGCCTTCGGGGGTGATGGTGTAGAGGCGCTTTGAGCCTTCAGCCGCTTCGGCGCGGACGAGGTCCTGTTCTTCGAGCATGGTGAGCGTCGGATAGACTGCGCCCGGGCTCGGGCTGTAGGCGCCCGCGAAGCGTTCCTCCACGGCACGGATCAGGTCGTAGCCGTGGCGTGGCTTTTCGCCGATGAGGGCGAGCAGAAGCAGCCGCAAGTCGCCGTGGCCGAGCGGACGGCCGCCGCGCGGGCCGAAGCGGCCGAAGCCTTCGGGGCCGTCGCCATCTTCATCGTGGCGATGACGGCCGCGGCCGCGAAAGCCTCGCCCTGCAGCCATCTGTTCGGCGTAGGCGGCCCAGGCTTCGCGGAACATCCGCCCTCGCCCGCCGCCCCGGTGATCGTGATGTCTGTGCATCGGAATCTCCTTTCGATCAGTCGTTCGATATACTATTTAGATATATCGAAATGATATGTCAAGGAACAGAACAGACCAAAGAAAAAGGGCGGACCCGAAGGTCCGCCCTGCTCTCTTTGACGATCCGGAATAACGCTATTTCGGCGCGGGCGCAGGAATCGTGGCCTTCAACGCTTCCGCATCCTCGTGGGCCCGGCTGATGATGTAGGCGCGGATGGATTCGGCGTCCGCGGGAGAGAGAGTCCCGCCGAAGCTGGCCATGCCTGCGGTCGCAAGTTTGCCCTGCAGCACCACGTCGGCGAACGTGTCCTTCTGGGCAGGCGCCTGGGCCCAGCGCAGATCAGTGACGATGCCGCCGGACTGCACCGCATCGCCATGGCAGACCATGCAGTTGTTGAAGTAGAGGTCCTTGCCGTGCTCGACCAGCTGGGCCGAGCCGAAGTCCTCCGCGAGCGGAACCGGATCGGGCGCGAAGGCCTCATCGACCTCGATCTTCGCCTTGCCGCCGATCTTGTAGACGATGACCTTTCCATTTGCAGGAGGCGCGAGGCGATTGCCGGTGCCGCCGGCGAGCGGCAGCGCCGTTCCCCAGCCCGCAGTGACGGCGATGTATTGCTCGCCACCGATCTCATAGCTGATCGGGCCGGAAAGCGCAGGATAGTTGGTTTCGGTCTCCCACTTCATGTCGCCGGTAGCGGCGTCGAAGGCGCGGAAGTGGCCATCGAGGGCGCCCTGGAAGACGAGGCCGCCGGCGGTCGCCAGCACGCCGCCATTCCAAGCGTTGGGATAGTCGTGCGTCCATTTCGGCTTCTTCGCGACCGGATCCCATGCGACGAGCTGACCTTTCGAAGCGGCGGCCGCAGCGATGCGGGCGGCGGTTTCGGTCGGCAGCGCGGCGGCTGTGAAGTCAGTTCCCGTGTTCCAGAAGCCGGGGCGGTATTTGAAGTTCTCCATCTCGGCGTAGATCGTCGGCAGGGTGTGCGCGGGGATGTAGACCAGCCCGGTATCCGGACTGAACGCCATCGGGTGCCAGTTATGGCTGCCGAGCGGACCCGGGATGTGCAGCGCGGTTTCCGCCATCTCGTAACGCGCGTTCGGGGTCTCGACCGGCTTGCCGGTCGCCATGTCGACGCCCGAGGCCCATGTCACGGGCTGGTACATGTCGGCCGATAGCAGTTTCCCCGTCGCGCGGTCGAGCACATAGAAGAAGCCGTTCTTCGGCGCCTGCATCAGCACCTTCTCGGTTTTGTCGCCGATCTTGATGTCGGCGAGGATGATCGGCTGCGTCGCCGTGTAGTCCCAGGTCTCGCCGGGCGTCGTCTGATAGTGCCAGACATAGTCGCCAGTGTCGGGCTTCAGCGCGAGGATGGAAGAAAGGAACCAGTTGTCGCCGCCCGAGGGCGAGCGCAGGCGCTGGTTCCAGGGGCTGCCATTGCCGACGCCGATGTAGAGAATATCGAGATCGGGATCGTAGACGATCGCGTCCCAAGCCGTGCCGCCGCCGCCGGTTTCGGTCCATTCGCCGTTATCGTCCCAGGTGGCGTTGCCCTTCTCCGCCCAGATCTTGTCGGAAGCGGCGTTGTCTGGCTGCTTCATCGGGTTGGGCGCCGTGTAGAAGCGCCAGACCTGATCGCCGGTCTTTGCATCATAGGCGGTGACGTAGCCGCGCACGCCCAACTCAGCGCCGCCATTGCCGATGATCACCTTGCCTTTCACGACACGCGGCGCGCCGGTGATGGTGTAGGGCCTGGACTGGTCGACTGTCACTTTCTCCCACGCGACCGACCCGTCGTTCGCGTTGAGCGCCACGAGACGGCCGTCGATCGTGCCGACATAGATCTTGCCTTCCCATAGCGCGACGCCGCGGTTGACGACATCGCAGCAGGCTTTCTGGCCGCGCGCCTTGTCGACGCCGGGATCGTATTTCCATTTGCGCTCGCCGGTCTTGGCGTCCAGCGCGTAGACCACGGACCAGGCGGAGGTGACGTACATCACGCCGTCGGTGACGATCGGCGTCGCCTCCATGCCGCGGTTAGTGTCGAGGTCAGCTGACCAGGCGAGGCCTACATCCGTGACGTTGGCGGCAGTGATCTGCTTCAGCGGTGAATAGCGCTGCTCGGAATAGGTGCGCCCGTGAGTGAGCCAGTCGCCGGGATGTTGATCGGCGGCGATGATTGCCGCGCCGTTGACCTCCGCCGCCTTCAGCGGGGCTGCAGCTTTCGGTTTCTCGGAACAGGATGCGAGCGCCAGAAACGCAGCGCCAGCCATCAGAGCCGCACCAAACTTCATGAAACCCTCCCTGACGTCCTGTACCCGGACATACTGACTTTTCAGCACTGTTGCGGGCGTTTGGCAAAGGGGAAACGATTGTCAGGGATACCTTGACAACTAAAGGGCGTCAGGTAATCCTTGACGCATCAGGAGGCGCGTATGGCGATCAAGTCGGCAAAGTCCGCTGCAAAGCTTTTCTGCAGCTTCTGCCGCAAGTCGGCAAAGGAGGTTCCTTCGCTGATCGCGGGCCCGGGCGTCCACATCTGCGGGGACTGCGTAAAGACCTGCAACACCATCCTTGCCGGCTTGCCCTCCGACGGCTTTGCCGGCTGGGACGAACTTACCGACGACGAGCTCTTGGACAACCTTGAGCGCTCTCAGTCTGCGTTCGAGGCCTCACGCGCCGTGCTACAGCAGCAGATCGACACTCTCCGAAAGCGCGAGGTGAGCTGGTCGAAGATCGGAGAAGCGCTCGGCGTCTCGCGCCAGGCAGCGTGGGAGAGGTTTGGCTAGGCGTTCGCGGCCGCGACCAGCTCGGCCTGCGCTGTCTCTATCACAACGCTGATTGCCCGGTCCCAATCGCTGACAGTGGCGGCGTTTCTTGCGCTGTCCGGCATCGACACCGAGCGCGAGGCGTTCACCACCCCGCCTTCAAGTCCATTCGGTCCTCGCACAAACCCGGCCATCGCCTCGCGCGCGCCTGCGCCCTGCGCGCCATAGCCAGGCACAAGGAACAGTGCATCGCCAGCGGCCTCGCGGATGCGCACAGCCTCCTCCGGCCCCGTGGCGCCGGCAACCAGCATCAGGCCGGACCATTGCGTCTCTGTTCCCTTCAGCCGTCCGATCATCGGCGCGAGCGATTTCGCCACGCGGATGTAGAGCGGCTCGCCATCGACCAGCCTGGCCTGGAAATCCTTGGCGCCGGGATTGGACGTGCGCACCAGCACGACGACGCCCTTGCCCTCCCGTTCGGCCACCGAGACGAACGGCTCCAGCGAGTCGAGGCCCATGTATGGATTCACCGTGATCGCGTCGCA
>Ga0210377_10002044_pt1 | contig 17953 bp, 17 predicted proteins | sample PLM4_65_b1redo_FD_155480 | JGI IMG/M metagenome (GOLD analysis project Ga0210377, IMG submission 155480) | Groundwater sediment microbial communities from an aquifer in East River, Colorado, USA - PLM4_65_b1 redo | ecosystem: Environmental > Terrestrial > Soil > Riparian zone | place: USA: East...
CCGTTGATGGCACTGGCGTAGAGGGTGTCGAGGCCCTTGGCGATACGCTTCGCCCACAAACCGGTATCACCCAGCTTTGGCGCACCGGCAATACCGGCACCGTGGCAGGCGACACAGGTGCTTTGGTAAATCTGTTTCCCGTTGACCTCGGATGGTGCGGCGGCCGCGACTTGTACGGGCTGCCGCTGGGTTTCCGACGAAGCGAAATTAATCTGACCGATGGATTTAGTCCGCTCGGCTACACTCGAACCGGCGCCCAGCAACGCGTTGCGATTCTGTCGGACCCGGTCGGGGATGTCACGGTGATGGATCACGAGAACAAAGCTGAACAGCACCAGCACTCCACCGATCCCAAGTATGATCGAAACGTTCTTCGCAAAGCGCTTGCCAGCCATTGATAGTCCCTGTAGTCAGGAGCGGATTCTTAAATACTGTAGGTAGGTGGACTCGCCGCAGCTTGAGCTAAGTACGCTAGAATTATCCCGCCCCAAAGAATATTCCTCGCGTAAAGAAGGTGTAGTCCGCTTCGATCGCCATGAGGCCTATCAGCACCAGCAAAGCCCCCGTCGGGATCAAAATCGCACAGGCCAGTGCCATTCGCTCCCAAGCCATGTGCATGAAGATGGAGACGATCAGGCCGGCCTTCAATAACATGAATATGATGATCAGGGACCATCTGAGGTAACCCTGGAAGTGAAGGTAATCGACCATGTAAGAGAACGCGCTGAGTACAAACAGCAATCCCCAGATCCAAAAATAAATGCTGATCGGATGTTGTTGTCCTTCTGCGTGAGCCATGATGTTGCCTCTTACCAAAGATAAAAGAATGCAAAGATAAACACCCACACCAGATCGACGAAGTGCCAATACAGACCCATGATTTCGACGATCTCGTATTTCCCCTTCCGGCCGGTCAGAAAACCCGGCCGTTCGTTATCTAAGTCTCCCCGTATAACCTTTATCGCCGTGATGATCAGGAAAATCACCCCGACCGATACGTGAAAGCCATGGAAGCCGGTAATCATGAAAAAACTCGAGCCAAACTGCGCCGCACCCATGGGGTTGCCCCAGGGACGCACCCCTTCTTCGACAATCAGCTTGGTCCACTCAAAGGCCTGCATACCGACGAACGAGGCACCGAACAGTGCGGTCACCACCAACAAGAAAGCCGTCATCTTTTTATTTTTTTCATATCCGAACTTGACAGCCATGGCCATGGTGCCGCTACTGCTGATCAAGATGAAGGTCATGATGGCGATCAGGATGAGGGGGATGTGATGTCCCGCGATCGTCAGCGCGAAGACCTCACTGGGATTGGGCCAGGGCACCGTGGTGGACATGCGCACGGTCATGTAACTGGTTAAAAAACAGGTAAAGATAAAGGTATCGCTGAGGAGGAAGATCCACATCATGGCCTTGCCCCAGGGGACCTTCTTGAACGCCCGCTGGTCCGAGGACCAGTCAGCGACGATACCTTGCATGCCTTCAGGCATGGTGAGTTCTCCTGGATTTGTCCGAATAGATTGTGTCATGTTCTTTGGGCCTACCTGATCCCACAGATTTTCAGCAAAATGTCCAAATTATCCCCTGAAAACAGCAGACCAAACAAAATCAGCCAAACCAGAAGCAGGAAGTGCCAGTAAAGGGTGCACAGCTCCACACTCTGCCTGATCTTCGCCACGTCAAAATCGCCCCATACTTTGACGACGGTCCTGCCCCAGGCCACCAAACCGCCCAACAGATGCAGCCCGTGCAATCCCGTGATCAGATAAAAAAACGCGATGGCAGGGTTCGTTAATTCAAAATAAACCATCGTACCCAGTTGCCGCCAAGCCAAGACCTGCCCGATCAAAAAAACAACGGTGAAAGCGCCGCCAGCAAGCAGGCCGACTCGCATGCCGTCCATCTGCCCACGGCGTACTGAAAACTGCGCCCATTGCAAGGCGACACTACTCAATATCAGCACAAACGTATTGACCCATAACAGCCTTAGTTGAGGCGTGGGACGCCAGTCCTCATACGCCATCCGGTTTCCATAGGCTATAACCAAAAGCATGAACAGGACCGCGACCACGGCAAGAAATACCCTCAGAGCGAGTTTCGTCGCGGGCCGAAAAGACGTGTCTCTATCACGAAGATTTTCGACCGTACCCGGGGCCGTCATCCAGGGCTTAATCGTCAGTTGATGGAAAATACTCACGTCGTTTAAATTCCTGATCGCCTACGTCTTATTGCTCTTACGGGTGGCTGCCCCTCCCGGCGGAACGTTTTGCGGTATGAAGTCCTGGTCGACGCCCGGCACGCTATAATCGTAGGCCCAGCGATAGACCACCGGTAACGTCGGACCGAAGTTGCCGTGCTTCGGCGGGGTATCGGCGGTTTGCCACTCCAGCGTGGTGGCGCGCCAGGGGTTGCTGCCCGATGGCTTGCCTTTGAAATAGCTCCAGACCAGGTTGTACAAGAACACCAGTTGCACGGTGCCCACGATTAACGCCGCGATGGTGATAGCGGCGTTCAAGGACTGCGCCGATTCGGGGATAAAGTCAGTGTTTCCCATCGCAAAATACCGGCGCGGCACGCCCAAAAAGCCTAAATAGTGCATGGGTAAATAAATCGCATAGGAGCCGAGGAAGGTGAACCAGAAGTGAAATTTACCCAGGGTATCGTTCAGCATGCGCCCAGTGACCTTGGGGTACCAGTGGTAGATCGCCCCGAACACCACCAGGACCGGCGACACGGCCATCACCATATGGAAGTGGGCGACCACAAACATGGTGTCTGAAAGCGGGAGATCCACGGTCACGTTACCCAGAAACAGACCCGTTAACCCCCCGTGGATAAACGTAAAGATGAACCCGATCGCAAACAGCATGGGGACGGTGAGGTGGATGTCACCGCGCCACAACGTCAGCACCCAGTTGTAGACCTTGAGGGCCGTGGGAACGGCGATGATGAGCGTTGTGGTGGCGAAAAAGAAACCGAAGTACGGGTTCATCCCGCTGACGTACATGTGGTGCGCCCACACCACGAAACTGAGCCCGCCGATGGCCAGGATCGCCCAGACCATCATCCGATAGCCGAAGATATTTTTTCTTGCATGGACGCTGATCAGGTCGGAGACGATGCCGAAGGCCGGCAGGGCGACGATGTAGACCTCGGGATGGCCGAAAAACCAGAACAGGTGTTGAAACAACACCGGGCTGCCGCCCTCGTGATCAAGCTGTTGCCCCATCGAAACAATGGCGGGCATGAAGAAACTGGTACCCAGCAAGCTGTCCAGGGTCATCATGATGGCGCTGACGAACAAGGCGGGAAAAGCCAACAGCGCCAGGATGGTGGCCATAAAAATGCCCCATACCGTCAAGGGCAAACGCATCATCGTCATCCCGCGCGTGCGCGCCTGCAACACCGTCACCACATAGTTTAAACCGCCCATGGTGAATCCAATGATGAAGAATGCCAGGGAAACGAGCATTAAAATAACGCCCCAATTCGCCCCCGGTGTGCCCGGGAGAATGGCCTGGGGCGGGTACAGGGTCCAGCCGGCGCCCGTGGGCCCGCCGGGCACGAAGAAGCTCGCCATCAGTAACAGCACGGCGAACAGATAGACCCAGTAACTCACCATGTTGACATAGGGGAAAACCATATCGCGGGCACCGACCATCAGCGGGATGAGGTAGTTGCCAAAACCTCCCAGGAACAGCGCGGTGAGCAGGTAGACGACCATGATCATGCCGTGCATGGTCACAAACTGAAGGTAGTTGCTTGGGTCGATAAAGGAGAAGGTGTGCGGGAACCCCAGTTGCAGCCGCATGATCCCCGACAACACCAACGCCACCAACCCCACCGCGATCGCGGTGATCGAGTACTGGATGGCGATGACTTTGGCGTCTTGGCTCCAGATGTACTTCCCGATGAAAGTTTTCGGATGGTAGAGTTCTACCTCTTCAACTTCGGCGGGTGGGGCGTGAGCCGATTCGTCATGCGCAACGTAAGCCATTAAAATTTCCTCTTCGCTATTTCTACATTATGCTCTATTCGCTTGAGCCTCATCAATAATAGATAATAAATCCTATTAATTTCCGGAGTCCGGTCCGCTCGCACTCAGACGGTTTCCTAAAATTATTGTAAGTGAAAGTAGGTGTCTAATTCCCCTTCGCTGACGATGGATATCGTTCCTCCATTTTTTTCCCAACGCCTTGATTAATACGGCGCTCCAGCGGGACGGTCATCACAAGAGAATTAGTGTGAGAAACGAGGTCATTGATTGCCTGGTCGTCGGCCAGGATGGCGGCCATCAATGCCATCTGGTTTCCGTACATGTCTTTTGGATGCGCGCCGCGAATGCCCTGTTGGTAATTTTTCAATTGTGTAACCAAATACCAATCACTCATGCCCGACAGCCGGGGGGCATTCATGGCCTGTATGCCCCGCCCATCAGCACCGTGACAGGCGCCGCAGGTCACATAAGGCTTTTGACCTTTCTTCGCATTGCCCGTCACCGTGGCCGGGGCAGGATTATCCGGCAGCGTCTTGATATAAGCGATGACATTATCAATAGCGGCGTCATCACTCAGCGTCGCCGCCATCGGTGCCATCATTTTACCGAACACATCCTTGTCGTGTGTACCTCGAGCGCCGTTCTTGAAATATTTCAATTGCCGTTTCAGATACCAGTCTCCTTGCCCACTCAGTTTCGGCGCATGCAGCGCAGGATTACCCTCCGCTTGCATGCCATGACAGGAACTGCACACTGCATAAAGTGGCTTGCCTGCTGTTGCATTGCCGGTTGCTTGAGCTGAGGTTTGCGTGAATGTCGGATAGTTGCTTAACCACGCGTTAAACGCGGCCTCTTCCTCCACCACGACACTGCCGCGCATGGCGAAATGTCCTATGCCACATAATTCTTCGCAGAGAAGGTCGAATTTCCCGGTTCGGGTGGGGGTGAACCAGATATAGGGGACCATGCCCGGCACCAGATCCATCTTGACCCGGAACTGTGCCACGGTAAAGTTATGCAAAACGTCCTTGGAGCGGAGCAGCACCTTGACCGGCTTGTCGATGGGGAGATGTAACTCCGGGCTTGAAATCAAGACATCGTCCCGTCCGTTGGGATCGTCTGAATTCAACCCAAACGGGTTTTTATCGCTGACGTACCGGGCATCGACGGTGCCCATCACGCCGTCCTTCCCAGGGAAGCGAAAGCTCCAGTGCCATTGCTGGCCCACGGCCTCAATCACCGCCGCGTCTTCCGGGACCTCGACGAATTTCGCCCATACAAACAAGCCGGGGGCCAACATGGCGACGACGCCTAGCGCGGTCAATCCGGTGAGCCACCCCTCCAGCTTCTTGTTCTCGGGTTCATACGCCGCCCGTCTTCCCTTCCGGTGACGGTAGCGGATTACGCAATAAGCCATAAACAAATTGACGGCGACGAAGACAAACCCCGTGACCCAGAATGTGATGTTGATTGTGTCGTCGATTGTGCCCCAATTCGAGGCGAGCGGCGTTAACCACCATGGGCTCAGGAAGTGAAGCAGGACAGAACCCACAACCAATAAAATCAATACAATTGCAAAAACCATACCCTAAAATAGTCCTTATATATGCTGCTGAATATAAGCTACGGTTTCGAATTGAAACGAACTGCCTTGGGCGGTGTATGTCTCCCTAACTTTTGCCAACTTCTTTTGAGACTACGCTATCCTTTCCTGGGCCTCGTGTCAAAGAGGTAGACGGGCCTGACATGCCTCCGGAAAGGTCGTTATTCGTTCTGGTTAGGAACTCAACCGCAGTCGCTTCATCGGAACAGGCCTTTGGAAGATTCCGGATAATCTCGCTTTTGTCTTTAAGTTATTTTTGGGTTTTCCGTTTCATGTAAGAGACCGGGGTACCCAAACTTTAAATATTTGTGTCAAAAAATTAACCGGCCTATATATAAGGATTTTACCGCTATGTTTCAGCGTTTTGCGTTAAGGTCACACTTCCGAAAGAATATACAATGCTGGCTATGGCCGGGAAACTGCCTGCTATGCACGGCCCGCGCGCCGGCGGGGAAAGATCTTTGCCCGGCGTGTGAGCGCTCGTTGCCGCGCACGGAGTGGGCGTGTCCGCGCTGCGCCGCGCACGGTGCCGCCATGGAAGTCGAGGGGGTGGCGTGCGGCGAATGTCAGACACATCCTCCGGCTTACGTCTGCGCACGCGCGGCATTTCGCTATGCCGCGCCGGTGGACAAACTGATCCAGCATCTGAAGTACCACGACCGTCTCGAACTCTCGCGGCTACTGGGAGGATATCTCGCGAAACATCTTCAGGCCCTCAACGATCCACTTCCCGACGTGGTCGTGCCGGTACCGCTGCATTCATCGCGGCTGCGCGAACGCGGTTACAACCAATCGCTCGAGATCGCCCGTTTCGTGGCGCAACCCCTGGAACTGCCGATCAACTGGAAAGACGCGCAGCGCATCCGCCCGACGGTGCCACAGACGGAGTTGCCCCGCGAACAACGGCTCAAGAATGTCCGCGGCGCATTCATGACGGGCGGCGCCTTCGCGGGTCGGCGCGTTGCCATCGTGGATGACGTAATGACCAGCGGATACACGGCCAACGCGCTTGCCGAGAGCCTGCTCCGGAGTGGAGCCGTGGAGGTGAGGGTGTGGGTGGTGGCGCGGGCTTGAAAGTAGCTAAGAGTCCTTAACAAGATAAAATAGACATGATTAACAAGATTAAAAATTTTGTGAAATAAAATCCTGTTAATCCTGTTTTAATCCTGTGAATCCTGTCTGACATTTTCTTTCTTGGCGTACTTGGCGATTCAAATTATTTGTTCTTGACGGCGGTCAGCCGTTGGCGGGCGTATTTCAACAAGTTGTCGTCCAGCGTGCCGGTTTCAATGGCACGCTGGTAAGCGTCGCCGGCGGTTTTCCAGTCCTGCGCGGCCTCGAGCGAGATGCCCATGCCGACCCATGACCGGCCTTCCTGCGGATTGAGCTTGATTGCCTCGGTATAGGTCTTGATTGCCTCGGCATGATTGCCGGCGCGCCGATAGAGTTCCGCGAGGAACGCCATGTAATCGGCGCTGCCCGCGCCAGCCTGACGGCTGCCCTCCATGACGACGAGCGCCTTCTGGTCCGCGCCATGTTCGATCTGAATCCGCGCCAGCAGCAGCGCGAAGGGATAATGTGCCGGCACCTTCTCGATGCCCTGCTCCAGAGTCTGCTGTGCCTCGTGCCAGCGGCCATTCTGCAACGCCAGGCCGGCGAGCAACTCACGCGACTGGGGATGTACTGCGCTGAGATTGAGCGCGGCCTTGAGACGCTTTTCGGCATCGGCCGCACGCCCCTTTTGCAACAGGCTCACCGCCTGACGGTATTCGCTCTCGGCCTGCTCGTCCGGGCTGAGCGGTTTGAGCTTTTTATTCATGACGCCGTTATCCGCGGAAGTCCCCTCTGGTTCCGGTGACGATACCGGAGCAGCTTTCGGCGCACCGCCTTTCATGGCCGGTTTTTTCACGGACGCTACGGTAGTTATTGCTTTCTTCGCTTCTTTTTTCTTTTCATTTTTCTGATCCGTAGACGGCGCAGCGGTCTTCGCCACCGCTGAATCCGGCGGCGTCAGGCGCAAGCGTTGCCCCGTATGGATTACGTGATTGCGTCCGAGATGGTTCCATTTGGACAGGTCCCAAAGATCGATTCCCGTCTTGGCAGAAATGCTGTAAAGCGTTTCGCCTTTCGCCACCGTCCAGTAACCGCCCTCCGTGGCCGGCACGGCCGTGGGAGCGGGAGCGGAGATATTTTTCGGTTCGACGGGCGGAGGCGCGGGAACGGTGTTTGTCTTCGGCTCTGCTTTGGGGGCCTCGACAACATTCCTGCCCTGCGCGTTTGCCACCAAAATCTCCTTGGGTTTTTCCGTCGCCGGTGCCGCCGGCTGGGCGGGACCCTCCTTCACCACCGGAACAGGCGTAGCGGCAGCCACTGCGAGCGGTGCTGGAGCCGGCGCTGGTTTGGGTACTGCCTTGTGCGCCGCAACAGGACGCGTTTTGACCGCCGCCGATTCATACGAGAGCAACCGCTCGCCCCATTGCATCCAGGCATAGGCACCGCCACCGACAACCGCGAGCGCCAGCAAAATGACGCTCATCCGCTGGTTCGGTGGCGCACGGAAGCCCGAAGCCTTGACGGGCTTGAGATCCTCGTAAACGGATTTTTTGCTCACCGTGTCGGCCTGGGCATTCTTGCGCGACTCCAGATCCTGGAGCATCTTGTTGATCAGGCTCACACACTACCGCCTGCGATCAGTGACGCGCCGGAGAGCGCGAGGTTGAAGAGAGAAATGAGGCCGATAACTGCCGCCGGCACCAACGCCGTCAGATATTTGAGTATTTTCGCCTTCACCGACCGTACGCCTTGCGTGGACTCGGTGTCCGTCACCGCCATGCGCACGTGTCGCTCGGCCAGCACGCGCGCGCCCTCGCCGAAAGCCGCCATGAGCGATTTGTGCGAAAGGATATTGACCAGCCGCGGGATGCCGTTGCTGGCGCGGTAGATCTGCTTGACCACCTTGTGCGGAAACAGTCGCGGTCCGCGGTAACCCGCCACCGCCAGCCGGTGTGAAATATAGAACTCGACCTCGCTCAGGCTGAGCGGCGAGAGCTGGCAGGAAAAGCTCACGCGCTGCTTGAGCTGGCGAATCGAAGGATTGTCGAGACGCGCGTTGAGTTCCGGCTGTCCGAAAAGCACCACCTGCAGCAGCTTGCGTCGCTCGGTTTCAAGATTGCTCAGCAGCCGCAGGCTCTCCAGCGTTTCGAGCGGAATGGCCTGCGCTTCGTCCAGACACAGCAGCACGCGCTTGCCTTCGGCATAGGTATCGATGAGATAGCGGTTGAGCAGCTTGAGCAACTGATGCTGGTTGATGTGCTGCGGGTATTTGATGCCCAGTTCATCGGCGCAGGCGAACAGCAGAGTCATCGGCTGGAGATACGGATTGGGAATATAAGCAGTGACGAACTCATGGTGTTCGAGCGTGCCCATGAACTTGCGGCACAGCAGCGTCTTGCCCGTGCCGACCTCGCCGATCACCTTCATGAAGCCCTCGCCGCTGCGCGCCGCGACCAGCAGCGTGTTCAGCGCGTCCTGATGCGAGGAATGAGCGAAGAAAAAGCTCGTGTCCGGTGTAATGGTAAACGGCAGTTCCTGCAGCCCGAAATGCGTTCCGTACATTTGCGTCCTTAGCTCCGTAATGCGTCCTCGGCTCCGTATTGCATCCTTAGCTTCGTAAGCGGCACATCCATGTGCCACTTCTCGGTGCATCCCTGCACCACTCTTCGCGGCATCCCTGCCGCACTTCTCCCTTTGTCCGTTTTCTGAAGACGTCCTGCGTCAGGATCCGACGCGGATTTTCCTGATGCGCTCCTGCGACTCGCCGGTCGCGTCGCTCCAGTCCTGACCGCTCGTAATGATCGTTGGTTTCAGCAAAATGACCAGTTCCCGTTTTATCCGCGTCACCTTCTTGTGCTTGAACAGGTTGCCTATCAACGGAATGTCGCCCAGCAAGGGCACGGAGGCGTTGTCGTCGGTGCTCGCTTCCTTCATCAGGCCGCCGATGACGATGATTTGGCCACTGTTGGCGCGCACGATGTTATCCGATTCCTGCACCGAGCTGAGCGCCGTCGAAATAGTCTGGTTCGACGCCACGGTAATCAGCTTCTCCGATACTTCACTCACTGAAGGATGGATATGCAGATTGATGTTGCCGGCGTCGTCGATTTGTGGCGTCACATCCAAGGCGATGCCGGAGAAGAACGGCGACAAATCAGTCGATATCGTCGGCGAGCCGCCTGCCACGGTGCTGGCCGTCGAGTCCTGCTTGATCACGAAATAGGAGTCGGTGCCGACCTTGATCACCGCTTTCTGGTTATTCATGGTTGAGACACGCGGGCTGGAGAGCACGTTCAGATCACCCTGGGTCTTGAGCAATTCAAAAAACGCCGCGAAATTGTTCGACTTGACTGCGAGCGTAAACACGCCACCGAAAGCCGAGCTGTTGGTGCCGGAGATTGCACTGAAAGCCCCGGTCGCGGGATTGAGGTTACCGGTATTGCCGACAATCTCGCTCAAACCGGTTGTGCTAAGCGCCTTGCCGCCACCCACCTGACCGATGGTATAGCTACGGCCATTGGCGCTGGCAATTCCCGCCCAGTTGATGCCGCTCTGGAAACCATCCTTGAGCTGGACTTCCACGATCTTGGCTTCGAGAATCACCTGGCGGTTCATGTTCGTCTGGGTCACGCCCAGGTAATCCTGCACCAGACGCAACTCGTCCGGCATGGCACGCACTACGACAATGCCGGCCTGCGGATTGACGATCACTTTTCTTCCGCCCTCGGCGCCGACAATAGCCACCAGCGCCGTAGTCAAATCTTTCCAGAAATCCGCCTGCGTCTGGGTCTGGATTTGCACGCCGCTGCCTGACGACGTCGACGTGGATGTCGTGCCCGTGCCACCCGTCGTACCACCGGAGGTGTTCAGCCCGCTCGCCGATACACGTGTATCGGACGTTCCCTTGCGCGAAAGGTTGAGATAGTTCACGGGGAATATCCGTGTCTGCATGTCGTTCCCGAGAATGAAAAAGCGGTTGCCCTCGCGACGGTACTCATAGCCGTAGACGTCGCGGATGGCGCCGAGCGCCTCGGGGACCGTGACTTCCTTCAGGTTCAGCGAGATCGTGCCACGCACGTCCTGGGGCAGGATCATGCTGTACGGCGTGCCTTCGACCAGCCCCATGAACACCTGGCGTGCTGGCGCGTTGTGCACGGTGAGATCGAAGCGCGGTTCGAGCGGCACTACGCCTCCCTGCGGGAGAGCGATTTCAATCGGCGGCAACAACGCGCGGCTCACGTCTGTGGGAACCGTCTTGCCGTCCTTGCCGCTGCGCGCCTGTGACAGGCTGTCGTCCACGCTGGCGCTCACGGAATCGCTCCAGCCGGGAGATACGCTCTGGCACCCCACCAACAGCATGGCCAGCGCCGCCACGAGCATGCGCCGGGTTGTCATTCTGATGTTATGTATCCATTTCATTTTTGCCCGCCTTCTTGGCTGTTCGCCGGAACCTTCACGATGAAGGTTTCCTTCGCCAGTTTCGGCAATAAACGCAAGTGCGATTCTTTACCCGCCCGTTTCATCACTACTTCATACGGTTGAATTTCCGTAATCATGCCGCCACCAAACTTGTCGCCCACCTTATAGGATTTGCCGCTGATCACGGCGCGGCGCTGGCTCGTCGAGATGAAGGTCGACTGGAGCAACGGACCCGCCGGTTTACTCGCCGCGGTTCCGCCCGATGTGCCGCTGAACGCCGGTTGCGTCGGATCCACGAGCCCGGCCAGCGAATCATTCGCCTGACTACCGGCAACAAACCCCACCATGCCGGCCACTATTAGCGCTGCTCGACAGGCAACGACCCAAAGACCGGCTTTCCTGTTACTACTATCAAGTTTCGTGCCAAGTGCGGATTTCATAAACCGATCCAGCCCTGATGAGTGCTAAGGGTGTAGATCAGCAGACTGACCTTTGAAACCGGGTGTTTTTCAGTCTGCAACGTCACCTGTCCCCAGAAAACTTTCCATTCGAGTCCTTCCAGGGAACGCAAATAGCGCAGGATATCGAGGTAATTTCCTTTGAGTTCGATACGCATCCCGTGCTTGTAAACCATCGACCCGTCAGACCCGCCTTCCGCGGCCCCTTCCAGCAACGGCGTGGACGGGAGGCTTTCCACCTTGATCACCTCCAGACCGCGGTTTTTCAGCAGCATCTGCTCGACGAGCTTGGTCATCTCTTTCGGCGGCACCAACCCGGCCGTCACCTGGCTGAGGGCCACCTCCATCGTTTTCAGGTTTTCCTGCAGCGAGACAATTTTCCTGCGTTTGGCCGCCTCGGGGGTATTTTCTCCGCCGGAAACGATTCCCTGCACCTGCAGTTCCAACAACCGGGTCTCTTCGTGCAACTGGTTGACTTGTTTCTGCAGCCGGTCCTTATCGGTATTGACCGGACCAAACAGCATATTCACGGCGACGAAGTACAACGCCACCAGGAGCGTGACGAAAATCAGGCCGCGTTCACGCAGCGACATCGCGTCGATCCGGTCGATGAACCCTTTAAACTGGGTTTTCAAGTCTTCGATCTGCATCGCTATCCCGGATTACCTGAAGTCTTGACCTGAAACTCGACGTAGTGCGCGTCCGGTTCCTTGGCGTCGACGGCCGGCCGGTTCATCTGGAAAACGCGGAATTCAATTCCGGAAAGGGTTTTCTCGGCCGAGAGCTTTTGCATGTAACGTGGCACCAGTTCCGGATTGGTGCTGCGTCCGGCGAGCGTCATCTGTTCGGCCGCGCCGGTGATGTCAAAGCCCGTCAGCCATACGCCGGGGGTGTGCTGGCGCGCAAAGGAAACGAAGTAATCCGAAAACCCGTGGGTGTTGCTGAAAACACCGCGCTGCAGGATTTCCTGGATGCGCTGTTTGGCGACGATCTCGCCTTCCATGCGTGCGATTTCGCCGTCGAGCGAGGTGCGTCCCGGACGCTGGCCGAATTTTTCGGTCGCATCGGCAAGGCGCTTGCTGGCCGCCGCCTGCTGCTGTTCGGCTCGTTTCAGTTCGCTCTTCAGCGTGCCGACCTGCCACCAGGTGTAGGCGTAGATGGCCACCACGCCGGCCACCACCAGCCCCATCGCCTGAAGCATGGCTACCGTGGAAAATTTCTTTTCCTCCTTGCGGAAGATCGGCTGGTAAAGATTGACCTGCTGGCTCACAGCGCCGCCTCCAGAAAATCTGTCATGAAACTTTTACGCCCGTTGTCGGCGGCCGGCGCCGTTCGCCGGTCACATCCCCACGCTTCGCGCGGGGCCCCTGTTCCGCGGCTCACAGCGCCCTCTCCTCTTGCCGCAATGCCGCACCCAGTGCGCTGAGGCAAACCGACTGCAGTGCAGGCGGCAACTGGGCATCGCACTCCATTAGCTGCGTCAAGTCCATGGTCAACACAGAGGCATTGAGGTTGGCCTTCAGATAATCCACCAACCCCGGGATTTCCCTGGGCATCGGCGCCAGCGCCAAGGTGTTGATCGGAGCCTGGCGGAAGTGGCTGTCGTAATAATCGAGCGAACGTTGTACTTCAAGCGCGATGCGGTCGAAAAGTCCGGCGTTGTCCTGCGACTGCGTCAGCATGTCGAGCCCGATGTCGATACTGCGGCTCAGGTAGATTTCCGCCTGCTTGGTGATGGTGATCAGTCCGCCATTGGACGTAAATGACAAGAGAACGATGCCTTTTGCGTCTTCCGGCAGCAGCGAGGCCAGATTGCGCTGTGCCATCTCCGGAATATCGATGATATCCAGATTGATGCCGGCGGTAGTCATCATGTCGACGCGCCTTTGGATGGCGGCGCTGCGCGCGGCCACGGCATACATCGAACGTGCCCGGCCTGACGCTTTCTCGCCCGGGAGGTCGAAGACATCCAGCGTCGCGTCGTTGATGTGAAAATCGATCAGGTCCTTGATGCGCCAACGGATCGCGGCGCGCAGCTCGTCGGGCAGCACGTCCGGCGCTTCGGTCAGGAGCAGCGTATATTCGTTCGGGTCGAGAATGGTGGTGCAGCGTGAGCGGGTGAGATCGTGGTCGGACGCCACGCGCGCGAGCACCTTATCCTGTCCCTGGTCACCCCAGGGGCGGAAATCAACCAGCGTGACAGACGGCGGACGTCCGGTCGCGCGCTCGACGCGCACCACGCAGACACCATCCGGTCGCAACCCCACTCCGGTCAGACCGGGGAGCATCCTTTTTTTCAGAAACGGTAACAGGGGAATACTCCTTATCCCGAAAGACTCCCATTACTATGCAAGATCGCAGCCAACCACCCCGACATGCGCGAAACCGCATGTTTTCTAAGAATTAAGTTAAGAATCGGTCAATAACCTACTGTTGTCAATGCGATTTCTGGATGCCCCGGCAAGCTAAAAAGCTTGAAAACAAGCGGGTTTTCGATGTTGCAGGGCCGAGAACCGGAACGGGAAATACCGGCAGATTCAACGTGGACTACGGGAAGATTTCGCGCCAGTTTTTAAAGGGATCTGGCTATACACTACGGGAAAACTTCTATCCAATCGTACAGCGTCAGACCGGCGCGGGCCGGGGCCATATCCACGCGTTGCATGACCGGATTACCGATCGTTCCGCCGTCCCAAATTGTCGCAATACCACTCCAGGTACCGCTGCCGTTCGTTAAATGAATTTCCTGAATATCGCGGGTGCTGGAGCCGTTGGTCTGGTAAAGGGCGGCGAATATGGCGCCCGTGACCGGGTGCGCCGCCACGCGGATATACCCGGTGTCGTCGCCGATCTTGGCCAGCGCCGCATCCCAGCCGCTGCCGTTGTTCCAGTGTCGGCGCCGAACCTGGTCGGAACCTGTTGCAGTGCCCCACACCAGCCATGCCTGCCCCGCATTGGCGGGATAGGTTTCGAAAGCGATATCGAAATTACGGCTCGTCCCGGCCTCGGTGCGGGTATCATGCCTCGTCTGCGATCCGAAGGTACTGGTGCTGCCGTTCCAGAACAAGGTATGCAGGTCCGGGCTGCTGTCCTGCACACCGTACATGAAATTATCCGTGTTCGGCTCGGGCACCAACCGGATCCAGTTTGCCGTGCTGTTCATGGTAGTGATGTCAAAATTGGTAATGCCGCTCAGGGTCGAGGTCGAGTTATTCCATATCCGGTACTGCTGCTGATTAGTGCCGCTGGTGGTGGTCCCCCAGATAAACATCGCCCGGCCCGATAATTGTTCGTAGGCGACGTCCATCGGCTTACGGTCGACAACGGCGGTCTGACCCCACGGCGCGGTGGTACTTCTGCGCGTCCACGTTACCCCGTTCCAGGTAACACCATAGACTCCCCTGTTGGAATCCATAGTCAACAACACCATGTTGTTCATCCCTGATCTTGGATCAGCGGCCAGATCGATCCAGACCGGTGGACTGTTGTTTGTCGTATAGTTGCCGCCTAAATCACCATTTAAAGTACCCGTCGCCCAACTCGTGCTATCCCAGATTTGATAGGCCGGATTTCGGTTGTTAATGCCGTTGTTATAAACCACCATGGCGCGATCGTTGCCGGTTTCATAGGCGATGTCGAAACCCCGGTAATTATCGTTGCCGCCAACGTCTGCCATCAGTCGCGTTGCGCCAACAGTTGTGCCATCGCTCCAGTTCGAACCGTTCCAGATCTGGATGCGGATATCGCCCGTGTCGTCGAGCGTTCCCAATATCATTTCGTTGCGCGTGCGCGCGGATTTGACGACGATGTATTGGATCCGGCCACCGCCAACACTGGAGGCCGACTGTTCCGCGCCCCAGGTGGCGGTCGTGTTATCCCAGAATCGATAGAACGGAGTGCCGGGCGTTGTTTCCTTGGCATAAACAATAATGGCGCTCGTCGAACCCGATGCCGCGGATATGGCCCGGTCCACCGTGCGGGTCGCGTTGTCCACGGTGCCGACGGAGCGGATCAGGCACTGGTTCTGGCTCACCGCCGCGCCGAGCGCGTGCGCGGCGGCAACGCTGCCGCTGGCGCCGCGCGCCGCGCCGGTAAGACATGGCGGGCTGAAAGCGCCGCAGCTGGATGAAGAACTGCCGGTGTAATTAATCGACTCCGATCCGATGATTATGCGCCCGTGCGGGGCGTAACCGGCAACCGACGCCACCGGAATGACGCTATCGGTTGCCGAGATCGCGGCCGAAAGCGCGGTCGCCGCCGGCGCGTACAACGTTCCCGTGGTCGTGAAACTGCCCTGGCCGAGACCGGCGGTATAGGCCAGGGAACCGCAGGCCGCGCCCTCCTTGGTGAAACCGTACAACGCCCGCTCCACGCCCGATTCCGCGATAAACAGGGCCTGGGCGGACTGCGTGTTACTGGCACCGGTTTCGCTGTCGGTCGCGGACAGAAAAACCATGGCGCTGATCAGCAGCGCGGCGATGACGATCAGCACCACCGCGGTCACCAGCAGGAATCCGCGCTGCCGGCCCGCGGGCCGTGAAGCGAGTATCCGTTGCCCTGAAAAATGACTTGTCGGGATACGCATCAGAAATTCCTCGGGCGCACGTTGGTGCGGAAGGAATTGTTATAAACCCCTTCCGTCACGGTCAAAGACACCGTGATGTAATAGACGGCCGAGACCGAAGCTGGTGGTGCCGGCGGCGATATCTCCGCGCCAGAATTATCCCAGTAACTGAAACCGAGAGAAGTGATGTTGTCCGCCAGAACCTGCCGATTGACGGTTCCGCAGGCTTGCGCCGGTGGATTTTCCGCGCGCGCGAGTTGTCCGGCGTTCAGATAGAAACAGACATTGTTCCCGTCGGTGTCGACGAACCGGATTTCATTCGCGCTCGGAAAAGCCAGGTCAACGGCCGTCGCCGAACGGACCATGCGCAACTCGCGCGTCATGCGCTCCAGCGCCACCTTGGCCTGCCAATCGGCGTCGCTGATATCCCGCTTCACGACAGACGAACTGAAGACATTGCCGATCAGCACGCTCCCGAAGCTGAAAATGATGCCGGCCAAGACGATGACCACAATAAATTCAACCAGCGTGAAACCCGCATGGCGGCTGGTGGGGCGCGAAAACGGCCTCCAGTCGCACGGCATGGGGCCAACGCTTGCCGTGTCGCGAAAAATATCGGCGTGAAAAAACATGTCAATAGTTCGCCACCGCGGTGGTCAGTTGCGCGAGTTGCGTGCTGGTGGCGGTATCGGTCACCGTCACCGTGATGCACTTGTAATTCACGTCCCCGCCCATGCAGGCACCGGTTTCGTCCAAGATTGGGGTTACGCTGTAACCGGCAAGCGGAGGGCTGATGCACGCGGGATGGGTCGTGGCGGCGGCTATGGCTGGACATGACCCGGCCGCGGCGGCGGCCTGGCACGGGTCGAAACGCGTTCCCGTGAAACAAGCGAATCCGACCATGTCTTTTCGGGCGCGTATCAATTCCATCCGCTCTTGAGCGAGTTGTAAGGTCTGCGTCATCTGCTTGGGCGTGCCACTGCCGCGCATTGTGGCGGTGAAACCACCGATCAGGCCGGAAACCAGAACCCCGACGATAACGATAAAAGCGATCAGCTCGACCAGTGTCACACCGCGTGCATGAAAACGAGCCTTCATTGGACAAGAACCCTTCCCGTCTGCGGAGACACCACGATCTGACGCGTGCTGCCGGCCGAATTCAGGGTGATGGTGGCGCTCGCGCCGAGCGGAGTGCCAGCCACAACGTCGGTGTACGGAATCCCTTTTCCGTCAAAGGCGATGTACCCGTTAGCGAGTCCGCTGAGCGTGAGCGAAACGTTGCTGAGTGAAATCGCGGCCGAGGAACCCGTCGCCGGGTGCGCCACCGGTACACCCGTGCTGGTGGTGATCTGATACGAAGCGGTGACAAGGTTGATGCGGTTGTGCTGGCCGCTGGTCATGGCTAGCGACTGGGTATAGCGGACGTCGCTCGCCAGCTGCTCCGCCAGTGCGCTGACATTGATCGCCCCCTTGTCCTGGTACCGGGGAATGACGGCGAACGCCAGGAGCGCCACCAGCACGAGAATTACCACCAGCTCCACGACAGTGAAGCCTCTTTCGGTGGTCGACTGGATGCCGGAAATCCTCGTCATTTCTCGCACCTGAAAAAAAATAGGGCGCTGACTCCATGCCAGCGCCCCCATGCTTTGCGGTTTCACCGGGCTCGTAGGCAACCTCTCGTCAGGTTGCACCGGTTCTAACTGGCGACTGTATATTCTGCAAACAGTCGCCTTACTTCACAAGATAAAGCTGTCAATCAAAATACATATCGTAGGGTATCAACATCCCGTCGAAAGAACCGCCACGCTGCCGGTGTTGGCGTCATACGTCGCCCGGCAGGTCGCATTACCGCCATT
>Ga0210377_10002045_pt1 | contig 17946 bp, 19 predicted proteins | sample PLM4_65_b1redo_FD_155480 | JGI IMG/M metagenome (GOLD analysis project Ga0210377, IMG submission 155480) | Groundwater sediment microbial communities from an aquifer in East River, Colorado, USA - PLM4_65_b1 redo | ecosystem: Environmental > Terrestrial > Soil > Riparian zone | place: USA: East...
CCCAGTGGATACGTCATCTTCTGGCGCGTGAGAACGAATGGCGCCAACGGTCCCAGCGATTGGACGACCACCATCCTGTTTACAACACCATAAGAAACATCGATCATCCCAGAAAAATGTAGGACGAGATATTCTCTCGTCCTACATTTTTATTTTCACTGCCAGCCACGAAAAGAAGATCACACCAAGATAACTGAAGGTCAGGTCAACAAGGTCAAACGTTCGGTTCGAAAAATATTGCTGGGAAAATTCCTCCACGGTGATGGCAAAGGCGAGGATCAAACCGCATTTAACGGCGAGCAACTTCCGGCTTGTCTTGAGCGAGGACGAAGATTGATGAGGCGGAGAACGGAGGAGGGCCAGGTCGATCAAGAAGGTCAGGATCCCGTACAGGATGAAATGTCCGACCTTGTCTCCGTTTTGGAAATCATGGAACGGACCCAGATAACGCGGCAGAGTCCCGGCATCTGCCAGCACAATGATTGCGACAACAAGGATGCAAAAGAGAATGGCAAGCCACTTCATCAAAAAAAGAGACGCCTTACGGCGTCTCAGCTTCCACTTTGGCTTTTTCCGCCTTCATCTCACGCCGCGCCTTCCAGGCTTCCCAAACTGCCGGGAGAACGGAAATGAAAATGATGGCAATGATGACGAACTCAAAGTTCTTCTTTACGAATGCGAGATTGCCGAAGAAATATCCCATGAGCGTGAACAGCAACACCCACACGATGCCTCCGAACACATTGTAGGAAAAGAAATAGCCATACGACATGCGTCCCATGCCAGCCACGAACGGCGCAAACGTGCGGACGATGGGAACGAAGCGCGCCAGGAAGATCGTCTTGCCGCCGTGCTTCTCGAAAAAGGCGTGCGTGCGGTCGAGATATTCCTTTTTGATCCATTTGATGTTGTAGGCACGATCACCCAGATAATGACCGATCCAATAATTGACGGTATCCCCGCCGATGGCTGCAACCATCAACAAGCCGATCAGGAACCAGATGTTCAACGAGCCGATCGCCGCGAAGGTGCCGGCCGCAAACAACAACGAATCACCCGGCAAAAACGGCGTCACCACAAACCCGGTTTCCATAAAGATGACCGCGAACAAAATGCCATACGTCCATGCACCGTACTGCGTGATGATATTCGCCATGTATTCATCCAGGTGCAGGAAAAGATCGATCAGAAATTTAATTTGCTCCATGTTTTACTCTCATAGTTGAAATAGACGAAGATTATACCTTGCTTTCCCGCCCCACTTCGATGCGGCTAAGCCAGTCGCCGAGTATCAGGATGATGACACTGCCCGCTGAACACATTCCCAAATTCAAAGAACCAAGCGGAAGAAGGGTCCACCCGCGCCATATCCCCACCCAATGACCAAGACCAAAACCCAGCAGGCTGAGCCCGAGATACAAGAGCAATCGCCAGAAACCTCCTCCGCGGAATAAATGATACAGAGCACCGTATAACAGCGCGATGAAAACCGCAAGCAGAAGAGTTGGCAGTGTCATGGTCTTTGATTCGATTTACATCTTGACTTACATCCCATAGTGCCTACGCGCAGAATTAGACGATGATCCCGCCGCCGATCATCAGATCACCCTGATAGAAGACTGCCGCCTGCCCCGCTGTGATGTCCCTCTGCGGCGCCTCAAACCGGACCTGGGTCTGATTCCCATTCACCGGCGTGACCAACGCCTCAGCCTCTTTCGCCGTATAGCGGATCTTCACCTCGGCGCGGAATGGTTCCGTCGGCGCTTCGCCACTCACCCAACCAACATCGCGTGCAGTCAATCCACTCGAACCCAATTCCTCCTGCGTGCCCACAATGACTGTATTGGTCACGGCATCCTTGCCCAGCACATACAACGGGACCGGCGAGGCGATCCCCAATCCCTTGCGCTGACCGATGGTGTAGTTCGGCAAGCCGTTATGCCCGCCCAACACCCTGCCCTCGCGCGTGACGATCTCTCCCGGCTTGAGCATTTGCGCTGCATTACGCTGAAGGAAGTTGCGATAATCCTCCCCGGCGAGAAAACACAGGTCCTGTGAATCCTTGCGGGAGGCGGTGGGCAATCCATGCTTCCCGGCAATGGCGCGAATCTCCGGTTTGGGATAATCACCCACGGGGAATAACGCGTGCTTCAATTTATCCTGGGTCAACACGTGCAGAACATAGGACTGATCTTTGTTTCTATCTACTGCACGGAGTAGCTCAACCTGGCCATTTTCCGTGGAACGCCTGCGGACATAATGTCCCGTTGCCATGTAATCTGCTCCCAGGGCAAGAGCATGGTCCAGCAAAAACGTCCAGCGGATCTTGCGGTTGCAGACCAGGCATGGATTTGGAGTCTCGCCGCGCGCGTATCCTTCGAGAAAATATTCCACCACCGTCTCGCGGAAAACATCCTTGGCGTCGATGACATAAAAAGGAATATCCAGCTTTGCGGCGACGCGTCGAGCCTGCGCCATTGAATCCGGTGTGCAGCAGCGGTTGGACTCTTCCTTGCCAGGTTCACTCCACAAGCGGAGCATCATACCAATAACGTCATAGCCCTGCTCTTTGAGTAAGGCGGCGGCAACGGAGGAGTCCACTCCTCCAGACATGGCAACAACAACTTTTTCCATATTAGTTATGATTCAACTTGCGAACTTTTTCTATTAAGCCAGGCAAAGTATTCAAGAAAGAATCAATATCAGCAGGCGTGGTGTGAATTCCCAATGTGACTCGCAACGAACCCAAACCCCAATCGCGTGATAAACCGATCGCGTTCATCACTTCGCTGGGTTCGGGGTTGCCGGTCTTGCAAGCGGAGCCGGAGGAACAGGCAAAGCCTGCGGCATCGAGCAAAGTGAGCAATAAATTTCCGTCCACATCCTTGAATGCGAAACTGGCATGTTGAGGTAAACGGGATCCCATGTCACCTGTCAGCCGGGAGTCGGGAATCATTTCAAGGACAGTCCCAATGAGCTTATCGCGTAACGGTCTGACGTGAGCCACGCGCTGTTCGCGTTCCTCAATTGTCAAACGTAAAGCTTCCGCGAAGCCAACAATATAGGGTACGTTCTGAGTCCCGGCGCGCAGGTTGAACTCTTGTCCGCCGCCGGTGAGAGGTGAGATGAGCGGAGTTCCCTTGCGGACGTATAACGCGCCCACGCCTTTAGGTCCGTAGAATTTATGCGCGCCGAGGGACATCATATCCACGCCGAGGGCCTGAACGTCCACAGGCAGATATGCCGCGGCTTGCACCGCGTCCGTGTGGAATAGGATTTTCTTAGACTTACAAATCTCCGCGATCTCTTTGATCGGGTTAATCGTGCCAATCTCATTGTTGGCATACATCACAGAGACGATGGCGGTGTTATCACAGATCGCTTTTGCTACGGTCTCTGGCTTTACCATTCCATTTTCATTTACGTCCAACCATTCAACCAAAAAGCCTTCATATTTTTCAAGATGCTTCAGTGTGTTGGTTACGGCGGGATGCTCGGTACGCGAAGCAAGGATCCAGTTAGCGCCGGTCTTTTCACGCATTGCATACGCCGCGCCGCGGATCGCGAGGTTGTCCGATTCAGAACCACAGGAGGTAAAAATAATTTCATCAGGCCGGCAATTCAAAATGGAAGCAACGGTCTCACGCGCAGAATCGATCGCAGATTCGGCAACCTGTCCATAACGGTGAACAGAGGAGGGGTTCCCGAAAGAAGCGTTGAAAAAAGGCGTCATCGCGTCGAGCACGCGCGAATCCACCGGGGTTGTCGCAGAATAGTCCAGATAAATCATAGTGGGAAGATTATAGCATGCTCATAATAGGAACATTGTAGGGTGGCTGTCCGTTAAACGTTATGCGAAAGGCAGGTAAAATTGCGCCTCTTGTTAGAAGGAGTACCATGATTAAAAGACAATTAAAAAATATTTTGCTGACCCTTGTCATTTCCACATTTGCATTGACCGCATGTGGAGGAAATAATGCCGAGCCGACTCCGACAATGAATCCCATCCTGATCCAGACCCAAGCCGTGGAAACTTTCTCCGCGGTCCTGACCCAGACCGCGCTTGCCGCGCCATCCGATACGCCTGTTCCCACCCTGACGCCCGCCCCGACCTTCCCACCGTTGGCGACAAACACCATCGGCGTTCCGCTCGGCACCCTGCCGACTACTGCAGGCGGAAACACATCCTGTTACGGTCTAACCTTCGTAAGCGATGTGACTGTCCCTGATAACACCCAGATGGCACCGGGACAAGCTTTTACGAAGACATGGAAGGTAAAGAACTCAGGCACCTGTGCATGGGACGCTGGATTCAAATTTGCATCCACCGGCGGCAATGCCATGAATGGAGTTACATACACTCTCCCAACGGCTGTCGCTGCCGGAGCAGTGGTGGATATCTCTGTCGCCATGACCGCGCCCACTACAGCAGGCAAAGTCCAGAGCAACTGGCGCATGTCCACGGCGGGTGGACAATTCTTCGGCAATGAGGTTTATGTGATCATCATCGTTGGAGGTACGACAGGTACAGTTACATCTGGTGGGGCGACAAACACGAGCGCGCCAGCCACTGCAACATCCACATCAACTCCGACACCAACAGCAACAAAATGATTGAAAAAGTCCCTTCATCAGGAAGGGACTTTTTGTTCTAAAACACTTCCAATGTTCCGCGCCGTTTGGCAACCACTTCGAAAACCGTGAATAAAAAGTATCCCAAAACGAAATAGGCAAGTCCAACTCCCAATTCGCCCCAAAGCAGAGGGGCGATTTCAGCCAGGCTGGCGCCACCAACCAGTGACCGCGCGGCAGTGATCCCGCGAGTGAGCGGGAGCGCGTAGGAGATGGCCCGAATCCACGCGGGAAGATCGGCAAGCGGAATATTCGCCCCCGAGAAGATCAACAACATGAAATATACGAAATTATTGACGAACATTACATTAACCGTGATGAGCGCGAGACAGCCCATCAACAGTCCCAGCCCACACGTGCTGATGGTGGTGATAAGGATGATCAACGCCAGCGCACCAATATTCGTATTGGAGAGATCGAGTCCCATCAATACGACGCCCCAGAAAAAGGCAATCACCACGCCCAGCGCACCGTCCATGATGTTCATGAAGGCGCGCCCCATGAAGACGACGAGGCGATTGGCAGGTGTGCCAAAGATGTAACCGAGGGTGCCGTTGTCCCGGTCACCGCCGATGCTCATGGTCATGCCATAGATGCCGCTGACCGCCGCAATTTGGAGGGCGTTGCCAACGATATAAAACGAACGATTATCGGCACTGGTTGCGTAGGTTCCCAAATAAACAAAGAAGAACATCTGCGCCAACGGCATAAGGATCTTCGATGCTGCGTATTGGATCGGACGCATCCAATGAAAGAGGGCAACATAGGAAAGCAAAGCGCCCTGCCAGAAGAGACGGAGATTATTGGTAAAAGTTTTCATAAATCTTTCTATCGTATCAACCGCGCTTCGTCTTCGTTCGCCTGTCGGCTCACTCCGCTCAGCGCGAGAGGGTTATTCCATACCCAGCGTGGCGTCGGCGCGGGCTTTGTAGAGCATGATCTTGAACAAGCGGGAAGCAATCAGCAAGTCGATCAGCGAGAAAAGAGCCATCATGCCCCAGGCGAAGAGCGTCTCATTCACCGTCGCGCCGCCTGTTGATGTGCCATGGAGAGCTACCGCCGCCCAATATGGCGGGAGCAGATACGAAACAGGAGTCGTCCAGCCGGGCAGGAGCGCTACCGGAAAGAGAAATCCACATAAGACATACACAGGGAATTCCATGGCGTTCTGCCAGGCACGCACCCCCGGGTTCATCACAAAAACAGGCGCGATGATGAGACCAAAACTGATGAACGCAATAACGGAAAGGATCACAGAATGGAAAAACAGCAACGGCTGTTGTATGGTAAGCGAGTAACCAAAGACCCATACGGCTATAAAATAACCCAGTACCATCGAGACCAGGGACTGGATCACATTGGCAAGATTCTTTCCAAAGACAATCACTTCAAACGGAGTGGGAACAGCGACCAACGATTCAAGGGTCCCGCTCCAGCGTTCGGCGTTGATACTTCCACCGGAAATAAATAACAGGCTCGACCACAATCCTGTCAACCCGCTGCCAACGACAACGAACATCGCGGCATCCACGCCCTTATCTTTCAGCATCCACAAACCGAGCAAGGCAATGATGATCGGCTGAAAGAGGACTGTGAAAAGGATAAAGCCATCCGTCATCTGCTGGCGAATGTTCATTTCAGCGACGATCAGGATCGTGCGCCAGTATTTTACAAGCACACGGACGTTCATGCCGCACCTCCAACAAGACGAACGTAGGCGTCCTCCAGCGTTGGCTCGCGGACGATGACCCTGCCGACCTTCAACCCATCCAACGCGGACATGACATCGGGAACCGCCTCCGCCCCACGGGACGTCTGAATCAGCAACATTTGCTTTTGCCCCTGATCCTCGACAGACAGCGCGTCAGTAAACGGGAGGGCGCGCAGTTTTTCAATGACAGACTCCGGGGCACCGAACGTTTCCACTTCCACAACATTCAGATCGCTGACATGGGATTTGAGTCCGTTCGGGGTGTCGATGGCGACGATAAGCCCGTGATTGATGATGGCGATCCGGTTACAGAGCGCATCCGCCTCGAACATGTAATGCGTGGTGAGCAGGATGGTCTTCTTCTCGGATTGCAGGTTGAGAATGACCTGACGGAACTCGCGTGCACCGACAGGATCGAGCCCCAGCGTTGGCTCGTCCAGGAAGAGTACATCGGGGTTGTGGAGTAATGTCCGTGCGACGTGAAGACGTTGCTTCATGCCGCGCGAGTAGCCTTGCACTTTTTCGTCACCGCGCCCGTTCAAGCCGACCATTTCCAGCAGATACGGGATCCGTTTTTTGGTGATGTCATAGTCCACGCTGTAGAGACTTGCAAAATAGCGCAGATTGTCGATACCGGAGAGACGCCAGTACAAGCCGCGCTCGCCGCCAAAGATGAAACCGATGCGCCTGCGGACTTTGTCCGCCCGGGCAACGACATCGAATCCTTTAACGGAGGCAGACCCGGACGTAGGAATAAGAAGCGTGGTCAACATCTTGACCGTGGTCGTTTTACCGGCGCCGTTCGGTCCAAGGAGTCCGAACAACTCCCCTTCCTGAATCTCAAACGAAACGTCATCCACCGCGACCACTTCCTTCGTGGTCCGTTTGATGACACCGATCTGGGAAGTAAAAATACGTCTAAGATGAGAAACTTCAATTGCGTTCATTTAATTCCTTTGAGTTGGGGTTGGATAAATTGTACACGATTTTTATCTGCGATTCTCTCGCACCCATTTTGGGCACGGTGTGTTATTGACGCTATATCAGGAGCATATTTATGATCCTAGCTTTATTTGACGCGGACGGAACCCTATACAAAGGACAGTTTGGGCGCGGGCTGATGAAATATTCATCCGATCATAATCGCCAAATCTTCGCGTGGCGATACTACGCAGGCATTCTCCCTGCTTATTTGTTATACAAGATCAAACTTGGCAGCCGGGAAAATATGCAATATGCCCTGCTCGCCCACTTAAGCGGAATGTTACAGGGACTCGATCAGGAAGAAGCCGATGCCGCGCTGACCTGGCTCTTGCACGATTATCTACTCCCCACTCAACGCGCCGATGTAATCAAACGATTGAGGGACCATCAGGCAAAGGGACACAAGGTCGTTATCGTCTCTGGGATGTTGATGCGATGCGCCGAAATGTTCAGGGAATATCTTGGGGTGAATGGAGCGATCGGCACAGAGCCGGATTTCAAAAATGGCAAATACACAGGACGGACGATTCCTCCGGCAGTCAGCGGAACAGCCAAAGCCGACAAGATACATGAGTTGGTTAAGTCCAATGACTGGGATGTGGATTGGGCTTCGAGTTACGCATACGGTGATTCTTTCACCGACCGTCATATGATGGATCTGGTGGGAAATCCAGTTGCCGTGTACCCGGATGTCAAATTACATGCACTGGCAAAAGAAAAGAACTGGGAAGTATTGGGAACACCAAAGGAATAAAACCACAGAGTTTGTTGGACAAATCCAAAGATGCGCCAAAGTGCTATAATAAAAAATGGAAAGGAGCATCCCATGACTGAGCATGAAAAGAAATGGAAAGAACATATTCCCGAAGAGACACGCGAACATTACAAGAAGGCGCGTGAGGAATTCAAGAAGTCTCTGAAAGGGTTACTGCCTGAAGGGTTTGTGGAGCATCACCGCAACGCCCGCCGCGAGATGATGCTCGCCTGGCGAAGTATGCTCGACCATGCCATCCAAAAGATGGACGAGAAAGCCTAACGTTTTATCGCTGTGAAAATTTGGAGACGGCAGGACAGATGGGGATGTCTTGCTGTTTCTATTTTATTTAGGTGAAATCGTTCAAAGATCTAGAGCATGACAATCCAATCTTATTTCCAATAATAGACAAATCATTTCTTGTAAGATTGCTTCGCTTCGCTCGCAATGACGGGGTCGGATGTGTTTTTGAGATGGCTTGTCACTCCCGGCGTGAGAACAGAACCCATAATAAGGTCAACACCGCGGCGACCAACATCCCCTCGCCATAAAGGGTATTCCCCGCGTTGTAAAGCGACACCCCACCCAACAGCAAACCTAGAAAAATAAATCCGCCTGTTAATCGATCCACGGAACGCATAAGGGAGCGCACATCGCGACTCATCTGTGGCGATTGCACCATCAACCCGCCGCCCTCAGCTTGAGCCAACACGCGGCTGGCTTGCGATGGCAATGCGATCAGGTTTTGCAGCAGGCTTCCAAGTTCTTCGAGCCAATCACTGATCCCCTTTGTAGCTTCCTTCTCGATTAATTTCCGCGCGTACGGTGCGATCTGATTCCATAAATTGAAATCAGGGTCGAGACCCGTGCACATACCCGACAAAATGGCAACCGTGCGCGCCAGCATGATGAGATCGTTCGGTACCTGGAATGGCATACTGAAGATCAAGTCGCGATATTGATGTGCGAACTTTCTTAACTCGTCGGGGTTGGTCTTGCGTAGTTCGCTCATGGACATGCCCCAGAAACGGTCAAAGACCTGCGCTTCGGCCTGCTCGATCAATTTCAAGTCCGCGCCTGGCAGGAGCATCCCCAATTGTTGATATGATTTCACCACACGCGCCGAATCCTTTGTGCCCACACCGATCAACATTTCACGCAACGCATCGCGCACGTTTTCAGGCACACGCGCGGTCATGCCGAAATCCACGAAGGTCAACTTCCAGCGGCGCGGCGATTCGCCATCTGTATCAATCGGCGTCACAAACAAATTGCCGGGATGCGGGTCGGCATGGACAAAACCATCTTCAAAGATCTGTTTGAGGTAGGTATCCAATAATCTATTTGCCACATCGCCGCGTTTGATCCCTGCCGCAGTGATCGCCGCATAGTCCGTGATCTTGATGGCATATACATCTTCAAGGGTCAGCACGCGCACCGTTGAAAGGCTCTTCACCACACGCGGCACGTGCACATCGGGGTTGTCCTTGAAATTTGCAAGGAACTTCTCCGCATTTTCGGCTTCATGTACATAATCGATCTCTTCGCGCACCGTGGAGGAGAACTCACGCAACAACGCAGGGACATCCGCATGTTCACGCACCGGACGATAACGCATCAACCAGTTGCCCACACGCTTCAACGCGGAGAGGTCCACTTCCACGATCAATTCGATTTGCGGACGCTGAACTTTGACAACGACATCTCGGAACCCATTCGCTTCATCCTCACGCTTGAGCCTGGCGCGATGGACCTGGCCCAGTGAGGCGGCTGCGAGCGGACTCTCGTCGAACCATTCGAATTTTTCCGTTAAGCCCGCGCCCAATCCCTTTTCAGCCAATTCCTTGATCGCGGCATACGGCTCGGCAGGGACTTCATCCTGCAAATTCGCAAGTTCATCGGTGACTTCAGGCGGCAACACATCCAAACGCGAGGACAGGAACTGCCCCACTTTGATCATCACTCCACCCATGCGGAGCGCCAACGAACGGAATCGCACCGCTTCGCGGCGGAAACGTTCCGCACGCGTACGCCGGGTCCATTTCCGAAAACCTATTCGTGCCAGCACAAGTTCCCAAAGGATGAAACGTCCAATCACCCCCGCAAAAAAGTACAGAATTCTGAAGTAACGTCCGCGCAATGATGGTTTCATGTTGTTCCTTATAACGACGAACCTATTATACATTTGGAACAAAAAAGCGGACGAATGATTCGTCCGCTTCCGCTTTCATGCAACAAATTTATATTCCCGCATTGCTCAGGATCCTCATCATATGCGACAGTGCAGAGGTAAGATCCGGATGCGTGATCTCGAAGTGATCGATGGCATCCTGCAATCGCTCCAGCATGGAGTCGTCTGTCTGCGCGCCTCCTGAGCGATCCAATAATTTTCGAATATCCCCATCAAGACTGCGCAATAACTCAGCCCCTTTATCATCCACAGCCTCTGTCTTCCCGAGTTCATGGTGAAGCTGTTCGAGAAGCTCGCTCAAATTTTTATCGGTCATGGTAAAGCTCCTCCTTCCGTTCACTGGATTTGGGTAATGTTTCAACCCTATTGTACAACTTTTTGATGGAATGGTGAGAATTCGCAAAAAATGCAGCCAGCCTCTTGACAGGATAAAATAGGAGTTGTACAATGCAACCGGTTGCAGTACTTAAGGATACATAATGAGCCATAACTCTGTCAAAACCATCGCAGATATCGCCCGGCTGGCTGGGGTCTCCAAGTCCACGGTCTCCAGGGCGTTGAACGACAGTCCGCTTATTGGCGAAGAGACCAAGGCAAAGATACGCTCCATCGCCAAACAGCACAACTTTCAGATCAACGTTCCCGCCCGCCAATTGAGTATGCAGCAAAGCCGTACGATCGCTTTCGTGACCCATGCTTATCACAAGGAATTTTCAGTTGCGGATCTGTTTGGACTTGAGATCATGGGCGGCATCTCGCACGGGCTCGTCGCGCAAGGCTACGATATGCTGGTTATCCATGTAGACCCGCAGGACACAAAATGGGCGCACGAATACTTTGATACTGGTCGCGTGGATGGATTTATCCTGATGACTTCCTCCCGCAAGCAATCTCACATGAGGGCACTCGTAGCTGTTGGCGCTCCGTTCATCACATGGGGTGTCCCCCAACCCAGCCAGAAGTATTGTTCAGTCACTGGCGACAACTTCAACGGCGGGAGGCTCGCTTCAGGGCACTTGATCAGTATTGGAAGGCAAAAGATCGGCTTCATTGGCGGCCCAGAAGATGAAATGGAAGTCCATCATCGCCTGGATGGTTATAAGTCGGCTCTACAGGAAGCGGGCAAAGCCATCAACTCTGACTTGATCGAGTACGGAGATTTCTCGAACACGTCAGGGGCAGAAGCCATGAAGCGTCTGCTCAAGAAGTCGCCTGACATTGATGCAGTATTCGTCAATAGTGACCTGATGGCAATTGCTGCAATGGATGCAATTCGCGAAAACGAAAAGCGTGTGCCAGAAGATATCGCCGTTGTCGGCTACGATGATCTCTCGATTGCAGAATACAGCAACCCGCCCTTGACCACGATCCGGCAGAATGTTCCGCTGGCAGGAAAATTACTGGCGCAGAATCTCATTCAATTCCTGGAAACAGGCATGGCGACCAACGTTACCACTCCGGTCGAATTGATCGTCAGGAAATCAGCATAAGTTTCACATCTCTTTTTTTAGGCAGCAATGCAACCGATTGCATAAATTGAGTTTTCATGAATACAAACGAAAGGAAAAGAAAATGAACATATATCCGTCCTCCACCACACTCCGCAGTTTCCTTGCTTACAAGTTTTCCACATTGCGGATGAATGCCTTGCGCGATTCATTCTGGGCGACGTTGACCAAATCAAAATCAATGCTGGAAGTTTTCCCCGGAAAAGTGGAACGCTTCCGCTTCGCAGCCAGTCGGAAGTTGATCGGGGTCAAGAATATTCACGTGGCTGATATCGTCGGCACGCTGAACAGAGACACCGACTTTGACTCACAATTCCGCCCGCTCAAAAAGCATACATTGAATCGCTGGATCAATGCCTACATCCTGCACGACCAGGATGGCTGGTCCCCCATCCTCGTCCATAAAGTCGGAGAGCGGTACTTTGTTGAAGATGGACATCACCGTGTTTCCGTGGCGCGCACCATCGGAATGGATTTCATCGAGGCTAAAGTTTGGGAATATACCGCCCAGAGCAAACATACAGACACTTGTCAGCCCGCGAAATGCACGGAGAAAAGTTCGGCAAAGGTTTATGTGACAAGATAATACCAAGCGCGGGCTTCGAGTTTTCCCCTCTCTTCAGCCACCCCGGATCTGGTGAGTTCGGGGTGGCGCATTTAACACTACGACAAGCTAATATAATATTTCCCGATTCGCCTGCTCGATCTCTTCGTAAACCTTTTTTACTTCCTCCTTCATCTCAGCAGAGACTCCTGCGGTCTGTGGGATGAACTTGACCATATCTTTTGCCTGGCGCAGAATGTCTTTGATGTTGGCGATGTACGAGAAGTCCGATTTGCCAAGCCCGGTTTGAGGGACGGGTAGTTCCCTGGCTTGTTGGATCAACTCCCGGGCGCGGAGGACGCGTTCTGTCGCAGGGATGAGTTTTGCCATACATGAATCCTTTCGATGTGAACAAGATGCAAAATGATTCTACTGTGAGTGGGACAAGACGAACAGGAAGTTGATGGAAGGAATTTAGACTGCAGACGAATCACCGTGCAATAATTATGAATCCTTGCTTAAATTTTTATTGCAAATAATTTAGCCCCTTTGTGTCATGGGGCAATTCTTGACTCTGGTACCGGCTGGTGTTATGAAATAAACTATTCTGGAAGTTCGTATATCTGCGGGGAATTATATGTTTATGTTTGCTTTTCTTTCCTCTCTTTGATCTTTCTAACCTGCGTTCAGACAGAACGTGCTTCTGGTTGGCTGCAAGCCATGCAGCCGCTCTCGTATATGAAGGAGACACATCTGTCTGTAGCAGAACGATTGGAGGCACATAAAATGAACATGAGAGAACAACAAAACAGAATTAAGATCGGTAAAAAGAAAGTCACGGGCCGATTCAGCAACAGGAATATGGCTGTCGCCGCGATCCTGACGATCCTCTTTGCGTTGATGGTTGTGTTGAGTGCCCGTGCGATTGAAACCGCCAGACAGGAAGAGGGAGGCGCCTTGATAAAAGTACCGGGCGATTACCCGACGATCCAGTCCGCTATTAACGCTTCCCGACCAGGCGATATTATCCAGGTCAGTACCGGCGTTTACAATGAAAATCTCACACTGGATAAACCGGTATCGCTGGTCGCTGAAAGCTTCGACGAGATCAACCCTGTCAACAACAGCACCATTATCGATGGTGGTGGATTGGGAACCACCATCTTCATTCCTCCGGGTCTCACACAGATGCCAACCGTCCGCGGCTTTGTCCTTCGAAACGGTCAGGATAACATCCAGGCTGCATCCCCGTTCCTTGTTGAGTTCAACTTCATCCACTCGGCAAATAACCTGGTCTCCTATCAGGTCGGTGGAGGCGGATTCAATCGCAACAACGTTTATTTCGGCGCGCGTGACAATGCCATTCGCCTCGACAACATGGACAGACCGCTGTTGATCGAGAACAACCGGATCATGTACAGCATGAATTCCGGGATCGAGATCAGTCTGCAAAGCACCACCGCCCCACCCGCAGTGGTGGAGATCGAAATCTGGAACAATATGATCCTCGGAAACCACGAGGACGGAATTCAATTCATCGATCATACCGGTGACCCGCAGGATACCAACCGGCGTATCATGATCGCCGGCAACCTGATCGCAAACAACAAGAAGGCGGGCATTGGGCTGATGCCAAATGCGAACACGGTGGAGGATTATTCCGGTGCGGATATGATCGAGGCTGTCCGTGTATTCAACAATACCATCTACGGCAACAACTATGGCATTTCAGGCGGTGACAACCTGGTGGCGTTCAACAATATCATCGCGAATTCGCTCACCCGCGGGACATGGAGGGTCCAGGGTGCGCCAGGGTTAAACTCTGTTATTGCATATAGCCTGCTCGACAACAATACGATTGATGTAGAAGAGACCAATCTGGGTGCCGGTGTGATCCTGGGGCAGGATCCGCTTTTCGAAGCCGCGCCAAACCCCGGTCCGGATGGAACGTGGGAAACCGTGGATGATGATTTCAGCGGACTGGTCATCCGGTCCGATTCGCCCGCCATCGATAAAGGTGTTTCTCAACTCATGGCGGCGAATGGAGAACTCGTCCCGCCCACTCCGATCGTTGGATTTACCGGCGCGCCAGACCTGGGATGGAGGGAGTTGGGATCTCCGATATTCATGACGCCGACCCCGACACCCATTTCATCGCTCACGCCTACTGTCACAACGACAGTTGAGTCACTCACCCCGGCGCCGACCTTTACATCCGCGCCTGGTTCCCCCACCACTACACCGCCGACAGTCACACCTGCAACTCCTGCACCTTCATCGACCGCAACCACTGTCCCAGTTACATCGACCGCCACGGTCTTTCCTCCGGCATCTGCCACCTCAACGCCGCAGATTATGATCCAAATCATTAACCCGAACAGCGCGCTGGCAGATGCGACCTTGATCGTGACGATCACAGGCACTGGTTTTCAGAACGGAGCCATCGTGACGTTCGAAGGCGGTCTTGGGCTTCCTCAAGAGATCCTGACCACGCAAGTGATCAACTCCACAACGATCGTTCTATTAATGAATGCACGAAATGACGGAACGTTCGGCACACAAGTCTGGGACGTACGTGTAACAAATCCGGATACAACAACGACGATCATGCTGGACGCATTTACTGTGTTCCCGGCCCCATAAGGAGACTGTCACATCTCGTTATGTGAATTGCATACAAGGGCTAGAAAAAAATCAATGGATGGATTCGAGCAATGAATCCATCCATTGATCTCGCTGCAATAAGGGGGCTCTACGAATTCGCCAAATCGTACTTGAATTAAAAAGAATAATCCTTAAACTGGCATCAATCGTCATTTCCACCTCCTTCAAGCGCAGCGGAGTCTGTTCGGTGTCTTCCACACGATGATCGTCTCGCCCAGGAGATAACCCTGGGCCGAGGGTGGATAATTTCGTGAGCGTGGACACAGAGTACTCAGAGTTTATTCTCATTGACTCTGTGAACTCTGTGGCAAAAGAAAGCAATTAGCCCATCTTTTTTTAGCCACTTTACTGGGCTGGTGTCTATCTTCAAAGTAACAAAATCATCCTTGTCCTTTGATTCCTCCTGTGTCATAATGAATTCATGCTCTGCCCACGGTGTAGGCATCCCAAATTCGTCTCGAATTGCACCAAATGCGGCTTCCATGGGGATCCCGATCGAATTGACGAACTATCTCGTCTGGATTGGCTCCAGAAAGAAATGGATGCCTGGGTTAATTTAGGCATCCTCAAACAAATTCCCAAACGACTGCAAAAACATTACGAAACCCGCCGACAGGAACTCCGGTTTGAACTGGGGCTAACCTATTTCGCGTTCACTCCACAAGAGGCGGAGAAGGCATGGCCCGAACTTCGCCGCTATGAACGTCTATTCGCAGAGATGGAAAAATGGACAGCGGCTGGTCATCTCAAGACGGGCTTTCTTCCGCAATATTACGCAAGACTGATCGAACTGCGTAGCCGCATGGCAGATTACCGCGGGGTAAGTATTGCCGAGAATGACCGTGAGCGGTTGGATGAAGTCAGCTTCATATTGGATGCCATCCAATATTTAAAACATCGCGAAGAATTCACAAGCCCGGATGCCAGCAAGAAAGTTGCCGCACCGTATCTGGCAGAAAAATCCAGACTGGAAAAACTTTTCAAGCCTGCCGTTGAGCAGAAGCTCGAAACAAAAACCGAAGTCACCAGCGGACAGATCAAGCCTCCTTCCTCACCTGCGCCAACACCTAGGCCAGCACCACCTTCCACGCCGCGTCCACCATTGAGGGAATGGTTGTGGCGTTCCATTCTTTCTGAACGCACACTACAAGCATTACTTTTCCTCGGTATCTTCCTTCTCTTCGTCGCGGCGATCTCTTTTGTCGTCTGGGGCTGGAAGGATTTCCCCGCGCCAGTGCGCGTTGCGATCCCATTTGGATTCACGGCGCTCTTCTTCGGTCTGGGTTGGGTGGTGCGCAGTAAAACCCACCTCTATCGTTCTGCCATCGCGTTGAGCGCCATCGCTGCGCTGTTGATCCCCATCGACTCCTATACCATCTACGCCAACTATGGTTCACCGCCTGAAGGCTGGCCCGAGTTCTGGTTGATCACATCACTGGCGTGTCTGGTCGTATACATTCTTGTCGCTCTGCAAATTCAAAGTCGCTTCTTTGGGTACATCTCCGGGGTCGCGGCAGGCAGTGCAGTTCTCGCCTTATTGGAAGTCTTCACAGATCTTTCACGCGACTGGTATTCCGCCGCATTATCCATCCTCGCGGTGGGACTGATCCTTCTCGGGACGTGGATCACGAATCGTTCCCAAGCCGGTCGCTGGCGCGTGTTTGCCGAACCATTTCGCTACCTCGCGCTTTGGATTCCTGCCGCAGCGATGCCCCTCACACTGGGACTACGCCTCATCACACGCCACACGTACGACACCTTGCACTACGCCATGACCGTCAACTGGCTCCTGGGTGGATTCATCTTCGCCTGGGGCGCGATCCATCATCGCTCACGCAGTCTGGGGATACTGGCCGCCATCTCCCTGCCTGTATCAGTCTACATGGCACAGGGCGCGCTTTTCTATCAGACGGGCATCAACCCTGCATGGCATGCCTTTGGATTGGCATGTCTGACTCCGCTATATTTATATACCGGATATAGACTTTCAGCCTTCAAAGAGGATGCTGTTCTCTCCGCCCACGGACAGACCGCCACACGCTGGGGTACCGCGCTGATCGTCGTTGCCGCGCTGCTTTCACTCACCGATCTCACCAGCGGAACTGCTGCAGCCGCCTCCCATGCCATCCTGATCATAAGCACGACCCTGATCGCTATTGTGTGGGAACGACCACGTTCGTTATACGCTGCATCCTTCTTCTCGTTCACGGCATCCACGTTTGCGATGTCTGAGTTGGATTTGTCCTTAAATCAATTAGGTGTGGGATGGGCATCGCTGGCGATCGTGCTGATCCTTCTCACGCTTCGACTGGCACGCAAGCCAGAACAGATCGAGAAAAGAAAACCATACTTCATCGCGCTCATCACATCTGCTTACATCATCGCCGCGCTGGCGATACTTCCTCCCCTCTTTTTATATGACGGACATTTGCTCTCCTACACCCTCGGTAACTGGATGGCAGTATCCGCATGGGGAGCGTATCTGGCACATCAAGGACAACCCGGTTTTATTCCACTCCCACAATCAAATGCAAAGAAGCCAAATATCTTCAAACGTTTCTTTACATCAGAAGCGATCTATCACTGGTTCACAACCCTGCCTCTCCCCTTCTGGGTATGGACTGTTACTGAAAACAACAAATTCCCCGACCGGGTTCTTCCTCTGCTTTTAGTGGCACTTGCCTATTTCATGGTCTTCATTAGCCACTGGCTGAAGAAATTCACCGCCAATGACTGCCGCATCCCCTGGCGGTTGACTGGTTTGCTCGTCAGCATCACCGCGCCAATGGTCGCGTTCGCTACCGTCCCGAATGGATACGTCCCAGCCATCGTTTTGTTGGCAATCGGTGTATTATATTTCGCCGACACACTGGCAACGCGGGATGCCTTTGGGTTTTACCCGGCGGGACTCGTCACAGCCTGGGGGCTCTGGCTCATCCTCAAGCGTGCAGAGGTGGA
>Ga0210377_10002046_pt1 | contig 17944 bp, 15 predicted proteins | sample PLM4_65_b1redo_FD_155480 | JGI IMG/M metagenome (GOLD analysis project Ga0210377, IMG submission 155480) | Groundwater sediment microbial communities from an aquifer in East River, Colorado, USA - PLM4_65_b1 redo | ecosystem: Environmental > Terrestrial > Soil > Riparian zone | place: USA: East...
GTGCGGCCGGCGTTTCACCTCCTACGAGCGGATCGACCAGATCCCGCACCTCGTGGTGAAGAAGGACGGCCGCCGTGAGCGCTTCGACCGCGAGAAGGTCATGGCGGGGCTGCTCAGGGCCTGCGAGAAGCGGCCGGTGCCGGTGAAGGCGCTCGAGGGGGTCGTCGACAAGGTCGAGGCCATGGTGCAGGAGAGCCCTGACCGCGAAGTGCCCGCCGCCCAGATCGGCGAGGTGCTGATGGAGCGCCTCAAGGACCTCGACAAGGTGGCCTTCGTCCGCTTCGCCTCCGTCTACCGCGACTTCAAGGACGTCGACCAATTCATGGCGACGCTCAAGGGGCTGCTGGAGGCAAGGGACTAGTCATGGGGGGTGGGGGGGGCGATTAGCCCCCCGATAGATCAGTCCAGAGAACCCTGGCCCCGTCTCGTTGCTGGTTTTCGTTGCTCCGGTCCGTTGTTCGTTGAGCCTTGCCGTTTGTTCTGGAACGGCAGCAACCTCGCCCTCGCAGAGCGTGATTCCTCCAAGAGGCACCCAACGAGCCTACGGCCTGTTTCTGGCTTTCTTTGTTCTTGGGGGGCTTCGCCCCCCAAACCCCCCGTGATGGCCTTCGGTGTCGAAATAGCCCAGCTATCTTGTAGCTAGTCTGTGGTTTGGGTGAGTGTGGCTCCGGAGCTACACTAGCTGGATGCGGCGGGAGCGGTTCCAGAACAACCTCCGGCTGGTGCTCGGGGTGACGGGCGGGCTCCTGGTGCTCTTCCTGCTCGCGGAGCTGCTGCTGCGCAAGAGCCGGGACTTCCAGCCGGACTTCCTTGCTTCAGCCCTGCTCTACGCCCTGACGGTCCTCAACCTCTCCCTGCTGCTGGTTCTGCTCTTCGTCCTGGGCCGGAACCTCGTGCGGATGCTGATGGAGTGGCGCCGTGGGGTGTTCGGCGCGCGTCTGCGCATGCAGCTCCTGCTGGTGTTCCTGGCGATGGCGATCGCGCCGTCGATGCTGATCCTGCTCGTCGGCAGCGACCTGATCCGCCAGACCGTCGACCGCTGGTTCAACGTGGACGTCGAGCGGATGCTCGCCTCGTCGCAGAGGCTCGGCCTCGCGCTCGACGCCGCAGCCCTCGAGACGAGCCGCGTCCACGCACGGCAGCTCGCCGGCGAGATCGAGGCCCGCGGCCTGCTCCAGCCGCAGGAGCAGGGCCGGCTGCGCCGCGCGATCGAGCTGCGGGCGCGGCAACGGGAGCTCGACCTCGTGATCGTCTACGCGGGTGAGACCGAAGTGGTCGCCGTGATGGACCCGAGGCTGCCGCCTTCACCGGCCTGGGAATCGGCGGGGGGCGAGGCCCTGGCGGAGGCCGCCGCCGGCGGAAAGGAGGTGCAGGCCTCGGTCGCCTTTGGGGCCGGACGCCTCGCGCGGGCCGCGGCACCGGTTCGCGACGCCCTCGGTCGCCCGGCCGGCGCCGTCGTCGTCTCGAGCTTCGTGCCGCCGGACGTGGCATCGGCGGTCCAGGAAGTGCAGGACGGCTACACGAAGTTCAGGAAGACGCAGACCTTTCGCGAGCCGATCCTGTCCTTCTATCGCTCGCTCTACCTGTTTCCCGCGCTGCTGATCCTGTTCGGCGCGGTCTGGTTGGCACTCTACCTCTCGCGCCGAATCACGACGCCGATGCGCCTCGTGGCCGAGGGCGCCGAGCGCATCGCCTCCGGGCAGCGCGGCGTCCGCGTGGATTTTCCGACGGGCAGCGACGAGTTCCGCGCGCTGATCGCCTCGTTCAACCGCATGTCGGAGCGACTGGCGCGCAGCGAGGAGGAGGTGGAGTTCTCGCGGGCGGGGCTGGTGCGCAAGAACCAGGAGCTCGAAGAACGCCGGCGGCTCACGGACACGGTGCTCGAGACCGTCGGGACCGGGGTGGTGGTGGTCGACGAAGAAGCCACGGTCACGGCGGTGAACGCGGCCGCCCAGCAGCTGCTCGAGCTCGAGCCCGGAGCGCTCGGATTGCCGCTCGAGCGGATCATGCGCGGCCCCGGCCGCGAGGAGATCCAGGCGCTCGTGCTGCGGCTGCTCTCGGGGCGCGTGTCGCGCCAGGAGCGCGAGGTGATCGTGCCCTCGCGCGAGCGCGACCGGCACCTGGCCGTCACGGTGGTGAGCCTGCCCGGGTCGCTCGGCTCGGCGCCGGGCGCCATGGTCGTGGTCGACGACCTGACGCCCCTGATGCGGGCGCAGAAGGTGGCGGCCTGGGGCGAGGTGGCGCGCAAGCTGGCCCACGAGATCAAGAACCCGCTCACGCCGATCCAGCTCTCGGCCCAGCGCGTGCGCAAGGCCTGGCTCAAGGCGGACCCGGAGTTCGAGAAGATCGTCACCGAGTGCACGCGCGCGATCGTCGACGAGGTCGAGGCGCTCAAGAACCTGGTCGACGAGTTCGCGCAGTTCGCGCGCATGCCGGTCGCGACACTGCGGCCCGCGTCGCTCGAGGAGGTGCTCGCCCAGGCGCTGTCGCTCTACGAGGGCCTATTCCCCGGGATCGTGCTGGAGCGGCGGCTCGCCTCCGAGCTGCCGATGCTGCGGCTCGACTTCGACCAGATGAAGCGGGCCGTGATCAACCTGGTCGACAATGCGATCGAAGCGACCGAAGGGCGGGGATCGATCCAGCTCGCCACGGAGTTCGACCGCGGCGCCGGCCGCGTGCGGCTCGTCGTGAGCGACGACGGGCCCGGCATCGCCCCCGCCGACCGCGACCAGCTGTTCGTGCCGCACTTTTCGACCAAGAAGCGCGGCAGCGGGCTCGGGCTCGCGATCGTGAGTCGCATCGTGCAGGAGCATCACGGCACGATCCGGGTGGAGGACAAGCAGCCGCGCGGCGCGCGCTTCGTGATCGAGCTGCCGGCGTGAGGTGGAGATGAAGGAGCGAGTGCTGGTCGTCGACGACGAGGGCGGCGTACGCTCGTCGCTCGCCGGGATCCTGGGCGACGAGGGCTACGCGGTCGAGGCGGTGGACACGGGCGAAGCGGCCCTCGAAGCGCTCGAGTCGCGCCGCTACGACCTCGTTCTGCTCGACGTGTGGCTGCCGGGGCAGGACGGCCTCGAGGTGCTGCGCCGCATCCGCGAACGGGACGCCGAGCTGCCGGTGGTGGTGATCTCGGGTCACGGCACGATCGAGACCGCGGTCAAGGCGGTGCGCCTCGGCGCGCAGGACTTCGTGGAGAAGCCGCTCTCGCTCGAGAAGACGGTGCTCGCGGTGCGGAACGCGCTGCGCCAGAGGCAGCTCGAAACCGAGCTGCGCGAGCTGCGCGAGAGGCTCGACGAGCGCTACACCATGGTCGGCGAGAGTGCTTCGCTGCGGCGCCTGCGGGCCGAGATCGCTCAGGCGGCGCCCAGCAACGGCCGTGTGCTGATCTTCGGCGAGAACGGCACCGGGAAGGAGCTGGTGGCGCGGCAGATCCACGCGCAGAGCCAGCGCGCCGCGCAGCCTTTCGTCGAGGTCAACTGCGCCGCGATCCCCGAAGAGCTGATCGAGAGCGAGCTGTTCGGCCACACCAAGGGCGCCTTCACCGGCGCCCTCGCCGCGCGCAAGGGCAAGTTCGAGCTCGCCGACGGCGGGACGCTGTTCCTCGACGAGATCGCGGACATGAGCCTCAAGACGCAGGCGAAGGTGCTGCGCGCGCTCCAGGAGCAGCGCATCGAGCCCGTGGGGGGGGCGGGCGGCGTCGACGTGGACGTGCGCGTGATCGCCGCCACCAACAAGGACCTCGATGCCGAGATCCGGGCCGGCCGCTTCCGCGAGGACCTCTACTTCCGCCTGAACGTGATCCCGTTCCACGTGCCGCCGCTGCGCGAAAGACGCGAGGACGTCCCGATGCTGACGCGCCACTTCCTGCAGCAGCTCTCCGCGGAGCACGGCCGAAGGCCGCGCGAGGTGTCGGACGAGGCGCTCTCGGTGCTGGCGCGGCTCCCGTGGCCCGGCAACGTGCGCGAGCTGCGCAACATCCTGGAGCGGCTCGTGATCATGACCCCGGGCGAGCTGATCGAGCTTCGGCACCTGCCGGCGTCGCTCGCGACGTCGGCAGCCGAGCTTGCTCCCGCGCACGCGGAGGGCGCTTCGGCCGAGGCCTCGGACGGCACGCTCCAGGCGGCGCGAGAGGAATTCGAAAGGCGCTACATCCAGAGACGCTATCGCGAGTGCGGCGGCAACATGAGCCGTACTGCCGAGGTGCTCGGGGTCGAACGCTCCAACCTCTACCGCAAGATGAAGGGCTACGGGCTGCTACCGGCGCGTCGTGAGCGCTCGGACGGCGCGTTTGAGGCTTGATCCCGTGCGAGCGCATCCCGGATAATGGTCAGGAACGGCTGAAACGACGCGAGGAGCTCGATGCGCAGGAAGAGTGAGAACCCGGAGCCGAGCCGAGCCTCCCTGCCGTGGACGCGGGGCGCCCTCGTCTCGCTGTGGGTGATCGCGTTCGCGCTCCTGGGTGGGGCCCTGGCTGTCCGCTGGGACGCGTTCGTGACCAGCCTGGCCGGCGCGCCGTCGGCCCATGGGGGAGGGGCCGAGCGATGACCTGTCCGTCCTGCGGGGGCGAGCTGGATCCGGCCCGCTCCACCTGCCCGGTCTGTGACGCGGGTTCTACACCGCGCGTGGAAGGCGCGCTCGCGGCTGATCCGCGCTACGTGACGCCACAGCCGCGCGTCAAGGTCGAGCCACTGCGCGACATCCCCGGGCTGCGCAAGAGGGAGAAGACCTGGCGCGACGAGGTGCAGGAGCGCGTGAAGTCGCGCCGGCAGAAGCGCGCGAGCGCGGGGCTGCCGCTGTTCGACGAGGTCGAGGCGGAAGAGCCCAAGCCCGCGCCTCCACGGCCTCCGGAAGCCGTGGTCGCGGCTGCTCCGCCGCTGGCTGTTTCGCCCGCACCCGCGCCGCCGCCTGGGGCGTCCGAGGCGGCTGCGCCGAGCGGCGTCGAGCCTCGGCCGAGCGACGATTTCGTGGCGGTGCGGCTCACCGAGGCCGAGCTCGGCGACCTTCCGCTCAACACCGACGATGCCGCCGCCGAAGCCGAAGCGCGCGCGCGCGAGGCGAGCGCCCTGCCGCGCGCCACGCGCCGGCCGATGCCCTCGCTCGACGAGGACGCGCTCGTGCTTGAGTCCGACGAGGAGAAGGAGGTCGAGCTGCCGCCGCTCACGACCGAAGCCCCGCCGCTCGAGCGACCGGCGCTCGCGCTCGAGCGCGCACAGGCGGCCGCGGTCGACGCAATCCTGTTCGCGGCGCTCGGCGTCGTGGTGCTCTACTTCACGGGCCGCGCCGCGCGCGCGGACGTGAGCGCGCTCGCTCCCAGCTGGCCGTGGCTCGCGGTGTACCTGGGCCTGCTCGCGCTCTTCTACGCGGGCTACTTCACCGGCACGACGGGCCAGACGCCGGGGAAGCTGATGACGGGCCTGCGCGTGGTGGTCTCGACCGGCCGGCCCCCGAGCTACCTGCGCGCCATGGCACGCGCGCTCCTGGGAGTGGCAGGCATCGCCCTCGCGGGTGTCTTCCTCGTGCCGATGGCCTTCGACCCGGCCCGCCGCACGCTCCACGACCGGCTGTTCCGGACCCGCGTCGTCAGGAGCTGAGCCGGGCGGTATCATCGCCGCATGCAGCGTGCCATCGACGCCGGTGCGAAGCTCGTCGCGACCGGGCTCGGCAGCGGCTACTCGCCCTTCGCACCGGGAACCGCGGGTTCGCTCGTCGGCGTGCTGCTGTTCTTGCCGCTCGCGGGGCTCGCCTGGCCGACACAGCTCGCGGCGACCGCCGCGCTGACGCTCGTCGGCGTGTTCGCAGCCGCGCGGGTGGCCCGCCTCCTGGGGCGGAAGGACCCCGGGCTCGTGGTGGTGGACGAGGTGGCGGGGCAGTGGATCACGTTCCTCGCGCTGCCCGTAACACCCGTGACCGCGCTCGCGGGGTTCCTGCTGTTCCGGGTGATGGACATCGTCAAGCCCTGGCCGGCACGCGATCTCGAGCGGCTGCCGGGCGGCGTCGGGATCATGGCCGACGACGTCGCCGCGGGGATCTACGCGCACCTGCTGCTGCGGGCCGGGCTCGCGGTCTGGCCCCTCGCGTGAGCGCGCTCAAGGCCGAGCTGCTGGCGATCGGCAGCGAGCTGCTCGGGCCGCTGCGCGCCGAGACCAACTCCCTCTGGCTCACCGAGCGGCTGCTCGATGCCGGCATCGAGGTGACGGCGCGCGTCACGCTCGCCGACGACGCGGTACTCCTCGAGTCGGCGTTCCGCGCGGCGCTCGCGCGCGCGGACGTCGTGATCGCCACTGGCGGGCTTGGTCCGACCGCGGACGACCTGACGCGCGAGGCGGCCGCCGGCGCGACGGCGCGAGGCCTGCGCCGCGATGGCGCGATCGTCGAAGCACTGCGCGCGCGCTTCGCGCGCTACCGCCGTCCCATGTCCGAGACGAACCTGAAGCAGGCCGACGTGATCGAAGGCGCCGAGGCGCTGCCGAATCCGCGCGGCACCGCGCCCGGCCAGCTGCTCGAGCACGAGGGCCGCACGCTCGTGCTGCTACCCGGACCTCCCGGCGAGATGAAGCCGATGTTCGACGAGCACGTGCTGGCGCGGCTGCGAGCGCGGGCCGGCGCTTCGCGCGTTGTGCGGCGCCGCGTGCTGCGGATCGCCGGCATGCCCGAGGCCGGTGTCGACGAGCTGGCGGCGCCCGTCTACTCGCGCTTCGAGAACCCGAAGACCACGATCCTGGGCGCGCCCGGCCAGGTGGAGTTGCACCTCGTCGCCCACGCAGACGGCGAGGCGGAGGCCGAGACCCGGATCGAGGAGCTCGCAACCGTGCTGCGCGACGCGCTGCCGGGCCGCATCTTCAGCGAGGACGGCCGCGAGCTGCCGCAGGTCGTCACGGACCTGTTGCGCGAGCGCTCGCTGACTCTGGCGTTGGCCGAGTCCTGCACCGGCGGCCTGCTCTCGGCCCGGCTCACAGAGGTTCCCGGCGTGAGCGCCGTGCTGGACCGCGCCGTCGTGACGTACGCCAATCGCGCCAAGGTCGAGGCCCTGGGAGTGGACGCGGCGCTCCTCGAGCGGCACGGTGCCGTGTCCGAGGAGGTGGCCTCGGCCATGGCGGCGGGAATCATGAAGGCCGCGCGCAGCGAGATAGGCGTCGCGATCACGGGCATCGCCGGTCCGGACGGCGGCACCAGCGACAAGCCGGTCGGGCTCGTGTTCGTGGCGATCTGCGGTGCGGCCGGGACGAGGGTGAGGCGCAACCACTTTCCCGGCGGGCGAGGGCTCGTCCGGCAGCAGGCGACGCAGATCGCCCTCGAGATGCTGCGGCGGGGCCTGCTGGGCCTCGCGCCGCTGTGAGCGCAGACGGAAGCGTCCGGGCGTTCGTCGCGCTCGAGCTGGCCGCGCCGCTGCACCGGGCGCTCGGGGAGCTGCAGCAGCGGCTGCGTCTGACGCTCGGCGGAATCCGGCTCGTGAGACCCGAGGGCATCCACCTCACCCTGCGCTTCCTGGGACCGACGAGTCCGAAGCAGATCCAGGCCCTCGGACCGCCGCTCGCCGCCGCAGCCCGCGGGTGCCGACCGCTCGAGGCACGCGTCAGAGGTGTCGGCACGTTTCCCGACCGCGGTAGCCCACGCGTCCTCTGGGTGGGCGTGGAGCTGCCGCCGGCGGCGTCGGAGCTCCAGCGCGCCTGCGAGCACGCCGCCCGGGACGCGGGCTTCGAGCCCGAGCCGCGGCCGTTCCGCGCCCACCTGACGCTCGGTCGCTGGCGGGATAGCGCCGCGCGTCCCGTGCTGCCCGAGACCGACCTCGGGCCTGCGCACCTCGAGTCGCTCGTGCTCTTTCAGAGTGAGACGGCGCAGGGCGGGGCCATCTACACGCCGCTCGCGCGCTTCGCGCTCGGCGCCGGGTAGGCAGCTATACTGCCCGCGCGCTCGCTCATGCTCGAAGCACCCTCCGTGATCGCCGCGGCGTACCTGATCGGGTCGATCCCGTTCAGCTTCCTCGTGGCGCGCGCGTTCGGCGTCGCCGACGTGCGCCGCGTCGGCAGCGGCAACGTGGGCGCGACGAACGTGCTGCGCAGTGCCGGCAGGGGGGCGGGGGCGGCGGCGCTCATTCTCGACGTGGCCAAGGGTGCCCTCGCGGTGGCGATCGCCCTGCGCCTGGCTCCGGGCCATCCGGTGCTGCCCGCCGTCGCGGCCGGCGCCGCCGTGGTGGGTCACGTGTACCCGCTCTGGCTGGGGCTGCGAGGTGGCAAGGGAGTCGCGACCGGTCTCGGTGCGTTCGCCATGCTCGAGCCCCTGGCCGCGCTGATCGCGGTGCCGATCTTCGGCCTCACCGTGGCGACGACACAGTTCGCGTCCCTCGGCTCGGTGGTGGGGGCGGCGAGCCTCGCTCTGCTCACGCTCTTCTTCCGCGGCCTGGACCCGGTGGCGATCGCCGCGATCGCCACCGCGACGCTGATCATCGTGCGGCACCGCTCGAACCTGCGGCGTGTCCTGGACGGCACCGAGCGACGGCTCGATTCGAACGCGGGAGAGCGGCTGTGAGGCTCTCGGTTCTCGGCGGGGGAGCCTGGGGCACGGCGCTCGCCGCCCACGCTGCGCGGGCGGGACTGCCGGTGCGCATGTGGATCCGGGAGCCCGAGGTCGCGAGCGCCGTCAACGAGCGTCGCGAGAATCCCACCTACCTGCCGGGCGTCGAGCTGCCTGCCGAGCTGCGCGCGACCAGCGTGCTCGCCGAGGCGCTTGCCGACGCCGAGACGGTGCTGGTCGTGATCCCGTCGGAGTTCTGCCGCGAGATCTATCGCCAGGCCGGCCGGCTGGCGCCCGCGGGCGCCAGCTTCGTCTCCGCCACCAAGGGCCTGGAGATCGGCACGCTGCAGCGCATGACCGAAGTGGCGGCGGCCGAGGCAAAGGGTCGCCCGCTGGCAGCGTTGTCGGGTCCGTCCTTCGCCCTCGAGGTGGCTGGTGCGCTGCCGACGGCGGTGGTCGTGGCCGCGGCGGACCACGACGTCGCCGAGCGCGTCCAGCGCGCGCTCGCCACCAGCAGCTTCCGCGTGTACTCGAGCGAGGACGTCGTGGGCGTCGAGCTGGCCGGCGCGCTGAAGAACGTGATCGCGATCGCCGCGGGGATCATCGACGGCCTGGGCTACGGCCACAACACCGAGGCCGCCCTCATCACGCGGGGCCTCGCCGAGATCTCGAGGCTCGCCGTGGCGCTCGGCGCGCGCCCGGACACGCTCGCGGGGCTCGCGGGCCTCGGGGACCTGGTACTCACCTGCACCGGGGCGCTCTCGCGCAACCGCACGGTGGGCCGGCGCCTCGGGCTCGGCCAGCCCCTCGCCGAGGCGTGCGCGGGCATCCACCCGGAGGGCGTCCGCACGACGCTCGCCGCCTGCGCGCTGGCGGAGCGCGAGGGGATCGAGATGCCGATCGCCCGGCAGATGAAGGCGGTGCTTTACGAGGGCAAGCCCCCGCGCGAAGCGCTCGAGGAGCTGATGCTGCGCAGCCTGAAAAGGGAGTAAACTGCGTGCTTCGAGAGGCTTGGCTGCGCTAACGCGGCGGGAGCGATGTACCGGCTGACCTATCTGGACGGCGACACCCCGCAGAGCTTCACCTTCGCCTCGGGCGACGTGGTCATCGGCCGCTCCCCCGAGTGCCAGATCGTGCTGCGCGACTTCGGCATCTCGCGCAACCACGCCAAGATCGTCGTCAGCGAGAGCGGCGACGCCCGCATCATGGACCTCAAGTCCAAGAACGGCACGCAGGTGAACGGCGTCCAGGTCGTCGAGGCGCCGCTGCGCGACGGCGACCGCGTTCTGCTCGGGAAGTTCGAGCTCACGTTCAGCAAGGCGCTCGAGAGCAAGGTCGTGCTCGACGACGCCAAGCCGCTCTCGGAAGAGGCGGGCACGATCATCCGCTCGGTGGGCGAGCTCAAGCACCTGCTCACCGGCGCCGGGGCCGCCAAGACACCTGCCGACGCCAAGAAGCCGGCGCCGGTCGACGTCCAGGAAATCGAGAAGTCGAACCGGATCCTGAAGGTGCTCACGCAGGTGGCGGAAACGTTGATCGCCGTGCGGCCGGTCGAGGAGGTGCTGCACCAGGTGATGGACATCGTGTTCGAGCACATGCCGGCCGACCGCGGCTTCCTGATGCTCGAGGACGAGGAGATCAAGGAGAAGCTGGTGCCGATGGTGGTGAAGCACCGCACCACCGGCGGCAGCGAGGGGCGCATCACGGTGTCGAAGACGATCGCCGACCGCGTGATGCACGACCGCGTCTCGATCCTGACCTCCGATGCGATGGTCGACCCGCGTTTCGGCGCCGGCGACTCGATCCGCTTCCACGGCATCAGGAGCGCCATGTGCGCGCCGCTGTGGAACAAGGACCAGGTGATCGGGATCATCCACGTGGACTCGCCGATGCTCACCAACTGCTTCACCGTGAACGACCTCGACCTGCTGACGGCGCTCGCCAACTACGCGGCCGTGGCGGTCGAGCGCGCGCGGCTCAACCAGAAGATCGTCGCGGAGGAGAAGAAGCGCGAGCGGCTGGGCCGCTTCCTGTCGCCGCAGGTGGCGAACCGGATCCTCGCGGCCAAGGCCACCGACGGCGGCGCGGAGCTCGGCGCGCCCGAGGTGCGCGAGGTGAGTGTCCTGTTCGCCGACATCTGCGGCTTCACCTCGATGTCGGAGACGATGAGCCCTTCGTCGGTCTCGCTGCTGCTGAACGACTACCTCTCGCGCATGACCGACGTGATCTTCAAGTACGAGGGCACGCTCGACAAGTACATAGGCGACGCGATCATGGCCGTGTTCGGGGCGCCGCTCGACATGCCGGACCACGCCCAGCGCGCGATCCGTGCCGCGCTCGAGATGCAGGAGCGCCTCGCCGAGTGGAACGCCGACCGCAAGGAGGGCACTCCGGAGCTGCGCATCCGGATCGGGATCAACTCCGGCAACGCCGTCGCGGGCGAGATCGGCAGCATCAACAAGAAGGAGTACACCGTGCTCGGCGACACGGTGAACACCGCGAGCCGGCTCGAGAGCTCGGTGGCCAAGCCCGGCACGGTGGTGATCGGCTCCAACACGCTCGCGCTCGCCAACGGCCTGTTCGAGTACCGCTCGCTCGGAACCTTCCGGGTGAAGGGCAAGGCCCTGGAAGTACCGGCCTACGAGGTCCTGTCCGCCAAGGCCGAGTCCGCGTCTTCTTCGCCGTCCGCGGCGGAGGGGGCCTGACCCGATGGCGGAGAAGTCCGCGCCCAACCGCCGCGGCCGCATCCTGTTCTCGATCCTGGGTCTGCTGCTCGGCGTCGGCGTCCTGCCGCTCGTCTGGACCTCCTACCGGCTCTACACAACGAGCCGCGAGAGCCTCGAGGTGAGCCTCAAGGAGACCCAGATCGCGAAGGCCAAGACGCTCGCGAGCCAGGCGGAGCTCTACGTCAGCAGCGTGCACTCCCAGATCGTCACGATCGCCCGCACGCTGGAGGTGGACGCGGGCCGGGTGCCGTTCGCCGAGCGGGTGACGCGGATCCGCGAGCAGAAGGCGCTCGAGCCCTACCTGCAGGGCGACGAAGCGAAGCGGCTCGTGTACCTGAGTGTCGTCGACACCGAAGGGATCGGAGCACAGTCGGGCCTGGTGCTGCAGGACGCCAAGCTGCAGGAGCAACTGCGGGAGGGCTTCCTGCGCGGCCAGCACGGCAACGGAATGATCTCGGTGCCGGTCGTATCGGACTCGCTGCAGGAGCCGGTGATCATTCTCGGCGAGCCCGTCAAGCACGGCGGGACCGTGCTGGGCGTGGTACTGGGCATCGCGAGCCTGCAGCACATCCGCGAGATGACCACCGAGAGCAGCGGCGCCTCCGAGGTCTACGTGGTCGACAACCGCGGGCGCATCGTCGCGCACTCGAACCCGTCGCAGCCGCTCGCCGCCGACTTCTCCGCCGTCCCGATCGTCGCGGAGTTCCTCATAGGCCGCCAGAAGACGGGCGGCACGGTCAACTTCGAGCTGCCGACCGAGGGCCGCAGCAAGGCCATGGTCGGGACCTTCATCCCGGTCACGGACGACTCGGGCTGGGGCGTCGTGGTCCAGACGGAGGAAGACACCGCCTACCGCGCCGCGATCGAGCTGCGCAACCAGTCGTTCCGAACGGTGGCGATCGTGGGCGCGCTCGCCGTCGTGCTGGGCACGCTCTTCGCCGGAGAGATCAGCCGACCCGTCCAGAAGCTCGCGGAGGGCGCGCGGCGCCTGGCCGGCGGCGACTACGGCACGCGCGTGAGCGTGCCGAGCCGCAACGAGGTCGGGATCCTGGCGGACGCCTTCAACCTGATGGGGGAGGAGATCCAGAAGGCGATCGAGGAGATCCGCCGGCGCGCCGAGGAGAACGAGGAGCTGTTCATGGGGTCGATCCGCATGCTCGCCAACGCGATCGACGAGAAGGACCCCTACACGCGCGGCCACTCGGAGCGCGTCGCGTACTATTCTGCCTGCGTCGCGAAGCACCTTGGCATGGCGCCCGACGAGGTGGGCCGTGTCCACCTCTCGGGCATCATCCACGACGTGGGCAAGATCGGGATCGAGGACAAGATCCTGCGCAAGGCGGCGGCGCTCACCGACGAGGAATACGAGATCATGAAGCAGCACCCGATGAAGGGCGAGCACATCCTCGACGCGGTGCCGCTGCTCAAGCAGAAGGCGGGCGACGGGCTGATGCACCACGAGAACGTGGACGGCAGCGGCTACCCGCGCGGCATGAAGGGCGACGAAATCCCGCTCTTCGGCCGCATCGTGAGTGTCGCCGACGCCTTCGACGCGATGACGACCGACCGCCCGTACTCCAAGGCGATGAGCTTCGAGGCGGGCATCGCGCGGCTCAAGTTCCTGTCCGGGAAGAAGTTCGACGGCGCTTGCGTCGACGCGTTCGAGCGGGCCTTCCTGACGGGGGACGTCACCCCGGCCAAGGCGCGCAAGGCCTCGGTGGCCTCGCGCCACTTCGACATCCAGGCGCTGATCGGCGACGCGCCGCTCCTGGCGCCCCCGGCGGTGGTACCCGAGCCCCCGCCCCCCACGGTGTGAGAAAAATGATGATCCGGCCTGCCGCCTTGCTGCACACGACACTCGCCTTACTGCTGACCGCGTTGCCCGCCTTCGCGCAGAGCTCGGCCGAGGCCGAGATGCGCTTCTCGACTGGAGTCATGCACCTGCGCGAGGGCCGCGTCGACCTCGCGCTCGAGGAATTCAAGAAGGCCGTGAAGGAGGACGGCAAGAACCCCTACTTCCAGAAGGGCCTCGGCCTCGCCTACTCGGCCAAGCGCGATTGGAAGCCGGCGATCGTGGCCTTCCGCAGGGCGCTCGAGCTCAACCCCTACTACGTCGACGTGCGTAACGACCTCGCCGCGGCACTGCTGAGCTCAGGCGACCGGGAGGCCGGCAAGAGAGAGCTCCTGACCGCCTACTCGGACCCGACCAACCCGACCGCCGAGGTGTCGGCTCGCAACCTCGGCCAGGCGTACTACGAGGAGAAAAACTACGCCCAGGCGCTCAACTGGTACCGCACCAGCGTCGGCCGCAACAAGGACTACTCGGACGGCTACCTGGGGCTAGCCGACACGCTCGCGGCCACGGGCCAGAACGAGGAGGCCGTGGTGCAGCTCCAGGCGGCCGTCACCGAGATCCCGACCGACACGGCGCTGCAGCTCGCGCTCGGGCAGGCGCTGCTTCGCGCCGGGCGCTACGGCGAGGCGCGCTCGCGTCTCGAGGACGTGGTGCGCAAAGACCCGGCCGGCCCGCTGGGGCGCCAGGCCGCCGAGCAGCTGAAGTCGGTACCGAAGTAGGACTCATTGCCCTATCGGAGAATTCTGGAAGACCTGCTCTCCCGCGTCGCGGGCGCGCGCACCGCGCTCCTGCTCGACGTCCAGGGCGAGGTCGTGGTCGGGGCCGGCAACCTCGACGAGCGCCAGCGCCTGATCGGCGCCTACCAGGGCATCGCACTCGGCATGGTGTCGCGCGCCGCGCAGCGCGTGGGCGGCGGCGAGGTGAAAGCACTCATCTCACGCCACGTCGGGGGCTCGGTCGTGCTGGCGACGCTGCGGGATGGCTACTACCTCGTGGTCTCGCTCGGTCCCGAGGCGCTCACCGCGGTCGCCGCGCGCCAGTGCGAGGAAGCGCGCCTCACGCTCAACCAGGAGATCTAGTGAGGCTCGTCGACCGGCTGCGCGGCGGGCTCGCCCGCACGCGCGAGGTGCTGGAGACACCGCTTCAGGACCTGGCGCGCGGGCGCCGCCCGCTCGACACCGAGGCGCTCGAGCAGGTCGAGCAGGCGCTTCTCGGCGCCGACCTCGGCCTCGCCGCGGTGAGCGAGGCGCTCGAGGCGCTGCGCGAGCGGAGCAGCGAGATAGCGCACGGGGGGCTGCCTGCGATGCGCGCTCTGCTGCGCGCCGAGCTCGTCCGCTCGCTCGAGCGGCCGGGTGCCGGGCGCTTGCCTTTCTCGACACGGCCGTGGGTCGTGTTCGTGGTGGGCGTGAACGGCGCCGGCAAGACCACGACCATCGGCAAGCTCGCGGCGGCGTGGGCGGGCGAAGGCCGCTCGGTACTGCTGTGCGCCGCCGACACCTTCCGGGCCGCGGCCGCCGAGCAGCTCGAGGTCTGGTCCACCCGGGCCTCGGCCTCCTTTCACCGCGGTGCCGAGGGCGCCGATCCCTCGGCCGTGCTCACCGACGCGCTGCGCATGGCGAAGGCCCAGGGGAAGGACGCGGTCCTGGTGGACACGGCGGGACGCCTGCACACCAAGTCGAACCTGATGGCCGAGCTCGCCAAGATGGCGCGCGTCGCGGGGCGCGAGATCGAGGGAGCGCCGCACGAAACGCTGCTGGTGCTCGACGCGACCGTGGGCAGCAACGGGCTGGCGCAGGGCCGGGAGTTCGCCAAGGCCGGCGGCGTCAGCGGGCTCGTGCTCACGAAGCTCGACGGCACCGCGAAAGGCGGCGTCGCGGTCGCGGTCGTGCGGGAGCTCCGCGTCCCGATCCGCTACGTCGGCGTGGGCGAGCAGGTAGAGGACCTGTTGCCGTTCGACGCCGCCGCGTTCGCGGACGGCCTGCTGGGTGCCTGACGTGAGCCCCGCGCGGCCGAGCCCCGCCACGGACGAGCGCCTGATGCGGCGCGCGCTCGAGCTCGCCGCGCGCGGGACGGGCGAGACGAACCCGAACCCGCTGGTGGGCTGCGTGGTCGCGCGCGGAGGCCGGATCGTCGGCGAGGGCTTCCATCGCCGCGCGGGAGGGCCGCACGCCGAAGTGGTGGCGCTGCGGGCCGCGGGCGCCCGTGCCCGAGGTGCTTCGCTCTACGTCACGCTCGAGCCGTGCTCGCACCACGGGCGCACGCCGCCCTGCGCGCCGCTCGTGCTCGAGGCCGGCATCGCGCGCGTGGTGACGGCGCTGCGCGACCCGGACCCGCGCGTCAGCGGCCGCGGGCTTCGGCTGCTGCGGCGCATGGGCGTCGCGGTCACTACCGGCGTCTGCGCCGCGATCGCCGAGGCGCAGAACGCGCGCTTCCTGACGGCCGCCCGGCGGGGCCGCCCGTTCGTCCTGCTGAAGGCGGCGCTGACGCTCGACGGCCGCATCGCCACGGCCGCGGGCGAATCGAAGTGGATCACGAGCGCGTCGCAGCGCCGCCAGGCGCGCGGGCTGCGTCGCCTGCACGACGCCGTGCTCGTGGGCATCGGCACGGTGCTGGCCGACGATCCGCTGCTGCTGCCCCAGCCTCGGACGAGGCGGCCTTTCACGCGCGTGGTCCTCGACACCCACCTGCGGCTGCCCCTGGCGAGCCGCCTGGTCGCCTCAGCGAGCCCGCGGACGCCCGTGCTGGTCCTGACCGCCGCGGCCCCGCCGGCGCGGCGCCGGCGAGCGCTGGAGGCGCGCGGCGTCAGCGTCGTCGAAGTCGCTAAAGCTGGCGATCGCGTTGGACCAGTCGCAGCGCTCGAGGCGCTCTTCGAGCGCGGCCTGTCGAGCGTGATGATCGAGGGGGGCTCGGAGGTGCTGGGCTCCTTCCTGGACGCCCGCCTCGTTGACGAGGTCACGCTCTTCCGCGCGCCGCTGCTGCTCGGCGGACGCAGAAGCCGCCCCGCGTTCGGCGGTCCCGATCCACTGGAGATCCGAGAGGCCCTGCGCCTCGAGCCCGTGCCCGACGTGGCTGCCTTCCCATGGCCCTGGCGCGGGCCGGCGCTCTTCGAGCGCTGGCGTCCCGCACGGTAGCGAGCCCGCGTTCCCTGCCGGAACAACCGTAACGGCGTCGCCGCCCGCCGCGGATGACCGCGGCGGCGGCGACGAGGCCAGGTAGTCTAGAACCGGTAGCCCACCCTGCCGTAGAGCACGTTGGCGTCGTACCCTCCGCGATTCGACTTCAGGAAGAGCAGGACGGACTGCGGCATCAGCAGGTCGCCGGCCGTGTACGCGTCACTGAACTCGTACTTCTCGTACACGTAGCCTGCCGACAGCGTCCAGGCCTTGGCCACGACGTAGTCGAGCTGCGCCGCGACCGTCGTCAGCGTGGTGTCGTCCCAGTCGCCGATGTCCTGGGCGCCGCCCGCTCCCGGAGGAATGAGCGTCGTGCGGCCGGGCGTGTAGAACGAGCCCGACTCCAGTGCCGTGATGTCCATCAGGCCGTCCACCTTCTGGCGCATGGCGTTCACCCAGAACTTCCACACTTCCGGCTTGAGCTGGCAGCTCGCGTTGACGCCGAACGTGTCGGTCTTGTCAGTGCCCGCGTAGGTGAGCTTGTTGTTCAGGTTGACGCCGGTGGTCGTCGACCACTGGTTCGTGGTGGCGTCTTTCTCGTACGTGTAGTAGGCATCGAGCTCGACCCGCTCGCTCGGGTTGTACGCGACCTCCGCGGTGAACGAGTCGTACTTCGCCTCGAGCAGGCCGCTGGGCGTACCGGGTATCGGTTGCGCGCCGGCCACCGGCACGCCACCCGACACCGCGATCCGGTCCGGCCGGTTCGGGTACTCGACGTCCCGGCGGAAGTACGCGAAGGACAGCGTGGTGCTCGAGACCGGCGTCACGTCGACCTGGATGCCGGTGCGTTTCGTCTCGCGCTCGGCTTCGTCGGACTGGAAGCCGTAGAGCGTCTCGCCCTCGGCGGTCCGCTTGGCCTGGTCGTAGGTGGCGCGCAGGTCCAGCCAGTCTTTCGCGTGGTACAGCGCCGTGAGCGCGAAGCCGTTGTCGTCGCCTTTCGTCGCCTCGCGGCTGGTCCGCTCGAGGCTGGCAAACCGGACCTGCCCCTCCAGCGTGAGCGCGCCGATGTCGTAGCTGGCGGACGCGGTGAACCGCGTCGTCTTGTTGTCGTAGACGTTGGCCGTGGCGTGACCGTAAGGATCCGCTGCGCTGGGCGTGACGACGGACCAGCTGCGGTCCGGCGACGCAGCCACGTCACCGGTGATGACGAAACGGTCCGTCTTGTTGCTCAGGTCGTAGCTGCGGAACTGCGCGCGAATCGCGAGGTTCTCCACGGGCCTCGACGAGAACGTCAAGTTGAACATCGTCGTGTCGATCTTGCCGTCGAACGACGGCTGCTGGAGCGCCGACAGGCTGTTGGCAGGAACCCCGGCTGGCGTCAGCACCGCCGAATTGATCGTGTACGGGTAGAAAGGCGCGTTTTGCGTCCATCGCCCGAGCGAGAGGTCGCCGCCGATGCGAGTCTGCCGGCCGAACTTGAGCAGGAAGCCGAGGTTGCCCGTGCTGGCTTCGTTGTCGGGCGCGTTGATCCACCGGGCGGTCATGCCTCCGCCCACGGCGGGGGCGGGAGTCGTCACGTACGGCTGGTCGTACCACTGGAAGGGGTTGTCGAGCGTCAGCGTCTCGGCGTGGTTGTCGTAGAGGTTGCGCGCGAACGAGGCGTGAACGTTGCCCTTCCCGAAGTTGTAGGCCGCCTGCACCCCGAAGTCCTGGGTGGTCTCGTTCAGGGGGCTGCATCT
>Ga0210377_10002047_pt1 | contig 17932 bp, 24 predicted proteins | sample PLM4_65_b1redo_FD_155480 | JGI IMG/M metagenome (GOLD analysis project Ga0210377, IMG submission 155480) | Groundwater sediment microbial communities from an aquifer in East River, Colorado, USA - PLM4_65_b1 redo | ecosystem: Environmental > Terrestrial > Soil > Riparian zone | place: USA: East...
ATACGTTGGCGCTCTTCGTCAACCCACTCCTTGGTCAACAGGTCTTCCTCTGGAATAACAACCCCTCGACCCATGGCTATCAGTTGATTCTCGTATGCATTCTTAACCTCTTCCAACTGCTTCTGAGCATTCAAAAGAATAGGCAGTCTACGTTTCCTACCATACAAGTTCGTTACGTATCCAACCTTAGATGCCTCGTTCTTCGTAACATTCAACCAATCTTCGGCAGTAGGATACCTGTTAAAGAACAAGCGAATAATATTACGAGCCTTTTGAACACTGATACTCAACTCTGCTGCAATAGATTTTGGGCCTCGTCCGTACATCATACCAAACACCACAGTCTTGGCGATGTTACGTTCTTCCTTCGTGACATCTTTTGTCCATTCAACAAATTGGTCATACGTAATAGCACCAACAGAAATGACCAATCCCTTACCCATAGCGGCAGTAATCTTATGGATATCCAAACCAGCATTGATATCAGCAACCATTTGCGGGTCTTGACTATAGTGCGCCCAAATTCGAAATTCAATCTGAGAATAGTCTGCCTCTATGAGATAGTCGCCTTTATCAGCAACAAATTGATATTTAAGCTCTACCTTCTTACGAGGAATATTATTAAGGTTGGGCTGCATAGATGACGGTCTACCAGTTACCGTCCGATGTAGAGGGTAATTTGAGCGAATACGACCGTCTGGACAAACAAACGTGCGCAAGCCCTCAATAAATGTACCGTTCAAGAACATCAATTGACGATAATCCTGAATCTGCTTGGCAATAGGTAAAGTCTTGGCATACTCTTCCAATACCTCAGCCGTCATGGAAACGTTGAACTGTCCTGTCTTCTTGTTCTTTTTCTTTCCCCAAGCAATAGGTTCTTTCTTAAATTCAACAAGAATCAATTGCGCCAACTGCTGAGGAGATAGTTTGAACTCCCACTTTGCTTTCTCTCTATCCAGAAATGCATTCAGAGTGTACTTCTTGCGAAAGATTTTGGACTTATTATACTTGTCAATGAACTTCTGCTTGTTCATCGAGATAACATTCTGAACTTCTGGTACTTCAAGAATTTCAGCCCATACCTTTATCATCTTCTCAGCATAATCCTTGCGTAGCTTGTCATTGTAACCAGTATCGAGAGATACACCACAATATTCAACCTCAGCAAGAGTCTTCTGTGTAGGCATCTGTATATTAAACAACACCCACTCCACACCTTCCGTCTTAATCAAAGGCATCATGGCTCGATGGCACCGTAGAGTAACATCAGCGTCTTGACAGGCATATGGATGAATCAACTCTGATGGTATGTTCGTATAACTGCCATACCCAATGATTTTGTCACCATCATCGAGCGCAGTATCTTTATTCTTCCAAGTGTTGCCTTCCAATTGAGCTTTCGAGGGGTCACACTCAGGATGCTCATCTATATACGTATCGAACATAACATGGTAACCACCCATAGTTGTATACCGATGTGCCAAATGCGCCAAACCATGCAGACGATTTTCATCAATCAAGTGGTCTTCAAGCATCGTATCCGAATACCAATTGTGGACAGCTATCTTCTTCTTCCACAAGAACTTGATGTCGTACACACCGTTCTGAGCAATCTTACGAGACTTGTTATGGAAGACAGTACGTAACCGACTCCAAATCTCCATCTGGTCATCTTCATTGAATTCACGGAAGTCAATAGCAATTCCTACACCTTCTTTCCAAGAGAAGGAAATAATGAAGATGTACCCATTCATAAAGGTACCATGCGTTTCAGTATCAAATGCCCACTCCTCGTGTTGGTTGAGATTATCCACCAACCAAGAAATTTGCGTCATGTTCTTACATACTCGATACAACTCAGCCATTATAATGGCTCCACTTTGTTTATAGTCACATTAACATGCCACAATGGAAAGTCCTGTCTCACTCGCACATCAATGCTATCAGCCTTTAATATATCAATCAAGTCGTTCAACTTAGTGACAAGTTGTCTAACACTGTTTGCTTTATCTTGTGGTGTCATAAGATGTCTCCTCTGTTAAAGTCGATAGCCTTAAACTTCTTGATTTCATAAGTATCCAACATAGCTTGAGCAACTTGCACATCTTTCTCTTGCTCAATAGAACAAAGTTCTACATTGGAAGATCGCAAATCCACTAAACTCTTGTTCAACAGAATACGCTCTTTGTACTCACTAAACAAAACTCGTTGTCTCTCTGGTAAATCAGCAACAGCCAAATTAGCAAAGATGTTCTCTACTGTACCATTATTAGCAACAATTTTGGCTGCGGTCTTTAAGCCGATAGAAGGTACACCAATAATGCCATCACCCTCTTCTCCTGCAATAGCATAGATGTCAGGTAACTGGTCTGGTGGTACACCATACTTTTCCAACACGGCAGATGGTGTATAGATACCATCAGGCTTTGCCTTTGTACCGGGAACAATACACGTCACTTGGTCACATACCAACTGATGAAAATCATGGTCACCAGACAATACACGAATGTCTGAATACACAGTCTTGTAAAAATTCACTAACGATGCAATAACATCATCAGCTTCCCACCCTTGGTCATTGTAGTATTGTTCCAAACCCATACGAGAGAAGAAATACTGAACATCCTTAAACTGAGACCTGAAATTCAACTGTCGAGGACGATTGGATTTATATTGACTATCCATCAACTTACGTTGTTTTCCAGACCCCTCAGCACCCCACGTAAGTACAATAAGCTTGGGAGCCATACGAGTCATCTGCGTATGAATCATTGCCAATACTCCATAGACTACTCCCGACGAGATACCCGTTGAAGTACAAAGCTCTTGATGTACATGATAAGCACGATGAGCCATGTGATCGCAATCTATGATAAGAACATCAGGAGCTTGTTTTTGAGTCAGTACTGTCATAAATTAATTATTTCCTCTATCAATGATTTCGAGAGGTTCAGTAAGTTTCTTATCCAATGCCATAGGTATGAGCCAACGTAGATTCGGCATCACTTTTTCTGGAAGAGAGTCTACATGAAATATTCTAATAGGTTCGTCTGTTACCGTAATCGCTTTATAAATGTCATCAGACAACGCCACAAAGAAATAAATCAACCCACCACGAGAATAATGCTTCAACGTGGCAAAGTGTCGCCAATTACGAACAACAAGGTCAGTTTCCTCTTTGAATTCTCGACGCATAGCATCCAACGGTATTTCACCTTTTTCGATATGTCCACCAACACCATTAAAACGACCCTTTTGCCAAACTGGTCGAGCTTTTTCAATCAAAGCTACATAAGACTTGTCTTTCTGAATCAAGAAACCCACAACATACTTAGTTAGTTTTTTCATCGGTATTTACCTCAAGTTTGATTTGTTCAATTGGTGGAGCCGTGCAAACAAAAGCATCTTTTCCTGAGCGTAGTATCTTTGACCCATCTTCGTGTATTTCACCAATAAATTCTGGTTGAAAATTCTGCCTTTCGGCAAGAAGATTCTTCCATAATTTACCATCCACCACACCACTGTCATATTTTGTAGGTGCAGACCCATGGCGATGACCATAAAGAATCAGACCTACACTCGACCTGTGAATAAGTGCCGTCATTTCATTTGGAAACCCACCTGCATTAAATGGTGGTATATGAGACACCAAAATATCTGGACGAAGCAACAGAGCAGCTTCCAAACGACGCATATACTTTTCCCAATGTTTTGACGTGATCTCTTCTATTTTTCTGTGACCACTTGGTAGTTTATCAGCGTCGAGTTCAACCATAGTAAACCTTTCAGAACCTTTTACCGCCGCTAATCTCAAACCATTAGAAAACCCAAGAGTGAACAACTGCTGGTGATCTGCAAAATGGATATTCGTCAAACCATTATCAAACGCCCACCCCGACATAAAAGCTGCGCCTTTCTTACCCCAATAGAAATCATGATTGCCAATTGTATTGACAATTTTGACACCAAAAGAATTCAGCCACTTGAAATCTTGCAAGGCTTCGTCTCTACCAACAGCCCATGACGTATCTCCTGCGTTAATAACAATAGAATTGGCTGGCAAAGACTTAAAACCAGCTTCGATGCGTTCCATGTAATTATCATACTGAGACCCAAAATGAATCATGGGTTTGTATGGTGGATTTCCAGACAAGTGTAAATCAGAGATTCCAAAAACCTTGTAAGTAGTCATTATGCTACCTTTGCTATTTTTCTACGGATGCGGTTAATTCTGTTTATCATACTATCAAGCTTATTGATGCTTGAATGACTGAGAACTGCAAGATACCACGGTGTTGAATTCTCTTTTGCTTCTTCCTTCCATACACCCAAGAAGAATGGGATACCCCATTCAATAATTTCACCATCTCGTGGGTCAGCCAGATGAACAACATCATCATCCATACCAACTATACACATGTAATGTCCGCTACCATCTTCAAGAACTACGTGCACAATCGGTGCAATGTTCTGTTTCAAAAAATCCCGAAGTTGAGTCAATGTCCCTTTCCCACTCTCTTTATACTTATACCCCAAGATATTCAATGCTCTCATTAAATGATGCTCTGAACAACCATCTGGTGTAACCCCTGTTAGAAGATTTATGTCCCCTTGAGTCAACTGTAAACCATATTGAAACCGAAGACTAATCAAAAGGGCTGTTGGGCCACAATTGTAAGTGTACTTCTGTTCTATTGACTTAACAGGAAGCAGAATTTTTTCATCCGCATTCATACTTTTACTCTCCTATTCCATACTTCTAAAGCATCCAGTTCTGTTGCAAATTGATGGTCTGGACAAGCATCTCTATCATAACATTCCCCTATTGCACAACCACAAATAGGATTAGAACATGCTACATAATAACATGATTGTCCTAAATAGTCAGATTCATAAATACGTGCTGCGGCACCACAAAAAGGACATGGTAACAAATTCTCGTCTATGTTCATACTCGTTTCCTTTCTTCCAAACGTACTGGTTTAATGTCCATAGAAAATTCATGCCACAAATCATTATACACCTGCGTTGGATACACGAGGTCGTCAGAATCTACATACACAAGTACCTTTAACCAGTCAAACACCACAGTTTGTTTATCAAAAGGTACATATAGAAGACTACGTAACGCACTGTGGATAAAAACTTTTCGAGCTATCACATTAGGTTCCTCAACTACCTCTGCATTACCCAAATCTATAACTTCCAAATTCAACGATGTCGCTGTCGTTAAAGCATCTGTCTCTCCCAACGAAAACTTGGTCTCATATAATTCCTTTGCCATTACATATGGTACATTTTCCATACGCTGAATAAAGGCAATAAGGTCTCCACCACCACAACCAGCACGACACAACCACTGCCGTTTACTCTCGTTCACATCCAAAGAAGGAGTAGTATCATTGTGGAATGGACACTTACATCGTAGTTCCTCTCCCATCTCCTTTTCTATTGGGATACGATAATGCTTAAGAAGTTCTCTTGCTGAAATAGCCATTATTCTTCCTCTGGGGGTGTCGATGTCTCAGCCTCTACAGAAACTCCAATTGTAGCATCTACCGTCTCATCTTCGGATGGGCTTTGCGGATGATTAATAGGAGAAGCGGCAAACGAAGCTTCTTCTTTTGGGTCTGGTGAAGTCGTCATCAATGCTTCATAGGCTTTCGAATGCTGTACTAACCGTGCACGATCACCAATATAGCCAATATCCCATGCAGCAAACAAAGACATTTTCTTGTTACGAGGCCCATATCGGTTCTTCTGTAAGAAAGCATCCAAACTCAAATCATCAGGCTGATGAATATACACAATGACATGACAATGCGGTGCCACATAATGAGATTGCCCGATGTCATCCAATCCACGATCTTCTTCCTTCTTCTTTTGCTTCCCACCACGACTCTGCTGCAAAGACGTAATAAGAGGAAGTTCATACTCCGATGTAAACTGACGATACTCAGAAAACAAAAAATTATACCTTTCCGAAGAGTTATTAAAATCACGAAGAGGATACGCTTCGTTAGAGTAGTCAAAATACAAAACCTCTGGTAGACACCCAAACTTAGCAGCAAATGTATCAACCTCTCTTCGAAGGTCTGGTACCTGTGCCGTCCCTGTCCAATACACTACATAAGGCAGTTGGCGCTCTTCATATATTTTCTTACACGTTTCTCTAAGAAGTGACTGGTCATCTGCTGTCAAAGTCGCATTTTCAATATCACGAGTCTTCAACAAAGATGCCCGACCCAACCAAATACGCACCATACTTTTCAGCGGGTCTTCGATAGTCACATACATAACCTTCTTACCAAGCACAGCCTGATTATAAGCCAAATTCGACTTTAAGCGTGTTTTACCAGAGCTTGTGTCACCATAAATAAGAGTGATATGTCCTTTTCTTGTACCACCATTAGTGTAACGATCAAGTTCTGAAATACCATAGGGAATACCATCCTTGTAACGCTCTGGGTCTTTCTTACGATTTAGATAATCCATCCATGCAGCCTTCACGTGCTCATAAGCCCACCCACGTTGAACCTCACCTAATGCCAAAGGATGCTTCAACGCTGACAAATCTGTAACAGTCTTTTGAATCAAACCTTTCGGGGCTTTATTCTCCTTGATACCTGTAAGAATAGTCGTGGTCTCATTAACCAACGAACGATTAAGATACATCTCATACAATTCATCAACAACTATCTTGTACGAATGCTCATCCAAAGTCACTGTAGCAAGGTCTCGAAGAAAGAAGAGCACTTCCAAATCGGTTGTAAACTTACTCAAGCCATCAATCGACGGAGCAACACCATACTTTTGGTAGTACTTATTCATAAGCGTCTGAGCTTCCCTTGGAAGAGCAAACGAAAAGAAGGTTGGCTCTATAGGATGGAACAGCTTTGGATTAGAGATATGATATCCTATTACTACACGCTCATTTATTTCACTTTCGAGTAAAACGGTCATGCCTTTTTCTTCTTTCTACTGGTTGTTCTATAACTTTCACCCCGTACAACCAATTGATGCTCAAAACTTGCTACTCGGTCAAGCACGTCAGGAGTATGAATCCCCGCCTCTTTAATGTCGTCCATACTCAAATTAGAAATTATCACAATAGACTTCTTACGTTCATAGAGTAGATTGAATAAGTTACCGAACTCCAAACCAGAAAACCTGAACTTATCCATGACCTTATACTCTTTATCAAATTCGTCAATGATAAGTAAATCGCTCTTTTTTATGCGTTCCAACAACAACCGAGCTTGCAGGTCTTCAATAGCAGTCAATTGCAATGTTGTTAATTCCGCCATTGTCATACGCCCACACAGATACTTGTAATCAATCTGATTATCATTCGACTTACGAATCAAAACAGCTTGCTTCAATAACCAACTGCTTAGAGCAGTCTTTGCCAATCCATGAGGCCCCCACAACACAAGACTTTTCCCGTTTTTAATAAATTCTTCAATATTCTCTGCTATCTTCATAAACTGGTCATGAACTTCTTGATTCGCTTCCATGAAATCGGCTTTCAACTCTGTAGGTTTCCAATCCCAGTAACGTGCAGTAAGACCAGCTTCAATCATTTGTTTACGCTCTTTGTAAGCGATGTAACAAGAGCACCAGTCAAACTGTTCGCCAACACGGTGATACCCAGTATGGTCACACTTATCACAAGCATTTCGAAATAACTCTAACAGAGTAGTATCTTCTTCTTTAGTCAATGCTGTTATCATTAATCCTCTGGAAAAAAGTCCTTGTTGAAATCAATAGCATCCCGCATCCGCAAAAGTTCAATATGGGCTGGTTTGTGTACATTTCGTGTGTTCTTCTGATTTTTCACTCGCTGGTAGTAATACCACACATTGTAACTCACAATCGCCATAAAACCTACATTACTACGAAGACCGAGAAAAGAAGGTGAAAATACCCAATCCACAAAATCACGATACTCTTCATTCGATATCTTCAACTTACCAAGAAAACGTTTAATATGCGCACCATACACCAACCACACCTTCTCTGGAAAAGAACACTGAGGGTCATTCCTTAATATCTTGTACTTGGACATATAGTATGATACAAAATCCCCTGTGTCCCATCGAGATACGTCACGCTTACCCATTGTTACAACAACCATACTTCAACTCCTCAAAAAGTCTTGTGCTTCTTGAAATGTCAATCCCACATAAGATAACCCTGTACACAAGTTCACAATGTACCTACCAAACCATATACATACAGGAGTATTACATACAGACGTGTCAACCCAATGTCTATGAGAATACGTCAATCCCTGACATGCAGGACATCGGTACAACCAATAACGTTTAGTTTTCATCGAAAAGAAGTCCTCGCTTTCTGTAAATCCCACTTACTAATATCTCGATCAATGAGTTCAAATGCTGGCTCCTGCTCGTATAGTCTCCTACGAAACCTACAATGCCTGCTGATATATTTTTCTCGTTGCATGAAATCAATAAAGCCACCGAACTGCTTTGTTGGGTCATCTGGATTTGGAGTAATGGAACGTAATCTCTGAAACGTATCAATAGGACTTGCTCCACCAGCAGCATTGATGACATAATGTAGACCGGGTATGTCAACACCTTCATCCCACAACGTAGAGATTACACATTTCGTTACACCAGTATTCAAAGCCTCTTTCACAGAGTTACGAATCTTCAAAGTAGCCTCACCATACACTCGTACAGCGTCAGGATACAACTGATGAATAAAATTCCCATGAGTTTTCTTATCCACAACAATCAACACGTTCTTCCCCATACGATTCAGCTTTGCAGCAATCCGTGCAATCACCACATTACGAAACTCATTTTCAGTAATAGCATACCTATAAATACCACGGTATACCAACGATGGAATTTGAACCTTGGGTAACTTGTACAAGAAAATCTTGGCTGGAAGCAACCAACCCGCTGTAACCAATTCAACATATGTTACCTTATAAAACACGTGTCCAATCGTTGCTTCGATCAGCATATCTTCTGGACTACCATAATTAGGTGTCGCACTCAAGCCCAAAATGATTTCAGCACTTTTTAACTTACCAAATACCGTAGTAGCAATAGAAGATTGAGAATGATGACATTCATCATACATCATTGTCTTCGCTGATTCAATATACTCTCGAAGTTGAAGCCGCTGCTCATTCGTAAGGACATTCTCACTACCTATACGTTTGTAACCGGGGCTATTAGAACCTTTGGCTTTGTCTTTCTTAACTTTCGCTGCTGCTCGACGCATCTTATACTGAATTTCATATGCCATCACTGCCGATTGCACCGTCATAATAGTAATATCACCAAGTTGGAACACACCATTCCCTACAAATCCAAATTCAACATTTGGAATGTCTCTTTTGAAACTTGCAAGTGTTTGACTGGCGATATCAATACTGTTACACATAAAGATAGCTGGAAATCTCCGAGACTGGTCAAGAAAAGCCCCTGCTATTTTTGTCTTTCCACTACGAGGCGGCGCTTGTATAATACCACGTTTGAATTGAAAAGCAGAGTCAACAGCATCTATCTGATGAGCACGCAACTGGTAAGCTCCCTGTGAAGCAAGCCGTAGTATGTTATCAAAGCCAACCACAGTATACAGGATATGATTTGTCTCAAAATAATCGAGCACCTTATACATCAACCCTGACTTAAAGCTGTGTGTCTTCTCGCTATAAAATCTTTGAACACCATCCCACTTGTTCAACAAATAGTCTGTAGAATACATATAGTTACTGGTCTGAAACGACAAAAGGTCATTGAGTTCACTATCCAATACAGGAGTGATCTCATGACCTTGTAAGTATGTTCGTATAGGTGAGTAGTTAATCGTAATCATGACTTGGGTGGTAGTAAAAACCAACCTTTCTGACGTAACGTTTGAATAATAGCCTCTGCTGGAACGTCATCAACGCTAACAAGATTGTCGGTCTTTCCAATAGAAACACGAAGACGATGCTTGATAACTGTCTCTACATCTGCATACGTAAGTACACCAGCAGGTGGAATAAAATGCCACCCTTTTTGTTTCAAGTCTTGTACAATGGCCTCAATAGGAACGTAGATGTCAACGGCCTCTTCCAAATGCTCAACAGTAGGAGTAACCCATTGTTTGATCGTCGCCTCAAAATCGGCAACATCTGTTGCTATCATTTCAGATACAGGCACCACAACACACCCTATCTCTTTCAGCTTAGAGAGAAGCAAGTCAATAGCTTCTGCAAGAGCTTTCTGGTCAGCCTCTGTCTTCTCACCAAAAGCATCAAGCAATTGTTGTCGAATAGTATCTCTCATGTTTGTTTAGTCCATGTAATAGGATGCCATTGTTTTTTGAGACGTTCGCTTGCTTGCGTATTCCATACCCAAGCAAATAGTTCCATGTTGTCCTGATACTTCTCCAAGTCAGCACCTTCGATATAGAAATCTCTACCATCAGCATATCGGTAGATAATCCTAACTGGAAGTTGTTCGTCTCTTGATGGTATCGAATCCGACACTTCATCACTCATCAGTATAGTCTTTCTACAATAGTTTTACTCATTATTTCTTTTTCAACTCAACCGTATGGTAGATATTAGTCTTGAGGACACAACCATGGTAACTGACTTCTATGTCACAGGTCTTAATATACGTATTATCCTCGTAAATGTCAAGCAAGTCTGAAAGTATAGAGTACACATTCTTTGAATCCAACAGTTTTGCCCGAAGTACTTGTTTCTCGTCGGGAGTAAGAGCAGCATCCAAAGGAATAATTTGCTTCTCGATAGAGAAAAGGATGTCTTCGAAGTACGGCGATATACCTGTATATCCCAATACCAACGTTAAATCTGCTTTGGTAGGAATTATCTCATTCGCTACTACAGGTAATTCCACCCAAATATAGTTTTTCATCTTCTTGCGATACAAGTCACATTGATACCCGACCTTGTACGTCGAAACCGTATCAACAAAATCCGTCTGACTCATTCGTTCCAACGGAAGCTCAAAAGAAACACCTACCTCAACAGAATTTACATTTAGATCAGTGCTTATACGTTGAGCTATGTCTTCAAGTATTTTAGGAGTTAGAATGGAGTTTGACAATGGGAGAAAGTATTTAATAAAAAGCTCTGGTTCCACAAAACTGGAAGTCCCAACAGAAAAACTCGCCAGTACCTTACGGTCACCTTTACCTTTTCGAGCAACAACAACGGGAAGAATAAGATTTTCAAGTCTCGATGCATACACTGCCATATAGTAACCATGTCGTTTAAGTCTCACGATATAACGAAGTTCCCCGCTATTGTAACGCCTTTTCCATTTTGACCCGAACGATGGTTTGACCATTAGCAACATGATTCCTGCGTTCTTTTTCAACAAATCCTTGCTTTTCATAAAAAGATACTGCATTTTCAGTAGAAAACACAGTAAGCACCTTCTTATTACCAAAATTGTAATTGGACATAGCATGCTGTTCCAAGTAGTCAGAAAGCAACTTACCAATGCCTTGCCCCTGCGCAAGAGGGTCTACAAACAGGTACACAATATGGTTACCATCAATACCAGCCATACCCCAAACATGATGGTCAAGATCGTCTTCATAAACCACAACATGCCAATACTCCATAGCTCTACGCATAGATTCGGGAGTAGCATAAGCCATTAATTGACGTTCCTGTTGAACGTTGTAGTGTTGGTCTTTACGAAAAGTCTCGTGAATAAAACCTAACACCACAGGAATATCAGTTTCCGTCATCGAACGAATCATACAAAGACCTCTTTAATTGTAACTCATCATACTTTCTAAGTCCGTGATAGTGACACGCTTACCACTTTGATACATTAGACTAACGTATGACATAAACTGTGTATGTTCCATGTGATTACCTAAATCGAGTTCAAGAACAACATCACCTACTCTTGGGTTATACTCCATAAGAGCAAGAAATGCCTCTTGTGTTAGAGCCTCAAGTTTAGAAATTCTCTTGGAACGAATCTTGCCGAATTTACTACGAATAATACCATACCAGAACTGCATAGGTGTGAACCTCGTAAGAAGATAGCCGTAGGTGTGTTGTATCGTGTGATTACAATGTACGCATTTTTATCGAGAAATGCAAGCACTACCCAAAATATTGTAAAAACTGATCGGAATCTATGAGTTTCCTCAACTTTGTCAATGCTCGATCACGTATTTGACGTACTCGAACAAACTTGATGTGCAACTGCTGTCCAATAGCTTCTAAGGTCTTCGGCTCATTTACACCACTAAGCCCAAAATACAAACGAATTATCGTTGCTTCCCTCTTATCAAGATACTTCAATAAGAACTCGTTGATATCCGCTAAAGCAACCGTGTCACTAATGAGTTGCGGTTCCACTTGAATATTCATGTACATAGCTTCAACATCCTTGTCAAAACGAGAACTCGTCTCCAACAACTCATCAGACATCAGATGCGCACGCTTACTCTCATAGACCTTATTCTTTGACAATGCTGCCCGAATGAAAAACCGAATCCAATGCACTACAAACGAAAACAACTTGATATCTGGATAATTGACAGCATCAAATCTACAAATACCGATCATCAAACCAAGATTACCTTCTTGAATAATATCCATGATAGATACAGTAGATGGCAGGTTAAACTCTTTCAAGACGTACACAACAAAACGTAGATTGGCATTAATCAAAGTATGAAAGGCGACCAAGTCCTTGGGAATAGTATCCTTGGGTGGGTGCGTGCCTAATTGAAAGATGAACGCACGTTCCTTTACCCTGTCGGTAATTGCATTGTACTTCGTCTTGCCCAACTCAGCTTTGTACAACTCAAATTGGGTTTTCATTGTATCGCCATAATTTGTTCTCTCAACGAGCGAATACCTAACTTTGTATTCAAATCTTTGGTCGTACTCAACACTCGATACACTGATTGAGGAGCAGTGGTAGCAACCACATTAACGCCTCGCTTAAACCGTTGTTCAAATAAGCAAAGCAAATCAAATTTGGTTACCGTGTCCGAAAAAATATGAAAAATACTTGGTTCATACATATCTTTTGTGATAATCTTTTCACACACACGAACATACTCATCCGTAGTCATACCGTTCCAAAGATGGTTACGGTACCCATTCACCGTTATGTTTGGTGGTTGTTGTAGATACCATGCTAACAAACTGGAATTCTTATGCAACTCCTGCCCAACGATACTGGTACGAAGTACCATCACACCTTCGGGTTCCCCCAACGACTTAGACTTTCCATACGTATCCTCAGCGTCATGCGTAGAAATTTCAACATAGGGAACAACACTCTTACCAGAAAATACACAATCTGTCGTGATATGAATAAGCTTGGCACCAATATCATCACAATGTGCTGCCAACTCATGTGGAAAAACCGAGTTCAAACGAATCCCATTCAAAGTATTCGTCATAAATGGTTTGATAACACCAACACAATTGATGTAATAATCTGCCCTCGGAAGTCCATACACAGATTTCCCATAGTAATCCCACTTTGTGATCTGATTTTTATCACGACCAAACACATCCGGGTCACGTGCAAGAAAAGTAACATTATATCGTCCTTCCCATTGTCTAAAAAAGGCACTTCCAAGCATTCCTGATGCACCCAAAACAACTATTTTCATCGGTAATTGTCCTTCCAAATGTCTAAACCAAAATGGTCATAAGGCAAACGCAAATCATCAAGCATACTTTCCTGCAACGTACTATTAGACAGTACCAATACCTTGGTATCTACTGTTAGTGTCTTAAAACCATGATAGTAACCAGCAGGGATTACCAACATTGACCCCATACCAATATTGTATGTATCCACCTTGGTACTAAAATCAACAGGTGTAGTCTTTACAGAAATAGCACCAGTCAATACATACAAGTACTTCGTCTCAAACATATGCCCATGAAACGCTCGAATGAACCCCTGCTGATGGTTAGAGACGACATAAAAACGTCTGATACCACTGACAGACAAATCCAAAGTGTTCATACTCTGAACTTTACCCCTATCGTCGGTAAACAGTGCTCCGTTGACTAACTCAGGCTTTTTTTCCATACAACTCCTTGATATAAGCTCCGTTTGAATAGATGCTATCATTTACAAATTTGATACGTTGCGATTGCACAAGATTAATTATCTCAAAGATACCTTGGGATAACAAGTACTGCGGTTCCCATCCAGTGTCACGCATTTTTTTTGCAGAGACTCGATAATTACGCATGTCTTCGGTCGGTAGAGGACTCGTGATTATACGAGCACCACTTACTTGTCTAATAAGTTCTGCCAGAGCTAACAATGTATGATTTGCACGACTAAGTACATACAACCCAGTGAGTCCTTTTTGAAGACCATACACCATAGCTTCACCAACATCTTTCACATGCAGAAGTGGTCTCCACTGTTCCCCACCATACACAGATAACGGCTCTCCACGTGCAGCCCTCATAGATAACACATTTACTACCAAATCAAAACGAATACGAGAATACTCATCTCCTTGACCAAACAAAGTACCAAGCCTAAAAATCAAGTAATTCTTTGCATGCGCAACGATATACTGCTCCGCTTCCAACTTTGTACGTGCATAGTCAGACAATGGAGAGACAGGAGAATCTTCATCTAACAAATCATCATTTCGCCCATACACAGAACAAGTAGAAGCATACACGATCTTCCCTGTGTAATTATCTACCAACCACTTAACACTATCTACGTTAATTTCTCTTGTTAACTGAGCATCTACTTGGCATGCTTGGTCACCAACAATAGCAGTTAACCAAATAACAACATCATAGTGTGGTAAAATAGTCTTGAGCTTTTCATGATTACGTACATCACCAAAAATAAACGGAACCTTCTTGAGATACTGAACTTCGTATAGAAGATTGTCGTACACAGCAACATATGTGTTAGGCAACGCTGAAAGAATATCAACCAAATATCCACCTATGTATCCAGCACCACCTACTACCAAAATACTTGTCATAGAAATTTCACCACAAGAAACTTTGACCATACCCAACCAGCTACAGGAAGAAACACTTCTTCAACAACAGAGGCTATATATGGCTGTAACTTATTGAACCACCACTCAAGTGTTTGAATATTGATGTGATTAGGACTACCATCCTGACCAACATGAACCGAACACAGCATAGATTTTGATATGTACTGAATATTTTTCAACACCATGTCCACTTTATCTGTCGGAATATGCTCTAACATTTCGAAACAAGTAACCAACTCAAATTGTTTGTGTAAAGACGGAAACTGTGTCAAATCTGTCTTGGTAAAATCCACTACCACATATGTATAATAAGGTACATCCAAATAACTGTTCTCTAACCCAAAAGGACTACCATCCATGGCATACGCTGCGTAACCAGCCTTCTGAAATAGTGCAGTTAATGTACCACGAGACGCACCTATATCACAAAACACCTGTCCTTTTTGAATCAACCGTTCTTGTTGAATAAAATTGAAGATGTCCTGCGCTGTAGTGTTTTCAGAGGCGGAATTTTTACCGTTGAAATTGTTAATAGCAAATTCTGGTGTAGCATCTAACGTATCTATCTGAGAATGAATACGACCAAAGAAAGACACAGTTGTAGTCACAAAGTCTTCTAACTTGATATAGAAACCACACCCAATCGACGAACTCTTCCACGGCATAAAAAATGTTGAAACAGGTGCCCCAATAAAATACGGATACTTTTCCTCATCCAACTGTCTCTGAAATTCTCTATATCCAGTATATTGAACACAATGCCACTTTGCATGATAGTGCCGCTCGGCTTCACTCCACGTATTCCAACTACAAGGCATAGACTGATATGGTACTTCCTGTGATTCGTAGTAAGCAATGTCAGCCTCTCGTAAACGCAGAGATATGTCATTGTCTTCCCAACAACCTTTTACGAATCGTTCATCAAACCAACCGATCTTGCGAATCAATTCTTTTTTGAAACCAAAGAAGGCAAAACGGTACATAGCGACAAGACCATAACCAGCCTCAATACGCTTTACCATCAATTCTACCTGTGCCGCCGAAGGATAAGCTTTATCTGCACAGATAATAACGATCTCTGTAGGACATTCTTGAATACACTTATTCACCAACCACGAAAAACACTTAGCCTCTGTACCATCGACGTGCACTGGTACAATTGGATACATAGCGTTGCGTACTTTATCAACAAGCGCAAGACGATGTGACGGAATCATAACCGTATAATTACTCATAACTATCCTCGTAAACTAAGAATTTCACGCAACGCCGTACTTTCTCGATGAATGGTATTATTAACCAGAAACTCTGCTATCGCTACGTAGTCCTTGTCCTTTGCCAGTTCGGGGAAAAACGATTTCGTAGTTTGAATACGCATAAAATCTGCCTTATGAAAAGTGCATGCAACATTACCAAAGTGCACCACACCACTATTCGTAAATTGGATAGGTATATAATTCATTTTCCTACCATCACGATAAGGCTTAAAGATACCATAATCACCACCAAACAACCATTGACAATGCTCATTGTATTGATGAAAATCAAACGACCACACCCATGGAAGAAACTGCAAGTAAGACACGGCAGCAGGAATATCATTCATATGAGTATTCCGAATGAACTGCGAGTATCGGAATATCTCCTTGCCTATCTCAGGTGTTGGAGTCATTGGTGCAGGCACATGATTAAAGGAGAAAATAATATCCTTGTACTTCACCAACTCAACTTGCTTCTCGAAATACATTTCCAAACCATCCAACCAACCACACCCAAATACCATGTCATTGTGTAAAAGACCAACAAAGTTGTAAGGAGCACTTGTTTGCATGGTATTCCAAACTTCCCAATTGGTCATCATCCAATGTCCCCACCCTTGACGAACCTTGTACGGAATGTTATGCGTCTCATAGTATTCACGGTCGGCAGCATTATCAAGATCAAGACAAATCACAAGCTTATGTCTACCATCTGTGTTTTCCATAAAGGATTCATACGCCAACCTTGTATAAGTCGGTGTACGAAGTACTGGCATGACAAACAGTATTTTGAAATCATTGTTCATAGGGGAGAACCAAACCAGCACCAACCACTAATAGTGCCATCATCCTCAACTTTTGCGGCAAGACGCTTACCAGCCAAAACATCTGTGATAGTGGCTATGAGCGACAGTGTAGTCATACCTTCAATTGGGCGTGTGTCACGCTCACCAAAGCCAGCAGCATGCCCGAAATCAGTAATACCAAGCTCTGGATTCTTTTTTTCGAAAGCTTCCAATGCGGGAACGTTGGTTCCAAAAGGAATTTGCACATTGAAGTCTTGATACTTAGGCTTCACAGGAATCAGTGCCCACACATCGTTGAGCATCTTGATTAACTTTGTCCTTCTTGTTTAGTGTACCACCAGAAATTGCCAATGCCCGTAACCTTCATACCAAACTTAGCGGCTGATTCAATCACAGCATTGCGAACACTATATGGTTCCGTTTGCCAACCCCAATCGTCTCCACACATCAAACTATCAGGAGCAAGAAGAGGCATCCAAGCAGCGATATCTTCTTTCACACCTTTCGTAGAATGATCTGCGTCAATCCAAATCATATCGAAGGTTAACCCTAACGCTGCACAATACTTTGCACCTTCAACACTGGTCATCCTAACAGGGTACACCTTTTTCCAAATCTCGGCATGATAGCAGTTGGTAAGAAACTGCTCGTACATAGTAAAAGTGCGATTAGCTGGTTGTTGAGCGATATCAATAGAATTCTTATCGAGAGCTTGTGCATCCCAATGATCGACACAAGTGATATCTTCCACACAAGGAAAACCACAGATGTAACGAGTTGTCATGCCTAACCAAACACCTACTTCCGCTACATGTTTTGGTTGCAAAC
>Ga0210377_10002048_pt1 | contig 17928 bp, 9 predicted proteins | sample PLM4_65_b1redo_FD_155480 | JGI IMG/M metagenome (GOLD analysis project Ga0210377, IMG submission 155480) | Groundwater sediment microbial communities from an aquifer in East River, Colorado, USA - PLM4_65_b1 redo | ecosystem: Environmental > Terrestrial > Soil > Riparian zone | place: USA: East...
GTGGTGCGCACGGCGGTCTCGATGGTGCCGTGCCCGCTCATCATCACCACCGGGAGCTGCGGCCAGCGCTCGCGCAGTTCCGCGAGTACAGCCAGGCCGTCGCGACCCGGCATGGCGATGTCGAGCAGCACCAGGTCTGGCGGCGCCTCGCGCGCGAGCGCGGCGAGCGCCGCGTCGCCGTCGGCGGCGATGTGCGTCTCGAAGCCCTCGTCGCAGAGGATGCCCTGGAGCGAACGACGGATGCTCTCCTCGTCGTCGACGATCAGGATCCGCTCCACCTAGGCGCCCCGCACCGGAAGCTCGACAATGAAGCGCGTGCCCTGCGGAGGGTTGTCCTGCACGCGGATGTAGCCGTGGTGATCGGCCACGATCCGCGAGACGATCGCGAGACCGAGGCCGGTCCCCTTGGACTTCGTCGAGAAGTACGGCTCGAAGATCCGCCGACGGTCTTCGGGCGGGATTCCCACCCCGTCGTCCGCAACCTCGAAACGAACGCTCTGGAGCGACGGATCCCAGGCGCTGCGCACCACCACCCTCCCGCTGCGCTCGCCACGGCGGCCGCGCTGGACGGCCGCGATCGCATTGTCGATCAGGTTGGTGAGCGCCCGGCGGATCTGCTCGCGGTCGATCTCGACGGTCGGGAGGCTGGGATCGAGATCCGCGTCGAAGGCGACGTGCTCGGTGCCGTCATAACTCGAGACGGCATCGGCGATGATGCGGTTCAGGTCGCCGGACTGGGGGTTCGCGGTCGGAAGCCGGGCGAAATTCGAGAACTCGTCGACCAGCAGCTTGAGGCCATCCACCTGGCTGGTGATGGCCTCGATGCACTCGTCGAAGACCTTGACGTCGTCGGGATCCGCCTCGACCCGCGGCCGGAAGCGACGCCGGATGCGCTGTGCCGAGAGCTGGATCGGCGTGAGCGGGTTCTTGATCTCGTGGGCGATCCGGCTCGCCACCTCGCGCCACGCGACCATCCGCTGCACCTTGACCGGCTGCGTGTAGTCGTCGAGCACGACCACCGTGCCGAGCACGCCCCCCGACTCGTCGTGCAGGAGCGTCACGGTCACCAGCAAGGTCGCGAGATCCTCGCCGAGCAGAACCTGCGCCTGGCGCCGGATGCTCTCGCGCGCGGCCGGGCGGAGCTCGCCGACGAGATCGACGATCAGGTCGCGCAGCTGCACCTGTCCCGCGCAGTCGGCGAGGCGGCCGCCGATCGGGCTCGCGCCCGGCGCGATCCCCAGCTGGCGGCGCGCGGTGGGGTTCACGGTGGTGACCCGACCCTCGGCGTCGAGCGAGAGCACCCCGGCGCCGATCGTACCGAGCACCACCTCCATCGAGCGGCGCCGCTGGTCGAGCTCGGCGTTCGAGCGCTCGAGGCGGGCCCGCGCATCGCGCAGGTCGCGCGTCATGCGGTTGAAAGAGCGCACCAGGAAGCCCACCTCGTCGTCGGCCGGAGGCTCGACGGCCACCTCGAGGTTCCCGCGCGCCACCTCCGCGGAGGCCCTGGCCAGCTCGCGGATCGGCCCGGTGACGCCCTTCGTGATGCGGAAGCCGACCCAGGTGGCGAGCATCAGGATCACCAGGAAGCCGAGCAGCAGCTCGAGCAGGTAGGCCGTCCGGATGTTTCCCGCGCTCGGCTGGAGCGCGCGGTACTGGGCGAGCGTCTCGCGGATGATGCCGACGTCGCGGGCGAGCGGCTCCGGCACGAAGTAGTCGAAGACCAGGGCGCCGGACGTGCGCCCGGGGCGCTTGCGCGAGGCGATCGGCACCGCGCCGCGGACCACGTCGCCGTTGCCGACGGACTCCACCCGCCAGCCGGCGCGGCCCGCGAGCGCCGAACGCACCAGCTCGCTGCCCCCGCGCACGAAAAAGCCGGACGGCAGCTCCGGATTGACGACGCTCACCAGCTCCTGGCGATCCGCGTCGAAGACCTCGACCACGCCGAGGTCGAGGGCGCGCTGCTCGGTGTGGATCAGGGCGTCGAGCGCGGCGCGGTTCTCCTTTCGCAGCAAGCCGCGGGCCGTGATCTGCTCCGCGATCCGGCCCCCGTGCAGCAACGCCCGCTGCGCCGTCGCTTCGTAGTAGCGCTCGGCGATGTGTCCGCTCTTCTCGAGCGCGCCGTCGACCTGAACGCCGAACCAACGGTCGATCGACTGCGTGACGATCACCGCGGAGATCGCGAAGAGCAGCGAAGCCGTGACGAACGCGATCAGCACGAAGGCCGACACGAACTTGAGATTCAGGTGCGAGCCGAGCGTGCCGCGGCGGCGCTCGGCGACCAGCTTCCAGAAATTTCGGGTGACCAGGAACCCGAGCAGCAGGATCAGGATCACGACCACGGCGTTGAGGAACAGGAAGAGGCCGCTGTCGGCGACGGTCTGGGTGAGACCGGCGATCGGCTCGAGCAGGAAGAGGGCGACCAGCGCGACCCCCACCCCGACGCTGATCCACAGCTCGCGGCGGCGTCTCCGGCGCTCGGCTTCGGGAAGGCTCGGGAAGCGTTCGTCGCCCGGCTCGCGGGGGCGCTGGGACGCGGGCTCCGTCGGCGTCCTCTCCTGCGGCATCGGAGGCGGCGGCATGGGGGAAAGCCCTCAGTCTTGGCGTTGGGTCGGTGCCGTGCGCCTGCCGGTCCTGCTCCGGTTTGCGCCTCCCGGGCTAAGACGGCGAAAATCCTAATCAAACACGCCAGTCCGCGCAAGCGATTCCGGTCAAGATCGCCGGCCCACCGGTCGATGAATCCGCCGCACTCCCCTGCCACCGCGTGACGTCGTGAGGTCCGGTGACACCGATGCTCGACCGCCTCCGCGAGCGCTTCCTCGCGGATCCGGGGGATACCCGCGCCTTCACCGCGCTCGAGGAGCAGTGTTTCGTCGCCGCGCGTTGGGACGATCTGGTCGGGTTATACGAGCACCGGCTCGGAGCGGCCGAGCTGGCGAAGGATGCGAAGCAGCGCGCGGGCGTCCTGTTCCGGCTGGGACAGATCTGGGGGGAGCGGCGCGGCGATTCCGACGCGGCCGCCCGTTGCTTCCGCGAGGCGCTCGCGGCGAGCCCCGAGCAGCGGCCCGCGCTGCGCGAGCTGCGCCGCATCCACGCCGCGCGCGCGCAGTGGGACCTGGTGCTGCAGCTGGCGGAGCTCGAGATCGCGCTGCCGATGCGCAGCGACGAGCGCGCCGAGCTGCTGGCCGAGACGGCCGGCATCTGGCTGCGCGAGCTGCGCGACCTCGAGCAGGCGCGCACGCTGCTCGAGCGCGCCCTTGCGCTGGTCCCCGAGCAGCCGGCCGCGCTCGAGGGCCTGGCACGCGTTTGCGAGGCCCAGGGGCAGCCGCGGGAAGCCGCGGCGGCCTGGGAGCGCCTGGTGGCGCGTCGTCGCGGTGGCGAGCGCGCCGCGGCGCTCGCCGCGCTGGCCGCGCTCTGCGCGGGGCCGCTCGGTGAGCCCAAGCGCGCCGTCGAGCTCTACCGGCACGCCCTCACGGACGACCCTCGCTCAGAGGCGGCTGCCGACGGGCTCTCCCGCATCGCCCGCGAGACCGGGCAGTGGAGCCTGCTGGCCTCGCTGCTCGAGCGCCGCTTCGAGACCGCCGCCGAGCCGGTGCAGCGCGCCGAGATCGCGATCGAAGCCGGGCAGCTGCAGCTCGAGAAGCTCGGGAGTCCCGAACGCGCGCGGAGCTGGTGGATGCGCGCGCTCGGCCAGGCGCCCGAGGACCCGCGCGTGATCGACGGGCTCGCCGAGGTCGCGCGAGCCCTCGATGACGACACCGAGCTGCTTCGCTGCCTCGAGCGCCGCGCCGAGATCAGCGGCGACCAGACGCCCGTGTCCGTGCTGCTGGAAGCCGCCTCGCTGCGCTCGGACCGGGGCGAAGATGCCGCCGCCGCTTCGCTGCTCGAGCGTGCGCTGCGGCGGTCGCCCGATGACGCGCTGGTGGTCGAGGCCCTCTCCGACACCCTCACGCGACTCGGCCGCTGCGAGGATCTGGTCGACCTGCTCGAGCGCCGGGCCACCCTCGCCGGCAGCGATGCCAGCGCGCGCGCAGCCGTCTTCGCCGAGCTCGGCGCGCTGCACGAGGAGCGGCTCAGCGACCCCGAGGCCGCCGCGCGCGCCTACCAGCGGGCCTTCGCAGCCGATCCGGGCTTGACCGGCGTGGCCGCGGCGCTCGATCGCCTGCACCGCAAGGCCGAGGATTGGGAATCGCTGCGGCAGATGCTCGAGCGAGCCGTCGCCGCCGGCCCGGAGGCACAGCGCGTGGGCTTCGCCTGCGCGCTCGGCGACCTGCTGGCCGGACGGCTGGCGCGGCCGACCGAAGCCGCGCGCGCCTACCAGAAGGCGCTGGAGATCGACCCCCGAGCGGCGGCCGCGCACCGCGGGTTGCGCCGGCTGGCGGCCGAGCGCGGCGATTCCGCGGCGCTGCTACGGATCGCCGAAAACGAGCTCGCCGTCACCAGCGACCGCACGCGCATCGCCGAGCTCGCGCGCGAGCTGGTGGGCGGCTTCGAAGCACGCGGCCAGCACGAGGCCGCGCTCGCCTGGGTGCAGCGCTGGGCCGAGAGCGCCCCCGAGAGCCCCGATCCGCTCGAGGAGTGGGCCCGGCTGCACGCTGCGCTCGGCCACGACGCGGAGCTGGTGGCCTGCTTGGAGCGACAGGCGCTTCTGCTCCAGGGAAGCGAGCGCGCTTCGAACCGACGACGGCTGGCCCGCCATCACGCCGAGCAGGGTCGTGAGGCCGACAGCATCAAGTGTCTCGAAGCGGCGCTCGAGTCGGACCCCCACGACCTCGAGTCGCTGGAAGCGCTCGCCGCGGCGCTCGAGCGCGCCGGGCGGATCGAGGAGCTGGTGCGCGCGCGTCGCTGGCTCGCCGACGCCGCGCCGCCCGAGCGGCGCGCAGCCTGCCTCGACGCGCTCGCGCGACTGCTCGCGGACCGCCTGGGCGACGTCGCGGGCGCGATCGAGACCCTCACGCGGCTGGTCGCTAGCGATGGCGCACCCGCCGACGCCAGGACCCGGCTCGAGCAGCTCCTCGAGCAGGCCGGCCGCTACGACGAGCTCGTCGCGCACCTGCTCGAAGCGCGCCGCGGTCTCGCGGGCGGCAGCCGCGAGGTGCTGCGTCTCGATCTGCGCCGCGCGCGGATCCTGCTGGATCCGCTCGGGCGCCACGCCGAGGCCGCCGCGCTCTATCGCGAGGTGCTGGCGCAGCACAGCGGGTCCCGGGCAGCGCGCGACGGCCTGGAGATGGCGCTGCGCGCGACGGGGGATCTCGCCGGCCTCGCCGAACGGCTCGAGGCCCGCGCGGCGTACGAGACCGATCCGCAGGCCCGGGCCATGCTCGCCCTCGAGCAGGCGACGTTGCTCGAGCAGCTCCCGGACGGACGCGACGGCGCGCGGCGGGCGCTCGAGCGGGCGCTCGCGTGCACCCCCCCGGCGCCGCTCTGCGACACGGCGCGCGAGCGGCTCGCGAGCCTGCTCGAGCGGATCGACGACACCGCCGCGCTGCGCGCGCTGCTCGAGGCATCGCTCTCCGACTCCGCGCCGGCCGCCGCCGCCGCGCTCCACGAACGCCTCGGCCGGCTCTGTCGCGACCGACTCTCGGACCGGGACGCCGCGGTCCACCATTTCGACGCCGCCGCACGGCTGATGCCACGGCGCGCCGAAGCCTGGCGCGCGCTCGCCGAGCTTCACGCCGAGGCCGGCCGCAGCACCGAGCTGCTCCAGACGCTCGAGGCCGAGCTCGCCAGCGGACCCGATCGGGAGCGCGAGATCGCTCTGCGCAGCCGCGCCGCGGCGCTGCTCGCAGATGCGCCGGACGGCGCCGAGCGCGTGCGTCGCCACTGGGAACGCATCCTCGAGCTGGACTCTGCGAACGCCTCGGCGATCGACTACCTGATCGTGCACTGGGAGAGCCAGGGCGATGCGAGCGCGGTGGTCGAGCTGCTGGAGAAGCGCCTGGAGGCGTCGGGCGCTCAGCCGCGCGACGCCCGCGGTGAATGGGCCGCGCAGCGTGCCTCGTTGCGCCTGCGCATCGCCGGGCTGCGCGCGACCCGTCTGGGCGATCCCGACGGCGCGATCGCCATGCTGGAGCCGGCGCTGGGCGAGCTGGGCCCGCAGCCCGCCGTCGCCGAGCCGCTCGCCGACCTCTACGAGCGCGCGGGCTACGCCGACGATCTGCTCGAGCTGTGCGAGCGCGCCGCCTCCGCGAGCTCCGACGCCGGCGAGCGCGGCGGGTGGCAACTGCGACGGGGCGACGCGCTGCGCAAGCTGCGGCGCGAGGAGGAGGCGGCCGAGGCCTACCGTCAGGTGCTCACCGATCGCCCCGGTGACCGCGAGGCCGAGTCGGCGCTGCGCGATCTCTACCGCCGACTGGGCGAGCACGAGCCGCTCGCGCGCTTGCTCGAGACCGAGCTGGCGCGGCCCGCGACACCCGCCGAGGGGGCGACCCGCTTCGAGCTGGCCAGGCTGCTCGCCGGCCCGCTCGCGCGCCCCGCCGAGGCGCTGCCGCATCTGCGCCGGGTGCTCCAGCTCGAGCCGGGCCAGCCAGAGGCGGAGGCCTGCGCGCTCGAGATCGCGCAGCGGCTGGGGCAGGACGATCTCCTGCTCGAGTTGCTGGACGGAGCGCTCGCGCACGCATCGCCGCCGGCGACGCGCGCGCGCCGCCTGCTGGAACGCGCGCGCCGGCTCGGCCCGAGCCGCCCCGCGGACGCCGAGCGTGACCTGCGAGAGGCGCTGGCCCTCGACCCGACGCTGGCGGCGGCGCGCGCCGATCGGCTCGCCCTGCTCGAGCGGCTCGGGCGCTGGCCGGAGCTGCTCGCCGCGATCGAGCACGAGTCGTTGGCCGCGGACGCCGGTCTACGCGCCCAGCTCCTCGAGCGCGGAGCCGAGATCGCCTGGCAGCGCATCTCCCCCGACGCCGCGCTGCCGTGGCTGGCAAGGCTGCGCAGCGAACGACCCGACGACGCGAGCCTGCCCGCGCGCTGCGCCGAGGCCCACCGCCTGGCCGGGCGCGCCGAGGCGCGCCTGCGCGCGCTCGGCGAGGAGCTCGCGCTCGAGACGGATCCGCCTCGGCGGCGCGCTCGGCTCCTGGAACGCGCGCGCGTGCTCGAGCACGATCTCACGTCTCCCGGCCGTGCCGTGGCGGAGCTGGAGACGCTCTGGCGTGTCGACCCAGAGGACGTCGAGGTCCTGCGCGAGCTCGAGCGCCTGCACCGCGACCTCGGTCGCCCCCGCGAGCGGGTTCGCATGCTCGAAGCGCTGCTCGCGCGGACCGACGAGAGCGAGCGCGTGCCGCTCTTGTGCGAAGCCGCGGCGCTCTGGTCCGGTCCGCTCGGCGACCCGCAGCGAGCGGCGACGCACCTTCTGCAGGCCGTCGCCGCGACGCCGCGCGGCAGCGGCCTGCACGTCGAGTTGCTCCGCGCGCTGGGCGAGTCGTTGCGCGCCGGCAGCTCGCCCCAGGCGTGGGCCCGCTGCGCGGAAGCGGAGCTGCGCGCGCTCGACCCCGCGGCGCCCGTCTTCGAGGACCGCCGCCTCGAACTCTCGCGCGCGCTCGCACACGCCTACGAGCACGAGCTGTACCGCCCCGACCAGGCCCTGCGCCACCTGCGTTCGCTCAGCGACGGCCCCGCCGCGCGAACGCTCCCGCCCGAGGTCTTTCGCGAGATCGAGGACGCCTTGCTGCGTCTGCTGAGAGCCTGCGCCGGGCCGGTCGAGCTGGAATCGCACCTCGCCGCGCAGCTCGCGCGCGGTCCCGCCACCGCCGAGGGCTGGCTCGAGCTCGCGCGCCTGCGCGACGAGAAGCTGCGCGCGAGCGCGGCAGCGGCGCAGGCCTACCGGCGGGCGCTCGAGCTCGCCCCGGACTCCATCGATGCGCTGCGCGGGCTGCGCGCCGTCGCCGAGCGCCTGGGAGCCTGGAACGAGGTCGCGGAGACGCTCGAACGCGAGCTCGAACAGGCGTCGAACGCTCCGGCGGGCGAGCGCGCCGCGCTGCTGCGCCGGCTCGGCGACGTCTCCTGGCAGCGCTTGCAATCGACCACCCAGGCGAGCCGCTGCTACGCCGCCGCTCTGGAAGCGGATCCGCGCGACGTCGAGGCGCTGCATGCGCTCGAACGACTGCTCGAGGCGATGGAGGACTGGCGCGGCGCTCTCGACCTCTACGAGAGCGAGGTCGAGATGCTGGGCGAGCGCGATCCCGCGCGCCGGCAGCAGGCCTGTCTGCGCGCCGGCGAGATCGCGCGGGATCGCACCGGCGAGCCCGCTCGTGCGCTTCGCGCCTACCTCCAGGCCGCGGCGCTGGGAACGCTGGCGCCGGCGCAGGTGGCCGAGCTCGCCGAGCTGCACCAGCGCGGGGGCGACACTTCCGCGTTCGCCGCCGCCTTCGCAACTTGGTGCGACGATCCCGCGGCAGGCGCGGGGCCGGCCGACCACCTGCGCCTGGCCGAGACCCTGGAGACGCTCGGGCGACCCGCGGAGGCGCTCGCGCGCGTGGAGCGTTCGCTCGCCGGGGATGGCGGACAGCGGGCGGCCTGGAAGCTCGCCGCGCGGGCGCGCGAGGCTCTCGGAGACCTGCCGGGCGCGGCCCGATCCTGGGCGCGCGCCGCCGCGCTTGGCGACGGCAGCGACGCGGCGGATGCGTGGCTCCGAGCCGCGGATCTTCGCCGTGCGGAGGACGCGCCGCAGGCCCTCGAGTGGCTGGAGCGCGCCGCGCGTCTCGACGCCGGCTCGCCCGCGGTGCAGGCGGCGCTCGCCTCGGCGCGCGAGGCGTGCGGCAACCGAGGCACCGCGCTGGTCGCCGCCGAACGCGCACTCGAGCTGCTCTCACCCTCCGGAGCCGGGTCGCAAAGAAGCGACACCGCGCGGCTCGGCGCGCGCTGCGCCCTCGCGCTCGGACGCCTCGAGGCAGCGGTGCGCTGCTTCCGCATCGTGCTCGAGCAGCTGCCCGCGGATCCCGAGGCGCAGGCGGGCCTCGGCGAGGCGCTCTTCGGCCTCGGGGACCTCGCCGCCGCACGCCGCCACCTGGAGGTGTGTCTCACCTTTGCGGAGCCGAGCGCGCGACGCGCGCTTCAGCTCGTGTTGCTGGGTCGCTGTCTCGAGGCCGAAAAAGAATCCGACGCGGCGCTCGCGCGCTTCCAGGAGGCGCTCGCGATCGACCCGGAAAACAGCGAGGCCCACGAGCGGATCGCCCTGCTGCACGAACGCGCAGGTCGCATCGAGCCGGCGCTCGCCGCTCTCACGAGCTGGGCTTCGCTGACGCACGACGCCGGCACCCGCGCCGGCTGCCTGTTGCGCGCGGCCGAAATCGAGCTGCGCGCGGGCCAGCGCGAATCCGCGGCCGAGGAGCATCTGCGCGCCGCGCTCGTGGCCGATCCATCCGGCGCTCGCGGCTGGCTCCTGCTGGCAAACCTGAGCTGGAGCTCGGGACGCGTCGACGAGGCGCTCGACGTCGCCACCCGTGCGCTGGAGAACGTCCCGGACGCGCCGGAGCGCGCGGCCCTGGCGGCTCTGCGCGGGCGTGCGCTCGAACGCCTCGGCGAAGCGCGGCTGGCGGCCGAGGCATTCGGTGTCGCCGCGGCGGCCGATCCCCGCTGCGTCGAGGCCGCCGTCTCGGCCGCGCGGCTGCTGCGCGCGCAGGGCCAATGGCGCGCCGCCGGCGCCGCGCTCGCGGAGTTCGCCGAGCGTCACCCCGGAGACGATCCGGCGGGCCTGGCGGACGTGTTCGACCAGCTCGGGCGCCTGCGCGCGGGCCCGCTCGAGGACGTCGATGGCGCGATCCAGGCCTACCGCAGCGCGCTCGCGCTCGAGCCTGAGCGCGCTGCGACGCGCACGGCGCTGGCGCAGCTGCTCAGCCATCGGCCCGCCGACTGGCCCGAGGCGCTCGGGCATCACCGCGCTGCGCTCGAGGCCGATCCGACGCTGGCGTCCTCGTTGCGCGCGGTGCAGCGGATCGCCGAGGGAAGCGGGAGGGCCGAGGCCGCCGCTCACGGTCGCGCGATCCTGCGCGCGCTGGGTGCGGTCGGCGCCGCCGAGCCGGCGGACGCGCCGGCCGCGCTGGCGCGGCCGCTCGCCGCCGGGGGGAAGCTCGACGACCCGCTGGCCGAGACGCTGCGCGAGCTCGCGCAGCAAGCCTCACGCGAAATCGCCGAGGCGCTCGATTCCTCGCCAGCGCTCGCCACCACGGCCGGAGGCAGCGCCCTCGCCGCCTTCCGCGCCGCCGCGCTCGCGGCACAGGGGCGGCTCACGGCGCCGGCCCTGCTGCCGCTGACCGCGGCTCAACAGGGCGAGGTGCTGAGCGTCGTCGCGAGCCTGGTGGTCGAGCCCGACCTGGTTCGCGGCGGCGGCCAGCTCGTGAACGGGCTCGCGTCCGCGCTCGGACGGCGCGCGCGCCGCCGCCTGCGCCGCGTGCTCGAAGGCACCTCGCTGGCAGCGATCGCCGGTCTGGATCCCGGCGCCTGGCTCGCCGAAGTGCGCACGCTCGCCGCCGCCGTCGCGCTCGACGAGACGCATGCCGACCTCCGCACCGCGCTGCTCGCGTGCCTGGCCGACGAGGCGGAGCGCCCGGCCGATTCGCTGCACGAAGCCGCTGATCTGACGGCGCTGGTGGGCGCGCATCCGCAGGCGCGCTCGCTGCTGCGCCGCGCGGTGCGCGCCTGGTTCGATCTGCTCGAGGTGTGAAAGTCGATGCCCAGACGCACCGTTTCGCGCGAGACGACGCGGCGCTTCCGCCGCCGTACGCTGCGCGTCCTCGTCGAGTACCTGTGCGAGGCCGGGCTGTGCTGCGATCCGGCGACGACGCTGGGTGCCGGGGGCCTCTTCATCGAGACCGAGTCGCCCCAGCGCGAGGGCGCGCGGCTCAAGCTGCGCTTCCGCCTCCCGGCGGGCGAGACCACCCACGAGATCGAGGGCCGCGTGGTGTGGGCGCGCAGCCCGGGCAGCCCGGGCAGCCCGGGCATGGGCATCGAGTTCACCGACCGCGCGGCCGCCGCCAGGCTCGCCCGCGAGCTCGCTGAGCTCGACGGAGCTTCTTGAAATTTCTTCAGGCCGGCGTGAGCAGCGGCGCCAGGTCTCGGGCGCGGGCGACCCCGGCTTCGCGCAAGCGCCAGGCTTGCGGGCGCCCGAGCAAGGCCGCGACCAGGCGATGGTGCAGCGCATGTCCGCCGCACTCGACCTTCACGTGTCCGTCGATTGCGACCCCGAGCAGCGCGAGGTCGCCGAGCAGGTCGAGCACCTTGTGGCGCACGAACTCGTCCGGCCAGCGCAGGCCGCCCTCGTTCATCACGCGCGATTCGTCGAGCAACACGGTGTTGTGGAGCGAGCCGCCCTGCGCGAGCCCGGCGTTCCACAGCGCACGCACGTCTTGCAGGAAGCCGAAGGTGCGCGCCGAGGAGACCTCGGTCTCGAAGCGCCGTGCGTCGAGGGAATCGAGCCTGAGCTCCTGACGGCCGATCGCCGGATGCGCGAAGTCGACGGTGTACGAGATACGCAGCCCGCGCGCGGGCTCGATCCGGATGCGCCGGTCGCCCTCATCGACCTCGATCGGCTCGAGCACACGCAGCACCGCGCGCGGCTCGCGTTGCACCCGGATGCCCGCGCTGCGCAGCAGGTAGACGAAGGAGGCGGCGCTGCCGTCCATCACCGGCAGCTCGGGTCCAGCGACCGAGATCCGGACATTGTCGATCCCGAGGCCGTAGAGCGCCGCGAGCAGGTGCTCGACCGTAGCCACGCTCGCGTCCCCGCTTCCGAGCGTGGTCGCGAGCCGCGTCGAGGTGACGCCGCTCGGCCGCGCGGGGATCGTGACCGCGTGCGTGCGGTCGGTGCGCACGAACACGATGCCGGTTCCCTCGCGCGCTGGAGCCAGCTCGAGCCGAACCGGAGCACCGCTGTGGAGACCGGTGCCCATACAGGACACCCGCACCGCGAGGGTCTGCTGCTTTCGCACGGTTCCCCCCCCGATCTACGCCAGAACCGGATCGACGAGCCCGCAGAAGCAAGCGGCGTGCCGGGCACCGCCGCTCGGAGTCGCGCGTGACCGGATCCGGGAAGCCTTGCGAATCGGGAGGTTGTCTTGCAAACGCGGGCTTTTCGACGCGCGCGCCTCGGGCTCGGAACGACGCGCACGGCGTGATCTTCGCGTCACACGCGTGACGATCGCGTCACGTTCCAGAGACGAGCGATCGGATCAGGATCCCTGGGGTGCGCTGAGCTCGGCCAGGATCTCGCGGGTCGATGCGTAGCGGTTCGCGGGATCCTTCTCGAGACAGCGGGCGATGATCCCGCACAGCAGCGGCGGCAGGTCCGGTTGGAACTCGCGCGGGTCGGGCGGCGGCGTGTGCACGTGGTGGTACGGAAGGTTCCCCTCCCGGAACGGCAGCGTCCCGGTCGCCATCTCGAAGACGCTCACGCCGAGCGAGTAGATGTCCGTGCGATGGTCGACGTTCTTCCCGAGCGTCTGCTCCGGGCTCATGTAGTACGGCGTGCCCGAGACCACCGTGGTGTGATTGCGCATCTCCTCCACGGCCTTCGCCAGACCGAAGTCCATGATCTTGGCCTTCTTGTCCTTCGTCCACATCGCGTTCGCGGTCTTCACGTCGCGGTGCACGATCTTGCTTTCGTGGGCGTAGGCGAGCGCCTCGCACATCTGCGAGAGGACGTGGACGATGCCCCCCGGCGAGATGCGGCCGCGGTGCTTGATGATCTCCTTCAGCGTGTGGCCGTCGACGTATTCCATCGCGATGTAGTACGCGCCGTCCTGCTCGCCGGCGTCGTAGACCGTCACGATGTTCGGGTGGTTGAGCTGCGCGGCGCTCTTGGCCTCGCGCAGGAAGTTCTTGAGCGCCTGCGGGTTCTCCTTCAGCGATTCGGGCAACACCTTGAAGGCCACGGTGCGGTCGAGCACGGTGTCTTGCGCCTTGTAGACCACGCCCATCCCGCCGCGGCCCAGCTTGCCGACGATCTTGTAGCGGCCCTGCTTCTGCGAAGCGCTGGGCTGCGCACCGCTCTGCGCCGCCGCCTTCTCCTCCGCGGCCTTCTTCTTGAGCTTCTCGCGCACGCTCTCCAGACGCTGCCCCACGTCTCCATGGTGGTAGTCGAAGGCGAGGATCTTCTCGTACAGCTCGGCCGCCTCCTGGATCTCCTGGTTCGCCTCGTACACCGTCGCGAGCGAGTAGAACGCTTGCAGGTTGTCGCGTGAGACGGAATTGCTGCCGATCGCGTGGGTGAGCTTCTTGATCGCGAGCGAGAGCTTGCCGTGCTTGCGGAAGATCTCGCCCAGCAGCGCCGACGCCTTGGCGAAGTCGGCGTGCTCGGGCGTCACCTCCTGCAATACCGTGATCGCTTCTTCCTCGAGCCCGTTGGCCAGGTGGATCTCGCCGGCGCGCAGCTTCTGTCCGGCGCGCGCGAGCAGCTCGGCCTCGCGGCCCCTCTCGCCCGAGTGCGCGAAGCTCTCCGCCGCCTCGGCGTAACGGCCGCAGCGCTCGAAGTTCTGGGCCGCGCGCTGACGGTCGCCGGCGCTCACGAACATCTCCGCCGCCTGTGCGAACTCGCCCAGCTTCTCGAAGCACTCCCCGGCCTTCTCGAACTGCTCGAGCAGGCGGTAGAGGTCGCCAGCAGCCAGATGATCGCCGGCTTCCTCGAAGTGACGCGCGGCCTCGACGTCGTTCCCCTTGTCGCGGTGATGCTCGGCGAGCAGGCGCGAGGCGTCGGCCTGATTGCCCAGATCCTTCAGCACCTGCGCCGCGCGCGGCGCGTCCCCGCCCTTCTGGAACAGCGCCGCCGCCTGCTCCTTGCTCCCGTGCTGCAGCGCGAGCTCGGCGGCCGGAACCCACAGCCCTCCCCGCTCGAAGATGGCCTGCGCCTTGGCGTGCAGGCCGGCCCGTCCGTAGAGGTCGCCCGCCATCCGCACCAGCTTGCGCGTCTCGGCCTGGCGCGCGGGATCGCTCGCCGCGGCGCCGGTCGATTCCTCGATGATCACCTGGTCGAGGCACTCCGCCGCCTTCTTCCACTCGTTGCACTTCACGTAGGCCTTGGCAGCGTGCCGCGCGAAATCCGTCTGCGCGTAGCAGTCGCCGGCGCGGCGGAAGTCCCCGGCCTTCTCGAACATCTCGGCGGCGACGCTCTTGTTGCCCGCTTCGAGGTAGGCCTCGGCGGCGCGCTTGTGCTCTCCCTGCTGGCTGAAGATGCGTCCCGCGGAGTCGAACTTGCGGCCCTTCAGGTAGAGCTCCGCGCACTCGATGAAGCGATTCTGGTCGTGGCGGATCTCCGCCGCGCGGACGTACTCCTCGCCCTCGATGAAGTACGTCGCGGCTTCCTCGAGCAGGCCGCTCGCGAAGCAGTACTCGGCGGCATCCAGGGGGTTCCCGCGCTTGGCGAGGGCTGCACCCTGACGGCGCGCCTTGCGCAGCGTGCGCGCATCGGCCTTCGGCCGCTCATCGCGCGGGGCGTCTTCCTCCTCCTCGCCACGCTTCTCGCGGCGGCCGGGCAGCAGCGCGGCGATCAGCAGCAGCAGGCCCGCGGGCGCGAGCCCGAAGCGCGCGATCGGGCCGTGCAGGAAGGCGTCGACGGACATCGGGAAGTCCTCGTCGAGGCCGAGTGCCTCGACGGCGCTGGCCACGGTCGCCGCCTGCTTCACGACCCGGCGCGCGATGCCTACCGCGGCGTGGTCCGGCGCATAGGCCAGCGCGAGCGCGATGGCGCCCGCCGCGAGCCAGAGCACGCCGGCGCCGATCATGAGCCCACGGCCCAGCCTTCGCAGCGCGCCCATGGCACAGCCCTCCTCTCGAGCCCCAGGGGACGGCCCCGTCGAGTCCAATCCGTATCGGCTGGTGGCGGCAGGCCTTTGAGGGTGGGCGGCGCGCTCCCGGACTCGGGGAGGCGTTAGAGCAGCTTCGGCTGGGACGCGGAGGAACCGCCCGGGACGCCGAAGTACTCGCGCGAGAGGCGGGTCGCGACCCGCCCGCGCGGCGTGCGGGCCAGGAAGCCCTCGTGGATCAGGAACGGCTCGACCACGTCCTCGAGGGTGCCCTTGTCCTCGCCGACCGCGGCGGCGAGCGTCTCCAGCCCCACCGGACCGCCGTCGAATTTTTCCAGCAGCGTGCGAAGCAGCGTCAGGTCGAGCCGGTCGAAGCCGGAGGCGTCGACCTCGAGGCGCTCGAGCGCGAAGCGGGCGCGCGCGCCGTCGACCAGCGTGCCCGGGCCGCCGTCCACCTCCGCGAAGTCGCGAACCCGACGCAGCAGCCGGTTCGCGACGCGGGGCGTGCCGCGGGAGCGCGCCGAGAGTTCCGTGCACGCATCATGGCCGAGCGCGACCCCGAGCACCCGCGCCGAACGCTCCAGGATCCGCTCGAGGTCCGCCGGCGGGTAGTACTCCAGGCGCGCGACCCAGCCGAAGCGGTCGCGCAGCGGCGACGTGAGCAGCCCGGCCCGCGTGGTCGCCCCGATCAGCGTGAAGTGCGGCAGGTCGAGGCGCATCGAGCGCGCGCCGGGCCCCTGGCCGATCAGGATGTCGAGCTGGAAGTCCTCCATCGCCGGGTAGAGGATCTCCTCGACCGCGGGCGGCAGGCGGTGGATCTCGTCGATGAAGAGCACGTCGCCGGACTCCAGGTTCGAGAGCAGCGCCGCCAGATCCCCAGGCCGCTCGATCGCCGGACCGCTCGTCACACGCACCGGCGCCGCCATCTCGTGGGCGACGGCGTGTGCGAGCGAGGTCTTTCCGAGTCCCGGCGGTCCGTGAAACAGCATGTGGTCGAGCGTCTCGGCGCGGTCGCGCGCGGCGCGAACGAAGACCTTGAGGTTCTCCCGCAGCCGGTCCTGGCCGATCATCTCGTCGAGCGAGCGCGGTCGCAGCCGCTCCTCGAAGCTCGCTTCCTCGGGCACCGCCGCGCCGGCGATCTGCGCCCGCTCCCCCGGTACGTCCTTCATCGCGCCAACCTCTTGAGAGACCCTCGCACCAGGGTCTCGAGCGTCGCCGTGTCGCCGGCCTCCAGCACCGCCTCCTCGACCACCCGCTCGGCCTGGGTTCTCGGGTAGCCGAGGTTGAGGAGCGCCGACAGGGTCTGCTCGCGGGCGGCCGTATCCGACGCCGTGCGGTCGGCGACGCCCGGCGCCGAGGCCCCGGCTACGGCGAGCGCGAGCTCGTCCACGCGGTCGCGCAGCTCCATCAGGATCCGCTCGGCGAGCTTCGACCCCACGCCGGGGACGGCGCGCAGCGTCGCGATCCGCGCGCCGCGGATCGCCTCCAGCAGGGCTGCAGGGGTGATCCCGGAGAGGATCGTCTGCGCCAGGCGGGGCCCCACGCGGCTCGCGCGCAGCAGCAGCTCGAAGGCCACCAGCTCGGCGCGGGTGGCGAAGCCGTAGAGCTGGACGGCGCCCTCGCTCGCGTGGGTGTGGACGTGCAGCGCGACGATCTTGCCCTCGTCCGGTAGCTCGGTGAAGGTCGAGAGCGGGATCTGGACCGCATAGCCCACGCCGCCCACGTCCACGATCACCCGGGTCGGGCACTGTTCGCGGAGCACGCCCTCGAGCCGCGCGATCACCGCGCCCGCCTCGGCACGACCGCGAAGCGGCAAGGCTGGCGCGGCCGCCGGCGGCGGCCGATCACGCCGAGCAAGGCGAGCCGCGGCTCGTGCGCATGCCGGATCGCGGCGGCGAGCGCGTCGGCGGCATCGGCCGGGGCGCGCTCCAGCGCGAGGATCCGGCGCACCATCGCCTGCACCTGCCGCTTGGGGGCCGCGCCGCTGCCGGCGACGCCCTGCTTGATCTGCGACGGCGTGTACTCGGTCACCGAAAGGCCGCCCGCGGCGACGGCGGCGAGCAAGGCGCCGCGCGCCTGCCCCAGTATCAGCGCGGCGCTGGGGTTGGTCGCGACGAAGACCTGCTCGATCGCCACCGCGTCCGGGCGGTGCTCCTCGATCACCTGCGCGAGCGCGCGGTAGAGGCAGTGCAGGCGCGCGGCCAGGGGCGAGCTCCGCGGCGGACGCACGGTGCCGTGGGCCACGTGGATCAGCCCGCTGCCCGAACGCTCCACGACACCGAATCCGGTCGCTACCAGGCCGGGATCGATACCCAGGATGCGCATCTCGCTCCCATGGCAGAACCGCGGAGGACCGGAACGCTCGCCGGCGCGCAGGGGGGAGGAGCGCGCCGGTCGGGATGCTAGCTCGCGAAGCGCGCCATTTCTTCGTCCGAGATGTCGTAGTTCGCATAGACGTTCTGGACGTCGTCGAGGTCCTCGAGCGCGTCGACCAGGCGCAGCATCGACTCCGCGGCCGCCCCCTCGATGCCCACGGTCGAGGCCGGGGCCATCACGATGCCGGCGCTCACCGGCTTCCAGCCCGCCCCCTCCAGCGCCCGGCGCAGCGCCTCGAAACGCGCCGGTGCGGTGACGACCTCGATCGAATCTCCCGTCTCGATCACGTCGTCGGCCCCGGACTCCAGCGCCGCCTCGAGCAGCGCGTCCGCGTCGCGGCCGGCCCGGTCGAAGACGAGCTGTCCCTTCTTCTCGAACAGGTAGGCGACGCAGCCGCTCGCGCCGAGGTTGCCCCCGAACTTGGCCAGCGCATGGCGAAGCTCGCCCACGGTGCGGTTCTTGTTGTCGGTGAGCGTCTCGACGTAGAGCGCCGCGCCGCCGGGGCCGTACCCCTCGTAGACGGCCTCCTCGTAGGCCTCGGTCTCCCCGACTCCGGTGCCCTTCTTGATCGCGCGCTCGATGTTGTCCTTCGGCATGTTGGCGGCACGCGCCTTTTCCATCGCAAGCCGCAGCCGCGCGTTGGAGTCCGGATCGCCGCCGCCGATCCGCGCCGCGGTCGCGATCTCGCGGATCAGCTTGGTGAAGACCTTGCCGCGGCGCGCGTCGGCGGCGCCCTTCTTGCGCTTGATGGTCGCCCATTTCGAATGGCCGGACATGGAACCCCTCGGGAATACAAGCCAATTAGCACGGGCGCGGGGCCCGGCCAAGG
>Ga0210377_10002049_pt1 | contig 17924 bp, 13 predicted proteins | sample PLM4_65_b1redo_FD_155480 | JGI IMG/M metagenome (GOLD analysis project Ga0210377, IMG submission 155480) | Groundwater sediment microbial communities from an aquifer in East River, Colorado, USA - PLM4_65_b1 redo | ecosystem: Environmental > Terrestrial > Soil > Riparian zone | place: USA: East...
TCCGCCACCCTGAGTTGCGTTCGCCCGCGAAGTCGATTGATCTCACCGATTACTTCTTTCGCCATCCTGAGCTCAGGAGTCACTAAGCCCACCGGGACGTCGTGCTCGCAATCGCTTACTCCTCCGAGGTTCTTATTATCTCAAATTGACATCCATGCCTGGCTGATTTTCACCTTCGAGCGTTCCTAATCCTCCAGCGCGTAAGCGACCGCCTGCTCCATGGTCATGGCGCGGCCTTCTGCTTGCAGGGCTTCAAATATCGTCTTGCCAAGTTGCTCATGCGCAATTTGAAGGAGTGGATCGATCTCAATACGATCATTCGGATTCATCGCCCATGCTATGGCATCATGTACTGCTTGACCCGCGCCGACCAGCAGTGCGGCACGCTCGTATTGATGGAAACCTGCCGCCACAGCTGCTAACCCAAACAAGCCTTCGCCAATTTGATTATGAGCGCCTAGCTTACGATTGATTCTTATGAATTCGAGGAAGCGTGTCTTGGAGACTGCATAATCTCCGCGCTGCAAATTGGCGCAACCCAAATAAAAAGGTGAAATATCATTCGACAGATTAAATTCACGGCAGATATTTGCCGCTTCTTCAAGGAGTGTTTCAGCCTGATCATAGCCGCCTTGTATGCGACAGATTATGCCCAATGAAAGTAAAGATGATGATATTGCAACCTGGAACCGAAGGTGCGTATCATATAACAGACCCTGTTCGTGCATCCTGTACGCTTGACTGTAATTACCTTGATCGAGAGACAAACGCCCCATCAACTCATATACTCGACCCAAGCCGAATGCATCTCCCAAGTCTTTAAAGGTCGTAATACTTTCTTCAAAGAATGATCGCGCTTGCTCATAGTTCTTGTGATCGAGTGCCACGATTCCCAGTCTAAATATTGCCGTTGCTCGTTCCCAGCGACTACCACGCGCCTGATATATTGCAGCCGCTTGCTCAAAACAAATTCTTGCACGTTGGTTGTCACCACTGCCCCAGAATTCTGCCAATCCAATACCATGTAAAGCGCCAGCCAACCTCAATTCACCTTCGTGCCCCAGCGATTGGCAAATGTGCTGGCTCTCTTCAGCCATGCTGATGGCTGCCGAAAAATCACCCTGAAGGGAGGCAGTGTACGACATGCCGTTGAGTGCTGTTGCATAAGCAATCGGATAAAGGGTAACGTCAGGAGAGGCGCGGACCTTGTTGAACCAGCCACGTGCCTCGCTAAAATAACTGCGCACTGACCAGAATCTACCAAGTCCACTAAAAGAGCCGATCAGATATAAAGCCGATTCAATATTGCCATTCGTGATGCACCAATCCAATGCGGCGCGATAGTTGTCGTGCTCGGTTTCCAGACGATCCAGCCATTCGACCTGACGCGGACCGTGTATTTCGTTATCAGCATGTTCCGCAAGATCCAGGAAATATTTCAGATGCTGGTCACGCATCTTCGCAGTCTCATTCATTTCATTGAGCCGGTTCAATGCGAATTCACGGATCGTGAACAACATTGTGAAACGCGTCTCTTCTTGCTCTCTGACGACTCTTTGTAAAAGGCTTTTGTCCAATAGTGTCGTGATGCTTCGCAGTGCATCCATATTTCCTGTAACCTCTGCGGCGGCATCAAGAGTAAAGCCGCCCGCGAAGACTCCGAGATACGCAAAAAACTTTTGCTCTTCGCGTGTGAGCAGATCGTAACTCCAGACGATTGAGTTGTGCAAAGTCTTCTGACGTGCCGGGATGGCGCGCATCCCATCCGCATGCAATGTAAACCGATCATCCATGCGGGATAACAGTTCCTGGGACGACATGAGGCGAACACGCGCCGCAATTAATTCAATTGCCAGAGGCAAGCCATCCAGCCGGGCGCAGATCGCTGCAATGACGTTTGCGTTTTCAGGATTCAATTTGAAATCCGATTGAACCGCCCGGGCGCGTTCTGCAAAAAGTGATAGTGCGGAAAAGTTCTGTGCGGCAGTCACATCCGTTTCTTTTGATTGAGATAGCTGGGGCACAGTCAGGGGAGGAACAGGATATATCCATTCCCCGGGCACGCGAAGCGCCTCACGGCTCGTCACTAAAATCTTCAAATGTGGGCAGGCAGTCAATAATTCGGGAACGATTGGCGCGGCTTCGAGAAGGTGCTCGAAGTTATCCAGCACCAGCAACATTTGTTTGTCGGCTATTCCATCTTTGAGGAGCTCGATGTCTGCGCTTTTCCCTCTCCCCTCAAAGCGCAGAGTTTGGCTAATTGTGGATGCAACCAGATCCGGGTCATCGAGAGGGGCGAGAGCGACGAAGAATACCCCATCCAAAAAATCATCGATTGAGTCTTCCGCAACCTGTTGACTCAAACTTGTCTTGCCGATGCCCGGCGGACCGGTTAAGGTGACCAGACGAGTGTCTGGATTTGCCAGATACTGGCGCACCTGATTGATATGCTGCTCGCGTCCGATGAGCTTATTTAACCGGGTAGGTATATGTGAGCGGATGTGTGGGTGAGAAGTGTGCCAGGGTGGGTCTATATCCTCAGCCGTGGGAGCAGACCGCCAGTCTCCACGGGCAAAGCGTAGAAAATCAGCTTGTTCGTTCGGGGGAATGTTGAAAATTTCAGCCAGCAGCTCGACGATCTGCACTGAGGGGCGGCGTTCTTCGGATTCGATTTTGCGCAGATTAATAGTTGAGCAATGGAGTTGCTTGGCGAGTTGCTCCTGTGTCAGCCCCCTGCCACTGCGTTGACGTTTAAGCCATTCGCCGAAAGATATGTCGGCCAACGTATTCTCCCAAAATGTATCGCTAACTGTATCGCTTAGCGATACCAGGACGTATTTGAAAACCTGTAAAGTGTAGACGTCAAGCAAAGTATACCATTCAGGCAAGCTGGTAAATCTTCGTATCCAACTTTAGAGAAAGAGGTGCCTATGAACGGAAAGCATTTATTGGTCATAACGAGTAATATCAAATCTACCCACCTATCTGTAAAAGGAAATAAATCATGAAAAAGATCTTTTTATCTACTGTCACTGCTCTGATGCTGGTGATCATTCTCGCGAGTACAACGTTCGCCGCCCCCGCAGCGGCAGAGACGGAGTTTCTGCTTAAGGGCTCCTTTGAGGCGACTGAGACTCAACAAGTTGTCTTCCCAATAGCGTTTATAGACGCGACCGGCGTGGGAAATGCCACTCATCTTGGCCTGTTTACATATCATTTACAAGCAGAGCTTTATCTACCCACCCTTACAGCATCTGCGTCTGCCACCCTGATCGCGGCCAATGGAGACATGATCTTCGGGGAAGGCTCGGGCCAAGGGACTCCCACCGGGACGCCCGGCATTGTTTCGATCGTGGAAATCTACACTATCACAGGCGGCACAGGGCGGTTCGCCGGCGCTACGGGAAACTTCAGAGTGGAACGCCTAATCAACCGAGCTACATTTGCTTCGTCTGGCACGATCAACGGAACCATCGTGATCCCCTAATGTGAGCTATCAATAGTTACTCAGAAGCTAAGCCTCCCGTGCCTGCTCACCTCTTCCTCCTCCGTGAGCACACACCAGCCTGCACCAGAGTCCTCTAGTGCAGGCTCTTATTTTTCATAAATTGACATCCATTTTGTTCAATTGTATTTACCGGATCAAACTGCTATACTTTGCCTAGATTATTGGTAAAGGATAATCATGCTGGAAGTCCGCTTTCTTGGAACGTTTGAAGTCAAATATAAGAAGAAAGTTATTAGTATCACTTCGCGCCCCGCGCAATCTCTCTTTGCTTACTTGATTTTGAACGCAGGGACTGCGCATCGCCGCGAAAAATTGGCAGGCATGTTATGGCCTGACTCGTTGGGCGAAACTGCAAGAGATAACCTTGGTCACGCCTTGTGGCGGGTACGCAAAGCGCTTCTCTCGAAGCCGATAGTTGAATATCTGCTTGCAGATGATTTGTCTATCGCATTCAACGCCTCTGTGGAATACTGGCCGATGCGTCCTGATCATAACCGACGAACAGGTCGGCAAAGCTATTATCATGATCTCGCGTGAGAAGTTAATTGACCCTTGGTCTTGGCTGAAAAAGCCGCTGAATAAGGACCGCGATGGGATTGCCGTGCAAAATGGGATCGGAGCAGACGCCAAAGAGGGGAAGGATCAGCAGCGTGACCGGTGCACAAGAATCCTCAGTATAGCGAGAATCATGATCGCGGCGATACTTTTGTTTTCCTGCACCTCCACCAATTCGAATAAAATCGCATTGCTCACGGGGCATTCAAATACAGTATCCAGTCTAGCCTTCAGCCCGGATGGCAAGATCCTAGCCTCAGGCAGTTGGGACCCCCCGATCATCCTATGGGATGTGCAAACCCACCGGCCCATCGATCCACCCCTCACAGGGCATACAAGATATGTCACCAGCGTCGCCTTCAGCCCGGATGGAAGGTTCCTCGCTTCAGGCAGTGGTGACACCACGATCATGCTATGGAACGTGGAAACCCATCAGCCTGTCCATCATCTCATCACAGGGTCAAGTCATCATATATTCAGCGTAGCCTTCAACCCGAATGGCCGGACCCTCGCTTCAGGCAGTACTGATCACATGATCATCCTGTGGGATGTGGAAACCCGCCAGCCCATCGTTCAACCGCTTAAAGGACACACAGGTAATGTACAAGATTTAGCCTTCAGCCCAGATGGCGAGACTCTCGCCTCGGGCAGTGAAGATAGTACCATCATCCTGTGGGATGTGGAAACCCGCCCGCCCATCGGCGAACCTCTTAGGGGACATACGGGTCCTGTATACAGCGTTGCTTTCAGCCCAGATGGCAAAACCCTCGCCTCAGCTGGTGGAGAAAGCACGGTCATTCTGTGGGATGTGGAAACTCGCCGGCCCATCGGTGAACCTCTTACTGGGTATACAATCGCCTTCAGCCCGGATGGCAAGACCCTTGCCTCAGGCAGTCTCGACGGCACGATCACCTTGTGGGACGTGAGTCCGTAAGATTAGATCGAACAATCCCGCCAACGGGTGGTCTGCCATTGCACGCGTGCCAGGTAGGTTAGCCTCCTGGTGCCATACTAGTGTGCCCATCTTCCATTTCGATTGTATTTACCGGAGCAAACTGCTATACTTTGTCCAATTAGCGGTAAAGGATAGTTATGCTGGAAGTTCGCCTGCTTGGAAAGTTTGAAGTTAATCATAGTAAGAAACCAATTAATGTCTCCTCGCGCCCTGCACAATCTCTATTCGCTTATTTGATTTTGAACGCAGGGACTGCGCATCGCCGCGAAAAACTGGCAGGCATGTTATGGCCTGACTCGTTGGAAGAAACCGCCAGAGATAACCTTCGCCATGCGCTCTGGCGGATACGCAAAGCGCTTCCTCTCAAGCCCAAAACTGATTACCTGCTTGCGGACGATTTGTCCATCGCCTTCAACGCTACCGCGGACTACTGGCTCGATGCGGCAGAATTAGAGAAACTGAATGAGAATGCATCTCCAGATGAATTGATGGTTGTTCTCGCAGCGTATCAGGGTGAGTTATTACCCGGTTTTTATGATGAATGGGTGGTCTTGGAACGTGAACATCTGTATTCCATTTTTGAACATCACATGGCACGCTTGATGTCGTTACTTCAAGATGAGAAGCGTTGGCTGGATATTTTGGATTGGGGAGAACGATGGATCAAGCTGGGTCAAAAACCTGAGCCTGCCTATCGCGCGTTGATGCTTGCACATGCGGCCAAAGGGGATATGTCCAAGGTCGCAGCAACCTATGAAAGATGCATGAGATCGCTGAAAGAATTCGGGATGGAGCCATCAGAACAGACACGATCTTTGTATGAAAAACTCAAAGGGGGGAAAGAGACTTTCGAAACCGGACCAACTCCTCCGCCGAAAGAGAGACGCAAAGAGTTCTTGAGAGCGTATTTGCCTGTGCCGTTGACAAGTTTTATCGGGCGTGAAAAGGAAATCGAAGAGATACTTCGCTTGGTAAGCAAGAATCGTCTCGTCACATTGACAGGCCCGGGGGGAGTTGGAAAAACACGTTTAGCAATTCAGGCGTCAAATCAACTATCAGGCAAGTTCAAAGATGGCATGTGGTGGATCGATCTCGCGGCGCTTATGGACGACAAACTCATCCCGCAGGTTGTTACACAAGTCCTAGGCATCCGCGAGCGTGTTGGCCAACGACTTATTGATGCCGTAAAAAACTTTTTACGCGAGAAACAAGCCCTGCTCATTCTAGATAACTGCGAACATCTGATCACTGCCTGCGCACAGATCACCGAGGAGCTACTGGCCCAGTGTGTCAACTTGCGGATCCTGGCGACAAGCCGCGAGGCGTTGGGCATCATGGGCGAGACCATGTATCAGGTGCCGACCCTCTCTCTGCCCAAGCCACAGCGTCTGCTGCTCACCGATCTGCTCATGGAATATGAGGGCATTCGGCTCTTCGTCGAGCGAGCATCTGCGGTTAATGCAGATTTTGCGCTGACCGACCAGAACGCCAGGGCAGTACTTCAAATTTGCCAGCAGTTAGATGGAATCCCTCTGGCGCTTGAGCTTGCAGCCGCACGAACCAAGCTGCTGACAGTTGAACATATCTCAGAACGCTTGAATGATCGTTTCAACCTGCTCACCCAAGGAAGTCGCACTGCGCTGCCGCGTCAGCAGACCTTGCGTGCTACGATTGATTGGAGTTATGACCTACTTTCAGAAGAGGCTCGCCTTCTGTTTAGGCGCTTATCCATATTTGCAGGCGGTTACACCTTAGAAGCGGCTGAACGGATATGTTCTGAAAAGCCTCTTACTCCGCGCACTGTACTTGACCTGTTAACACGGCTTGTTGACCGCTCCCTTGTAATAGTGGAGCGACAGGGAGAATACGAGCGCTATCGGTTGTTGGAGATGCTTGGCGAGTACGCGCGTGAAAAGCTGGATGAGTCGGGCGAAACAGAGCCGCTGCGCCAGCGTCATCGTGACTTTTTCATTGCACTAGCAGAACAAGCAGAGCCCAAGCTAAAGTGCGCGGAACAGGTGGAGTGGTTAGATCGCCTGGAGGTCGAGTTCAATAATTTGCGCGTCGCATGGGATTGGGCAATTGAAACTGACACAGAATTGGCCCTAAGGCTGGTATCGGCATTGCTGGACTTCTGGCTAATGCGTGGGAATCCAGGTGAAGGCCGCGAGTGGTTGGCGAAGCTACTTCCTCGCACCGTTCAGTGGGGGAAAAACGTCCGGCGCGCGCACGTCTTAAACGTCGCCGGCCAATTGGCTTACGCTCAACGAGATTTTGCTGTAGCCCGTTTGCTGTTCGAAGAAGCTCTGCCTAACGCTCGGATCTCAAGGGAAGATAAGGAAATTGCCCTTGTACTTCTAGGGTTAGGGCGTACAGCTCATCGCCAGCACGATAATCAGGAGGCACATGTATTCGCCATAGAGTGTCTAATGATTTATCAAGAGTTGCGAGACCCATGGGGAATCGCTTTGACAATCTACCTGTTGGCATCCGTGACTGCTTCTCAAGGCCACCATGCAGAAGCGGACAAGCTCTACATGGAAAGCTTGGCCAAATTCCAACGGCTCGGTGACAAGTTTCGGGCCGGGTATGTATTCAATGGGTTGGGAGAATTGGCGCGGCTTTTAGGGAACTATGAGCGAGCAGGCAGATACTACGAGCAAGATATCGAAATCCTCAAAGAACAACGCAGCCCTGTTGCTCTGGTAACTCCTTCGGTCAACCTGGCATGGGTGTTATTACAAGCAGGTGATTACCGTAAAGCCCAACCCTCATTTGAAGAGAGTTTGAGGCTATCGAATGAGTTTGGGAATAAGAATGGCATATTGTCCAGCCTCGCAGGATTCGCTGGAGTATTGGGAATGACTGGCAAGCCGAGGCAGGCTGCGCGGCTGTTTGGCGCTGTGGAATCTTTGCTTGAAGCGATTGGCATGGCTGGGCGCATGGATCAGTCCGACCAAAAGGAATTTGATCATTATGTCGCGGCCGTACGCGCCCAACTCGATGAGATCACATTAGCCAAAACCTGGGCTGAGGGCCGCCGTATGACTTTGGAACAGGCCATTGAATTTGCGCTGAAAGAGACTCGGGTTTGAATAATAAGCTGACAGTCAGGTTGCTTGGTAAACTTGATGTGCGCGGTGATGGCAAGCCTATCACAATCACTTCGCGCCCCGCGCAATCGCTATTTGCGTATTTGATTTTGAGCGCGGGAACTTCGCATCGTCGCGAAAAATTGGCGGGAATGTTATGGCCTGACTCATTAGAGGAGACTGCCAGAGATAACCTTCGTCATGCTCTGTGGCGAATGCGTAAAATGCTCGAGGTAGCCTCCTCAACTCGCTTCTTACATGCAGACGATGTAACTATAAGTTTCAAGGAATCGTCGGATTATTGGCTCGATGCTGCAGAATTGGAGAAGTTGAGCGAGACTGCATCAGCTGATGAATTGATTGCCGTTCTTTCAACATATCAAGGGGAATTATTACCTGGCTTCTATGATGAATGGGTGGTATTGGAACGAGAACATTTATCTTCGATCTTTGAACATCACATGGCGCGCTTGATGTCACTCCTTCGAGACGAAAAACGCTGGCTGGATATTCTAGATTGGGCGGAACGGTGGATTTCATTGGGGCAAAAACCTGAGCCTGCCTATCGAGCCTTGATGTCTGCTCACGCGGCGAAGGGAGATATGTCGAAGGTCGCTGCGACGTATGAACGTTGTGTAAAGTCGTTAAAGGGATTTGGGATTGAACCATCGGAACAGACGAAAGAGTTGTACGAGAATCTCAAAGCTGGTAAGGATACTCCAAAGTCTGTACCTATCTCAACGAAACTTGTTGCAAAAGAAATTTCTTCAAATATCCCTGTTCCACTGACAAGTTTTATTGGTCGCGAAAAAGAATTGAAGGAAATTGCAAGGCTGTTATCATCTTCCCGCTTATTAACATTAACCGGCCCGGGTGGTGTGGGAAAAACGCGTCTGGCTATTCAGACGGCTCATGATTCGATCAAAAAATTTAAAGATGGCGTATTCTGGGTGGGTCTGGTGGGTTTATCGGACGAGAATTTGATACCACAGGAAATTGCACAATCGCTGAATACCCGCGAAATATCAAATGAGCCGTTGATTGAAACGCTCAAAACGTATCTGAAGTCCAAAGATGTTTTGCTCATAATAGATAACTGTGAGCATCTGATCAGGGCCTGCGCGCAGTATGCCGAGCAGTTGCTGTCAGCAAGCCCAAAGCTCAAAATACTGGCGACTAGCATCGAATCTCTGGGTCTTTTCAGCGAAAACACGTGGCAGGTTCCTTCTTTACCCTTACCCGAAATGCAAGAATCACTTTCGCTCAAGGAACTCCAGGAATTTGCCAGCATTGAATTGTTCGATGAACGTGCAGGCAATGCCAAATCTGGTTTTGTGTTGGATGAAAGAAACGCGTCCTCCGTCGCTCAAATCTGCCGCCGGCTTGATGGCATCCCACTGGCAATTGAGCTAGCCGCGGCGCGCATCAAAGTATTATCAGTGGATGAGATCGCTGCACGTCTCGACGACCGTTTCTCTCTGCTCACGGCAGGCAGTCGTACAGCCATCCCGCGTCATCAGACGTTGCGCGCTACGATTGACTGGAGCTACGACCTGCTCACCGAGCGAGAACGAATTTTGCTTCGCAGGTTGTCAGTCTTCGCGGGCGGGTTCACCCTTGAAGCCGCCGAAGCAGTTTGCAGCCAGGGAATGAAGCAGAGCGATATCCTTGATTTGCTTGGTCGGCTGGTGGATAAGTCACTGGTTATTGTAGAAGCAGATTCAGAGGTCAGTGAAACACGTTATCGTTTGTTGGAGACCATCCGTCAATATGCACTTGAAAGGCTGGTAGAGACAGGCGAAGCCTCAGTGATCCGTGACCAGCATTTGGACTTCTATTTGAGCCTCGCTGAAAAATCAGAACCGCATATATTTAGGCATGAATCAGTAATATGGATTAATCGGCTTGACAAAGAGCTTGACAACATCCGAGCGGCGATGGAATGGTCTACGAACAGTGGCAAAGCGGTTGCGGCACTGCGGATAGTAGGCTCCTTCGTTTATTTCTATTTCTGGTATACACATGGCAATCTTCTCTCTGAATTGCAGCATCGAATTCAACTAGCTCTTTCGCGCCCGGAAGCCATGGAACGAACACTGGCGCGCGCAAAAGCGCTCAATGCACTTGGATTTATGAATTGGGCGGATACGTATCCCACAGACAGACATCCGGAGCTTGAGGAAGCATTGAGTATCGGGAGGGAGTTGGGAGATCCGTGGAATACTGCCACAGCCCTGCGCTATTTGGGTCTGCTTGCCAGTATGCAGGGCAACTACGTTGAGGCGCGTTCCCTCCTTGAACAAAGTTTGGAGATTTCGCGGACGATGGGTCCGGAAGGCAAGGTGGTACTCAGCTGGACACTTACATTTCTGGGAGACGTCGCTTTGAATCAAAATGAGTCGAATGAGGCTCGTTCTTTTTATGAAGAAAGTGTCGCAATTCTGAGGGAGATCGGGGACAAGAACTTCCTGGCTTATTCGGTTCGGCGCCTGGGATTACTCGCTTGGCGGGAGAAGGACTTTAGGAAGGCAATTGCGCTTTGCCAAGAGAGTCTGAGTCTAAACCGTGAACTTGGGGATCCGCGAGGAGTGCTCGCCTGTTTGGCTGGATTCGCGGATATTGCCGTTGTTCAAGGAAAGTTTGCGCGCGCAGCCCAGATTATGGCGGCAGTGGAAACTCAACTCGCTGCCATGGGCATGCGACTCTTACCCGTGGACAAGATGGAATATGAGCGCAATCTCGCTCTCTTGCGCGCGAACATGGATGAGAAAGCCCTCGCTAAGTTCTGGGCGAAAGGCAAGGAGATGCCTCTAAATGAGGTGATAGCCTTTGCGCTAGAAGAAACATAAACAGAAACTACAATCCTATTTTGTCCCGGTGTTGATTTCAACGCCGGTTTTTTTTATTGTCTTTCTGAAGCATCATAAACATGGCAAGAAACACGCTCAATCCATGCTCGCAAACACGCTCAGGGATGGCGGCTTGCTAAACTGGTGTCATAGATTGGCACTCAAACCAACTCTCGCCAATCGAGGAGACTAAAATGATTAAAAACCGTATTATCCTAGTTCTCGGTGTACTCTCGCTAGTATTGGTGACCATGGCTGTTTCGTATCCCCGCTCAAGTGCATCTCTCGCGGCTGACCAAGCCGCCAGTGATTTCTATCAGCGACATCCGGATTGGACCTGGGCGGTTCCTGCACCAGCGGCCATTCCCGTGACTGGAGATGCAGCCTTCCCCGACTATTATCAACGTCATCCAGAGTTGAGTTCACCTGTGGAAGCCTCCATTGACACAACAGACTATTACTTCCGCCACCCTGAGTTGCGTTCGCCTGCGAAGTCGATTGATCTCACCGATTACTTCTTTCGCCATCCCGAGCTCAGGAGTCACTAAGCCCACCGGGACGTCGTGCTCGCAATCGCTTACTCCTCCGCGAGCACACGTCAAAGCCCTGCACTGGTAACTAACCAGTGCAGGGTTTGAAAAAGCATTTCACTAGAAAGGAGGCCGAGCACTGAATACTTTTTCTCCTAAGCGAATTGCCAGTCAGCAACGAAACTATTCTCTAATGCTGGCACTAAAGTTCCGTATATAAACTATCCGTAAAAATATTAGGCAATAATCGATTACTCAGAAAGGAATATAAAATGATGAAACTATCTTCTTTATCATTACGACAGCGTTTTGTTCGGTGGAGTCTGGTACTCGTGTTTGTGATTACAAGTATTGCTCTCCTTCCGCAGCCAGCTCAAGCATCGGATAACCACTGCATCCTCCCGAATGGAGTTGACCTGAATCTGCTCTTTGGGATCACCGAGCAGATCGTGGGTCGCTTCTGCCCGCAGGTCGACTCGGGCGAGCACTGGACGGCATCTGGATCTCCCTGGTTTATGAACACGAGCTTCGAGGCGGTCCCGGAGGGATTCGTGCCAGCAGGGGCGACGCCACTCGAAGATTTCCTCGCAAAGTTTGTAGGAGTCAAGTACGTGATCGACCGCGGAACGCTTCAGGAGCAGACCTATGTGTTTCCGACGAGCGACAAGCTTTGGATAGGCACGGTCGCGGGTTTACCGGCTGTGAATGGTGTCACGCTCAGCCTTCTCAATCCGCTGAGCGTGGGCGACCACTTTGTCGAGTTGTACTGGGTTTTTAGCGCAATGCACTGTGATGGGTTCGCCGCGGCGGCAGAGAACTGCATCCCTGCGGGAGAAACCCTTTACGCGCGGACAGCGTTCGTGGTCACGCCGGGCGCGGTACAAAGCTACTAGCAGAGACTTTGCAACAAAAACGTCAGCCTGCGCCAGATTAATCTGGCGCAGGCTGACGTTTTTCAAAATTGACATCCCTGCCCACCTCATGTAAACTCCCTGCATGGACATCGACCTTGACCTTTATCGTCACGAAGTGCGCGTTTCGACAAATCCGCTGGTGAGGCTTTCGGCGATTGATATCTCCCCCGATCACCCCCAGCGGACTTTTGTTTTCATCCATGGATTTGGGGGACAGGCTGAGCAATGGCACTACCAGATGCAAAAGTTCGCGGTGGAGAACCGTGTCATTGCCCTGGACCTGCGCGGGCATGGACTCTCCGATAAGCCATATACCGGTTATGACATGCCTCAGATTATTGAGGATCTGGAAACGGCGCTTACTCTTTTGAAGGTCAAAGGGAAAATCGTCCTGGTGGGACATTCCTTCGGCGGTGCAATCGTAACGGATTATGCGTTCAAGCATCCCGACCGGGTTGAGCGGTTGGTGCTGATTGCAACTGCAGGTGAGTTCATTCTTCAACCTTCATGGAAACTGGCATTGAGTCTGCCATTGTGGTTATTGAGATTGGTTGGTCCGTTCACACGCACGTGGTTGTTCGCCCCGCCCCACGTATTGAAATCAATATATGCAAACAATTTATCGAAGTGGAATGGATGGGAGAAGTTCGAGTCGATCGGTGTTCCGACCCTGGTCATTCGCGGGCATCGCGATATCGTATTCGAGCGTCCGCTGTTCGAGAAGGTGACGGGTTCCATTCCCGGGGCGCAGGAGGCCGATATAGCGGCATCAGGCCATATGGTCATGCTGGAACGGCGGGAGGCGGTGGACCGGGCGATCGAGCGGTTCATGTCTGGTGAAGGTGAACGCTCGTGGCGGGGATCATCCAGCAATATCCCAAAAAGAAAAGGTGGACGTGACCAACTTCGGAGCGAACGCCTGTGGCTCGAGAATTATGAACAGGGCGTGCCGTATACGGTTGGCGTTCCGAATATCCCTTTGCATCATTTATTGCGGTCGGCAGTACGGCGTTTTCCGAATCACCCTGCGATCTTTTTTGAGGGAAGCCGGCTTTCGTATCGCAGATTGAACCATGAAGCGAACCGTTTTGCCAATGCATTGATCGAACTTGGAATTGGAAAAGGCGCGCGCGTGGTTTTGCTTTTGCCGAACGTGCCGCAAATGGTGATCGGTTTTTATGGGACGATGAAAGCAGGCGCGACCGCGGTGTTCATTCCACCTGTGATCGAACCGGAGGAAGTGGTGCGGCAGGTAAAAGATTCGGACGCTAGTGTGTTGGTGACGCTTTCGCTGTGGGCGGGACTGGCGAAACAGATCAAGGAGGGGAGTGGCGTGCCGCACGTGGTGTTGACCGACCCTGCTGATTACCTTTCTTTGCCGAAGCATTTGATCTCGAGCTGGCGCAATCGCGGTTATGGTTTGCGCAACGCATTGCGTTGGAAAGATTGGCTGGGTGGGAATAGCAATAAATCTCCAACGGTTGATGTTGCCTCGGAAGACCTGGCTGTGATCCAATACACAGGCGGGACTACCGCGCAATCGAAAGGCGTGATGCTTTCGCATCGCAACCTGGTGGCGAACGCGTTGCAGACGCGTCACTGGTTGCCGGATGCCATCGAAGGCCGGGAAAGATTTTTGTGTGTTGTGCCGATCTTCCATAGTTATGGGTTGACGACCGCGTTGAATGTTCCGGTGTCAGTGGGGGCGACGATGATCTTGAAAGCGCAGTTCCAGATCCTCGATATTCTCAAAACGATCAAAAAATACAAGCCGACCATTTTCCCAGGCGTTCCAAATATGTATGTTGCCATCAACAACTTCCGCGGGGTGCGCAAGTATGGGATCAATTCGATCAAGGCATGTATCAGCGGTTCTGAACCTCTGCACGTTGAAGTGCAGGAAGCATTTGAGAAATTGACGAAGGGTCGTCTTGTGGAAGGCTATGGACTCACCGAAGCTTCGCCGGTGACTCACGCGAATCCGCTTGGGGATAAACGGAAAGTTGGGACGATTGGCATCCCGCTTCCATCCACCGAAGCGCGCATTGTCGACCTGATGCGTAAGAGTAAGGAAGTGAAACAGGGCTGGATCGGTGAGTTGGCGATTCGCGGCCCGCAGGTGATGATGGGGTATTGGAAAAATCCGGAAGCCACGAAGGAAGTGCTTACGGAGGATGGATGGCTTCTGACGGGTGACATTGCACAAGTGGACGAAAACGGGTATACCCGCATCATCGCACGCAAAGCGGACATGTGGTATCCTAGCCAGCTAAAAAAGAAACCTGCCTTTCCGCGCGATGTGGAGGAAGTGATCTACGAAATTCCACAGGTGAAGGAAGTTGCGGTGGTCGGTGTGGCTGGGCACCCGTTCGCGTTCGTGATCGCGGGAAAGGAGCGCCCCACACCAGCCGAGGTCATCTCCTATTGCAAGCGCCGCCTGCCTTCCCATTTGGTGCCGCGCTTTGTTGTGTTCATGGATGATTTCCCGCGCACGTTTATCGGGAAAGTTTTACGGAGAGAGTTAGCAAGAAGATATGAGAAACATACTGATGGACAATATTGAAATACCCACAATTGCGAATTATGTTCAACGAGGCGATGGTATACCGGTCATCATGATCCACGGGATCGCGGCGTCCCTGCATGATTGGGATGATCTGCTCCCCGATCTTTCATCTTCAGGATACGCCTGTTACGCGCTCGACCTGCTGGGCCACGGTGACAGTCCGAAGCCGGCTTCACATACCTACCAAATCGACTGGTTATTCGATCACTTCGACAAATGGATGGCATCCCTGCAACTGGCCGAACCCGCCATCATCATTGGACATTCCCTGGGTGGACATATCGCGCTCGAATACGCGCGGCGCGTCTCTGCCTGGACCCGCGGCCTGATTCTAGTCGATCCATTTTATTCCCGATCCCAGCTCCCATTCCTTCTGCGAAATACCTATGGTCATAAAAATTTGAGTGGACAGGTAGCAGGCCGCATTCCCGAATGGCTGTTCCGCGTCTTTGTGGATATGACCAGTGTGGCAATGGGGCACAGCGCAGGCGCCACGCACTCATTGCCGGAACGGATCCGTGCGCAGACCGCGTTGGATTACACACGTACTGCGCCGGGAGTCTATAACATCCTCAACACGATGGCAGATCTGACGGATCATCTGCCGTCCATATCAATACCCACTCTTGTCGTGTGGGGAGATCGGGATCAGACATTGTCTCCATCTTCATTTACCAAAATGGCGAGCAACATGCCGCATGCAACGGGGAGATCAATTCGCGCAGGGCACGTGCCACATCAATCGAACGCGCCCGAATTCAATCGAGCCGTGATGGAATTTTTGAATGAGCTTGTATAGGACAAAATGGCAATTTGTCCTACGGGATGGGTTCCATAAAATAAAACGCGCCGAACGCCGAAGCCTCCGCAGACCATCCGGTGCGCCCATCCGAAAGTTTGATCTGCCACCAAAGATACGAACTTCCGTTTTGATACGTTGTGCAGGCGGGGCCGCCTATCACCTCCACCTGTGAGCCCGAGATATTCGTTAATATCCAGTTGTTCCGAATACCGGCTGATGAGCGGAAGTTCAAAGGTCGGAGTATGGTCGCTTTCCCCCCAACCTGTAATCGCGAGCGTGAAACAGCTTCACAAACGTTTATATCTGATGGATTTTCCACGACCGGTGTGACTGTTGATTCGGCGACAGATGTTTCAGTTGGTGATGGGGCGGAAGCAGGTGGTTGTGTTGATGTACTTGTAAGGCCCGGTGTACTCGTACCAGTTGGAGGAGGGATATTTGTAACGGCTGTAGTTACTGTCGGTGGGAGGGATGTTTGTGTCCCTGTGGGAGATGATATAACGTGAGCAAGCATCGATGTGGGGTGAGGCGCTACTGGCGTCGCTGAGGGCGACTCGGTTTGAGGAATCTGTGTGGATTGCATCCAGATCAGAAGAAAAAAGATCAATAAGAGGATGATCGCCACGATCAGTTTGAATATGTCATAGAGCGGCGCGCGGGATGAAGTGCTCATTGCTGCCTTATCTGTTTTGCGCTTTTTGTCGTGCGAACTCTTTTGCGTGCGCCAGGATGGTATTCTCTTTTGAAAAGAACCGTTTGAAAAGTGTGCCCAGGATTTCCTCCATTTCACCTGGTGTGAGTTGGGACAAGTGTTCAAATGTATGAACGCCTGCTTCGTGCAATCGCTTTGAAAAGACAGGACCAATCCCCTTGATGGCTTGAAAGTTATCCCTCCCCTCCTTGTCGGTAATGAGTGGATTGATCGCTGGTTCCGGCCTTTTACGGATCTCCTCTTCGAGCGATGTAATCCGTTCCTTGAGACCCATGTTTTCATCAGCGAGAGCACGGATGCGGTTCCGCCAGTAGACCCAATCGATGATCCATTCGACGAGCCAGCCGATAAGCAATCCAAGGACAAGTGACGCCATGAGGTTCATGTCTGTGTCCATTTCTTGATGAGACCACTTGCGAAAGTCCTTTTGCCACTGAGATTGCAGAGCAAAAGAGTTTTAAGGGCCTTTTCTCAAAGTTCTCTGTGCACTTTATTATCCCCTTTAGGGGACTGTGGCAATTTTGAGCCCGCTTATGCAAGAGATAAATTTTTGCAGATGGAATTTCCTGTGAGATTTTATCAGTATGTTTTGAAAATACAACTTTAAATCGCCCAATCTGGGTTATCATATACAAATGATTTCGATCCTGTTGTATTGATGGATGAATGGCCTTTTGTTATATCCAATCAAATGAGTTTCAAACCGACTACGTTTCCTCTACGTGCCTCTTAAAGATCGCGATATTTTAAGGTTAATCCCCCGTGCGTCCTCTTGTATCGGTTTAGTGTCCGTGCTAAAATCTTCTTCAGAAACGCCATATGTACGGGGATGCAGAGCAGATACGCCCACAGATGGCGGCAACAAATGTTCTAAAATGGAGTGGTTTATAAATGCGTTGTCCATACTGCCAGCATCAAGATTCCAAGGTACTCGATACATCTCATGACAGCCACGGAGGAATCCGCCGACGCCGGGAGTGTTTCAAGTGTGGACAGCGCTTTAGCACCTACGAACGCCCGATCCTGGCGACACCGCTTATTGTGAAGCAGGACGGCACACGAGAAGAGTTCGACCGCGAGAAGATGGCGCGCGGCATCCGTATTTCGTGCGCGAAGCGGCCTGTTTCGGCAGCGGATATCGAGCGCATGATCGGACAGGTCGAATCGCAATTACAGAAAATGGGCAAATCTGAAGTTTCCTCCCGCGTAGTGGGTGACCTGGTCATGAACGGGCTGAAAGAGTTGGACCAGATCGCTTATATCCGTTATGCCATCGTCTATCTTCGTCTTGACGACCTTCATTCCATTCGCAACGAAATCAATCATCTACTTGAAAGCTAATTAACGGACAGCGACCTTTTCCGCCAGGGGCGGATTAGCGCCTCTGTCATTTTTTGTCGCAAAAATTATCACACTAAGCGGAGCAACGAGTGCAGCGAGG
>Ga0210377_10002051_pt1 | contig 17923 bp, 16 predicted proteins | sample PLM4_65_b1redo_FD_155480 | JGI IMG/M metagenome (GOLD analysis project Ga0210377, IMG submission 155480) | Groundwater sediment microbial communities from an aquifer in East River, Colorado, USA - PLM4_65_b1 redo | ecosystem: Environmental > Terrestrial > Soil > Riparian zone | place: USA: East...
AGTCCATCCGACGGGCCGCCTGGCCATCCGCGCGGCCATTCCGTTGCAAGCCATCGTCGGCGTGATCCTCACCGTTACCATTGAGGATCGCACCACGTTCAGCCTCGTGGCCGGCCCGTTTCACGCGCTGGTCGTATTGCTCGCGGCATCGTGGACGTTCCTGCGTCTGGGACTCTCGGACAGCGGGGGGCTGGCGCGGCGGGACTGGTTTTGGATGGTCGGCGGTATCATGATCTACTCGGCCACGCTGACCGCCTTGCAGCCGGTCTCCTGGTTTCTGCGCGCCAGCGACCGTCTGGATCTCCTGGCCGCGGTCTACTACGCGAAGGCCGCCGCTGACATTCTGGCCTTTCTCGCAATCGCCGGGGGCATGCTGTGTCCAGTCCCGCCGACGTCCTCTGGTGGGTCTTCCTCACCGCCGTCCTCGCCGTCGCCGTCCTCGTCGGCGCCCTCGGCGCGGCCATGGTGATCTCCCAGCGCCGCCTGGTAGCCCTGCATCGCGGGTTCGCCCAACGCCTGCTCGCGGCCCAAGAGGAGGAGCGGGCCCACGTCGCCCGCGAGGTGCACGACGACGCGGTGCAGCGGCTGGCCATGGTGAGCCACGAGCTCAAGGTGTTCCAGGCGGCCACGCAGTTTTCCAGCGGCGAACACCACCGGCTGACGGGCATCCAGGGAGACGTGGAAGACCTCACGGTCTCGCTCCGGGCGCTGGCCCATCGGCTGCACCCGTCGGTCATCGAGCAGCTCGGGCTGGTGCCCGCGCTGCGGCAGCTGGCGGATGAGATGGGGCGGGCCGGGCTCGCGGTCACTCTCGGCCTGCCGGCGGAGCCTCCGCCGCTCCGGGCCGATCGCGCCCTGGTGCTGTTTCGGGTGGCGCAGGAAGCGCTGCGGAACGTGGCTCGGCACGCGGGCGTGGCGGAGGCCATGCTCCGCCTGGAGGCGAGCGACCGCGGGCTCACGCTCGTGGTGGAGGACCGGGGCCGGGGCTTCGATTCGTCCGTGGGACGCCGCGGCGCCGGGCTGGGGCTCCTCGGCATGAACGAGCGCGCCGCGCTGGTGGGCGGCAGGGCCACGGTTGACGCCCGGCCGGGCCGGGGGACCACGGTCACCGTTTCCGTGCCGCGGGGGCTCGACGCATGAAGGGCAAGACGCGGCTCGTGATCGCCGAGGATCACGACATGGTGGCGCAGGGCTTCAAGGCCATGCTGGGAAAGGACTGCGACGTCGTCGAAGTGGTGCGGGACGGCAAGGACGTGGTGGCCGCGGTGAAAAAGCACCACCCGGACATCCTGCTCCTGGATCTCTCGCTGCCCAACCGCACCGGCATGGACATCCTGACCGATCTCCGCGCCTCGCAGCCGGAGGTCCGGATCGTGGTGGTCACGATGCACGTGGATCCGGTGCTGGTGGACGCGGCCGTGGGTCTGGGCGCCGCGGGGTTCGTGCCCAAGGACGCGGGCATCGAAGAGCTCAAGACCGCGATCAACGAGGTCGCGGCCGGCCGGCGCTACGTGTCGCGCCGGATCCGGCGCCGGGGGCCGCGGGGCAACGCGGTGGACCGGATGGGCTTCAGCCAACTCACGCCGCGCCAGCAGGAAATCGTGCGGATGATCGGCCGGGGGTTGAAGGGCGAGGAGATCGCCGAGCAGCTCGGCCTCACGCTCCACACGGTGCGGTTTCACCGAAAGAACATCGGCCGGCTGCTGGGGCTCGAGACCGAGTGGGCGATGGTGCGGTACGCCATTCTCGTCGAGATGGCGGAGGACCCCTCGGAAAAGGTATAGCTCACAGGTCCATTACGGCCTCACGCCGCCTTCACGACATCGGGAACAGCCATCGGTATGCGCACCCCGCTTTGGTACGCCGGTCTGGCGTTCGCGCTGACCCTGCCCGCTCCCCTGCCCGCCCAAACGCTCGCCGGCTCGCTCGTCGGGCGGATTCACGATGCCGCCGGGGCTCCAGTATCCGGCGCGCGGATCACCGTGCTCCCCGCCCGCCGCGTGGCGATCTCCCGCGCCGACGGCCGGTTCACCATCGTCGCGCTCCCGCCCGGCACGTATGCCCTGACGGTCACGTATCCGGATGGCGGCGCCAGTGACCACGCCGGCATCGCGGTGCTCGAAGGCGAAGCCACGGAGGTGATCGTCCACGCCGTGCCGGCGGGCGGGCCACCGCGCCTCCAGATCGAGCCCGGCGACCGCCGCGCCGCGTCCACCGTGCGCGCGCTGGGGGGCGAGGCGCTCCGCAACCTGCCGGTGGACGATCTCGACCAGGCACTGCTACTGCTGTCGGGCGTGGCCGAGCCGGAGCAGGCCGGCACCCCGGTGCTGCGAGGAGGCGGATCGGCCGAGGCGTCCGTCTGGCTCGACGGCGTGCCCTTGAGGACCGGCCGGGGACGCGCCTTCGGGCTGGGCATCGCGCCCAACGCCCTGGCGCAGGTCGCGGTCCGGACCGGCCCGCTCTCGGCGGCGTTCGGCGACGCGCAGTCGGGCGTGATCAGTCTGCTCACGCGGAGCGGCGGCCCGGGCCTGCGGGGAGATCTCTCCTATGAGACCGACAACCTGTTCGGCTCGGGCGTGAGCCTCGGGCACAATCGGTTCGAGGGAACGGCCGGCGGCACCCTGGCCGATCGCGTTTCGTTCTTCCTGGGCGGGACGCTCGCCGGCCGCGCGGCGTCGCCGGCAGGAGCTGGGGTGTCCGACGTGGCGGCGTTCGTCCCGGGCGCGGCCGATACCGTGGTGACCGACGCGACCGACCCGAACAACGTGCGTCAGGTGGACATTCCCCGGTTCGTGCGGTACACCGGCGACTGCGACGCCGCCCTGAACGCCGGTGCTTCGTGCCACGGCCGGCAGCTCCCCTACGACTGGACCACCGCGTTCTCGATCAGCGGCAAGGTCGAGTGGCGCTACGGCGCCCGCTCGTCGCTGGCGCTCACGGGTCTCCGCCACGTGGCGCAGGACCGCTTCTGGCCCGCCGCCCTCGCGTTCAACCCCGACGCCCAGTTCGGGACCCGGTCCACCGGCGTCGCGTGGGTGCTCGGCTGGACCCAGGCGTTAGGCGGCGAGACCGGGCCGACCGTGCAGGCCGCCCTCTCCCGCCAGTCGGCGCGGGCCGTGGCGGAAACTCTTAGATACGGACGTCGAGTTCCGGCCCGCGTCTCCATAGGTGGACACCAGAGCCGCATCGCGTAGTCCAAGGGGGACACTTCCCCGCGCGCGACGGCCCAGGAGCCCAGCCCTTGAGCCTCCAGCCGGCCCCCGCTACGTTCCCCTTCGCCTCTCTCCCCCTAGCCGTCTAGCCGTCTCTCCGTCTAGCCGTCTAGTCGTCTGGACAGGTGGCCGAGCGGCTGAAGGCACACGCCTGGAGAGCGTGTAACCGGGTAACCGGTTCGTGGGTTCGAATCCCACCCTGTCCGTAACGCGCAACGCCGGCTCGGTGAGCCGGCGTTGCTGATTTCAGGGTCCCGGCCGGCCCTACTCCGCCGCGCGACTCCCCAGTTGGCTGTCAATGAACAGCAGCGCGGCGCTCGAGTCGCCCGCCATCTTGAGCCGGGCGATGATGTCCTGCGCCTGCTTCTCCTCCTCCACCTGCTCGTTGATGAACCACTGGAGCATGAGCTGGGTGGGGTAGTCCTTCTCCTTGTCCGCCAACTCGTAGATCTTCCGGATGGACGCCGTCACCTTCTTCTCGTGCGCCAGCGCGGCTTGCATGATGGCCGCCGGCCCCTCGAACGCGGTGGGCGGCTCCTCCATCCCCTCGAGCCGGACGCGCCCGCCCGCCTCGATCAAGTAGTCGTACAAGCGCATGGCGTGTCCGCGTTCCTCGTCCGACTGGACGCGCATCCACTTGGCGAATCCGGAGAGATTCTGTTCCTCCAGCCACGCGCTCATCGACAGATAGAGGTGCGCGGCGTAGAACTCCTTGGCGATCTGGTCGTTGATCGCGGCTTCGACGCCCTTGGTGGGCATGGGCTGGGGCTCCGATGTAGGTCGCCAGGGAAGTTAACGGGCCGGTAAACGCCGCGCCCGGCCCCGGCGTCTAGGGGTGGCATGAAGGGGAGACCGACTGTCCTTGGCATCCGGCGAGCAGCCCACCGACGCGGACCTGGTCCGGCGAGCCCGTGCGGGCGACGAGGCCGCGTTCGAGGCGCTCGTGACCCGATGGCACGCGCGCATTCACCGGTGGGCCTTCGCCTGGGTGGCGGACGCGGACGAGGCCGACGACGTGACCCAGCAGGTGCTGGTGCGGATGCACCTGCGGCTATCGCGCTTCCGCGGCCAGTCTGCCTTCTCGACCTGGGCGTACCACATCACGCGGAATGCCGCGCGGGATTCCTTCCGCCGCCGTCACCGCCGGGAGCGCGCGCTCGCGCGGCTCTCCGCCATGGGCCCGGCCGATGACGCGGGGCCCGACCCCACCGTGGCGTTCGATCAGCGGGAGGCCGCGGCCACGGCGCGGGCGGCGCTCGCCGGGCTGCCGCCCCGCCAGCGCGAGGTGTTCGACCTGGTGGATCTCCAGGGACACGCCCCACACGAGGCGGCCGCCGTGCTGGGCCTGAGCGACGGCACCGTGCGGGCGCACCTGTTCCGGGCCCGGCGGGCCGTGCGCGCCGCCGTGCTCGCCCTCGATCCCGCGCTGGCGGAGGGCCGCGGATGACTTCCTGCGTCGAAGCCCGGGACGCGCTGCTGGTGGCGGATCTCGCGGACCTGGACGGGAGCCGCGAGGGCCCGCTCGCCGCGCACCTGGCGAGCTGCCCAGCGTGCCGCGCTCTGGCCGACCGGGTGCTGGCCGCGACCGGCGCCCTGCGGGCCGAGCGCTCAGTGGAGCCCCGACGGTCCCCGGAGGCGGCGGCGCGGATGGCGCGGGTCGAAGCGGGCCGGGTGCGCCGCGCGCGCCGAGCCCGCTGGGCCCTGGCACCGGTGCTGGCCGCGGCCGGGCTGGCCGCCCTCCTGCTGGTGCGCGGCGGCCCGGAGTCCGGCCGTCCCCTCGCCGCCCGTCCCGTCCCGCCGCCGCCGCTGGTCGAAAGCGCGGCGGCGAACGTCGCCGTCTTCACCACCGACAATCCGACCATCGTGGTCGTCTGGCAATTCTGAAACAGGAGCCCTGCCGATGCGCATGCTTCCGATCCTCCTCCTGGTGCTCGTGGCATGCAACGCCGCGCCCAATCTCGAAACCCGAACGTTCGCGCTGCAACACCTCCGCCCGGAGGACGCCGCGACGATGATCGAACCCTACGTCTACGACCAACGCGAAGGCGCGCCGGGCCGGATCACCCATACCGACCAGGTACTGACCGTCCGCGAGACGCGCGACAATCTCGAGCGGATCGCCGCCGTGCTGGTCGAGTACGACAAGCCCAAGCCCTGGGTCCGGCTGCATTTCCAGATCATCGAGGCCGACGGTGCCCGCGCGGCAGATCCCCGCATCGCCGACGTCGAGGCCGAGCTGCGGAAGTTGTTCCGGTTCACCGGCTACCGGCTCCTGACCGAGGCCGTGATGAGCGGCACGGCCCGCAGTGACGTGAGCCAGAGCGTGGGCGAGGGTGATGGGCAGTTCTTCATCGAGGTGGTCATTCACGACGTCCGCACCGTCAACGACACCGGGATCGTGGCCATGCAGGTCCGGCTGCGCTCGTTGATCGGCCTCGGGCTGGGCAGTCAGATCAACGCCCGCGAGGGGCAGACCGTCGTACTCGGGAACACCCAGGTGGGCGAGGGGCCGCGGCGCAGCACGGTCATCCTCACGGTGCGGCCGGAGCTGATACGGAGTTAGCGGTTGGCGGTTGGCGGTTGGCGGTGGCGCCAGCCGCTAACCGCTAACTCCCGTGCCTGGTCTTTCGCGCCGACTCGAGAAACACGTCCTGCGCCGCCCGGCACGGCTCGTCCCTCGTCGGCACGCGGCGCTCGTAGGTCCCGTCGGGCCGGCAGTCCCACGCCGAGCAGTTGTCCCGCTCGTACACGTCGAGGATGGCGTCCAGCTCGCTCCGGAGCCGCGGATCGTTTACGGCCACGGCGGTTTCCACCCGGTTGTTCAGGTTGCGCGCCATCCAGTCGGCGGAGCCGATGTAGTACTCGACGTCGCCGCCGTTGGTGAACCGGTAGACGCGGCTGTGCTCGAGGAACCGGCCCACCACGCTCGACACCCGCACCGTGTCCGACAGGTCCGGGACGCCGGGGCGCAGGCAGCAGAGGCCCCGCACCATCAGGTTGATGGGCACGCCCGCCTGGCTCGCCCGGTACAGCTCCCGGATCATGGGCGCGTCCTGGAGCTGGTTCATCTTGGCGACGATGCCCGACGGCCGGCCGCCCCGGGCATGCTCGGCCTCCCGCGCCACCAGCGCGGTGAACCGAGCCCGCATGGACACCGGCGCGATCAGCAGGTGGCGGTGGTCGGCGTAGGGGGTGGCGCCGGTGAGCGCGTTGAACACCTCCGTCACCTCGGCGCAGACCTCCGGGTCGGCCGTGAGAATGCCGAGGTCCTCGTAGAGCTTGGCCGTTCCGGGGTGGTAGTTCCCCGTGCCGATGTGGGCGTAGCGGCGCACCGATCCCTGCTCCTCGCGCACCACCAGGGCCAGCTTCACGTGGGTCTTGAGGTCCTCCACCCCGTAGGCCACGTGCACGCCCTCGTTTTCCAGGAACTTCCCCCAGGCGATGTTAGGCGCCTCGTCGAACCGGGCGGTGATCTCCACCAGCACGGCCACCTGCTTCCCGTGGCGGGCCGCCTCGGCCAGCGCCCGGACGATCGGCGAGTCGCCGCTCGTCCGGTAGATGGTCAGCTTGATGGCCAGGACCTGGGGATCGCGCCCGGCCGACTCGATGAACCGGAGCACCGAGGTGTCGAAGCTGTGATACGGGTGGTGCAGCAGGATGTCGCCCCGCGCGATCTCGGCGAAGATCGCCCCGGGTTGGCTCTCGAGCTTCTTGAGCCGCGGGTGGGTGACCGGCTCGTGCGCCGGAAACCGCAACTCCTCGCGTCCCGCCACGTGATACTGGCTGAGGTCGCTCAGTCCCAGGAACGTGTGGGTCAGGTAGAGATCTTCGGGCTCGACCCCGAGCTGGCGGACCAGCCACTCGCGCAGATCCTCCGGCATGGCGGCGTCCACCTGAACCCGGACCACGCCGGCGAACCGGCGGGCCTTGAGCTCCTTGCTCACCTGCTCGACGATACTGCCCGGCTCCTCGCCCGCGACATCCGCCTCGGCGTCCCGCTCCCCTTCGGCCCCGCGGGTCACCCGGAAGCAGTAGATCTCCCGCGGGGGCGTCGTGGGATACAGGAGATCCAGGTTATGCGCGATCACCTGCTCGAGCGGCGTGAACCCGGCGCCGTCCGGCAGCGGCACCCAGCGGGGCCGGTTGTTGGGGACCTTGAGACGCACGAAGCGCCCCCGGCCGCGCTCCCCGTCCGGCACGAGGATGGCCAGGTTGAGCCCGAGGCTCGAGATGAACGGGAACGGGTGCTCCGGGTCCACCGTGAGCGGCGTGAGGATCGGCAGCACCGACTGCTCGAAATAGGCGCGCAGGCCCGCCCGCTGGTCTTCCTCCAGCCGACGGTAGTCCAGGATGCCCACGTTCTCGCGCTCGAGCGCGGGCCGGATCTCCCGCTCCATGACGGCGCCGATGCGGAGCGCCTGGTCGGTGAGCTCCCGGTGGCAGGCCTCGAACTCCTCGGGCGGGGTCTTGCCGTCCAGGGAGCGCTTGGTGGAGCCGCGCCGGATCTGCCGCTTGAGGCCGCTCACCCGCTTCATGAAGAACTCGTCGTGCAGCATGCCGACGATGCCCGCGAACTGGACCCGCTCCAACAGGGGGAGCGTCGGCCCTTCCACCAGCGCCAGCACCCGGCGGGCGAAGCTGAGCCAGCTCAGCTCCCGGTTGAAGAACGCCTCGGGAGCCTCGAGCGAAATCGCGGGCGGTTCCGGGACCGCCTCGCGGGCCGGGGGAGGCGACAACGATGGGGAGCGAACCGACAGATCCGGTGTCATGGAGGGGCAGGAAGTCTAGCGGGCGACCTCTCCCCCGGCCAGCCGAGCAGCTCCCTGGCCGGCCGTTCCCCCTGCCAGAATCCGTAACGAATTGGTAACGATAGGCTTCCGGGCTACCGGCGGGCCTCGAAGAAAGCCCGGAGCAGCACCCCGCACTCCTCCTCCAGCACGCCGCCCACGACTTCGGGCCGGTGGTTGAGCCCGGGGTGGCGGAGCAGGTCGGCCACGCTCCCGGCCATACCCGCCTTGGGGTCCCACGCGCCGAACACGACCCGCCCCACCTTGGCGAGCACGATGGCGCCGGCGCACTGGGCGCACGGCTCCAGCGTGATGCACAGCGTGGCGTCGGTCAGGCGGTCGGTACCGAGCGTCTCGAGCGCCTGGGCGATGACCAGCCACTCGGCATGCCGCGTGGGATTCGCGCTGCGGACCGTGTCATTGTGCGCGGCGGCCACCACTCTTCCCGCCGCCACCAGGGCGGCGCCCACCGGAACTTCGCCGGCGGCGACCGCCGCGCGGGCCTCGGCCAGGGCCGCCTCCATGCCCAGGCGATCCCGCGCATCGAGCGGGATCGAGCGACGCGGCGCGATGCTCACGGGGTCGAAGATAGCGGGCGGCGGACCTCCCGTCCTCACGTTCTCCCGTTCTCCCCATTACCTTCCGTGCGTTCCGTGGCTTATTGAAACACCCAAGAGGAGGCTCTATGAGGAAGGTGGCGTGCGCCCTGCTGCTGCTGGGTCTGGCGGCGTGCGGTGGGCAGGGTGGCGGCGACGAAGCGTCCGAGGCGGCCGACACGCCGTCCATGTCGGCGACCGACACGACGATGCCCGATACGACGATGATGCAGGACTCGCTGATGGGGCGCGACACGTTACCGTGCGACACCTGCACCAGCCGTAACTAAAGCACGCCCGCCGGGCGCGGCCCGCCGGAGGGTCGGCCATGGCGGCGTCCGGCGGCGGCGTCCCGCCGGGTCGGCCCCACCGAACGGATACCGAATCGAGGCGCGCTTTCTTCCACGCCCCGGTGGCGTGCAAGACGGCCGCGGTCCCCGCGCGTTACCCATGTGCCTCCCATCCTCCAGCGGAGGCAACCCATGTCACACGTTCGTCGGATCGGTGGTGTCATCCTGCTCGCCGGCGTCCTGGCGTGCGAGCCCACCACCGAGCCGGTCGTCGAGTCTCCGGCGCCCCAGCCGGAGCTGCACGCCGGCGGACTCATCACCGGGATCATCGCCGGAGGCGGGGCCTTCCTGTTCGCCGGCGAAGCAGGGCGCCTGTCCGTCGCCGGCGTCGGCCTGGCCAACGGCACCGCCAGCGGCGCCTTCCATCACAAGGTCTCGTTCGCCGCAGAGGGCACGACGTCGGAGTTCTTCGGCCGGGTGACGTGTCTCGCCTTCGACGCCGCGAACGGGCGGGCGTGGATCGGTGGCAAGATCACGCTGAACCGCTCGACGGAACCCACCTTCCAGGGCGCGATTCACCAGCCGGGGCAAGACATCTGGTTCCGGGTCCTCGACACCGGCCGCGGCTCCGCCGATCCCGACCGGACGACGTTCGTCGGGTTCAAGGGCGGCGCCGGCATCGAGACCTCCGAGCAGTACTGCGCGATGCAGATTTGGCCCGCCAACCCACCGGGGACGTTTACCTCCGGAAATCTGGGCGTGCGATAGCGGCTCAGGCCTCCACCCGGGGTGCTTCGATGGGAGCGGCGGACGCGACGCCGTCCCGCCCGCCGGCCGAGAGGAACCGGTCGGCGGGGCCCCGGGTAAAAGGCCACAGGATGCTCCCTCATCCCCATGTCCCCGTCACCATGGGCAGCCAGCGGTTTCACCGCGTCGAGGCGAACGGTCTCGCCGTGGTGGACGCGTGGTTTCCCCCCGGGGCGGTGCTCGAGCGCCACACGCACGACCGAACCTGCGTGGGCATCATGCTCGAGGGTGCGTTCGACGTGGTCTTCGACGGCGGTCCCTTCCCCTGCACGCCGGGTACGGTGTTCACCGAGCCCCTGGGCGAGCGTCACGCCAACCGGGTGTCCCGGGCGGGAGCCCACGTGGTGGTGATCCAGCCCGACCCGGACCGGGACGATCTCTTCCGCCCGCTCCGCGGGCTGCTCGATCGGATCCACCTGTTCCGGGACGCCGAGATGACGGGACTGGCCCGGCGGCTGGCCCGCGAAGCGCGCAGCCCCGATTCGCTCGCGCCGCTCGCCGCGGAAGCGGTGGCGCTGGAGCTGCTGATCGGCGCGCGGCGCGCCCAAGGGAGTGGCGATCAGGCGCCCGCGGCCGGCCGGTGGCTGGCGCGGGCCCGCGACTTCGTGCACGACCGGTTCCTCGATCGCATCACCATCGCCGACGTGGCGGAGGCGGCCGGCGTGCACCCCGGCCACCTGTGCCGGGCGTTTCGCCGCCAGTATCACGCCGGCGTGGCGAGCTACCTGCGACGGCTGCGGCTGGAGTGGGCGGCGGCCGAGCTGGTCCGGAGCGAGTGGCCGCTCTCGAGCATCGCGCTCGCGGCCGGGTTCGCGGATCAGAGCCATTTCACTCGCGCGTTCCGCGCGCACGTCGGCATCACGCCGGCCCGATTCCGGCGCGGCCCGCGGCCTCAGCGCCCGGCGCCGGCGGGCTCCACGGCCTGCACCCGCTCGAACGTGAACTCTCCACCCCCGCCCACGTCCACCCGCACGATATCGCCGTCGGAGTAGTCGCCCTCGAGCACGGCCAGCGCCAGCGGGTTCTGCAGCCGGCGCTGGATCACCCGCTTGAGCGGCCGCGCTCCGTACACCGGATCGTAGCCCTCTTCGACCAGCGCCGCTTTGGCCCCATCCGACACGTCGAGCCGCAGGCCCCGCTCCGCCAGCAACTTGGCCACGCGCTCCAGCTGGAGATCCACGATACCCCGCAAGTCCTCCTTGCTGAGCGGGCGGAACACGATGACGTCGTCCAGCCGGTTCAGGAACTCGGGCTTGAAGGTCTGGCGCAGGAGCTCCAGCACCCGGCGCTCCGCCTCTTCGCGGTTGCGCTCGCCGATCTCGAGCAGGATCTGGCTCCCGAGGTTGGACGTCATGATGATCACGGAGTTCTTGAAGTCCACCACGTGCCCCTGGCTGTCGGTCAGACGGCCGTCGTCCAGGATCTGGAGGAGAACGTTGAACACGTCGGGGTGCGCCTTCTCGATCTCGTCGAAGAGCACCACCGAGTAGGGGCGGCGGCGCACCGCTTCCGTCAGCTGGCCCCCTTCCTCGAAGCCCACGTATCCCGGCGGAGCGCCGATCATCCGGGACACGGCGTGCTTCTCCATGTACTCCGACATGTCGAGCCGGACCATGGCGCGCTCGTCGTCGAACAGGAATTCGGCCAGCGCGCGCGCGGTCTCGGTCTTCCCCACCCCGGTGGGACCGAGGAAGACGAAGCTCCCGATGGGCCGGTTGGGATCCTGGAGGCCGGCGCGGGACCGCCGGACCGCATTGGCCACGGCCTCGAGCGCCGGCCGCTGCCCCATGACCCGCCGCCCCAACTCCTCCTCCAGGCGCGTGAGGCGCTGCCGCTCCGACTCGAGCATCCGGGAGACCGGAATGCCGGTCCACTGGGAGACGATCTCGGCCACGTCTTCCGCGTCCACTTCTTCCTTGAGATACCGCGCGGCCTTCTGGATATCGGCCAAGCGCGCCTTCTCCTTCTCGATCTCGCGTTCCAGCCCCGGGATCCGCCCGTAGCGGATTTCGGCCGCCTTCTGGAGGTCGCCTCGCCGGGTGGCCTGCTCCGCTTCGGTGCGCGCCTCGTCGAGCTGGGCCATTTTCTCCCGCAGCGCGGCGATGGCCGCCTTCTCGGCCTGCCATTGGGCCTTCATCGCCTGGGTTTTCTCCCCCAACTCGGCCATCTCCTTGCGCAGCGCGTCGAGCCGCTCGCGGCTGGCCTTGTCGCGCTCCTTCGACAGCGCCTGCTCCTCGATCCGGAGCTGCACCAGGCGGCGCTCGACTTCGTCGATCTCCTGCGGCAGGCTGTCGATCTCGATCCGGAGCCGGGCCGCCGCCTCGTCGATCAGGTCGATCGCCTTGTCGGGCAGGTGCCGGCCACCCACGTACCGGTTGGACAGTGTGGCCGCCGCCACCAGGCCCGCGTCGGTGATGCGGACGCCATGGTGGACCTCGTAGCGCTCCTTGAGCCCGCGGAGGATGGCGATGGTGGCTTCGACCGACGGCTCGCCCACGAACACCGGCTGGAACCGGCGCTCGAGCGCCTTGTCCTTCTCGATGTATTTGCGGTACTCGTCCAGCGTGGTGGCGCCCACCACGTGCAGCTCGCCGCGGGCCAGTGAGGGCTTGAGCAGGTTGCCCGCGTCCACCGCGCCCTCCGCTTTTCCCGCCCCGACGATAGTGTGCAGCTCGTCGATGAAGACGATGAACCGGCCTTCCTGGCTCACCACCTCCTTGATCACCGACTTGAGCCGCTCCTCGAACTCGCCGCGGTACTTGGCGCCGGCCAGGAGCAATCCGATGTCCAGCACCACGATGTGCTTGCCCCGCAGCTGCTCGGGGACGTCGCCGTCCACGATCCGCTGGGCCAGCCCCTCGACGATGGCGGTTTTGCCCACGCCCGGCTCACCCACCAGCACCGGGTTGTTCTTGGTCCGGCGGGCCAGGACCTGCATGACCCGGCGGACCTCGTCGTCGCGTCCGATCACGGGATCCAGCTTGCCCTGGCGGGCGAGGTCGGTCAGATCGCGGGTGTAGCGCTGCAGCGCCTGATATTCGTTCTCGGGCTCCACGTCCGTCACCCGATGCGAGCCCCGCACGGCTTTCAGCGCCTCGAGGAGGTCGTCGAGCCCGATTTCCCGCTCGGAGAGGATCTCCCGGGCCGAGGTGCCCTTGGTGTCCACCAGTCCGATCAGCAGATGCTCGGTCGAGACGTAGGCATCCCCCAGGTCCTTGGCGTACTTGTCCGCCCGATCCAGCGCCTGCGACAGTTCCCGCGCCATCGTGGCCGGCGCCGACCCGCCTTGCTGACTGGGGAGCCGCTCCACCTCGCGCATCGCCGCCTGGCGGATCTCGGTGAGGTTGAGGCCGCTCTTCTGGAGGAGCGGGCCTACGATGCCCTCCTCCTGCTCCAGCAACGACACGAACAGATGCGCGTCGTTCACGACCGGATTGCCGCGCTCCCTCGCGAGCTGGGTCGCGTGCTGGATGGCCTCGCTGGCTTTGATCGTCAATCGATCGGGACGGATCATCGATGCTCCGTGTAATGTTGGCGGTTGGCGGTTAGCGGTTAGCGGTTAGCGGCCTCTCCACGCTCGACGGACAGACCCGCAGCCTCACGACCGCGAACTGACAAGACCGCCAACCGCATGCCGCGTTTTCCTGCCTATTCTGACCTCCGGCACTCCAAAAAGACAGACGCGCCGGCCAAGATAGCCGACGCGTCTTCATTCCTAGGTGGTGGGGAGACGGCCTACTTGACGACCGTCATCTTCCCCGTGTGGCGCTCGCCATTCACGACGAGCTGGTAGACGTAGACTCCCGACGCGGCTTCGCGATCCGTCTTGAGGATCTTGCCGTCCCAGTACGCACTGTAGTCGCCCGTACCGTTCCACTCCGGCCGCACGTTGTCGAGCGGCTGCCCCGATCCCTGCAGGATGGGGATGGCGACCAGCTGCGCCAGAACATTGTACACCCTGAGACTGACGACCGGCCGGGCTCCATTGGCGAACAAGCTCGCCGGCAGCCTGAACGGAATCGTCGTCTCCGGGTTGAACGGGTTGGGGTAATTCTGCCGCAGCTCAACCCGTTCCCCTTGCTGTTGCGATTCCTGGCCCGCGAGGACCGCGGGAACCGCTGTCAGGAGCCCGAGCGACGCGATCGCCCAGGCAAGCGACTTCATTTACGGCTCCTGTCTGACAAAGAAGGTGCTTGAAAAGGCTCCTTGGAAATGGGTCTATCTTACCTGCTGGACCCAAGTTAGAGAGCGGTTCGACCCTTTGTCAAGCGGGGCCCGGACCGCCGCAAGTCGCCGTTCCGCACCGTGTACCCATGGGCATCGAGCCACTCCACGAACGGAATCAGGAACTTCCTCGTAAGTCCAAGCCGCTCACGGAGTTGAGCCAAACCAACCTCGCCGGACTCCGACAACGCCTCGGCGGTGAGCCCGATCATGCGATCCAGGACGCCGGTGTCGTAGTATCGGTCCTTCCCAACCCGCACTACCCGACCCTCCCGCATCAAGTATTCCACGATGCCCGGCAGGTCCGTGGCCGATCCCGCCGGCACCAACTCAGGGAGAGTCTTCCCCTCAAACCCCGACTCCCGGATCGCGTTCCCGACCCGATCCACCACTTCGCTCCGTCCGGCCTCGAGTCGCGGCTCATGAGCGGACAACCGTACGGCGGCGCCCTCCACGACCACGAGGCCCTCCGTCGTAAGGTCGGCCACGACGGCGTCGGTGACGCCGGGGTCGTCCAGCAGCTGGCGCGCGGCCTCGAGCGGCAGCCCGGCGGCGAGTGGGGTGTGCCGGTGAAACGCCGCCAGCTCATCGAGCAGCCGCCGCCGGGCCTGGTCCAGCACCTCCGACCGCACCAGCCGGCTCCCGACGCGATGCACGCCGGCCGCCGCGAGGCCTTCGACCAGCGCCGGGACGGCGGACGGCGGGATCCCGAGGCGGACCGGGAGGTCGGCCAGTTCGAGGCCGCGGGCGCCGGCCCGGGCGACCGCGGCCGCGACGCGTTCTTCGGGTGGGGTCAACAGCGCATCGAGGTCGTGGGGACGCCGGGGCCGCGCCGCCGGCCAGGGATCGGCCACGATGCACCCGCCGATCGTGGTGGGCGGCGAGTACGATCGCAGGACGCCGCGATCGCCCCACCGCGCCACGACCGGGGCCTCGAGCCGGAGCCGGGCCATGCCCGATCCTCCGGACGGAATGGCGTCGCCCGCGGGTGTCATCCGGGCAAGCACCTCCGCGGTGCCCAGGTGGAGCCGGACCCGCGAACGGGACGACAGCGGTGCCGCGTCCGGCAACAGGGTGAGTACCACGTCCAGCGCCTGGGTGGCCCGCCAGCCGCCGCCCGCCACGACGGCGGTGCCGCGGGGCACCACGTCCCGCTCGACCCCGACCAGCGCGAGTGCCGTGCGGCGCCCCGGCTCGGCCGCGGGCTGGGGCGCGTCGTGGACCTGCACCCCGCGGACCCGCGCGCGATGCTCGCCCGGAAGAATCAGCACCTCGTCGCCCGGTCGCACCGTGCCGCTCCACGTGGTGCCGGTGACCACGGTCCCCGCCCCCGCCACGCTGAAGGCGCGGTCGATCGGGAGGCGGAAGAGATCGTCGGCCCGGCGGACCGCGGGCGTGGCTGCGGCGCGCCGCAGCGCGGCCCGGAGTTGGTCGAGCCCTGCACCGGTCACGGCGGAGACGGGGACCAGCGCCTCCCACGCCACCGCGCCGCCGGCCAGGCGCTCGCGCACCTCGGCCGCCACGAGGTCCAGCCAGCCCGGCTCCACCAGGTCCGCCTTGGCGAGCGCCACCACGCCCGCCGAGACGCCGAGCGCCTCGAGGATGGCGACGTGCTCCACGGTCTGCGGCATCACGCTCTCGTCGGCGGCCACCACCAGCAGGGCGACGTCGATCCCGGTGGCCCCGGCAACCATGTTCCGCACGAAGTCCTCGTGGCCCGGCACGTCCACCACGCTGGCCGCCACGCCGTCGCCCAGATCGAGCGGCGCGAACCCGAGATCGATGGTGATGCCGCGCCGTTTCTCCTCTTCCCACCGGTCGGTGTCCACCCCGGTCAGCGCCCGGACCAGCGCGGTCTTGCCGTGGTCCACGTGGCCGGCCGTGCCGATCACCACGTGACGGGTCACGGCCGGTTCTCCCAGAACGCGAGGGCCGGCAGCTCCTTCTCGTCCGCCAGGTGGCGGCGGACGAAGCGGGCCAGCAGCCGGCGGTGGGCCAGGAGATGGCGGCCGGGAAGCGACGGCGCCGGGCCGGCGCCCGACACGAAGGCCGCGAGGGCCGCCTGGTCGGCGCGGTCCAGCGAGCCGCCGGCAGCGCCGCCGCACGCCGGACAGAGCAGGCCGCCTTCCGGCAGCGAGAACTGGGCCTCGTCACCCAGGGCACGCCCGCAGCGGACACAGGCGTGCACCACCGGGGCGAAGCCCAGCACCGCGATCTCCAGCCAGAGGGCGGCGAGCGCGGCGTAGGGCACCTGGTCGGCCGGCGCGTGCGACAGCTCGTCGAGCCCCTGGGCCAGCGTATCGAAGACGTCGGGCTGGGGTTCGGCTTCGGCGAATCGCAGCACCAGCTCGGCCAGCGCCGCGGCGGCCGTGTAGCGCGCCAGGTCGGCCGCGAGGGCCGCGTGCTGGTCGCCCACGTCGAAGCCGGCGAGCGTGTGGAGGTCGCGATGCGGCCGGAGATAAAACCGGGCGACCCCGGCGCTCAGCTGCTGGAGCCCCGCGCCGTACTGGCTCCGCGGCCGCATCGCCCCCTTGGCGATCACGCTCTGCACGCCGTGGTCCCGAGTGGCGAGCCGCACGATCTTGCTGGTCTCGCCGTACGCAAAGGCGTGAAGTACGATGGCGGGGGTGGAGACGAGCATGGAAGAAGAATACAACAGGGTTAGCGGTTGGCGGTTAGCGGTTGGCGGTACCGCTAACCGCTAACCGCTAACCGTCTACATCCGCACTCTGCCCCCCACCAGGACGATCCGTCCCCTCGCGGGGAACCCAAACACCTCCTGGTACGTCTCGTCGAACACGTTCTCCACGCGGGCGGTGAGCACGACCGCGGGCAGCGCGGCGGTGAACCGCGGCAATTCGACCTCACCGCCGAGATCCACCACGGTGTGGGCCGGCAGGGTGAGCCGCACGGCGGGGAACGCGGCGAAGTCGGCGTCCGCCCGCGCGCCCACCCGCCGCACGGCGCCGCTCGCCCGCACCCGGCCGGCCGTGGCCCGCGCGTCCAGCGCCACCGAGTGGGTCGGCCGCCGGAGCAGGCGGTCGCCCAGGCGGAACGCCGCATCGTCGGCCGGCAGCGTGCCGGCGTCGGTGACCTCGGTGCGGAGGTGCGTGTACTGCGCGCCCACCGAGAATCCCGGCGCCGGATGCACCCGCGCTTCCAGCTCGACGCCGTCCGCCCGGGCGGCGGCAACGTTCAGGTAGTTGGGTCCGCCGGGCGTGGGCGGCGTGAACGTGAACTGGATCAGGTCGCGGAACCGCTGGCCGAAATACGTGGCGGAGGCGCGAACCCGCCCGCCCCACAGCGCCTGCTCGACGCCGGCATCCCAGCTGGTGGATCGTTCCGGGTCGAGATCCGGATTCCCGATCACGAACGTGCCGCCGAACTGCTCGAAGAAGAGCGGCGCCTTGAACGCCGATCCCATCGAGCCGAACAAGCGCACGCCGGTCGGGAGCCCCAGGCTGCCGCCGGCCCGATAGGTCACGAACGTGCCGAACCGTTCGTTCTCGTCTACCCGAAGTCCGGCGGTCACGGCCGCCGGCCCGCCGTCGGCCGAGAGCTGCACGTATCCCGCCCAGTTGTCCCGGGCCGCGTCGACCTCGGTCTCGAAGGGGCCGAACTCGCTCTCGGACCGGCTGGTGGCCCGTTCTCGCTCGTGCTCGAAGGCGCCGCCCACGATGAGCCGGAGCGGATCGGCCAGCGTCACCAGGACGCGCCCGTCCGCGCCGCGGCGCTTGAGGTCGCGCTGCGAGCGGAAGGCGTACGCGCCCAGCGTGTCCCCCGGCCCGTCGGGCACATCGTCGAACCCGCCGCCGATTTCGTTGCTGGTGAGCGCCAGGCGGGCCTCGACCCGCGATCCCACGCGGCGGGCCACCTCCAGCCCCAGCGTGGTCATGTCGGTGAGCTGATGCTGGTTCTGATCCACCACGTTGCCGGCGCCGTCGGTGGGATAGTGGAAGTCGGCATCGGTGAGCCGGAGGACGAGCCCGATGTCGGTGCGCTGGTCG
>Ga0210377_10002052_pt1 | contig 17916 bp, 18 predicted proteins | sample PLM4_65_b1redo_FD_155480 | JGI IMG/M metagenome (GOLD analysis project Ga0210377, IMG submission 155480) | Groundwater sediment microbial communities from an aquifer in East River, Colorado, USA - PLM4_65_b1 redo | ecosystem: Environmental > Terrestrial > Soil > Riparian zone | place: USA: East...
GTCTACGCTCCTCCGAACCATCCAGGGGCTTCACCATGCCCGGCGGGGCGAGGTCTGGCTGGGGAGCGATCGCATTGACGGGCTGGCTGCCCACGAGGTGGTGGAGCGCGGCGTGACCTGCATCCCCGAGGGGCGCCGGCTGTTCCTGAGCATGACCGCCCAGGAGAACCTGGAGGTAGGGGCTTACCTGGCCGCGGCACGCGCACGGATGGCCGAGGCCCTGCGCAAGGTCCACACCCTGTTTCCGGTCCTGCGGGAGAAGGCCAAGGCCCAAGCAGCCACCCTCAGCGGCGGCGAGCAACAGATGCTGGCTCTGGGCCGGGGGCTCATGGCGCGCCCCACGGTCCTCTTGCTGGATGATCCCTTCATGGGCCTGGCCCCCCGCACCATCGCAGGGCTCTGTGACACCCTGCGCGCCCTGAGCGGTCAGGGGATCGGGATCCTCATCGCGGGGCAGCACGTCCGGCGGATTCTCACGCTGGCCGGCCGGGCCTACCTTTTGGAGCAGGGCCGAATCACCGACCACGCGCCGGGCAGCCAGCTGTTGCATTCGCCCCACCTGCGCCGCGCGTTGCTCAACACGGCGTAGCGGAGCGTAGAGTGTTCGGCGGTTCGGCAGTTCTCCGGTCGTGACCCTGCGGCAAGAAGGGGACCTGTGTCCCCGGGAGCGGGTTTCGCAACCCTTATCGGAGCGGATCGATCATGGAATTTACCCGGCTGACCGAGGTGCGGAGCAGAGACGGCCACGTTGTCCCAGCCTACCTCTTCCTGCCGCCATCCCCAGGCGTCGGTGTCGCCATCGCCCATGGCTACGGCGGCTGCAAGGAACACATGCTCGGCCTGGCGGCCCGGCTGGCAGAGGCGAACCTCGCCACGTGTGTCTTTGATATCCGGGGGCATGGGGAACACCCGGCGCCGCTGGACGCGGCCATGCTGGAAGATCTCGAGGCGACCCTGGCCTTCCTGCGGCGGTTCGGACGCGTGGCGGCGGTCGGTCACAGCCTGGGGGGCCGGCTGGCGCTCATGTCCAGTGCCGACGCGGTCGTGGCGATCTCCCCGGCCTTGCCGCAACGGCCCTCCGAGGAGGGGCGCGCCATGCTCACCCACTTCGGGAGCACGGCCGTTCGCGCCCGTGGCACCGGCGAAATCCTGGACATTCTCCGGGCAATCCCGTACCCCGTGGCCGCTCCGCGCCCCACCTTGTTCCTGCACGCCCAGGGAGACATCCCGTCCGTGATCGAGGCGATCCGGGCCACGGCGGCCGGAATGCCCGGGGCCATCGTCGAGGTGATCTCCCAGCACCAGCACCAGCCCGCGGATCTGCCGGCGAGCCTCCTCGCCTACCTGCCGCGGTGGTTCAACCACATTGACCTGAAGGTCAACACTGAGTTATACGTGAAGGTGCCCGCGTGGCTCGCGGTTCAGCTTGGGCCCCGCCCCGGCTGATCCGCCGCCTACGCCGGGAGGCTCCCTCGGAAACGGGCCGGGCTGACGCCCGGGTCCCCCGTCCCGAAGGCAGAAAAGGAACGAGCCGATGTCCTTTCACCGACCCATGATCCTTGGCCGCCGCGGCTGCCTGGCCCTCGGCATCTGACCCCGGCGGAAACGGCGAGGCAAGCGAAGGGGAAGACGGACCGCCTCCAGCACTGAGGGCTCATTATCCTGCTGGACTATTTCGGGCGGACAGGATTTAATACCGCGGTCCCGGGGGAGTCGGTCGATCCCGGGCGAGGTCGCGCCATGGCGGAATCGGACAAGGACATGCCCGTGGAGCCACTGTCGAGGATCGAGTCCCAGCGCCGGTTCATCCAGCAGCGCGCCAGGGCACTGCTGGAGCGCGTGGACCAGATGGACGACGAGGAACTGCGCTGGACGGTTCGGGTGTTCGCTGACTGCCTCTCTCCGGACCAGCGGTTGACCCGCCTGGGGACGTACAGCGAGCACTGGTCCGTGGATCAGCTCCGGCGATTCGTCCCGACCTTCATCCGACGGTACACGGACCTGGCCCTGGAAGAGCTGAAGGCCAAGGAGGGCGGTCAGGGGACCCGGCTGGCCGATCTCACCGAGGAGGAGCTCCAGAGCATGTCCCTGGCGGAGAAGTGGCACCTCCTGGCAGGGGAGCCGCTCGGCCTGAGGCGGGATCAACTGCGCCGCGAACTGGCTCGCCTGTTCATGTGCAAGTCCTTTGACCTCTTCCACGACACCGGCCTGTCCGAGGCCGCCGTGGAGTTCCCGGCCTACCACCGGGTGCGAGAGGCGCTGGAGAGGCGGCCCGACCCCATCGTGGAAGATCTCCTGCAGATGGTCTTGCTGCGGACCAGGCGCCTCAGCCAGGGAACGCCTGAAGAGGTCGAGGCCGCCCTGGCCGAGATCCGGGAGGCCATCGGCCGGGCGCTGGGGATCCTGGTGCCCGTGGACCAGCTCTACGCCGGACAGATGGTCAAACTTCCGCTGGCCCGTCCCGACGAGATCCCGGAGACGGCCTCCCAGGATTCGGACGCCGCCCTGGCAGAGATGTCGAGCGAGGAGATGGCGGGCGCCTTCCTCGTCCTCACGGACCTCATGAGCCTGCGCGAGTGGGAAGAGTACCTGCTGCCCTTGCAGCGGAAGTACCGCTCACTCGTCGAGATTCCCCCCGAGGATCTCCGCGCGCTTCTCCCGCGCCTGTCGGGACGGATGGGAGACCGGCGGATCACCGACTTCGCTGAACGCTACCGGTCCGGGAGGATGGTGGCCGAGCGCAAGGTGGATCCGGGGATCTGGGATCTGCTGCTGTTCCAGGACCGGCTGGACGTCCTGGAACGGGACAACCGGACCATGGACATCACCCAGACGGTTCGGCACCTGGCCAAGATCCTCTTCAGCTTCCAGTATGATATGCTCTTCGACGCCGGGTTTCACGTCGACCTGCTGCACTCGCCCCGGTACCAGGACCTGGTCAACCGGCTGATCAGCGGATCGCCGGGTGTTTCCCACCGGGAGTCCCCCGGGCAACCACTGGAGGAGTTGACCCGCAGCGTGACCCGGATGATGCTCCAGCTTGAGGCCATGCCGCCCGAGGCGCGACCCGCGGGCCTGCAGGAGGTCCGCACCGTGATCGCCACGGCCCTGGGCCTCCCGCATGACCTCACCTACCCCGCCGGCAAGGAGGGGCGGGCCTGAACGCCATTGCGGAATGCCGAATGCGGAATGGGGAATGGACATTACCGACCGTCCCTCTGTGCCTTCGGAAAATTCCGCATTCCCCATTCCGAATTCCGCATTGTTTGGAGGCTGCCATGAAGTGGGAGTATCGCGATCACATGGTGATGTTCAAGGAAACCCAGGATGGCCTGATCAGCAACTTGGAGTTTCTGGGCGCTTGGGGCGCGGAGGGGTGGGAACTAGCCAACTCCGTGCCGCTCATCGCGCCAAACCGGGATGGCGTCGCCTACGGGACGGTCGGGGCCCTGCTGATCTTCAAGCGACCGCTCGCCGGATGACTCGAGATCGCCCGTGGGCTACTCCCCGTCCCCGCGGGTTGGACTGGTTGGCGGGCAAAAGAGCCCGCTCTCCGCGCAGCGAGGACTGACGTGCCCGTCGGCAAGCGCCGCCACCCCATGTACGAGGGCATCGCCCTTTTAGCCGATCCCATCTACGGCTACATCCAGTTCACCGTTCCGGTAGAGGGGCAGACCGCCGAGCGGACGGAGAAGGACCTCATCGACACCCCGTGGCTCCAGCGGCTGCGCAAGATCCATCAACTGCAGTCCAGCTTCTGGGTCTTCCCTTCGGGCGAGCACAGCCGCTTCCAGCACTCGCTGGGCACCATGCACATGGCCGGCCGCTTCGCCGACCGCTTGTACCCCAGCCTGAAGCAGGTCTTTGGCCGCCACTGCCCGTCCCAGTCCTACGTCTCGGAGATTCTACGCCTCACCGGCCTGCTGCACGATGTCGGCCACGGCCCCTTCAGCCACTTCTTCGACCAGAACTTTCTGGAGCCCCTCTACCACACCACCCACGAGGGGATCGGCCAGCGCATTGTGGTGGAGAAGCTGGGCGACATCATCCGTGAGATCCGGCGGAGCCCGGACGGACCCTTCGAAAGGGAGGAAACGGTCCGGCCCGAGCAGATCGCGTTCCTCATGCGCAAGCCTGAGCCGGGCATCGCCGAGCAGATGCCGCGCTGGCTTCAGACCCTGCAGCCCATCTTCTCCGGGATCTACACCGCCGACAACATGGACTACATCCAGCGGGACGCCTACATGACCGGCTTCTCCCTGGACATGGTGGACATCGACCGGCTCCTCTATTACACCTTCGTCACCGACAAGGGCCTGACCCTGCACAAGTCCGGGTCGTCCACCCTGCGCCGCTTCGTGAACGCACGGTTCACCATGTACGCCGATGTGTATTTCCACCGGACCAACCGGGCGGTGGACCTGCACATGCAGGAGATCTTCCAGGAGACAATCCGGCGGCTGTTTCCCATTGACCCCCAGGAGTCGCTGGATGCGTATCTCCCCGTGAGTGACTGGTCGCTGCTGGAGGGGGTACAGCGGTGGGCCACCGATGAGGACCCGCGGAAACGGGCCCTGGCCGCCGAATGGGCCAAGATCTTGAACCGCGAAGTCAAATGGAAGATGGCCTACGACCACATGGAGACGATGGACGAGCCGCGCGGGAAAAAGTTCTGGTCGGCCCAGGACCTGGAAGACGCCATCCGGAAGCACTTGCCCGAGTCGCTGCACCACATCCCCTTCAGGGTGGACATGGCCCGGCAGGACCCCCGGCCGCTCAATCCCTGGACCGAGGAGACCAAGAAGATTCTCATCTACGATCCTGCCACCGGGAAGGCCTCATCCTCCGCCGTGGCGGACCTCTTTCGCTATATCCCCGCCCAGGTGGCCCACTACCGCGTCTTCGCCCTGGACCACAGCCACGACGGGGAATTGGCCGCCGCCACCCAGGCCGCCCTGGCCGGCCAGGAACAGGACTCCTTCCGCACCAATGTGTGAGGTACGGCTCGCCTCTTTCCCTGACGGAGGAACGACCGGCCCGGCGTCACCCACCGCCGGCGTGTGACGATGAAGCCGAAGGAGCCGCGGTACGTCTGCGTCGCGAAACGAATGCCTCAGGAGGTCGAAGGATGGCGAGCGTCTTGCTTTCGTTCGAGGAGTACCGCGTCCTTGTTGAGCAGGCTCCCATCATGATCTGGCGGTCAAATGCCGCCACGGAATGCGATTATTTCAACGAACGATGGCTGGCTTTTAGCGGGCGCACGCTGGAACAGGAAAAGGGGAATGGGTGGGCCGAAGGGGTCCACCCGGAGGATTTCAATCGGTGCCTGGAAATCTACCTGGGAGCGTTCCGGAAGTGCGAGGCATTCGAGATGGAGTATCGACTGCGCCGATCCGATGGGACCTATCGCTGGATCTTCGACCGCGGCGTGCCGTTCAACGATGCCGACGGGCAGTTTGCCGGATACATCGGAAGCTGCATTGATGTGACGGACCGGGTGGAGGCGCAGGCTGCGCTCCGCAAAGCGCAGGACGCCGAGCTGAAGATGCTCCGAGGCCTCTTACCCATCTGCGCCAACTGCAAGAATATCCGGGACGATAAGGGCTACTGGCGTAGCGTCGAGAGTTATGTGAAGGAACACTCCGAGGCCGAGTTCACCCATGGCATCTGCCCCCAGTGCGTGAAGCAGCTCTATCCGGGGCTCCTCGAAGGGAAACAGTAGACAGAAGTGCGATGGCCAGCCGCTGAGGGAAACCCGGCAGATCGTCGAAAGCGCGGATCAGCCCTTGCCCAGAAGGTGGGCGTCGAGCTGGGATTGGGCTTCGCGGAGGGTCGCGTAGGGTGTGCGCTTGTGGAGGTGCTCCTGGCGGTGGGCGCAGGCGGGGCACTGCATGATGTGGACGGTCTCCAGGTAGAAGTGGCCGCAGTTGCCATCGGCGGGATCATCGGCGAGGCGAATCCGTTCGAGGAAGTCCACGGAGCGGAAGGACTGGCCATCCCCTCGGCACTTCAGGCACACGATCCGATCAGGCTGTTCCCTCATACATGCCGTCCCAGGGACACTGGAAAATGGACACTGGAAACTGGACCGATTTCCGGCTTCCGGTTTCCAATATCCAACATGATCAGTTGGCCGGCACCGGCTGGCGCGCCTCGATCAGGAGCAGATGCGTTGTCTGGCTCCGGGCGGCATTCCGCTCCGCCTCGATGCCGGCGAGGGTGGCCTGCCACGGCGTGAGGTCGAACCGCTGCCCCTTCGGATGGGCCACATAGCTGTCAATCAGGTTGCGGTAGAACCTGACGATCTCTGCCACCAACGGGACGGGATACTCACGCCCCTGGACCTTCAGGCAGTGGACCCCCAGGTCGATCAGGTGCGGGATGTCTTCCAGCAGGAAGAACGCGTCGTTCTTCAGGGCCACCCGATCCTCCCACTTCGCGTCGCCGCTGTGCAGCTCCCACGACTCCAGGCAAATCCGGTAGTCCAGGCCGCCGCGGTTCGGACTGCCTTTGAACTGGTCTTTCCCGAAGGTGTCCGCGGTCCGCTCGAGGCGGTGGTACGGAGACATCCAACACTTCCCCAGGTAGGTGTAACAGTGGTTGGCATGAATCAGGATCTCGATCCCGACGTCGATCTGCTCCTTGCGCGAGGCCAGCTCCCTGAGGGTCAGCTTGGTATCCGCCACCACCTGGGAGACGCCGATGGACCGGTAGAAGCGCACGTCCTCGTCGTTCAGGATGTTGGCCCCGATGCTGGCGTGAATGGTGAGATGCGGGAAGCGCCGATGCACCTCCGCCATGGCCCCGATGTCGGTCATGATCGCCCCGTCCACACCCCAGGCTACGAAGCGCTCCATCTTCCGGAGCATGGGAGGGATCTCGTGGGACTGCATGTTCGTGTTGATGGCCACGCGCATCTTCGCCCCGCCGGCGTGGGCGATCCTGACCGCTTCCCGGATGTCCTCTTCGGGCAGTTCGAACCGGTCCCGTCGCCGGCTCCAGCCGCGCGGCCCCGCATAGACGGCGTTCGCGCCGTTCGCCACCACCGCCTCCACCATCGGAAGATTCCCCGCCGGTGCCAGGAGTTCAACCATGATTCACACCCCGTATTTGAGATATCCGGGGAGCCGCCCGCGGGCCGACCCCTGCCGAGATTCCCCGCCTACTGCGCCGAAGGCGAGATGGTCAGGAAGGATCCGACGGCCTCCGGTCGGATCCCCGCGTAGTCCATTCCACTCTTGCCGAAGTAAAACCCGTTGCACAACCCGATGCGCGCGTGGGCGCGCACCACGTCCCACCACTGCGGGTCCTGTTCGAAGGTCGCTTCCGCGGCCCGGCCCAGCGCCTCGCGATAGACGCCCGCCACCTCCCGGCGGTACTCCGGGCTCTCCGAGATGGTCTCGATCCGGAAATGCCGGTGGCCATCAGCCAAGAGGCGTGGCAGATGCTCCAACATGCAGACATCCTTCCCGCTCAGGATTCCCTTCCCCACCGACTTCATGGCCCAGTCCCCCTGCTTCAGGAACAGGTCCTTCTGGCAGAGGTCCGGGCACTTGATACCCCACTTCTCCTCGTAGTCCAAGAGGAAGCAGTAGTCGGAAACCCCCAGGGGCATCTTCCCATGCACCAGGAGCTCCATGGGTGCCCGGCAGGTCGTGACGATCTCGCGGATCTCGTCCAGGCTGAGTTCGTAGTTGGGGGTGAACCGCACCGCCCCGAACCCGCGCAGGACCTCGACCCCGGCGTCGGTATACACGTTGGCAAAGCCGCCCACATGCACCGGCAATCCCGGGAACTCGTCGTGCGCGATCTTCAGGACGCCGAGGTTGTGGACCTCCACCGCGTCCGCGCCGGCTGCGACCGTGACCTCGAGGGCCCTACGGATCCTGGGCAGAAAGTCATTCCGCGGGGCCGCGTAGGTGGCCACGTAGGCCCGCTTCCCCTGATCCCGCAGGATCCGGAGCCCCTCCCGCAGGTCATCCGGCCGTTCCAGAAAGTTGGCCTCGTAGAGACGGCAGTAGATATCCCCCAGATAGATGGCATCGTAGGCGCCGAGATCCGAGGCCCGGAGATCCCGCAGGTTCGCGATCGACGTGTTCAGCTCAATTCGGTCTTGGCTCATCGCTCATTGGTCATTTGCCATTGGTCATCTTCCGACTACCGTCCACGACGCCGGCAAGGCCGCCGACTGGACCGCCATGGCCGAGTCATCCGCCCGGCCGTCCAGCGCGTCCCGGTACCGGCGGACCAATGGCACGAGGAGTTCGGGCGTGAGACTTCGCCCCTGAAGTTTCAGGACATCCACACCGGCCGCCACGTACGCCGCGACCTCGGACACCCGGCTGATCTGGCGGCTGGGGAAGAGGCGCGCGTCCACCCATCGATCCCCCTGGTACAGGTCCCAGGGCGTTTGGCAGATCTTGAAGCAGGCCCCCACGCCGCCGCGCTTCATGCTCCCTGTCTGGCGCAGGCCCCGCTCGGCTCCCTCAGGGAGTGAATGCGCCGGGGCATCATCCGGCTGGGGCGACGGTTTCAGGTGCACGTAGCTGGGCATCCAGCATTTTCCCAGGAGGATGAACTCCTCCACCATGTGAAGCATGACCTCGACGGCGATTCCCCGAACGGCCGCCATCCCGCCGACTTCCTCGGGGCCGATCGTCCCCGGCAAGACCACGGCGTGCGCCCCGAGGTCCCGGAAAAAGCTCACGTCGGAGGCCGTCTGAGCCCCACAGCCGATGCTGGCGGTCACTCGGAGCACCGGAAACTCGCGCCGGAGGGTCCCCAGGATCCCGATGTCGTTGACGATGAGGGTGCGGATTCCCAGGTCCAGCAGGAGAGGAATCCGCTCGGACAGCCGAGCCCGGTCATCGGGCTTGGGGATGATGTTAAGGGCGACCTGCAAGTCTCGACCGGCCGCGGCCGCCCGCCGCCGAGAGGTGACGAGTTCCTCCCATGTCAGCTCCCCGCGGGCCCCGCCACGGCTCCATCCCTTCAGACCGACGTAGACTGCATCCGCCCCGGCGTCCAGTGCGGCCTGAACAGCCTCGGGGCTGCCTGCCGGCGCCAACAGCGTGGCCACGGTCCCTCCCCCAGAAGTTGCAATGTCTCCCTTGTACCATCCCAGCAACTCACCGGCAATGAAAAACTCCGGCCATCGGTCCCGGATGAACCCCTCGTCCTGCTGACGGGACAAACTCCCGTCTTCCCGTGCCACGGGGGTCAGGGCATCCTCTGAAAGGCGAGGCAGACCCACTGTCCTTCGGTTCGTCGCGACAGGGGTCCGAGGCTCGCAGCCGCCGCTGCCTTCAGCATGATCCCCTCCGCATGAGCCTGGAACCCGGAGAGGATGACCCGACCCATCTCGCGACAATGGCCCGTCAGAGTCTGGAGCCACTGCGCCACCTCGTCACCCGTGTCGAGATTGGCCACCACGACGTCGAAGGCTACAGAGCCGCCGAGGGCCGCGGGGGTCCCGGCGATCACCTCGATGACCTGCTGCAGCCCATTCCCGCCCACGTTGTCGCGGGCCACGCGACAGGCCTCCAGACTCCTGTCGAGGGCCACCGCGCTCCCCGCCCCCAGCCGAATCGCCGCAAGCGCGAGGATCCCCGACCCGGTGCCGACGTCGAGGACGCGATCGCCGGCCACCAGGTGTTGCTGAAGCTCCTGGAGGCACATCCGCGTCGTGGGATGCGTCCCCGTGCCGAAGCACTGCCCCGCCTCCAGGACGATGGCGCGGGGATCCGTCCGGAGGTAATCCGGATCCCGAGGCGACGCCAGGATCAGGTGATCATTGATCCAGATCGGCAAGGGACCTCTCTCTCCTCCCGCGTGTTCCGCCTTCTGCCTCCGTCAGCGGCAGATTATAGGGGCTCTGGCGTCACGGGTCAACCGGGCCTCAAGACTCGCATCACCCTCCGGAACTGACCCGGGGCCTGCCTGCCTCAGGGCTTTTCGCGATCTGGGAGAGCGCTTCCATCACGGAGTTTCCGATTGACAGGCTTGCTCAGAATCCGCATATTACCGGTACCCGAAGGGGCAATCCGGGGGAGGGGTCGCGCGCAGCTTCGATCGGCTCGACCGAAAGGCCGAGCCGATCGCGCCTGTCCGGTCAACTCCTTCTCCTAGACGTTGCGATATCCCACGCGGAGGGGGGTTCACGTGGCCCAGGAGAAGCTCAAGCAGGTGACACCACCGGGCGGCTTGACCAGGCCGCACCAAGACGAAATTGGGAAGGTGACCGTGGTATATGGCGTGCATGCCATCGAAGCCGGTCTCGCCGGCCGGACCGTGCTGAGCGTCCGCGAGGCGCTGGCCCAGCCCTTGAACATCAGCCCGCGCGCGGTCGCCCTGGTCAACGGGCAGGAGGTCGAGAGCACCCACGTCCTCAATCCGGGGGAACTGCTGGAATTCGTCCGCTACGCCGGGGAGAAGGGAACGGAATCCACGGAAACCAGCCGCCCAACGCCGAATCGCGATCAGATGGAAAAACGGTACGGTCAACTGGGCGACGGTCGGATCGATCTCACCATCAACGGACAGGTCTACGACCTGTACGCCCTGCTGGAGGTCCTAGGCCTGGCGTTCGAGGACATCCGACCCATCGAGGCCCACGTGATGGGAGAGAACTTATTCGCCATCCGCTACTTCGATTCTGAGGAACGAAGCATCGTGGCCTACGAGTTCGATTCCGATTTCCGCCGCGTGAGCGAGACCATCGTCCACATCCAGGAGTGGATGGGCGACGAGTATTTCGATTTCAACTGGGGCGCCTGGTGCCCCTGGACACTGTAATCTAGTGGCCAAGACATGGGCATTCCAGACCCGATCATGGGGACGGCTGGGATATACCGCCCTGGAAGGCTCCGCCTCCTTCACCGATCAGACAGCCGATTTCTTCCTCGTGGTGGGGGCGCAACACGTGAGCCTGGACGTCCACTCACTCCGGGGACTCACGGATAAGCTCCTGAAGCTCTTCACAATGATTCTAGGTGAGCCCGATACCGGCCCTGCGGTGGTGAACATTGGCGAACTGATGGATAGCCTGGATGAGGTCCTGGTGAACGCGACATGGTCCTTCCCCCCGGCCCGGCGGGGGGACCTGCTGTGTGAACTGGAGCGACTCCTGGGTGTGGAGTCCGTCAGCGCGGGTCTTTCAGCACGCGAACCGGGACACTAGACCGTCGGGGGCGGGAGGTTGAGCGTGGACACGGACCAACACTCGAACACGCGGCTCCGGATGCTTGAGGATCGGGAGCACCAGTTCATGCAGGGCCTGGATGACATGGGCCCCGATGAGATGCGCTGGCTGGTCCGGTTCCTGGGCGACGCCCTGACCCAGGATCGCTGGCGGGCCCTGCTCGCCGGCTACCACGAGTCCCTCCCGCTGGAACGAACGCGCCAGTTCCTGGAACGGTTCATCCCCGAGTGCATCCAGTTGGCGATCCTGGATCTGCACGCCAAGCGGGACGCAGAGGCGGAGAGTCTCCAGTCATTCACTGACACCGATCTGCAGAGCATGTCCGCCATGGAGAAGTGGCAGATGATCGCGCGGCAGCCGCGGGCTCTCGATCCGGACCGACTCACCCGGGAGCTCGCCCGGCTGGCGCTGTGCTTTCAATCTGACCTGTTGCACGATGCCATGCTTCCCAGGGCCGTCATCGAGTTCCCCCTCTACTTCCAGTTGCAGGACGCTCTGACGCATCTGCCGGCAGGCGAGATCCTCCGCCTGTCCGATGCAGCAGCGGCCAGTGTTCCCGCGATGGAGCGTCTCCCCGCGGCCGAGGCGGCAGAGCGTCTGGCCGCCCTCCGGCAGGAGATCGCACGGGCGGCGGGATTCACCGCTCCCGTGCAGGAGCTCCTGGGCCCGTCCATGGAACGGCTGCCCAAAGAGTTCTTCCCTCCCGCCACCCACGAGGAAATCCCGGATGACCGGCTGGCCGAGGGGTTGCAACAGTTGGAAGGCCTTTCCCTCGAGGACCTGCGGCTGAATCTGCAGATGCTCGCGGACCAGATGAGCCTCCGGGAGTTTCAAGAGCTGCTGGGCCCTCACCGCTCCCACTATCCGAGCCTGGGCCAGATGCCGGCGGAGGCGCTGCGACGACTGGTGGCCACCCTGGCTACTTCCCTGGGTGAGCGAGCCCTGTGCGATTTCATCCAGCGCTATCGGACGGGGAAGTTCCTAGCCACCCCGCCCCTGAACAGCGAAGTCTGGAGCCTCCTTCCCCAGGAGGAACGGCTGCGATTATTGGAGCGGGACAATGCAGCCATGGACATCGCGCAGGTCGCGCGGCACCTGGCCAAGATCCTGATGAGCCACGAGTACCAGACGCTCGACGACAACCAGGCCCAGATGGCCATCGTCACCTCGCCCGCCTATCAAGATGCGGTGCAGCGGCTGACCCGCCTCGGCGACCAGGATGGGGTGCCCACGCTCCTGACGCTCAACCGGGCCGTCACCAGGCAGGTCCTGGCGATGGAGCACGCGCCACGGGAAGGACGAGGGGAAGCCTTGGCGCAGATCCGGAGCTCCATCGGAAGGGGGCTGGGCCTGTCCGAGGCGGAGCGCTCGGGCAGGGGGGACTCAAGGGGCCGCTGAGTGCCCTTGCCTCGAACCGGAAAGCCTTTTTCCGCCACGAGCAGGAGGGGGACAGCGATGTTAGAGGCCGATTCACTACCCCGCGGGGAGCCGTCACAGAGCCCGCCATCGGTGCAGGCCCTGGAGGCAGAGCTGGAAGACCGGCGTGGTGCCGGCGATCTCACCGCGGTGGCCGAAGCCTGTCTGAGACTGGCTCAGGCATACGCGACCCGCGGGTCGTTCCGGCGTGCCCTCACAACATACGAAGAGGCACTGAAGGCATTCGAGGAGGGCGAGGACCGGGCCGGCCGACTCCTGTGCTTGAAGTGCATGGCCGGCCTCGCCTATCGGGAAGGGGCCTGGAACCGGGCCCTCGACCTCTACCATCAGGCCCTCGCCCTCCTGGGCGATCCAGAGGAGCGGTCGGAGATCGCTCAGATCCAGAGCCAGATCGGAAGTGTCTACCAGGGGCAGGGCGATTGGGAGAAGGCCCTGGCGGCCTACCGGATGAGCCTGGAGATCCGCGAAGGCCTGGCGGACACTCGGGGGATGGCCATCCTCCATAACAATCTCGGCGCGGTCTATGCCCGGCAGGAGCGGTGGGAGGAAGCGCGTCAAGCCTGGGCCGAATGCCTAGTCCTGCACGAGGGGACGGGTGATATCACCGGCCAGGCGATTACCTTGGGCAACCTGGGGAGCCTGGCGCAGCGCCAGAGCCAGTGGACCGATGCTCTGACTTGGTACGAGAAAAGCCTGCCCCTGTACCAGAAAAGCGATGATGCCCTGGGCGAGGCCACCATCCACAACAACATGGGGTTCGTCCACAAGCAACTCGGACAACTGGACAAGGCCCTGGCCGCTTACCAGGAGGGACTCAAACTGCTGCACCAGATCGGCGATACCCTGCGGGCCACGGTTGCGCTCTTCAACATTGCCGTGCTCCACGAGGAGCGGGGGAACTACCGCGAGGCCCTCCGCCTCCTTGAGCAGGTCATCGAGATGGATCGGCGGATCGGCCACCCGGACCTGCGCCGGGACATGGAGACTTTCCGGCGGGTGCGCCAGAAGCTGGACGCCGAGCGTGACACCAAGCGGATGCAGGAGGAGCAGGCCTGAGATCGCCCCTCCGCGCCCCGCCTGCCAGAAAAATGAAGGGCCCCTGGCCGACAAAGCGCCAGGGGCCCTTCCCGTTTACTCAGCAGGGATCGGATCGGGCGGCGGTGCTACGCGTTCTTGATGGCCCGATCCCGCAGCACGCGTCGCAGCAATTTCCCCGTGATTGTTCGAGGCATCTCCGGCACGAAGATCACCTCGCGCGGCAGCTTGTACACCGCCACCTTGCCCCGGCAAAACTCGATGAGTTCCGTCTTCAGCGTTTCGGACTCCGCCGTGCCGGAATTGAGCGCCACGTAGGCCCGGGTCTTCTGCCCCATGATGGGATCCGGGATCCCGATGACGCCGGCGTCGGCCACGGCCGGATGCGTCACGAGCACATCTTCGATCTCCTCAGGGCCGATCCGGTAGCCGGAGGACTTGATCAGGTCATCCTCGCGACTGAGGAACCAGATGTAGCCGTCCTCGTCCATGGAGACCATGTCCCCGGCCCTGACCCAGCCGTCGATGACCGAGCCTTTCTGCTTCTCATTGTCCCGCCAGTAGACGGTCCCCGTCGGACCCCGGCCCATCAGCATCCCGGTCTCGCCCCGCTTGCACTCCTCACGGGTTTCCTGGTTGATGACTTTCAATTCGTAGCCGGGGATGGCCGGGCCGATGGAGCCGGGTTTCACCTTCTTCGTTGCCGCGCTGGAGATGAAAACGAACATCATCTCCGTCGTGCCGAGGCCCTCGAAGATCTCCATCCCGAATTTGCTCTTCCAATCGTGGTAGGTCTGCGCGGTCAGTGATTCACCGCCCCCGGTGCAGACGCGGAGCGAGCTCAGATTGTACTTCTTCTCCGCGTCGGGCACCTGCAGCATCTTGCGGTAGGCGGTGGGCAGGATCGAGAGGATCGTCACCTTGTGGTTCTGGATCGTCTCGAACATGGCCTCGGGGGTGAACCGGGCGATGAGCGACAACGCCGCGCCGAACCGGTACGGGATGACCGCCACCGCCGAGTAGCCCGCCGCCATGGCGATGGGCGCCGAGCCCCCGATGATGTCATTCTCCGTGACGTTCCAGCAGTACTTGCCGAAGCCATCCGGAACGATCAGGGCCTCTTCCATGAAATGGGCGGCCCCCTTCGGCAGCCCTGTGGTCCCAGAGGTGAAGAGCAGGACCGACACATCCATCCGGTCGCGGCGGACCGGGTCGCACTCCGGCTTCTCGGCGTCCAGCAGCTCCTGCCACAAGAGATACCCCTTCGCCTTCCAGGCCGCCTGTTGTTCCGGCGTGCCGCCGACGACGATCACGTGCCGGACGGTCTTGAGGTTCGGCCGCGCCTTCTCCAGTTCCTCCAGCATGGCCCCGGCCACGATGACCGCTTTGATCTCCGACAGGTTCGCGACGTGGGTGATCTCCGCCTGCGAGAACAGGGCTGACGTGGGCAAACTCACCGCCCCGATCTTGATGATGGCGAAGTTGGCTATCACCGCTGGGGGGATGTTGGGCAGGCGCAGCATCACCCGATCCGCCTCCTCGATTCCGAGACGCTTGAGCGCGCTGCCCAGTTTGTTCACGCTAGCCAGGACCGCCTTGTAGGGGATCTTCTTGTCCTCGAAGTAGATGGCGATCCGATCCCCCCTCCCCGCCGCGACTTGCTTGTCCAGCAAATCCTCGGTGCTGTTCAGACGTTGGGGGTAGGTCTGGTGTTCCGGAAGCTTGTAGATCCGAGTGGGCCACAGTTCTTTCGGTGGTAGATAATCGGCCGGGATCCGCCCCATGGCCTCCCTCCTCTTGACCCTATGCCTTGTTGATAAGGTTCTGCAGGGCTTCTTCCACGCCCACCAGGCGGCCCAGCTCCTTGTCGCTTCTCGGGAAGACCTCTTCCGGATACCGGTCCCCATCCTTGCTGAAGAGCAACAGGGCCGGAACCGTCTTCCCCATATCCTCCTCCAGGGCGCCCTTCGCCCCAAAGACCGCACGCTTGGCGGCGCTGGGTCCCGTCACCGCCGCATTGTAGGTCTTGAAGGCCACCGGCTGCTGCCCGCAGTCCTGGACAACAACATTGGCCCCCTTGCTCTTGAGCTGCTCGCAGAGTTCCAGGGCCTTCTTGTTGTCACAAGAGTACTGCTTTGCCGGTTCGTCCTTGCTGCTGTAATAGAATTCGACTTTCATAGCTCATTCCCCCTTTAGCGCGGATCCTCAGAACTGGTGCAAGGCGCTCATAGCGTACCACACCCGCTTCGAGGCGGTCAAGGCTATCTCCCCGCAGAAAAATAAGCCACGGCTGCTCATCACAGCCGTGGCTTATCCCCCCTCTCCTTCAGTCACCCCAAGCCCCGGCCCTACTTGCCGGGCTTCCACCCCTTGGGGATGATCCTGACAAACGGCCAGTCAATCTTGGTGCAGTAGCCGTCGTAGGCCTGCTGGACGTAGGCGTCCAGCGCAGGCTTGTAGCAATCGGGAACGCCGTGAATCGGGCATTTGGCCTGGTCTGCCATGCGGACTCCCTCCTTCTTCTCAGTTCTCGTGACAGGCGGGGTGGCTGTCGAAGCGGCAACAGCCGTCACGGGAGCAAGGCCCTTCGCTGCCGGCGGCGCCGGCTTGGCCGGGCTCTTTGCGGTCGGCCTCTTCTTCGGGGCTACTGCCCGCCCCTTGCGGGGAACCGGCTTTGCCGCGCGAGCCTTCGGCTTGCGTGTCTTGGCTGCCCCCTTCGTCGTGGCAGCCCGCCGAACCTTCCCTCCCACCCCTCTACTCTTTGGCTTGGGCATAGGTTGTTCTCTACGTCCCTACTCGTAGTGCCTCCCCTCCATGATGAAGCGGGGCCGGCTGCCCACCAGATCTTCCGGCTTCAAGGGCCCGCCGCTCACCGGCTTGCCTCGGATGCTCTTGCGGATGGGGATCGGCCGTCCGACGAAATCGGCCCGCGCCATAACAGGTGGGTTCACCTTCGCGGTGTCGGTTATCTTGGTCTTGTAATCCTTGGACTGGGCGTAGCCGGGCAGTTTGTCGTGCGGCGGTTGCGCGGCGGTGGGACCGGAGACCCGCACGCCGTTGTCGATCTTCAGCGCCCAGATGGCGTTGCACCCGGCGCACTTCACCTTTCCCTCGAAGAACCAGAAGGTGAAGGGGTCCAGGTAGTTGATGATCTCGCACTTGGCGCATTCCAAGATCAGCGAGCAATGCTTGAAGTCTGCCATGCACCTACCTCCTTGGTCGGTTCGCGGGACCGCCACCGGGTGACACCCAGAGGGTAGCCGGGGCGGCCCCGCTGCTCACCCTAGATAATCTCGTTCTTCTCCAGCTCCCTGATCTGGTCCAGGCCATAACCGCAGTACTTCTGGAGGATGTACTCGTTATCGGCGCCCACCGGCTTGAAGGCCCAGCGATGCCGAGCGGGGGTCTCGGAGAGATGGTACGGCAGCCCCTGGCTCAGAACATCGCCGAAGTAGGGGTCATCCAGCCAGTGGAGTTCATCTCGCAGTTGGAAGTGCTCCTGCTGGGCACACTCCTTGTTGCTCCACACCGGCTGGCTGTTGAGGTTGTTGTCTTCCATGAACTTCCAGACGTCCTCCTTGGTCTTGTCCTTGGCCCACTCTTCCAGGGCGGTGTAAATCTCCGTCTGGGCCGCGGGCTGGATGCGATCGTCGGCCTTGGCATACTTGCCAGCCAGCGGCTTCAGGTTCGGAACCGCCTGGCACAGACGGGCAAAGTCGCTGTCCTCCGGGGCGGAGACCATGATGTACCCCTCTTCCATCTCCTGGGGATTCTTGGAGGTGGGATACGAGGACTTGCCGCACTTGATGATCCCGTGGACACACATCTCGGTGTCCCAGTCCCCCCACCGCTGCTTGATCACCCCGTAGCGGCCGTAGATCGGGAGGGCGCTCTCCAGGTGGCGCGTGGCGCCGTGGACCTGGCTATACTCGATGAACTCCCCGACCCCCGAGACGTTATCTCGCCACCAGAGGGCGGCCAGACCGGCAAAGCAGCCCATCATCCCGCCCCAGTAGTCGGCCAGCCAGATGGTGTGCTTCGATGGGAGCCCGATGGCCGGATGTCCGTGGCCCGGGCCGGGGAAGCCAGTCACCGAGAAGCAGCCGCCCTGGGCCTGGCCCAGGATGTCGTAAGAGGCGCGGACACGCCCCGGCCCCCACCCGCCGAAACCGCCCATCCAGATGTATGTCAGGCGGGGGTTGATCTTGGCAGCCTGACGATAGCCGATCCCCCACCGGTCGAAG
>Ga0210377_10002053_pt1 | contig 17914 bp, 16 predicted proteins | sample PLM4_65_b1redo_FD_155480 | JGI IMG/M metagenome (GOLD analysis project Ga0210377, IMG submission 155480) | Groundwater sediment microbial communities from an aquifer in East River, Colorado, USA - PLM4_65_b1 redo | ecosystem: Environmental > Terrestrial > Soil > Riparian zone | place: USA: East...
GTTCTTGACAGTGGTTTTCTTCCTCATTGCCGATTCGATCCGTGAAGATCGTCTTTTGGCGGCGGGGGCCGGACGCGCTGACCACGGGAAAATTCTTTACGAGCAACTGGGCTGCGTGGGGTGTCACCGCATCCGCGGCGTGGGTAGGGCCGTGGGTCCTGATCTTTCCTACGTCGGCGATGCTCGAGACCGGGACTGGTTGATCCGCCACTTCAAAGATCCGCAGGCGGTGGTGCCTGGCTCGATCATGCCGTCGGTCAACGCCCCGCAGGAGGATCTCGACGCGTTGACGGCGTACATGCTCAGCCTCAAGAAGGGGCCGTAGACACCTCGATCAGGCTCGTCAGGCGTCCGTCTCTGACGGCGATCGATCCAGGTAGTTCTTCAGCGACCGAAATGTCGCCAGCATCTTGGCGTAGAAGAAGTTGGCGTTGCGGCCGCTGGGATTCGGCAAGACGAATACACGAGCGCCGTGAAGGCCGCTCGCGTGCAAGCCTATAGGGACCGGCTCCCGTGCCACGCCTCGGTCCCTCGCCGTTCGCTGAAGCAGCACCTGATAGATGGTGACGCCGAGGAGCGCCACCACCTCGGGCCGAAACCGTTTGATCTTCCTGCGGAGTGCCAGCTGGCCGGCCGCGTGGTCAGCCGGCTTGAGATCCCCAACTCCCCGACTTGGTCTTGCCACGAGATTTGTCAGGCCGTAGTCCCACTCCGGAAGCCGGACGTCCGGCTCGCACGTCAGGGGGACGGGGACGAGGCCGGATTCATGGAGTAGCGTCCAGAACCGGTTCGAATGACCCGCATCATGGTGGCCGATTGCGGCGGACCGGATCCCGGGGTTGATGCCGACAAACAGAACCCTCAGCCCGGGACCGAAGCCGGTCGCGTAGACGCCGCAATCCCACGGGCGTCGCTGTCGAACGTGGCGCACGCACGCTATCGGTAGCGACCGACCATAGCCTTTCGCGTCACGGCTTGTACGGGGACTATTCCTGATGGTTGGTTGCTACCGATAGCGTGGTCGATTGATATCCGCCAATTGCCGGTACAGCGCGTGGAACTGTTCGGTTGTCAGGCTGGGGTCGGCAAGGCGGGCCAGATCGTCCGCCGATACGGGGATCTGGAAGCTCTCATCGAAGATCGAGGTGCCGAACGCGACGTAATCGAAGGCCAGGCGTTCTTCGGGGAGGAGGAGGGTGATCCCGCGGTTGTAGGTTTGGGCGAGGCGGATCGCCAGGCGGGCGATGGGGGCCTGAACGTTGCGGCCGATCGCGAGGTTCGTGGGAGGGTTGCCGAGTTGAAAAAATTTCTCGCGGACCTTCGTTACACCGACCGCTGCGAATTCCTTCTTGATCGCTTCGAGATCGGTTTTGCGGTCTGGGGCCAGGAAGATTTCGACGAGGATCGCGCTCGGATCGCCGACCGCCGGCTCGGCGGACCACACGGTTCCGGCAAGGCCGAGAACGAACGCGCAAACGAGCACCGCGGGATGACGTGGAAACGACACGTGACGCATGGACACTCCTCGGTTGGACGACGAACTTGATTGCCGGCGATTGTATCAGAACCTGCGTCCACGGAGATAGGAATTTCCGAGAGCCATGTGGAGGGTTTGACGTCGAAAATATGCCAGAAGTCTTGGTATGAGGATTCCCATCATCGTGTCCCGCACTTGACGATTCCAGCGTGCCCGATAGCCTTGTCGCTGTGAGGTTTGGGAACGACGGCATGAGACAACTCGCAAGGAGGCGAACGATGAAGAAGATCGTACTCGGAATGCTCGCGGGCCTGTTCGGATCACTCACCCTGTTGGCCACCGCCACACCGTCCTACGCGATCCCGGCGTTCGCAAGGAAATACGACCTCCCGTGCAGCTTTTGCCATTCGGTGTTTCCAAAACTGAACGACGTCGGCGTGGCCTTCCGTGACAACGGCTATCGCCTAGGCAACGACCGTGACAACCCCGTGAACCAGCCCGGCGCGTACTTCCCGCTCGCCTTCCGGACCCCCGTGGGCTACCAATACACGATCCAAACCCACCAGGTCACCCTTGAAGATCCCGACCAGACGATCCGGTCCGGGAGCTTTCAGGACTTCGGGCTGGATATTTTGAGCGTCGGCACGCTGGCGGAAAAGATTTCGTACAACCTGGTGTTTGTCTTAGCGGATCAAAGCTCGATCGGGTTGGAGTCGGCGTGGATTCGGTTCGATGATCTGGCCGACAGCTCGTGGCTGAATCTCAAGGCCGGGATTTTTGAGATGGACGTGCCCTTCAGCACGAAGCGGATCTTGACGCTGAGCGCGGGGTATCCGATCTACGACTACCGGCCCTCGGGAAGTGTGGGCGAAATGAGCTTGAGCGAAAATCAGGCCGGGATGGAACTGGCGGGGCATAGCGCGGATGGGGTGATGCGCTACGCGATCGCGATGATCGAGGGTGAGAACACCCAGCTCGGGCAGAAGGAACCCTTCACCCCGGATTTCTTCGCCCACGCGACCTACCGCCTTCACGGACATCGAGTCGGGGCCTTCGGCTACTACGGCCAGGAAGCCACCGACTTCCTCCACGATGCGTTGTCGGGCGACATCATCGAGGGGACTGGAAAGAATCCGAAAGCCTTCTATCGGTACGGCGTCGACTTGAACCTGAGGTTCGGCATGCTGGATCTTCTCATCCTGGGAATGCAGGGCCTCGAACCGAAAGAGGCTATCGACACCGACTCGACCACGTCCGGCATTCAGGCCTCGGCGCAGGATGGAACATTTTACGGGGGATTTCTTGAGGCGAACCTCCATCTCTCGCCGCACCTCGTGCTCATCGCCCGGTATGACCTGGTGCGAAACGCCCAGCAATCCGATCCAACCGTGGCAAAGTCAACCGGCGATATCGATCAGGTGACGGCAGCGGTGCGGCAGGCGCTGAACATCAGCACCAGAAGTGACGTCTTCCTCCACGCCGAAGTCTCGGCGCAACGCACCAACCAAGGCGTCTCGGCAGATGTCAGGGAAATCCGGAGCCTCGTGGCGTTCGACTTTGCGTTCTAGGTCAACGCGTTTCAGTCGGGCGCGGTGAGAATCCTCTTACGCTCGCAACCCCGGCCAGGAGGAGCCCGGCCAAGAGCATGAGCGGGCCGATCCCCGTGTTGAGCACGGCCCATGCCCATCCCTGGCCGAGCACGACGCCGAGATACAGTATGCCGGAGTGCAGCAGCGCGCCGCCGATGAACAGCCAACTGATCGCCTCCTTCCACCACGGCGCGACGGTCAACAACCCCAGAACCACCCCTACCGCGATGTTGAGCAACGCTTCCAAGTTCCCGTGCGCATGCGGCCCACCCTTGATCGAATCGATCGGATCATCGGCCTTGAATTTTTTGTCGAGGGCCAGCATGGTGAGCGTCTGCACGCGTTCCAGTTCACCGGGGTCCGAGCCCTGGCCGGCTTGGTTCAGTTCGGCGACGGCCGACGCGTACTCCTGAGACGCGTGCTGCAGCGGACCCATGTACTGCGTGATCATGTACGGGCCCAACAGGGCGGTCAACACAAGATAAAAGAATCCAAACACCACGTTCTTCTTGCCGCTCATCGTTGTCCCTCCTTGGTCGTGTGTCGCCTCGCGTGTTCGGTCACACCTGCGGATGAGTGTGAAATGTTTCGTGAGATGAAACCAAACTGGCGAGAATGAGACCAAAAGTCAAGAACTGTGGCACGTGGGTTGGAGCTCGACATATTCATTTCGCGGCTCACCGAAATTCGCGGTCGTGGAACCGTATCCAGCCCCCAGGTCGTTTGCCCTCTGGGTCGTGATGCGTCCAGTGGATGAGGCCGCCTCTCTCGTTGTACTCGTACTCTCCGTGGACGGTCACCGAATCACCAGAGGAGACCGGCACGCGCGGGGCGAGGTCGATGTTGTGGGCAAATGAGGACGGTGTGGCTGGAGGGGAGGCGGAGGACGAATCGCTGGTGGCGTGCGCCCTCGTGGTCGTCCGGCAACAGGCGCTCCACGCGGCCGGTGACTTCCAGGGTGATGCCGGAGAGCCGTTGTTGGTAGGCCGTTTCGACGTCGACGGCGCGTGTCGAGGGGAGAAAGGATGGAGGGGGAGAGGGTCGGGAGGCGGGTTGGTAGGTCCAGACGAGCAGGGCGAGCGTGCACGCCGGGAGGAGAATCCACCATCGGCTCTGGAGCCTCGGGTTCATCAGGGTGCCTCTCGATGGCGGAGCCGTCGAGGCGGGTAGGCGAGGAAGGTGATCAAGACCAGCGCGCCGAAGAGGGAGTAGATCAGCGCAAACACCCATGTGGGGGCGGTGTAGAACAGAAGACGGTCGAGCCAGTACCCGATGAAGCTGATTTCATACGGCTCGGCGCCGGCGAGGATCCGGAAACGATTTTCCAAGAGGGTCAAGGAACACGGGATGTCGAACCAGGATTCCAGCACGACGAAACCGATCGCGGCGAGGTGGGCGATTCGGAAGACGAGGCGGCGCGTCCAGTTCCAGCGCTTGATCCAGCCGATGAGAATCGCCGCCTGGCCGCCGACGACGAAGGCCACGAAGACGGCATGGACCGTGACGACCGCGTCAGCCGCGAACGCATAGGGATTTCCCATCGTGTTGCGTCCCCTGGGTTTCCCGCCGCCACATTATACGCCTGAGAAGGCCGGTCGACGCGATCACGGACGTCGGGTTGACGCGCGCCTGGGGAGGGATCGTACAATGGACTATCCCAGCTTCATGAAGATCAACGAGTGGTGAGGACTGCCAAGGAGGGAACGCCATGGCGTTTACACTCACGAGTCCCGCGATCGGTCACGGACAGACCATCCCGATGAAATACACCTGCGATGGCCCCGACGTGTCGCTACCTTTGGCGTGGAGCGATCCACCCGAGGGTACGCAGAGCGTTGCGCTGATCGCCGACGATCCTGATGCTCCGGGCGGTACGTGGGTGCACTGGGTGTTGTACGATCTGCCCGCCGAGAGCCGTGATCTGCCGGAGGGGGTGCCCCACGACAAGACGCTGCCCAACGGATCCAAACAGGGGAGGAACGACTTCGGCCGCGTCGGCTACGGCGGCCCGTGTCCACCGCCCGGACGGCCGCATCGGTATTTCTTCACGCTCTACGCCGTGGACCGGGAACTCGGGCTGGCGCCGGGCGCGACCAAGGCACAGCTTGTCAAAGCCCTCAAGGACCACACGCTGGGCGAGGCGCAGTGGATGGGGCGGTACGGTCGTTGATCAGCTCGTTTTCCGCATTGCCTCGATGAGGACCTTCGCCACCTCGGGCCTCGAGAACTCCACCGGGGGGATGACGCCGTTGCTCAGCATCTCACGGACCTTGGTGCCGGAGAGGGCGACGTGGTGGGTGGGGTCGTGGGGGCAGGTCTTGGTCGAGGCCATGCCCACGCACTGCTTGCAGTAGAACGTGTGGTCGAAGAAGAGCGGGGTGATGCCCAACTCGCCGTCTTTGAATTCCGCGAAGATGTGGTGGGCGTCGAACGAGCCGTAAAAGTTGCCCACCCCCGCGTGGTCGCGACCCACGATGAAGTGGGTGCAGCCGTAGTTTTTTCGGACCAGAGCATGGAAGATCGCCTCGCGCGGCCCCGCGTAGCGCATCGCGGCGGGCAGTACGCCGAGCAGCGTCCGGGTCTTGGGGTAGTAGTGGTCCAGCAAGACCCGGTAGCACTTCATCCGGACGTCGGCGGGGATGTCGTCCGATTTGGTTTCGCCGACCAAGGGATGAATAAAGAGGCCGTCGACGATTTCCAGCGCGCACTTCTGGATGTACTCGTGCGCCCGGTGAATCGGGTTGCGGGTTTGAAAGCCCACCACGGTCTTCCACCCGCGATCGGCGAATGCCTTGCGCGTGTCGGCGGGGTCCAATCGGTGTTCAAGGAAGTCCTTGTGCTCCTGTCTTCGAAGCACGTCGACCGTTCCGCCCAAGAGCACGTCGCCGCGCTTGAAGAGGTACTCGACCCCAGGGTGCTTGGTGTCTTCGGTTCGATAAATCGCGCGCGCGGCGTGGGCCTTGTCGCGCTGGTAGCGCTCCTCCAAATGGAGGATCGCGAGCACGGTTCCGCGTTCGTCGGTCAATGCCACGTCTCGGCCGTCGTGCAGTGGTTTGGCCTGTTCCTGATCCACGGCCAGGATGATCGGCAGGCTCCACGGCAAGCCGTTGGCCAGGTGCATGGTGTCCCGGACGCTCTCGTAGTCCTTGCGTCCCATGAAGCCCTCGATCGGGCTGTAGGCCCCGGCCGCGATCAAATCGAGGTCCGATTGCTCGCGCGCGTTGATCGCGATTTTTGGCAGTCCGGCGGCCTTGCGTTCGAGCTCGGGGCGCTGCTCCTTCGGCGCCATGCGGTTAACGAGGAGTCCGCCGTGGGGGATGGACCGGTTGGGCATTTCGCAACTCCTTATGTAGGGAGGCCGTAAAAATACCGACACCCCTCAAACCAATGGGGGTGTCGTCGTTGGTTGTCGTAGGGGCGTATCGCGATACGCCCGCCTTGCGCTGTTCTATTCCGCCTTGTTCTCGATCACCAACCGGTAGTGCCCCGCCTCTTCCTCCAACGAGATCACGCGGTAGCCGTCGCTCTTCACGCTGCGAGGGACATTCTCGGCCGGTTCGCCGGCATCCAGCAAGACTTCCAGTATCTGCAGCGGTTCCATCTCTTCGAGCTGGAGCTTCGTCTTCACGTAGTTCATCGGGCACGCCACGCCGAGCAGATCGAGCTTGATCGCCGGAGCCGGTCCCGCGGTCGCTGCCGCCGCGGCTGGGGGGGCAGGCGCCGCCGTCGTGTCGTGACCGACCTTCAAGGATGCGTCGATCTTGCTGAAGGCCGTCTTGCACGCCGCGACCAGCGCCTTGGCTTCGCCGACGTAGGCGTTGGCGTCTGCAGCCGTCAAATGGTTCTTGAGGGCGTCGGATCGTGCCCGGAGTGCCTGATACGCGTCTCTCGCGATGACGCCCTTCTCCACCATGCGCTGCTCGAACTCTTTGAGTACCAGCTCATGGCTGGTGGGCTCGATCGCCTGAGTAACCAGCAAACCCTTGGCCGCGGCGACCACGCCCAACTCGGCGCGGGTGACCGCGTCCACTGGTTTGCCTTTCTCGAGCAACACCGCGGCGTGGGCGAGCTCGTACTTGGCGTCTTCGAAGTGTTGCTCAACCATGTTGATGACCCCGCCCGCGCACTCGCCCGCGCCCGCGTCATCCAGGCTGAAGGGCTCGGTCGCGCCGTAGTCGAGATACTGCGACGCGGCTTCTTCGAAACCGGGCAGGCTGTTGTACGGGGCCAGCGCGTCCGCGATCGGCGCCTTGCCGACACGATCGACAAAGGCCGTGAACGCCTCGTCGGGTTGCCGCTGCTCCCGGTACAGGGCCAGCACGCGATCCACGACCTCGGGGATGCGTTTGGCGGGGTATTTCCCAGCCAGTACGCCGAACACCACGCCCTGATCGGTCGAGCGGCCCCCGAGGTGAAGCTGGTAGGCGGGGATGAGGCGGCCGTTGACCTTGTGGCCGAGACCGTGGAACCCGATGGCGGCGATGTGGTGCTGCGCGCACGAGTTCGGGCAGCCGCTGATTTTGATGTCGATTCCCTGGATGTCGTCGGCGAAGGTGGCGCCGGTTTCCTCGAGATGCTCGGTCAGCGCGCGCCCGACGCCTTTGGACGACGTGATCCCGAGACCGCAGGTGTCAGCGCCTGGGCATGCAATCACGTCTCCGACCCGCTGTGCCCCGGGCCGGCCAAGCCCAATCTCGCACAGCGCCTCGTAGAGCGCGGGAACGTCGGCATCGGCGACCCAGCGCAGAAGGAAATTCTGCGTGACGGTGATGCGGATCGTCCCGTGCGCGAAGCGATCGGTGATCCCGGCGAGTCTGCGGAGCTGCTCGGCCTTGAGATCGCCGATCATCAGCGTGACGAGGACGGCCGAGTAGCCCGCCTGCTTCTGCGCTCTGACGTTGGTGTCCCGCCAGGCGGCGTATTCCGGGGGTAATTTCGCGCCGTTCTGCGGTGGACGCTGCGCGCCGTTCGACGGCACGGGCTCGGGCGCCAGATCGAACCGGGTCAGGCTGGATGCGGTGCGGCCATCCCGCAGGAAGGCGTATTCCTCGGCATACATCGCGTAGAACTTCTCGAACCCGACTTTTTCGATGAGGAACTTGATCCGCGAGAGGCTCTTGTTCTTCCGGTTGCCGTGCCGGTTGAAGACCCGCAGCACCGCCTCGCTGCGCAGGTGGAGTTCCTCGGCCGGGATCCATTCCTCCAAGAGGTACGGTTTCCTCGGGCTGGCGCCAAGCCCTCCGCCGACGGTGAGGCGGAACCCGATGCGCTCGCGGCCGTCGACCGTGTGTTTGACGGCCAAGACGCCGAGGTCGTGGATGCCGGTGAGCGCGCAATCGGTTGCGCACCCCGAGAACGCGAACTTGAACTTTCTCGGCAGGTTTTCACAGACCGGGTTACGGAGAAAGTGAAAAGCGATGGCGTGTGCGTATGGCGTGACGTCGGTCACCTCGCCGGGGCAGACGCCGGAGTAGGGACAGGCGGTGACGTTGCGCACCGTGTTCCCACACGCCTCGCGGGTGGTCAGCCCCACCTCGGCCAGTTGCCGCATAATGTCGGCGGTGTGTTCGAGCTTCACGAAGTGGATCTGGATGTCCTGGCGAGTCGTGAGGTGCGCGACGCCGGTAGAGAAACGCACGCTGATGTCCGCCACGCGTTCCAGTTGCGGGGGCGTCATTCCGCCGAACGGAATCTTAATCCGGACCATCTGCACGCCGTCCTGCCGTTGGCCGTAGATGCCGTGTTGGAGGCGAAAACGGCGAAATACCTCAGTGTGAACTTCGCCCCGAAGAAAACGCCGGGTTTCTTGTTCGTAATGGTCGATTTCCTCCTGGATCTCCTGAGGAATCGGATGGATGCCGATGTCGGTCTGTGCCATGGCGTGCTCCTTCGAGCGACTACTTCGCAGTCGGCGCGTTCGCGTGACTATGGAGGCCGCATTCTTTATGCTCCGGCGATTCCCACCACCACCGGCCGGCGCGGACGTCCTCGCCGGGCTTGATCGCGCGCGTGCACGGCGCGCAACCGATGCTGGGGAACCCCTGGTCGTGGAGCTTATTATAGGGCACCTTGTTCGTTTTGATGTACTCCCAGACGTCGCTCTCGGACCAATTGATCAAGGGGTTGACCTTGGCGATGCCGCCGTGCGCTCCATCCCACTCAATGATCGGTGTGGCGGCGCGGGTCACGGCCTGGGCGCTGCGCAACCCCGTGATCCACGCTTTCATCCCCGCCAACGCCCGGCCCAAGGGCTCGACTTTGCGGACCCCGCAGCACTCCTTCCGGTTCTCGATGCTGTGATAAAAGAGGTTCACACCCTTGGCCCGCACCATCTTCTCGACGGCGTCGTGTTGCGGAAAATAGGCTTCGATGGTCACGCCGTAGCGATCGCGGATCGCGTCCATGACTTCGTAGGTTTCGGAATGGAGGCGGCCGGTGTCCAGGCAAAAAATCCGAGGGGAGGGGTGCAGCTTGGAGAGCATATCGACGAGCACGACGTCCTCCGCGCCGAAACTGCAGGCCAGCGTCACCGCCGAGCCGAATTCATCGAGCGCCCACTTGAGGACGGCTTGCGGAGGTTGGGGGAGGAATCGGGTGTTTTCGACCTGCAACTGTTCCGGAGTCGAGGACGTGGCAGCGGATTTCATGCGAAATGTGCTCCTTGGGGTGGAGACACGCCCATCACGAGGAAGGGCGTGCCCGGTGTCGTGGCCGCGAAACTCATCGGCCGTTTGTGTTTGAGCGGAACGGCCTGTTCGCACATGGCTGAAATCTTCATGAAATTACGAGTATCCGACTAGGTCGCTGGGGATTGAGTTCAACTATACGAGAGCCTGGAACATGCTGTCAAGCGCCGATCGGGAGCCATCGCGAGCCTGCGGAAAACTGGAGGCGGCGACCTCGGCTTGTGTTCAATCGGTCCGTTCTGGTATCGTATTCGCTGTGCAGCGACTGGCGGTGAGGTGAATGGAGATTCCCTGGGTCGCCATTCTCGCTATCGTGGTTCTCGTCCTGGCCAACGGATTCTTCGCGGCCGCCGAAATCGCCGTCATCTCCGTCCGAAAGAGTCGGATTCTCCAACTCGTGGAGGCCGGGAAGCACCGCGCGCGCGAGGTGCAACGCCTCCAGGCTGATCCCGACCGCTTCCTCGCGACGATTCAAATCGGCATCACCGTGATCAGCGCGTTGACCGGCGCCGTCGGTGGCGTGACGGCGGTCGAAAACCTCAAGCCGTACCTTGAAGGGATTCCCTACCCCTTTCTGCGAAACGCCAGCGAGGGAATCGCGCTTGCGATCGCCGTGGGGGCGATCTCCTATCTGTCACTTATCTTCGGGGAGCTTGTTCCCAAATCGTTAGCCCTGCGGTACCCCGAACAGATCGCGCTGGGGGTGGCCAGGCCGATCGAGTGGCTGGCTCGGATCTCGTCGGTTGTGATCAAGCTGTTGACGTGGTCGAGCCGCCTGCTTCTGAAGCCGTTCGGGGCGATGCCCCAGCACGCCTTCGTCTCGGAAGAAGAGATCAAGAGCCTGCTGATCGAGGGGCGGGAAAAAGGCGTTTTCGATTCCGCCGAGCAGGAATTGATTCATTCGGTGTTCGAGTTCACCGATATCTCGGTCAAGGAGGTGATGGTGCCCACCCCCAAGATCCACGCGATCAAGGTGGACACCCCGACGGATGTGGTCTTGGCCGACATGGTGGAGAACAAGTTTTCCCGCTATCCCGTCTACCGGGAAGATCTCAATGACATCTGCGGCATCTTGTACTATAAAGACTGCATGGCGGTGGCGGTGCGACGCGAGACGGTTGATCTCAAATCGGTCATGCACCCGGCGTATTTCGTCCCCGAAAGCATGAAGGTGAGCCATCTCTTGAAGGAAATGCAGCGCCGGCATACCCAGATGGCCATCGTCGTGAACGAATATGGGAACGTCGAGGGTCTGGCGACGATGGAGGATTTGATCGAAGAGATCGTGGGCGAGATTCGCGACGAGTACGATCTGGAAGAGCGCCCGGTCGAGCGGCTCAAGGACGGGTCGCTGGTGGTCGATGCCGCCCTCTCGGTGCGAGATCTCAACGAAGAATACGGCCTGCCGATCCCCGAGTCTCCTCTGTACGAGACCCTCGGAGGATTCGTGATGGCCCAGCTCCAAAACATCCCCCGAAGCGGGGCCATCTCGCACTTTAACCAGTACAAGTTCACGATCGTCGATATGGAAGGGCGGCGGATCATGAAAGTCAAAGTCGAGAAGATCCCCGCGCTCGCGGACAAAAGCCCGGCGTCCTCTTTAGGGCGAGGGTAACGACCGCTCCGACCCGCTCTCCCGTATCCGAATGTGATACCGCCTGCGCAGCGCCGAGGCGATCGGCCCTGGCCGGCCGCCGCCGATCTGACGGCCATCGACCCTCGTGACCGGCAAGACCTCCATTCCCGTGCTCGTGAGAAAGACCTCGTCGGCGCCCTGCAGATCTTCGGGACCGAACGGCGCCTCATCGCACGCGAGCCCTTCGCGGCGCGCGAGGTCGATCACCACCCCGCGCGTGATGCCCGGTAAGAGGCCGACCGAGGCGGGAGGCGTGATGATCCGGCCGGCGTCGACGCAGAAGACGTTACTGACGCAGCCCTCGGCGACCAAGCCCGTGTCGGTACAGAGCACGGCTTCGTCCGCTCCCCGTGTCATGGCCTCGCGCTTGGCCTGGACCTGCGGAAGGCGATTGAGCGATTTGAGGACAGGGTCGAGATCTGACGCGGGCATTCGAATGGTGGTGACAACGATCGAGGCGCCGTCGCGGTAGAGGTGGTCCGGATATCCCGAAAATGCTCGACCCACAACGACCAGGGATGGCCGGGCCGCGGGGTCCGGTTCCCAGCCGTCTGACACGCCGCGCGACACGGTGGTCCGGATGAGGGCGTTGCTGAATCCGTTCCGGCTGATGACCTCCCGGATCAGGGCCGACAGAGCGTTTTCAGGCGGGAGGCCGCCGATGCCCAACGTCTTCGACGACGCGACGAGCCGCCCGACGTGCTCGTCGAGGAGAAAGGGACGACCGTCGTACACCCGGAGCGTATCAAAGACCCCGTCGCCATATCGGAACCCCCGGTCGTGGACCGAGACCACGGCGTCCCGATCCGGCACGAATGCCCCGTTGACGTACGCCCACATGGCCTACCGCAACGCGTCGAACAGCGCCTGAGCCTTGTACAAGGTCTCCGAGTATTCTCGCTCGGGTTCCGAGTCGGCGACGATGCCGGCTCCCGCGTGCAGGGAGACTTCGTTCCGATGCACCACAAGCGTTCGGATGACGATGTTCCAATCCATGTCGCCCGACCACGAGCAGTACCCGATGGCGCCGGTATAGAGGCCACGGGGGGTTGGCTCGAGCTCCTCGATGATCTCCAGGCAGCGGATCTTGGGGACCCCGGTCACGGTGCCGCCGGGAAACACGGCGTCGAGCAGATCGAATCCGGTGGCGCCGTCGCGCAGCATACCCCGCACATTGGAGACGATGTGGATCACGTGCGAGTAGCGTTCGGTGCCCATGAACTCGTCGACCTTCACGCTGCCGTAGTCGCACACCCGGCCGAGGTCGTTTCGTTCGAGATCGACCAGCATCACGTGCTCGGCCCGCTCCTTCGGATTGAGGAGCAACTCCATGGTGAGCGAGGCGTCTTGGACCGCACTCCGTCCGCGGGGTCGGGTGCCCGCGATCGGACGCGTGTCCGCTTCGCGCCCCGACAGGCGCACCAGTCGCTCGGGAGACGAGCTGACGACCTGTGCGTTACCGAGATCCATATAGGCCGCGAAAGGAGCGGGGTTGATCGCCCGAAGGCGCCGATACAACTCGAAGGCGTCGTGTTCCCCCCATGCGGCCGTAAACCGTTGGGCCAGGTTGGCCTGGAAGATGTCGCCTGCTGCGATGTACGTTTTGGCTCGCTCGACCATCTCGCAGTAGTCGGCGCGCGACATGCAGGGCGAGGCCGATATCGGCGGGAGAGGCGCGGGGACCCCGTGACCCAAGGCGGAGGGCGACGTCTCGATTCTGGCGGCGAGCGCGGCAAGCCGCTCGCGGCCCTCGGCGAGCAATCGCGTCCGGGACTCGGCACGGAACCGTTCGCCTGGGGGGCAGAAGGCGAGGACCAGCGTGTGCTCCATGTGATCGAACACCACCACAAGATCGACGAACAACCAGCACACGTCAGGAAACTCGGAGCGGCGGAGCCCGGTGCCCGTTCGGCGATGGCGGCGGGACAATCCGTATCCCATGCAGCCCACCGCTCCTCCGAGAAACGGGGGGAACCCGCGGAGGCGCGTGACCGCGGAACGTGCCCACACGCCACGCAGGTAGTCGAAGGGGTCTCCCCTCCATGTGGAACTCCCTCCGGCCTCCCAGGTCTCGACAAGGTCTTCCCGGGCCGTCACGATTCGGTAGGGATCGCCACCGAGGAACGAATACCGTCCCTGGGCGGGAGTCCCGCCGCCTGGCGAAGGGCTGCTCTCGAGCAAGAAGGACGGACGCGATGTGCGGAAGACTGCGTAGAGATCGGGAGGCGTGAGCGCTCGGACGGGCAACGTGCCGATCAGCGGAAGCGGGATGGGGCTGTCGCGAAAGGCCGCTTCGTTGGTGATCACCCGCCCATCTTGGCGTAGCCTCCGCGGCGAAGTCAAGTCGGGGTTGCCGCCCCGACACGTTGATACGCGGGACTCGTCGCGACTCCCGGCACGGGTGTTGAGGCAGGCCGTCCCTCCAAGGCCGGATCGAAGCTTTGACAGTGGATAAGTCATTGTTATACTTGCCCTGTGCTACGTTCCGCCCGGCCGATGTCGTTCATCCTGATGTGCCCATTCCGCGCCGCGTTTGTGTCCCCCGTGCCTCCCACGCTGGATCGACGACGCCGATGACCGCGGGTTCGTCGAACGCCGTTCAACCGGTCCCTCCCGACACGCCCGACCGGGAGGAAATTGAGTCGGCCCGCGAGGTGTTGCGCGCGCTGGCCAAGACCCTCAAGGCCTACAAGATGTATTTGCCGGAGCATGCGTTCCGGCGTCGATTTCGCGAGGATCTCCACGCTCGTTTCCGTCACCATTTCGATCAACACGGCGATCTGGTCCTGACCGTCAAGCCCTACGAACTCTGGTACGGACCGGCCGCCGTCTACGAAGAGCCCAACCGCTTCGAGAATCTGGCCTTCCGGTGCTCGGCGGATGGCCTGCGGGAATTGACCTTTCAGCAGGGTCTCACGCTAGAAGAGATTGAGGCATTCATCGGCATCCTTTCAGGGGATGCGCGGCCCCTTGACGAGGATATCGTGACCCGACTGTGGGAGGCCGGGTTCGCTCACATCACGTATCTGGTGGCCGACGCGACCGACGAGTCGGCGGAACCGAGTCTGGCCACCGGCGGAGCGACGCCATCGGCGGCCCCTCAGGCTGCCGGTCAACCCGATACCCCAAAGAACGTTGTCGCCGACTCCGGCCGCTCCAATGAAGAAACGATCCCGATCGGCCTACCCGACGAATCGGACACGCGGGTGTATGTGCTGAGCGAGGAAGAAATTCTCGCCCTGCAGCGCGAGGTGGCTGCGGATGCCGAACAGGACTTCGGCGCCCAACTCATCGATATTCTCACCTCGATCTTGGTTCTCGACGACGACGAGCAATCGTTTCTTGAGGTGCTCAACATCCTGGACGAGATCGTCGTGACCAGCCTTCGCCAAGGCCAGCATCGTCGCGCGACCGAGGTGCTGAAGCAACTGAAGACCCTTGCCGGGCTGGGTTCTCGGATTTCGGATCGGAGCCGCGCGCTGATCCGCGTCGTCTGGACCGAGCTGGGCACTTGGGAACGCCTCGCGGCCATCGAGGAAGCCCTCAATCAACGCGGGGCGTGGGATGGGAACGATCTGGTTGAGTACCTGAACCTCTTGCCGCCTTCTTCGGTGGCGGGCTTGATCCTGCTGCTTGAACGCGTCCAGACGGCCAAGGGCCGTCGGACGGTGTGCGATGTCCTGGTCAAACTGGGGAAGGACGACATCGAGACCATCATTCGACGATTGCCATCCGCACCGTGGTATCTCGCGAGGAACCTGATTTATGTCTTGGGGTGTCTGGCAGACCTTCGCGCGCTGCCGGCGCTCGAAACGGCGACCCGCCACCCCGAAGTTCGCATTCGGAAAGAAGCCATGAGAGCCATGGAATTGATCGGAGGCACACGGGTCGCCGAGATGATCCCGCAGTGGCTTGGGGATCCCGACGAGAGCGTTCGTCTCTCGGCCATGAAGGCGTCCCGGAAATTTCCCTTGGTAAAAACGATCGAGGCTCTGAGCGCGATGATCATGGAGAAGAGCTTTGCCCGGCGTAGTGACGCTGAACAGCGGGAGCTGTTCGACGCACTCGCGGACATCGGAGCGGAGGCCGTTCTGCCGCTGCTCAGAACGCTGATCGCGCGGAAACGATCGTGGCCCTGGCGCTCGCTGGAAGGCTCCGATCGTCGGGTTCTGTATGCGGTGGACGCCGCTCGGCGGATCGGGACGCCGGCTGCCGTTGAGCTGCTCAAGGACACCGCCGCGACCACCAGCGGCTCGATCCGCGAGGAGGCGCGTCGCGCGCTGCACGAGCTCCAGCGGGCGCCCTGTCGTGTGGGAGAAGGATGAGCGAACCCGCGCCGCGCGAGGCGAACCCCAAGCTCTTTGAGGCCCTAAAGGGCAGCCGCATTCGAGATGAAAACCTGAACCGTCTCGGGAAGCGGTTGGTCTACCAGGTTCACATCCTCTTGAAAACGGCCCACATCCACTTGGCTGGCAACGCGGCGTTGGCGCAGCCGTCGGAACGGCTGGTCAAGACCGTTGAGGAAATTCTGGAATGGCGTGGGGCGGCTCATCTTCACCACGAGGGCGACCATTTGTACCTGGATGACCTTCGGCTGAAGATGGATTTGGAGGGCTACATCGGGTTTACCGAGGTCATCGACAACTTCCGCCGTCGCGAAATCGGGAGCGTCCGGTTCCTGGACGACGTGAGCCCCCAGGAGGTCATCGAGTTCGCGCATCTGTGGATGACGACGTCGACCGCCGGCACGCTGCAGGAACTCCTCAGCGCGCGTGGCGTGCAGCACATCACGATCGAGCCGCCGTCCTCTCATCTCCCGTCCACCCACCCCGAGCGAGTGACGCAGAAGGCGGTGGCCAAGCGCACCTATTTCCGAACGATCACGGCCGTTGCGGAGGTGATGGAGAGCGTCAAGCTCAAACAGGCGGTCGGGGTTAAGAAGTCCAAGCGCGTCGTGCAGGGGTTGGTGGATTTGATGCTGCAGGACGAGATGACGCTGCTCGGGCTCACGACGCTACGCAGCCACGATGAGTACACCTACAGCCACTGTGTGAATGTCTGTATCTTGGCGTTGGCGATCGGGCAACGGTTGGGCTATGAACGTTCCCATCTTTCCGATCTCGGCATCGCCGCTTTGTTCCACGACGTCGGGAAAGCCGAGATTCCGCTCGACGTCCTGAATAAGTCCACCGATTTCACGCCCGAAGAATGGGAGGTGATCCGCAGGCACCCGATCTTGGGTGTCAAGAGCTTGCTCCGCCTCAAGGGCTTGGACGAGATTTCGACGAAGATCGTCATCGCGGGATTCGAACATCATCTCAACTACGACCTCTCCGGCTATCCCCGGTTAGCGACTCCGAGAAAACTCACCCTGTTCGGTCGCATCATCTCGCTCGCCGATTGTTACGACGCGATGACGGCATCTCGAGTGTACAATCGGATTCCGCTCGCTCCCGACAAGGCGCTTCGACTGATGCTCAAGAAGAGCGGCACCGCCTACGACCCCTTATTGATGAAAGTGTTCGTCAATTGCATGGGGCTCTACCCCGTGGGCACGATCGTCGCCCTCGACACGGGGGAACTGGGAGTGGTGATCAGCGCACATCCTTCGCCCGACCGGCGGGGCCGACCTATCCTGAAACTCATTCGCGACGCATCGGGACGCGAGGTCGACGGTGACACGATCGACCTGGCCGATCCGGCCCTGTCGCCGACGCGGCGGATCGTGTCCACCGCGGATGCCGCATCGATGCAGATTGATCTCACTCGGTTTTTCCTCTAGCGCCCATCCAGCGATCCTCCCCTTGATTTCTTGTGTTGCGTAGTGTATCTCTATGCCGGCCCCGTGGTGGACTGTGTTGCTCCACCTCGGGATAGATTGCCGATTCCGACGCGAAAGGAGGTGAACGAATGAAAAAATTAGTCGTGATGTCTCTGGTTGTCGCTCTTGCGTTTTTCCCGATGATGGGATGTGAATCGAAAAAGCTCAAGGAAGAGAACGCCAGTCTTAAGCAGCAGGTGGACTCGTTGACCACTGAAAAGAACGGCCTGGCGGCAAAGGCCGACGAGTTGAGCAAGGCCAACGCCGATCTGCAGCAGAAGGTCAGCGGGCTGGAGAAGAAGGTCGAGGATCTCTCTAAACCCGCTCCGAAGCCCTCAGCCAAGAAGGCGCCTGCCAAAGCTCCTGCGAAAAAGAAATAACCGTTTCAGCCAAAGGGCGGACCTCATCGGTCCGCCCTTCGTTTTCTCGCGTGCCGTCAGCACCGCCGGGGCTCGATCGAGAGGTTCAGCCGTGCGTAGTCTTCCCGCTCCAACTACACTTGCGCGCCCCGCAGTCCAAGGCCGCTTCCCCTGCAACGACCTCGTCCTGGCTTCGTGGTTGACAGTCTTTCGCGGTCCTCTATAGTTAATTCACACCGGTCTGGCCTCGATCGATCTGTTCGTGGAGATCCCTTGTGGACGAAGAAAAAACCATTCGCCCGGATGACAGTCATCCGTATCTGGCCGGAATCGAGCCGTCCATTCC
>Ga0210377_10002054_pt1 | contig 17911 bp, 15 predicted proteins | sample PLM4_65_b1redo_FD_155480 | JGI IMG/M metagenome (GOLD analysis project Ga0210377, IMG submission 155480) | Groundwater sediment microbial communities from an aquifer in East River, Colorado, USA - PLM4_65_b1 redo | ecosystem: Environmental > Terrestrial > Soil > Riparian zone | place: USA: East...
GTGCTCATCATCGACGAAGCGCAGCTCGTGCCGACCAAGACGACATTCGACGAGATCCGCCTTCTGACGAACTTCCAGCTCGACGATCAGAATCTCCTGTCGGTGATTCTCATCGGACAACCGGAGCTGCAGAAGCGGCTCGACCGCGAAGCGTACAAGGCTCTTCGCCAGCGCATCGGCATGCGCTACTTCCTCGGCCCGCTGCCGCTCGAAGACACCCTCCGTTATATCGATCATCGGATCCGGGTGGCGGGGGGATCGCGGAATCCGTTCAGCCGGCAGGCGATGGAGGAGATTCACGCCCTGAGCGGCGGAGTGCCGCGCGTGATCAACACGCTCGCCACGACCGCGCTGCTCGATGCATTCGGCGAAGACGAGGCGACCGTCGATCCGGCCCGCGTGGCTGCCGCGGCGCGCGAGCACCGCGTGGAGCTGCCGCATGGTTGATCTCGTCAAGATCCGCAAGAAAGCGAAGGAGAAGAAGAGCGGGGCGCCGGCGGATCTCGGTGGGGCGCCGGTGTCCTCACCGGCGCCGGATCTGGCGAACGAGAGCGCCGGTGAGGACACCGGCGCCCCACCGAGTCCGGATGCTCCCACCACCGTCACGGCGAGGCTCGAGCAGTTCCTCGAGCACGTGGGCGAGCGGCGGCAGATCCACGACGCTTCCACGCTCGAAGCCCCGCGCCCGAAGCGCGAGGTCCTCACGTTCGTCATCGACCGCGAGCATTACGCGGTCGACATCGAACGCGTCATCGAGATCGTGACGCTGCGGCCTGTCACCCGCGTTCCCAATGCCGAAGCGCTCGTCGTCGGCATCCTCTCTCTCCGCGGCACGGTCGTGACTCTCCTCGACATCCGCCGCAAGCTCGGTCATCCGCGGCCGTCCGGAGCGGCGGCCGATCGGCGGATCATCGTCATCGATCACGAGTCGGAGCCGATCGGGTTCGAGGTCGACCGCGTCCTGCGCGTCGTGAAGATCGACCCGGACGACATCGAGCCGCATCCAGTCGTCCATCCGTCCGAGGCCGATGAAGCGGTCCGCGGGGTGTTTCGACACGGAGATGCGTTGACGATCCTCCTCGATTTCGCCAAGCTACTCGGCAGCAGGAGTCCGGTATCCGTGTTCAGGGGTCGGAGCGCAGGGATGAGGGCTCCCAGATCCTGAGCCGGAGCCGGGCACAGCCTCCCGCGAACCATGGAACTCACCTGTCGCCAATGTGCGTCGCGGTTCCGCGCCGTCGTCCCGGTGCCACTCACTGCGCCCGTGCGCGTCGTCTGCCCCTCGTGTGGCAACCAGATGGTGCTCAAGCCGCGCACGGCGACGGAGTCGGGACGCAGCGCGATCGACGCTGCCGAGCGTCTCGCGCCGGCGAGCCGCCGCGCCGTCATCGCCGATGAGCTTCGTCCCTTCCGCGCCTTTCTCGGCGATCACCTCGTGCAGCTCGGATTCGACGTCGACTACTTCGATGCCGGCGACACGACGCTCGATTTCGTGCGCCGCAGCAGACCCGAGCTGCTCATCGTCAACGTCTACCTCCAAGGCATGCTGGGCGTGGAGGTGACGGAAGCGATTCGCGCCGATGCCGCGCTGGCTCCCATGCGTGTCATCCTCATCGGAGCTCTGTTCCGCGCGAATCGGTTCCGCGCGAATCCGACGAATCTCTACGGCGCCGATGAATACATCGAAGAGCAGATCCCGGAGAAGGAGTTCCGGCAGATCATTCACAAGCTCTTCCCCGATGTGGGGGAGGGGGTGGTTGCCCCGGCCGGGCTCCGCGAGTACGACGACGCGCGGCGGCTGGCGCGCCTCATCCTCTCCGACATCATCATTTACCACGCCGCGAAAGTGGAGCAGGGCATCCGCGCCGACAATTTCTTCGAGCTCCTCCGCGACGAGATCGCCGAGGGACGGCAGTATTACGAATCGCGCGTGCCGATTCACGTGCGCCGCGAGACCGAGATCTTCTCCGAGACGCTTCATCAGTTCGTCGACATGAAACGGGAAGAGCTGGAGAAGGTGAGTACGAAATGACACCGAAGGTGTCATCGCTCGGAATGACAAAACGACTATGACCGCAGACTCCGAAATTCTCGAACAGGCCCGCTCGTCCGATCCTGACGCGCGGCAGAAGGCTGCCGCCGCCGTCGCGCAGACGACCGAGCCGCACAACCTGCCGCTCATGTTCGAGCTGCTCGGCGACAAGGACTGGCGGGTTCGGAAGACGATCGTCGAAGGATTCGTCCGCGACTCGGGCCATGCCGTGATCGCCGGCCTGCTCGCCTCACTGGCCGACGCCGAGAACGCCGGCAAGCGCAACTCGGCGACGGAAGCGCTGATGCGCATCGGTGATCGAGCGATCGCTCCGATCGTCGAACGGCTGCGCGGTGACAGCGACATCGACGTCCGCCTCTCGCTCGTCACCCTCCTCGGCGATCTTCGCAACCGCGACGCCTTCGAGCTGCTGCTCGAGATCCTCGACACCGAGAGCGATCTGAATGTCGCATCGTCCGTCGTGTCGTCGATCGGAAAATATCGCGAGCCCGCGTCGCTTCCGCGGCTCGTGACATTGCTGCAGCAGCGGAGCGACCTCTGGCTGAAGTTTCACATCGTCGAGGCGCTCGGAGAGATCGGCGATCGGGCCGCACTGCCGTCGATCCTCCCGCTGTACGCCGAGAAGTCACTCCGCAAGCCCGTGCTGGAGGCGATCGGCAAGATCGCCGATGTCGGCACGGTCAGCTTCCTCCTTCGCGTCATCGCCGATGAGGAGAAGCTGAACCTGACGGCGTTGCGCGCGCTCGTGCGGATCGCCGAGGCGGACAAGCCGCGCGTGGTGAAAGAGGCGGAGCGGAATCTCATCCAGCGCAATTTCCGCGAGTCGTTTCCCGCCGACAAAGTCGAACCGCTGATCGAGCACCTCTACTCGACCCCCAAACGCGACGTGAAGAACTTCATCGTGAAGTTCCTGGGCTGGTCCGGCGATGAGCGCGCGCTGCCCGTGCTTCTGACGCATCTGCAGCAACCCGACACCTCCGAAGTTGCGGCGCAGGCGCTGATCGATTTCGGACCGGGGGCCATTCCCGCGCTTCATGAAGCGTTGCAGAACACCGAGGAAGACGAGATCGTGGTGCTGCTGCTGCGCGTGCTGAACGCCGCCGGCCGGCGTGAATCGATTCCGCACATCTTCCGGCTTCTCGATCACGACAACGGCACGATCCGCCGGCTGGCCGTCGAGACGCTCGGACAGATCCTCGATCCCTCATCCGTCGATTACCTTCTGGCGAAGCTCGACGATTCGGATGTCGCCTGTCAGCAGGCGGCCGTGAACGCGATCTCGACGCTGGTCGCGAAGTTTCCCGCGGTGAAGAGCGACGTGCTCGCGAAGATCCGCAAGTTTCTGCAGGCGTCTTCGATTCCGGTGAAGCTCAACTCGCTGTCGGTGTTCGTGAACATCCAGGGCGAGGGCTACCACGAGGAGCTGCTGCTGGCCTCGAAGGACAGCGATCCGGTGCTGCGGCAGAAAGCCGTCTCGCTGATGGGCAGATTCAGCGAAGACCGGTTCGGCGATCAGGTCGTGTTGTCGCTCGCCGACGAAGCGACCGCCGTGCGGCTCGCCGCGATCAACGCGATCGTGCATCTCAGACCTGAGAAGGGATTGCCGCCGCTCATCAGCTCTCTCGAGGACACCGACATCTGGATCCGCACCGCCGCGGCGCAGGCGCTGGGGGCCTACCGCCAGCCACAGGCGATCGCGCCGCTGATGCGGCACCTGAACTCCGATCATGCGCCGGTTCGGATCGCCGTGATCGAGGCCCTCGGCAAATCGGAAGACTCGCTGGTCAAGGAGACGCTGTTCGGGTGTCTGGACGAGGATGATCACGAGATTCAGCGGGCGGCGCTGCTCGCGCTGTCGCGGATCCCGGGCCACGATGTGTTCGATCGCCTGGTCGCCTCACTCGAGGATCACGACTGGCGTATCAGAGCTGCCGCCGCCTCGGCCCTCGGATTGCGCAAGAACCCGAAGGCACTGCCCTCCCTTCACCGGGCCCTCGAGGACCCGGACACGTACGTGCAGCAATCCGCCGTGCTCGCGCTCGACAAGATTCCGGATCGCTCGTCGTTCCCGCATCTGTTCCGGGCCCTCGAGCGGCCGGCGATCCTCGATGACGTCTCAGACGTGTTCGTGCGGCACAAGACGGTGTTCCGAGACCTGCTCGAACAGTCGTGGCGAACGGCGGACAGCAGGCGGGAAGTGGTGATCGCCGCGATTCTCCAGGCAATGAGGGGTGAACGATGAACGATGAACGATGAATGATGAACGATGAACGGCGGAGGTTCATCGTTCATCGTTCCGCGTTCGCCGTTCCGATTATGACCATCTACTCGCTCTCGCTGAACCATCACCTCGATCTGCCGGACGACGTCTTCCGGCAGTTGCGGGAGCAGATCTACAAACGCACCGGGATGTTCTTCGCCGACTCGTCGAAGTACCTCCTTCAGAAGCGCCTCTCCCCGCGTGCTCGCGAGCTGAACTTCGATTCGTTCCAGAAGTACTTCTATTTCCTGCAGTACGACCCGCGTTCGGAAGCGGAGTACGACCAGATCTTCGACCTCATCACGACGAACGAGACGTACTTTTTCCGCGAGCCGGCGCAGCTCGCGGCGTTCGTCGAGGAGATCGTTCCGGAGATCCTGTCGCGGAAGCCGGTGAGAAAGATCCGCATCTGGTCGGCCGGCTGTTCATCGGGCGAGGAGCCGTACTCGATCGCGATGCTGCTCGACGAGAACCGCCTCTTCGAGAAGGCGAGGTTCGAGATCTTCGCAAGCGATCTCAATCAGCAGGTGCTGGCGAAAGCGCGCAAGGGCCACTATCGCGAGAGCTCGTTCCGCGCCACGCCGCCGCAGGTCCGCGACCGCTACTTCACCCGCGACGGCGACGGCTCGTGGCGCATCAGCGACGCCATCCGCAATCGCGTCTCGTTCGGCCGCCTCAACATCTATGACGAAGCGCGCGTCTCGCTCCTCGGCCACCTCGACGTGATCTTCTGCCGCAACGTCATCATCTATTTCGACGACGCATCAAAACGCATCGTCGTGAACACTTTCTACAACCGCCTGATCGACGGCGGCTATCTGCTGCTCGGCCATTCGGAGTCGCTCATCTCCCTGTCCACGCAATTCAAATTGAAGCACCTGAAGAATGACATGGTCTATCAGAAATAGCTCACAGCTCGCAGGTCGCAGCTCACAGGGGCCGCCGCCCTCCTGTGAGCTGTCAGCTGTGAGCTGTGAGCTCCATATCAATGATCAAAGCACTCGTCATCGACGACTCGGCATACAACCGAGTGACCCTCTCGCGGATGCTCGAGTCGGACGGCAGCATCAAAGTCGTCGCCACCGCGGTGGACGGCGAGGATGGCATCAAGCAGGTGCTCAGGCACAAGCCTGATGTGATCACGCTCGACCTGGAGATGCCGGTCCTCGACGGTTTTGCGTTTCTGCGGTGGATCATGGCGAACCGGCCGACGGCCGTGATCGCCGTGTCGTCGAAATCGAGCGATCGGAGCGTCTTCAAGGCGCTGGAGCTCGGCGCGGTCGATTTCATCGCCAAGCCCGGCGGTCGGGTGTCGCCGCGGCTCGAAGAAATCCGCAGGGATCTCATCGGCAAAGTCATGCAGGTCGCCGAGGTGCAGATCGACAACCTGCGGGCCCGGGTGCGGGCCGGTGAGGCTCCGCCGCCGCCCGCCGCCGCTCTTGCCGACGGTTGCCTCGGCGGACTCGATCTCGTCGCGATCGGATCTTCGACCGGTGGTCCGCCCGCGCTGCAGCAGGTGTTTCAGACGCTTGCGCTTCTGCCCGTGCCGTTTGTCATCGCCCAACACATGCCGCCGACTTTCACGCGTCTCTTCGCGGAGCGTGTCAACCGGCTGACGGCCTACGACGTTTGCGAAGCCGAGGATGGCCAGTTTCTGCGGCCGGGCGGGGTTTACATTGCGCCCGGCGGAATGCAGATGGAGGTCCATCGCGACTCGGAGCAGCTCAAGGTCGAGGTGCGCGCATCCCGGCCGGCCGATCTCTATGCGCCATGCGTCGACCGCCTGTTCGAGACCGCCAGCGATGCGTGCGGCGCGCGGCTGCTCGCCATCGTGCTCACGGGGATGGGCGACGATGGCGCACGGGCCATACGCAAGATCAGGGACCGGGGAGGGCACACGATCGCCGAATCGGCGGACACCGCCATCATCTTTGGCATGCCCCGGGCGGCGATCAAGACCGGTGCGGTCGAGGAGGTCGTGCCGCTGGGGGACATCCCGGACGCGATCCGCCGCCGTTGCACAACTGCCTGAAGGCTCCGTCTGTTGGATGCGGTGAAACCGATATCCATCCATCGATATGACCCGATTTTTGTGCAGTTATGTTAGATTCGACGGCGGTCTCATCGATGACGGAAGAGTCGCGAGCGGAGAAGTTCCTCGAGCTGTTCAACAAGGGGAAGGAGTTCACCGAAGAGCTCCTCCGGGAAAACCAGCGTCTCCGTTATCGGTTGGCGGCGATGGAGACTGAGGGCATGGGCCACGAGGAGATCACGAGGCTGCGCGACCAGCTTCAGCAGCTCAGCGAGGAGAACCGCCTGATCCAGGAGCGGTTCCGCGAAGTTGAGGAAGAGAACAAGGACTTCGCCCATCGCTACATCGAAGTGGAGGAGCAGAACAACAACCTCGCCAATCTCTACGTCGCCAGCTACCAGCTTCACTCCACGCTCGATTTCCGCGAAGTCGTTCAGATCGTCCAGGAGATCGTCATCAACCTGATCGGCGCGGAATCCTTCGCCATCCTTCTCCTCGACGAGAACACGAACGAGCTGAAGACCATCGCCTCGGAAGGCGAAGACGTGATGCCCGGCATCGACCAGATCTCCGTCGCCCTCGGTCACGGCCTCCTCGGCGAGGTCGCGAAGACCGGCGAGAGCTTCTTCGTGAATCCCGATATGCCCGATGAGCCGGTGACGATCGAGAAGCCTCTGGCCGCGGTGCCGCTCAAGATCAAGGACCATGTCATCGGGCTGATCGCGATCTACCGGCTCCTCCAGCAGAAGGAGTCCTTCTCGGCAGTCGACTACGAGCTGTTCTCACTTCTGGCGGCGCACGCTGCGACTGCGATCTTCTCGTCCAAACTGTATTCGCAGTCCGAACGCAAACTGAATACGATCCAGAGTTTCCTCGATCTGTTGACCACAAACTAACGTGACGATTACACCGGCCGAATCGAGCAGCAAAGGGGCGAGCGCCTTGGGAATGGACAGCGCCATCTTCCTGGTCGTCGAGGATTCGCCGACGATGCGCCAGTTGATCTCGTTCTCGCTGAAGCGCTTCAAGAACGCGCGCATCATCGAGGCGGTCGACGGCGTCGACGCCTTGAAGAAGCTCTCCGGCCCTGAGCGGATCGATCTCATCCTCACCGACATCAACATGCCGGTCATGGACGGCCTGAAGCTCGTCTCGCTCGTCCGACAGAACACGCAGCTCAAGAACATCCCGATCATCATCATCACCACGGAAGGTGCGGAGGAGGATCGAGAGCGCGGCCTCGCCCTCGGCGCGAACGCCTACATCTCGAAGCCCATCCAGTCGTCGCACCTGATCAAGACCATCTCCGAGCTGCTCGCGGTTTAGCTTGGATCTGCTCACCACCCGTCGCGGCGCCGCCATCGTCATCGCCGGCATCGCGCTTCTCTTCTTTTCGCTGCGGTTCGCTCTTCTGTTCGGCCGCGATCCGTTCTTCGACGAGCTGTTCACGGCGTGGGTCGCGCGCCAGTCCTTCGCCGGGATCCTCCAGGCCCTGGGCCACGACTCCGGGCCGCCGCTCTACTACTGCATCGTGCATGCGCTCGGGCTGCGATCGGTGACGGCGCTGCGCGTCTTCTCGCTCGTTTGTGCGACCGCATCGGCGGCGGCGATCCTCGCGTACCGCCCCGTCGGACCGGCGCGATTCACCGCTGCCGCGCTTCTCGCGGTGTATCCGCCGGCGCTGTTGATGGCGGTCGATGCCCGCGCATATGCGCTCTGCGCCCTGTTCGTGACCGCGGGAATCGTGCTGCTCGACCAGCGCCGCGCGTTTGCGGCCGCGCTGGCGTTCGTGCTCGCCGCGTACACCCACTACTACGGCGCGCTGTTTTTTCCGGTGCTGTGCATTCATCTCGGTGAAGGACATGGGCCGGGCTTCAGCCCGGCAGCCGGGCTGAAGCCCGGCCTGCGGCCTTCACCGAGAGACCGTGTTCTCGCTGTCATTTTCTCAGTCCTGCTCTTCCTCCCCGGCCTCTACCTCGCGTTTCACCAGCCCGTCGAGGCGACGCACTGGCTGACCGCGAGTGTGTCGCGGGTCGATCCATTGACCCACATCAGTTTCGCCGCGACATACCCGGCCTCGCTCTTCGCACAATCGCCGCGGCTCCTGATCGCAATCGCTTTGATCGCATTGCCGATCGCGGTCGCGCGATCCGATCGATTCGGTGCGGCGGTTCTCATCCCGCTCCTGATCGTCATCGGATCGCTGTTCACGCCGCGCCACATCTACTTCCCGATGCGGTTCGAGTCGGTCATTGCGCCGGCGCTGGTTCTCTGGCTCGCATGCTCGCTTCACGCCTGGAAGCGATCGGTGAGGGTTGCTCTCCTCGCCATTCTCCTGATCACCGGTCTCGTGGCGTCCAACATCGGCATCCGCGATCATCTGCGGCGCCCGTTCGATCCTTACCGCGAAGCGGCGCTGTTCGCGGCGAAGCAGGATCCCGCGCTACCGGTCGTGGCGAGCGGTTATCCGTATCTGGAGACCGTCAACGCCCTGAATCGGCCGGTGATCGCGTTTCCGCAGGATCAGGGGACGCATCCGGGTTGGCGCGGCCGCTACACCAGAGACCAGCTCGCCGCAGCGGGAAGGATGTTGCCGCCCGGGTCGTTCCTCTACGTGGGAGAACGCCGAACGCCCGAACTGTTCGAATTGAGCCGCCTCCGCCAACTGCAACCGTTGTACGGGAACGATTCGGCGATCGTGATCCTCGCTCGTCCGCGACCTTGACCGCTACTGTAGACTGACTGGCCAAGCATGCCTCATTTCATTACCGACAAATGCATAGGGTGTGGCGTCTGCGAGATCAAGTGCCCCACCAACACGATCTGGGGCGAGCAGAAGGGGCAGTTCTACATTCACCCGGAGCGTTGCATCGACTGCTCGGTGTGCGGCATCTACTGCCCGGTCGACGCGATCCAGAACCAGCACGGCGAATACATCCCGCGCGTGAAGCCGAAGGACATCCCGAAGGCGGAGGTCATCAAGGACCTCTGCACTGGTTGCGAGTTTTGCGTCGACATCTGTCCGTTCGAGTGCATCTACATGGTGGAGCCGCAGGACGAGACGGTGGCCAACCACTACAAGCTGGCCTGGGTGGAAAAGAACAAGTGCGTGGCCTGCCGCCTGTGCGAGTCGGTGTGCGACAAGGACGCGATCGTGGTGCCGGACGCGCCCACGCAGTTGAAGGGCTACCTGCCGGATTTCATCGTGGCGGGAACCGGCCGATGACGTCGCTCTCTTCATGAAACCGCCAGACGATTCCGACCTCCCTAAAGAGTCTCCGCGCAACGTCCTTTTCCAGTTCGTGGTGTTCCCGCTGGGGATCGTCGTTGTCGGCGTGGCGATCTTCCTGCTCTTCGGCAAGCTCGCGTCGGAGGAGCACGCCATCCCCGACTATCTGAACGACATCCGTTCGGGAAGCTCGCACGAGCGGTGGCAGGCGGCGTATCAGCTCTCGAAATCGCTGAAGCGCGGCGAGGGGAAGAAGTATCCGAACCTCGAGGAGCAGGTGGCATCGATCTACGTCGCGGCGAAGCACGACGACCCGCGCATCCGCCGCTACCTCAGCATGGTCCTCGGCAATCTCGGCGACCGGCGTGCCACACCGCTGCTGATCGATGCCCTGAAGGAGCAGGACGTCGAGACGCGCATCTACGCGCTCCTCGCCCTTGGCGAGCTGCGCGATCCCGCCGCGGTTCCCGCGATCATGGCCGCCGCGTCGGACGAGGATAAGGACGTTCGCAAGACCGCGTTGTACACGCTCGGCGCGCTCGGCGACCCGCGCGGCGTGCCGCTGCTCGTTCAGGCTCTCGAAGATCCGACGCCCGACGTTCGCTTCAATGCCGCCGTCGCGCTCTCCCGCTTCGGCGACAAGCGTGCGATGGGCGTGCTCCGCGAGATGCTCGACCGCGCTCGGCTGCGGCAGGTCGCCGGCATGCGCGAGGACCAGAAGGAAGACGCCATGATCGTGGCCATCAGCGCGTACGCGCGCCTGGGCGGCCCCGACGCCCGCCCGGAGCTGGAGCGTCTCGCGCGCGACTCCTCGCTGCGCGTCCAGGAAGCGGCGCGCGACGCGTTGTCTCAGCAGTAACGAGCTCTTGTGGCGCCGCCGATCTCGGCGGCCCCACACCAAACCCGTTGCTGAACGTCGCCAGTCGGCTGCCATCAGCCACTCCATTGTGAATAAACACTTTGTCGCGTCACGCGCACACGTGTCCGACGTCACCTTTTTCGTTGACAACCTTTTTCCGATCGCGGATAGTACCGGCCAGAACCCCCTGCTCGACGACCTCGCATGTCGGAACAAATCACACCATTTCAGGTAACCCCGAAGACTCCTCTCGCGGGGAGTGCCGCGGCGGAAATTCGCGAGCAGGGAGAGATCACCCGTCGCTCCTTCCCGGTGGTCCTGACGACGGCGTGGGTCGCCCTCGCCGCCGCCCTCGGCGGCCTCACCAGCATCCTCGGTCGCTTCCTCTTTCCCAACGTCCTTTTCGAGCCGGTGCAGAAGTTCAAGGCCGGTCCCCCCGCCGACTACGCCGTGGGCGAAATCGACGAGCGGTGGAAGGACAAATACGGCATCTGGATCGTTCGCAACGAGGAAATCCTGTACGCGCTCATCACGGTGTGCACGCACCTCGGATGCACGCCGAACTGGCTGCCCTCGCAGAACAAGTTCAAGTGCCCCTGCCACGGCAGCGGCTACTACCGCACGGGAGTCAACTTCGAAGGACCGGCGCCGCGTCCTCTCGAGCGCGCCAGGATCTTCGTCGATACCGCCGACGGGCAGATCGTCGTCGACAAGTCAGTCCAGTTTCATCAGGAACGGGGAGAGTGGGCGAACCCAGACTCGTTCCTCAAGGTGTGAGCGAAGCTGTCAGCTCTTAGCTCTCGGCTCTCAGGCCCGCCCTCCTGAGAGCTGATAGCTGATAGCTGAGAGCTTGAGGGTTGAATGGCGAATCTGAGCGCAGTGAAAGACGGCATCGTCAATTCCCAGATCTGGAAGAGCGTCTTCCGGGTGGGCATCCCCAACACCAACCGCAAGCGCGTGCTGGCCGTCCTTGGCTCGCTGATTCTCCATCTGCATCCGGTGAAGGTGCGCCGCTCCGGCGTGCGCATGAGCTACACGTGGTGCATGGGAGGGACGTCGTTCTTTCTGTTCCTCGTCGAGACCGTCACCGGCCTGCTTCTGATGTTCTATTACCGGCCCACGATCGAATACGCGTTCACCGACATCATGGACCTGCGCGAGCAGGCGCCGTTCGGGATCATGCGCGAGATGCACCGCTGGGGTGCACACGCGATGGTCATCGCCGTGTGGCTGCACATGTTCCGCGTCTTCATGACCGGCTCGTACAAGCCGCCCCGCGAGTTCAACTGGAACGTCGGCGTGATCCTGCTCGTGCTGACGCTCCTGCTCTCGTTCACCGGATATCTGCTGCCGTGGGATCAGCTCGCGATCTGGGCGATCACGGTCGGATCGAACATGGCCCGCGCCGCTCCGGGGGCAGGCAATGAGGGTCCGATGTCGAGTCTCGTGAAACTCGGCGATATTCGACTGATCCATGCCGGCGATGACGCGCGATTCGCGCTCATAGGTGGGCGAAGTATCGGGCCGTCGACGCTACTTCGCTTCTACGTCCTGCACTGCGTGGCGATCCCGCTTGCCGCGGGCTTCCTGATGGCCATTCATTTCTGGCGAGTCAGGAAAGATGGAGGCATATCCGGTCCACTGTGATGAGGAGCTCCTGGCTCCAGGCTCTTGGCTCTTGGGAGCCACGTGCCACTGGGATTCCAGGAGCTAAGAGCCAACAGCCAAGAGCCCGTCGACGACGATGACTTTTCTAAAGGATTTCATCAACGTTCTGTCCGCAGCGTCGATCTCGTTTCTGCTGCTGACGTCTGTCTTCGCGTTCATCATTTATTTCAATCTGATGGACGGGCGGTTGAAGTCGAAAGCGGGATCGGCGTTCATCGGGTTCGGCGTGCTGCTCGTGGTCGTGGGGCTCTTCGTCCGGCCGCTCCTCTACCTCGGTATCGCGTACTTCCTGATCCTGTTCGGGCTGTCGCGGCTGGGCGGGCGGTTGTGGGACGGGAAGGTCGGCTTCTGGCTGCTCGTCGCCGGCATCGGAGGCTTCGGCATCTCGATGCTCGATCCGAACTTCTATCTGATCGCGGCCAAGCCGGACAACGTTCCCATCGGCGCGATGATCTTTCTCCTCGGCATCTTCACCTGGATCGCGCTTCGGAAGGCGTACTTCAACGATCGCGCCATCGCCGTCGGCGGCATTCCGTGGGAGAAGACGGAGTCGAACGAGAAGCTTTTCGTGTGGCCCGACCTCGTCTACACCGAGATGCTCTGCATGATCCTCCTGACGATCGTGATGACCGTCTGGTCGATCGGCCTGCGCGCGCCGCTCGAAGAAGCGGCGAACCCGACGTCATCGCCCAATCCTGCCAAAGCGCCGTGGTACTTCCTCGGCCTCCAGGAGATGCTCGTGTACTTCGACCCGTGGCTGGCGGGAGTCGTGCTGCCGACATTGATCATCGTCGGCCTGATGGCGATTCCGTACATCGACACGAATCCGAAGGGCAGCGGCTACTACTCGTTCCGCGAGCGGAAGTGGGAGCTGGGGATCTTCCTCTACGGCTTCCTCGTGCTCTGGTCGTTCCTGATCATCACCGGCACGTTCCTGCGCGGTCCGAACTGGAACTTCTTCGGTCCCTACGAGTACTGGGATCCGAACAAACTCGTTCCCCTGGTCAACGTCGACCTCTCGGAGCTGATCTGGGTCAAAGCGCTCGGCATGTCGCTGCCGAAGGTGTGGCTCATCCGCGAGGCATTCGGCATCGCGCTCTGCCTCGCCTATCTCGCGCTGCCGCCGCTGCTCGCTGCCGGACCGTTCCGCCGCTTCTATCTGAAGATGGGCGCGCCGCGCTACTACGTCGGCACGTTCCTGTTCCTGATCATGATGGCGCTGCCGATCAAGATGGTGCTGCGCTGGCTGTTCAATCTCAAATACATCGTTCATATCCAGGAGATCTTCTTTAACGTATGAGACACGTTTTCGGCACGCGTACCGCGTACCGACCTCGATCATGAAGCCGCAAGAACCGATCCCGCACAACTACAGCATGAAGCGCCTGAACGCGATCTTCGCGTTGTCGTCGCTTCTGTTGCTCGCAGTCACCGGCGGGATCGTGCTCTACGACTACATCCGCGGCTGGAAGTGGTTCCAGTACGAGTTCATGCGCATCCAGCGCGAGCGCATCGAACAGAACCTGAAGGCGGAGCAGCAGAAGCAGAACCAGACGCAGATCGCCGAGCTCGACGCGCAGATGAAGGCGCAGGAGCTCGAGATCGCCAGGAACCGCGAGCGGTACGTGGCCGCGCAGCGCGAGCTCGATGCATGGGAAGGGAAGCACTACGGGGCCGACGAAGACTACCGATTCGCGAAAGCAAAGCTCGATGCGCAGCGGTGGGTGGCCGAAGCGGCCGACGTGCAGCATCGCTCCGACGCCGCGGCACAGCAGGCCGAGCGCAAAAAGCAGGACAAACACGTCAACGATCTCCTGCTGACTCTGCAGGACGTGTCGCGCAGGCGCGACGCCGCGCAGGCCGCCGTGAACGTGTGGCTGAGGAAGATCAAGGATGTCGAGGACAAGAAAAAGGAGCTGAACGCGTCGATCGATCTGTTGAACAAGCAGCTCGCGAACGTCTCGGCGTCGACGAACTTCTTCCTCCTCAACGCGCCGATGCTCGACTTCATCAGCCCGACGTTCAAAGTCGATCAGGTCGTGCTGCCCGATCTGTTCGTCGAGATGAACTACATGCAGGTGCCGCGCGTCGATCGCTGCATGACGTGCCACCGCGCCATCGAGACGCCCGGCTTCGAGTCGAAGAAAGAAGCGGTGCGCCTCGCGCAGGAGCTGCAGTCGAAGCTGGACGGCTACCAGATCCAGCACAACAAGCGCGCCGAGACCGAACAGCGCATCGAGCAGTTGAAGCGCATCCAGGACGCGCCGCAGGACAACCTCAATCCGTTCCGTACCCACCCCAGGCTCGACATGTTCGTCGGCTCCGCATCACCGCATCCGCTGCTCGAATACGGATGTACTGTCTGCCATCACGGCCAGGACCGGGCCACCGAGTTCGGCCGAGCCGGCCACACACCCGCCAGCCGGAAGATGGAGCGGCGGTGGGAATCATCGACCATCGGACTCTTTCCCCTCCCCACGGACTTCAAGAACCGGCGCTGGGGCTACGAAGAGAATCCGTTCAACGAATCGCCGATGTATCCGCGCCAGTACTACGAGGCGGGATGCCTGAAGTGCCACTCGGGGCAGGTCACGATTCACGAAGGCGCGCAGATCACCAAAGCGACAGCGATGGTCGAGCTGTACGGCTGCTACGCGTGCCACAAGATCAATACGTGGCGCTTCACCGATCTGCGCAAGCCCGGCCCCGACCTGAACGGCATCGCCGAGAAGACGACGCCTGAGTGGGCGTTCCGCTGGATCTCCGAGCCCCGCTCGTTCCGGTCGACGACGCGCATGCCGTCGTTCTTCTATCAGCGCAACATGATCGGACCGGCTGTCCCGGCCGCCGAGCGCGCGCAGAACATCAAGTATCAGGACGCCGAGATCCACTCGATCGTGACGTACCTGTTCGCGAAGTCGACGCACCGCGCCTGGCAGAGCCCAAACGGTGGCCACGTCGGGCGCGGTAAAGAGATCGTCGACAGCGTCGGCTGCCTGGGCTGCCACGTCGACACCGAGCAGGTGAAGGACGAGAAGAGCGGCGCGATGCGCACCGCGCATCGCCTCGATTTTCCGCTCGAGCGCAACTACGGATTCAACCTCACCGGCGTCGGCACGAAGACACATTCCGGCTGGATCTACAACTGGGTGAAGAACCCGAGGGCGTACTACGCCGAGGCCCCGATGCCGTCGCTGAGGCTGAGCGATCAGGAAGCGGCCGACGTCACGGCGTACCTGATGACTCTGCAGAAGCCGCAGTTCATGGAGGCGCCGATCCGTCCGCCCGATCCGGCCGCCGTCCACGATCTGGCGAAGAGCTACCTCATCAACACGTTGTCGGATCGCGATGCGGAAGCGAAGCTGAAGTCCATGCCTCTTTACGATCAGCTCGCGTATCTCGGCCAGCGCTCGATCGAGAAGTACGGCTGCTACTCGTGTCACAACATCCACGGCTTCGAAGGGCTGAAACCGATCGGCACCGAGCTGACGATCGAGGGGTCGAAGGCGCTGCACCTCTTCGACTTCGGCTTCGTGCACGATTACCAGCACGAGGACGGCAAGCACGAGCACGTCATCCACACCGTTCCGTCGTGGATCTACAACAAGGTGCGCAGCCCGCGCATCTACGACGACAAGCGCGCCAAGACCTACAACGACAAGTTCAAGATGCCGAACTTCCATCTCACGGAAGAGGAGGCACGGCTCATCACGATGGTCGTCCTGGGCATGACGAAGGACAAAGTCGCGCTGGAGCGCATGGCCATGCGCGCGCCGCACGATCGCATCGCGGAAGAGGGGCGCAAGCTGGTCTCGCAGCACAACTGCCGCGCGTGTCACATCGTCGATCGCTACGGCCGCGCCATCGGAGCGCTGATCGCCGACGCGAACTTCCTGCCGCCTGACCTCACGCCGGAGGGAGCGCGCGCGCAGTCGCCGTTCCTGTTCAACTTCCTGAAGGATCCGACGGTGATGAAGATCCGTCCGTGGGTGCACGTGCGGATGCCGACGTTCCACTTCACGGATGAAGAAGCGAACACGCTCGTTTCATTCTTCGCGGCGGAAGGGAAAGCGGAGCCGTTCGACACGACGGCCGTCATGAATCCGCCCGCCGGCAACGTGGCGATCGGACGCGAAGTCTTCACGATGCTGCGCTGCTCGCAGTGCCACGCCACGACGCCGGTCAATCTGGAGAATCCGCCCATCCCGAAGACGGCCGACACGACTTCGCTCGCGCCGAACCTCACGCTGTCGCGCATTCGCCTGCGGCACGAGTGGATCCCCGACTGGATCCGCCGTCCCGGCGAGATGATCCCGTCGACGCGCATGCCGGCGAATTTCGCGCGGAATCCGGAGACGGGCGGCTTCACCTCGCCCCTGGCGAACGCGATCGACACGCCCGCATTCGCGCAGCACAAGACGGCGCTCTTGCCGTACTTCAACAACGATGAGAAGCAGTTGAGACAGACGATGGCCGATGCCGTCGCGCTGACGAACTACCTGCGCGACTACATCTGGAGCATCGGCGTGACGCAGATGCGCGCGGCGGGTCCGGGCATGCAGACGCCGATCGTTCCGGCGCCGCTGCCGACACTTCCGCCACCGACGCCGGCCGTGAAGACCGGAAGTCTCGATATTCCCGAGGAACGCCGCCGTCCCGGCGGCTGGTCCGCAGGCGTCTCGCCGGCGCAGGCGGGACGTCTGCGCACCAGCCGGCCCGAGGCCGGCGCTCCTCGGTAGCTGAAAGGACAATGATGAAGAAGTTTCTCGCGATGTTGTTTGCAGTGACCCTCGTCGTGGCTTGTGGCAAGGGCAGGGAAGCCGCGTCCCACGAAGACGAAGGTGAAGACGACGAGCAGCCGGCGGCTACCGCGTCCGCGACCAGTGCCGCTCCGGCCGCGGCTCCTGTTGTATCGGCCGACGCGGCCACGATCAACGGGCTGGTGAAGTTCGAAGGCACGCCGGCGCCGCCGCCTTCCTTGCAGATGAGCGCGGATCCGTTCTGCCAGTCGCAGCATGGGGCGCCGGTTGCGGACGAGGAAGTCGTCGTCGGTCCGGCCGGTGAGCTCGCAAACGTGATCGTGTGGATCAAGAACGCGCCGAGCGCGCCACCGCCCCAGACGGCCGCACTTCTCGATCAGAAGGGCTGCCAATACATCCCGCACGTTCAGGCGATTCAGGTCAATCAGCCGCTGCAGATCCGGAACGATGACAACACGCTGCACAACGTGCATGCGATGCCCAACGTCAACTCGCAGTTCAATGAAGGCCAGCCGGTGCAGGGCATGGTGTCGACCAAGAAGTTCGACAAGCCCGAGCCAGCGCCGTTCAAGGTGAAATGCGACGTCCACGGCTGGATGAAGTCGTACATGATCGTTCTCCCGCATCCGTATCACGGCGTTTCCGCGATGAACGGCGCGTACACGATCCCGAACCTGCCGCCGGGCAACTACACCATCGTGGCGTGGCACGAGAAGTACGGACAGCAGGAACAGAACATCACCGTTGCGCCGAAAGAGCAGAAGCAGGTGAATTTCACGTTTAAGGGATAGAAGCGAAGCTCTCAGCTCTCAGCTCTCAGCTCTCAGGAGCCGAGGGTGGGGGTGGCCTGAGAGCTGAGAGCTAAGAGCTGTGAGCTAACGCGGAGGGCCAGTGGCATCACGAAGACAACTCAGAGTAGGCACTCAGTGGCTCTACGCCGACGATGCCGAGAAGCTTCTGAAGGAAGCGATTCGCGTCCGCGAGGCGGAAGAGCGTGAGCGCGGGGTTCATGAGCATCGCCAGCCGTGGATCCGCCGCTACGTCTTCTCC
>Ga0210377_10002055_pt1 | contig 17906 bp, 16 predicted proteins | sample PLM4_65_b1redo_FD_155480 | JGI IMG/M metagenome (GOLD analysis project Ga0210377, IMG submission 155480) | Groundwater sediment microbial communities from an aquifer in East River, Colorado, USA - PLM4_65_b1 redo | ecosystem: Environmental > Terrestrial > Soil > Riparian zone | place: USA: East...
GCACCGCTACCGTTGCTTCCTTCCGGACCTGGCGGGGTTCACGGACCGACCACCGGCCGGGACCCAGCGATCACCGGCGGTGATGGACGCGGGGACTCTAACTTGGCCTCGCCCGGAGGTAAACCGGACCTCGGCGGCGGCTTCGGCTCGTCGCGCTCCTCGCGCGCGAGCTGGCGGAGCAAGAGCGCCGCGATCGTCGCCCGCTCCGACAAACTGGCGAGCTCGATGTACTCGTTCTCCGTGTGGGCGCCGCCGCCGCGCACGCCCATCGAGTCCAGTGTCGGCAAGCCCACCTCCGCCATGATCGAGCCGTCGGTCACGCCCGCGGAGTGCACGGGCTCGGGCGTTCCGTAGCGCAGCGCGGCGGCGACCTTGCGGTGCTTCGCGAGCAGCTCCGTCACCTCGGGGGTCTCGAGCTTCGGCGGGCGGTGGAGCATGCCCCAGAGCTTCGCGCTCGTGCCGGCGCCGTCGTTGGCGAGGGCAATGCGCTCGAGCTCGCGCTGCACCTCTTTACCCTGCGCGACGTCGTCGAAGCGCACGTCGATCCACGCCTCCGCGTGGTCGGGGACGATGTTGCGCTTGGTGCCGCCCGAGATCGTGCCGACGTTCAGCAGAATCCCGCGGTCGTAGTCGGTGAGCGACTCGATCGCGATCACCTTCCTCGCGAGCGCGACGATCGCGCTGCGCCCGTCGCGCTGCGAAGTGGCGACGTGCGAAGCGACTCCCTTCACCGCGAGATGGAACTGGCCGACGCCGCTGCGCGAGCGCGCCATCTCGCCACCCTCGCGCGCCGGCTCGAAGACGAAGCCGAGCTGCGCGCGGCGCGAGGCGGCCTCGATCGCCGCGCGCGAGCCGAGCGAGCCGATCTCTTCGTCGGAGTTCACCAGCACCGTGTAGTCGGCGCGCGGCAGGTCACCGCTCTCTGCGAGCGCGCGCAGCGCGTAGAGCAGCACGACGAGCCCGCCCTTCATATCGATCACGCCCGGGCCGAGCGCGCGGCGCGGGTTCGCCGGATCGGGGGCGTACTTCTGAAAGCCCGAGTCGGGCTCGAAGACGGTGTCGGTGTGGCCCAACAACAGGAAGTGTCGCGCGGCTTCGGGCGCGATCTGGGCCTTGCGCTCGGCCACGATCAGTGGACCCGTGCGCGCGTCCACGCGGTCGGGGTAGTCGAGCGGGACGCCCGGCTCGATCTTCACCTCGAAGCCGAGCGCCGAGAGCGGCTCGGCGATCTGCGCGGCGAACGCCTCCAGGCCCGCGGTGTTCCAGGTACCGGTGTTCCGGTCGACCCAGTCGGCGAGCAGCTTCTCCATCTCGGGCTGCTGCTCGGCGAGCAGGACCCGGATCTCGACGTCCTCCGCCTCCAGCTCCGCGCGCGCGGGCGCCGCCAGCAGGGCGACGCACGCGAGCAGGCTGATCCCGGTGAACGCTCTCCCCCGCATGCCGCGCATCTTACACAGCGCCCGACGAGCGCGTACACTCCGCGGACGCATGCGCGCCGCCCCGCGAGTCTCGGTTCCGATCGCGCTCACCGCCGGCATCGTCGCGATCACGATCGCGCTGACGGTCGGCTGGCAGATCCTGGTCGTGCGCGAGTTCGAGGCCTTCGCGGAGGGCTTCACGCCGATCCACTGGGTGCTGGTGATCCTGGGCTCGATCTTCTTCGGGCTGATCATCACCGTGCTGATCCTGCAGACGGTGTGGCTGGTGCGCGAGATCCGCTCGAACCAGCGCCAGCAGAACTTCATGGACGCGGTGACCCACGAGCTGCACACCCCGCTCGCATCGCTGCGGCTGTATCTCGACACGCTGCGCGGGCGGGCCCTCCCCGAGGAACGCCGCGAGGAGTTCCTCGAGATCATGGCCGAGGATCTCGATCGCTTGCAGCGCACGATCGACCAGATCCTCTCCGCCGCGCGCATGGAGCCCAAGCGCGTCCTGCGCGAGCCCGTCGACGTCGCGGCGCTGCTCGCCGCCTGCGCCGTCGACGCGTGCGAGCGCTTTGGTCTCGACGAGAAGGCCGTCTCGGTCGACGTGCCGCCGGGCGCGCGCGTGAAGGGGGACGCGGAGCAGCTGCGCGTGGCGTTCCGCAACTTGATCGACAACGCGATCCGCTACGCGGGCGCCGAGGTGCACGTCGAGGTGCGCGTGCGGTCGGTGTCCACGCGCAGGCTCGAGGTCGAGGTCGCCGATCGCGGCGTCGGCATCCCCGAATCGGCGCTCGACCGCGTCTTCCAGCGCTTCTCGCGGCTCTCGCAGGAGGCGGTGCGCACCGCGCGCGGCCTCGGGCTCGGGCTCTACATCGTGCGCAACATCGCGCGCGCGCACGGTGGCAGCGTGCGCGCCGAGAGCGAGGGCGAAGGCAAGGGCAGCCGATTCATCCTCACGCTTCCCGGACATGTCGACGGAAGAGCGCGTCCTTCTCGTTGAAGACGAGGAGCACCTCGCGCGCGGGCTGGCCTTCAACCTGGAGGCCGACGGCTACCGCGTCGAGCTGACCGATCGCGGCGAGGCCGCGCTCGCGCGTCTGGCCGACGCGGGCGCGCCCGCGATCGATCTCGTGCTGCTCGACGTGATGCTGCCCGGGATCTCCGGCTTCGAGGTCGTGTCGCGGCTGCGCGCAGCCGACAACCCGGTCCCCGTGCTGCTGCTCACGGCGCGCGACGCGCCGGGCGACATCGTGCGCGGGCTCGACCTGGGCGCGGATGACTACCTGACCAAGCCCTTCTCGCTGCCGGTGCTGCTGGCGCGTGTGCGCACGCTGCTGCGCCGGATCGCGCGGCCCGAGGAGGAGCACGAGCCGCAGGGGCCTTTCGTGATCGGCAGCGCCACCGTTCACCCGGCGCGCTTCGAGCTCGAGCGCGACGGCAAGACGATCTCGCTCACCGCCAAGGAACAGTCGCTGCTCCTCTTGCTCTGGGCTCGGCGCGGCACCGCCGTCTCGCGTGGCGAGATCCTGCAGGAAGTCTGGGACCTGCACCCCGAGACCCGCACGCGCGTGGTCGACACCTTCGTGCTGCGGCTGCGAAAGCTGATCGAGCCCGATCCGTCGAGCCCGCGCCACCTGCTCTCGGTCCGTTCCTTCGGCTACAAGCTGATCAGCGCGCCCGGCGCTTCTGGCTGAGCGGACTACCGTCCAGTTTTCCGATCCGTTGCCGATTCGACGGCATGCAACTCACCCGCAAGCTCTCGGCGGGAAGCGCGGCCGTGCTGCTGTGTCTCGCTTGTGCATCCGCGCCGCCCGCGCCACCACAGGGAAGAGGCACGCTCTTCGGCGACCTGAAGCTGATCCCGCGCGACGGCGTGCACATGCCCGCCAGCAGCGACGCTGCGTACGGGGACCGCCGCATGCGCGACATCGAGCTCGTCGATTACAAGCGGCCCGGCTTCGCCGTCGTCTGGCTGGAAGGCAGCGCGCCGCCCGCCGAAGGCGCGCGCGTGTCGATTCGAGCGAACGAATTCGAGACGCGGCTCGAGCCCGCCTGGGCCGCGCTCGCCACCGGTGGCTCGCTCAGAATCCTGAACACCACGCCCGAAGCACACACCGTTTCGTGTCCATCGCTCGGCCGGGTCCAGCGCCTGGCGCCCGGTGACGAGCTCGAGCTTCGCGTCGCGGAGACCGGCGCTCACGCGCTCTTCCTGCTCGATCGCCCGCAGGTCGAAGGGGGAGTCTTCGCCGCGCCCGGGCCGTTCGCCGTGCTCTCGAAGAGCGGCCAGTTCGAGCTGCGCGATCTCGCGCCGGGTCCCGTGCGGCTGCACGCCTGGCATCCGCGTTTCCCTCCCGTCGCGCGCAGCGTCGATGTAGTTGCGGACGAGTCCAAGCGCGTCGACCTCGAGATGGGAGTCGGTCGCGGAGAGGAAGCGGGTCCGTGACGACGTCGACGCGTATTCCGGCCTTGGCCCTCGTGCTGCTCCTCGTCGCTGTGCCGACGAGCCGCGCGCGCGCCGACGACACGCAGGCGAGCAATCCCGAGCTCGAGCGGCTCTACGAGACGGTCGAGCGGCTCGAGATGCGCATCGTCGAGCTCGAAGGCGCGAAGTCGACCGGCGCGGCGCGCGTCGGGTCGGCGGAGTGGTCCGAGCGCATCCGGCTCTCGGGCAGCGCGGAGCTCGACTACCTGCAGGGCGGCGACTACGGGCTCTACGAGGAGAGCTCTACACAGATCTACGACGCCCGCGTCTTCCTCGACGCCGACCTGGGCAGCGACGCGCGCGTCGGCGACACCACCGTCTTCCGCGACGCGGGCTTCACGTTCGAGTGGAATCTGGTGCGCCTGGGTTACACGCAGAACAACATCGGCGACCTGTACGTCGACCTGCGCGGGCTCTTGGCGCAAGAGTGGCTCAACTTGGAGGTTGGCCGCTTCCAGCTCCCGTTCGGCGAGAATTACCTGCGCTTCGGCCGCGGCCGCGCCTCGGATCCGTTCGTCGCTCTCTCCGCGTCGCCGCCGTGGTTCTGGGACGAGGGCGTGAAGCTCTGGGGCAAGAGCCCGAACGGGCGCTTCGGCTACGTCGCCTCGGTGACCGACGGCGAGGGCGGCTTCAACGTCGAGAGGAACTCTTCGAAGCAAGTGACGCTGAAGCTGTCCTGGGACCCTTCGGAATGGCTGCACTTGTCCGCGAGCGCGCTGCGCAGCGGGTCGCTCGGCTCGGCCGACTCGGCCGCCATGGCTTCGGTCTGGCTTGGCGAGGCGTTCCCGCGCGCGTTTGGCGCCGGCTCGACGGCCCCGAGCTTCGCCAACGGCGTGGAGATCCCGGACGGACCGAACGAGCTGCAAGACATCGTCGTGCTCGGCGGCGACGCCAGCATCAATTTCCCGGATGCGCGCCTCTGGCTCTCCGCTGGAAACGCGCGCATCGACTCGACCGGCTCGTCCGTCTACAACCGCGACCTGATCTACTGGCTGGCGGAGGTCGTGCTGCAGCTGCGCATGATCACACCGGCGCTCGATCCGATGTATCTCGCGTTGCGCGCGAACGGCCTCGGGACGTACGACAACGACGAGGGCTATCTGCTCGACTTCCGCTACGGGAACGTCGGCTACAACATGCGCTCGCTCGACGCCTACGCGATCGCGCTCGGGCTGCCGCTCGGCAGCAACGTCACGCTGAAGGCGCAGTACACCCTGCAGAACATCAACCTGGTTCGCGGCATCACCGACGACGAGATCCGCGAAGCCGCCGACGACGCGGACTTCTTCGGGATGGAGATCGGTGTCCACTTCTAGGCTGCTGCTCGCCGCGCTGCTGCTCTCACTCGGTCCGTTCGCGATCGCGCGCGCGGGAGAAGTGCGCGGGCGCATTGTGCTTGGCGTCGAGGGCGCCACGCTGGACGGCGCCGGCCCGCTCGTGGTGTACCTGGAAGGCGTCGACGCTCCACTCACCTCACCGCCGCGCAAATCCGCGCTCGAGATCCACCAGAAGGACGCCAGCTTCACGCCAACGTTCCTGGCGATCGCCGCCGGCGAGACGGTCGTAATGCCGAACGACGACGTCATCTTCCACAACGTGTTCTCGTACTCGACGCCGAACGACTTCGACCTGGGGCTGTATCCGCGCGGCGACGCGCGCAAGAAGACGTTCCAGTACCCCGGCGTCGTGCGGATCTACTGCTCGATCCACGAGTCGATGAACGCCACGATCTTCGTCGCACCCTCGAGCTTGTTCGCCCTCGCTGGTGCCAACGGTGAGTTCGCGATTCGGGACGTGCCGCCCGGAACGTACCGGCTGCGCACCTGGAACCGACGTCTGCCGCCCGCCTCGCAGCTCGTCGAGGTCGGCGCGTCCGCGCCGGCCGTGGCGGTGCTCGTGGTTGCCGCGGACGCTCCGCACTAGCACGCCGTGTCGCTGCGCACCCGGCTGATCGCGATCCTGTGTGCGACCGGAGCGATCGCGACGGCGCTCGCGCTGACCTTCCAGGACCGCACGCTCGCGCGCGACCTCGAGAACGCGGCCGCCACGCGGCTCGAGCACTCGGCGTCGGCCGCGAACACGCTGGTCGACGCGCACCTCGCGAGCCTCGACGAGCGCTACCGCGCGGTCTCCGGAACGCCGCAGCTGCGCGCGAACCTGGAGGTCGAGGATCCGCCGACGCTCGCGCACTACGCCGAGGACCTGCGCCGGCGCTCTGGCGCGGTGCGGCTCGCGTTCGTGGATGCGCGAGGTCGGCTCGTCGCGGCGTCGGGCGACACGGAGCTCGATGGCGAGCTGCTCTACGACACGAAGCCGCGCCTGCTGCAGCGCGCGAACCGGCTCTATGCGCTTGCGAGTGTGGCGATCGGCGGCGAGGGCGACGAGACGGTCGGCCGGCTCTTCGTCGCCGAGCCGATCGGGCCCGAGACGCTCGAGCGCTGGAGCGAGCTCTGCGGCGCGCGCGTTGCGGTCGTGAGTCGCGCCGACGGCGACGGCGACACGCTGACCCGGCCGGTTCGCGCCGTCGGCGGCGCCTGGCTGCAGGTGGAGTCGGGGCTCGCGGCCGAGCGCGGCGCGCTGCGCCGTTCGAGGCTGCTGCTCTTCGCCGCCGGCCTGATCGCGCTCGCCGGAGCGCTCGGCGCGAGCGTCGTGCTCTCGCGCGGTCTGGTTGCATCGATGGTCGAGCTGCTCGGAGCCGCGGAGCGGATCGGGCGCGGCGACTTCGCGGTGCGGCTCGCGATCTCGCGCAGCGACGAAGTGGGCGACGTCGCGCGCGCGGTGAACGAGATGGCCGAACGCCTGGAGACGAACGCGTCGGCGTTGCACGCGCAGCACGTCGAGCTCGTCGACGCGGTGGGACGCGCCGAAGCGGCCAGTCGTGCGAAGACGGACTTTCTCGCGAACATGAGCCACGAGATCCGCACGCCCATGGCCGCCGTGCTGGGCTACACCGATCTGCTTCTCGCCGGTTCGGGGGAGGCGCAGGAGCGCGCGGCCTGGGCCGACGCCGTGCACCGCAACGGCGCGCAGCTCCTCGAGCTGATCGACGGAATTCTGGACGTCTCGCAGCTCGAGGCCGACAAGCTGCTCGTCGAGCGCCGGGCCTGCAGGCTGCGCGAGCTCGTCGAACCGGTCGCGGCGGCCGCGCGCGAGGCCGCGCGCGAGAAGGGCCTCGCCTTCAGCCTCGAGCTCGGCAGCGAGTGTCCGGAGGCGATCGAGACCGATCCCGCACGGCTGCGCCAGATCCTGTCGAACCTGCTGCGCAACGCCGTGAAGTTCACGGAGACCGGCAGCGTTCGGCTGCGCGTGGCGCGACCGTCGGGCTCGGCCTCGTGGCTCTGCTTCGAGGTGCTGGACACGGGAGTCGGCATCGGCGCGCAGGACCTCGAGCGCATCTTCGCGCCGTTCGGGCAGGTCGACAGCTCGCTCACGCGGCGCTTCGGCGGTGCGGGGCTGGGCCTCGCAATCGCGCGCCGGCTGGCGGCGCTGCTCGGCGGCTCGCTCACCGTCGAAAGCGAGCCGGGTCGTGGCAGCAGCTTCAGGCTCGAGCTGGAAGCACCGGCCGTCGCGTTGGCGGAGCCCGCGCAATCCGCGCGCTGCGCCCGCGTGCTGGTGGCCGAGGATGGTCCCGACAACCAACGCCTGATCCGCGCGCTGCTGCGCGCGACGCACGCGGACGTGGCGCTGGTCGAGAATGGTGCGCAGGCGCTCGACCAGGCGTGCGCCTCGCTCGATGCCGGCGCACCTTACGACGTGATCCTGATGGACATGCAGATGCCCGTGATGGACGGCTACGAGGCGACGCGCCGCCTGCGCGAGAGCGGCTACACCGCGCCGATCGTCGCACTCACCGCGCACGCGATGAGCGGCGATCGCGAGCGCTGCCTCGCGGCCGGCTGCGACGACTACCTGACCAAGCCGATCGACCGCGCGCGCCTGCTCGAGTGCGTGGCGCGCTGGACGGCCGAGGCGAAGCCCGGTGCGGCCGAGGTCGCCTGCTAGAAGCCGGCTCCTGGATCCCGGGTCGTACCCGGCGACGCGAGCAGGTTTCTGAGCCGGGTTCTAGACTCGCGCGCGTGTCGCGCCGCGAAACGCCTGCGCTCGTGATCTTCGACTGCGACGGCGTGCTCGTCGACAGCGAGCCGATCGCGAACCGCGTGCTCGCCGCGGCGCTCAGCGAGGTGGGCCTGGCGACGACGGTCGAGTCCTCCATGCGCGACTACATGGGGCGCTCCTGGGCCGCATGCGTCGAGATCTTCGAGCAGCGCCTCGGGCGGCCGCTGCCGGGGGACTTCGAGGAGCGATTCTGGGTGCGCGCAGAGGCGGCGCTGCGCGCGGAGCTCCGCCCCGTGCCGGGGATCCACGAGGCGCTCGCGCTCATTCCGACACCAACCTGCGTCGCTTCGAGCGGTCGGCCGGAGAAGATGCTCATCACACTCGGCATGACGGGGCTCCTGCCGCTCTTCCAGGGCCGCATCTTCAGCGCGGTCGACGTGGCGCGCGCGAAGCCCTGGCCCGACCTCTTCCTGCACGCCGCCGCGCGCATGGGCGCCGCGCCGGCGACCTGCGCGGTCGTCGAAGACAGCCCGCGCGGCGTGGAGGCCGGCGTCGCCGCCGGCATGCGCGTGCTCGGCTTCGCCGCGCGCACCGATGCAAGCGCGCTCGCGAACGCGGGGGCAGAAGTGTTCTACGACATGCGCGAGCTGCCGGAGCGCCTCGGGGTGCGGAGATGACGGACAACGGCTGGTCGAACTTCTCGGGTCGGGTGGCGTTCACGCCGAACCGCATCGCGCGACCCAAGAGCGAGGCGGAGCTGCGCGCGCTCGTGCGCACCGCCGCGTCCGAAGGCCGAGGCGTGCGCGTCGCCGGCACCGGACACTCGTTCACGCCGCTCGTGCGCACCGAGGGCGTGCTGCTCTCGCTCGACGACTGGCAGGGCATCGAATCCGTCGATCCCGCGAAGCGCCAGGCCGTGATTCGCGCCGGCTCGAAGCTGCACGCGCTCGGCGAGCCGCTGCTCGCGCAGGGTCTTGCGATGCCGACCATGGGCGACGTGGACGTGCAGGCGCTGGCCGGCGCGGTCTCGACCGGAACGCACGGCACCGGTCCGACGCTCGCGAACGTCTCCTCGCAGGTGGTCGGCGCGCGGCTCGTGCTCGCGTCGGGGGACGTGCTCGAGCTCGACGCCGAGGGCGATGCGGAGCGTCTCGCCGCCGCACGGGTCTCGCTCGGGCTGCTCGGCGTCTTCTCGACGCTGACGCTCGAGCTCGTTCCCGCGTATCGCCTGCACGAACGCATCTGGCGCGCCGACATCGAGAGCTGCCTCGCCGAGCTCGACGCGAACATCGCCCGCCACCGCCACTTCGAGTTCTGGTGGTATCCGCACCGCGACTTCGCCGAGCAGAAGGCGCTGCAGCCGACCGACGCGCCGGCGGAGTCGGTCGCGGGCCGGAAGGGTGAGCGGATCGACTGGAGCTCGCGTGTTCTGCCCTCCGTGCGCGAGCTCAAGTTCAACGAGATGGAGTACTCCGTGCCCGCGGCCGCGGGGCCGACCTGCTTTCGCGCATTGCGCGAGCGCATGCGCTCGCGCTGGCCCGAAGTGGTCTGGCCGATCGAGTACCGCACGCTCGCGGGCGACTCCGCCTGGCTCTCGACCGCGCACGCGCGCGAGACCGTCACGATCTCGCTTCACCAGGACGCATCGCTTGACTGCGACGGGTTCTTCTCCGACTGCGAGGCGATCTTCCGCGAGCACGTCGGGCGGCCGCATTGGGGAAAGCTCCACTGGCGCACCGGCGCGGAGCTCGCGCGGCTGTATCCCGAGTGGGAGCGGTTCCTGCGGCTGCGCGCCGAGCTCGACCCCGCCGGCACCTTCGCCAACGCCTACCTGCGCGAGCTGTTCGGGATCGTGTAACGAATCGGCGGCGTCGCGCGTGGATAGCTCGAGCGGACGGATTCCGCGGGAAGGGATCGAGATGGCCAGCGCAGCACGGGTCGTGGTGGTGGGTGGCGGAATTGCCGGTCTCTCGGCTGCGGCGTTGGCGGCGCGCGACGGCGCGCGGGTCACCCTGCTCGAGCGGAGGGCGGAGCCCGGCGGCCGCGCCCAGACGCGCGACGACAACGGCTTCCTGTTCAACCAGGGCCCGCACGCGCTCTACACGGGCGGGGCGGCGATGGCGACCCTGTACGAGCTCGGCATCGACCCGCCGGGTGGAAGCGCGCCGACCAGCGGCGCGCTCGCGCTACGCGACGGGCGCATGCACGCGCTTCCGGGCGGGCTCGTCTCGCTCTTGACGACGAGTCTTCTGCGGCTGCCCGAGAAGCTCGAGCTCGCGCGCGTGCTCGCGGCGCTCCCGCGACTCGACACGTCGACGCTCGACCGTGTCACGCTGGCCGACCATCTGCGCGATTCGCTGCGGCACGAGCGCACGCGCGAGATCGTCGCCGCGGTCGTGCGTCTCACCGGCTATGCGCACGCGCCCGCGGAGATCAGCGCCGGCGCCGCGCTCGCGCAGCTCAAGCTCGGGCTCGACCCGGGCGTGCGGTACTTGCACGGCGGTTGGAAGAGTCTGGTCGACACGCTCGCAGAGACTGCGCGCAAGGCGGGCGTAGAGCTTCGCTCCGGCGCACTCGTCGAACAGCTCGAGCACGACGGCGCCGCGCGCGCGCTGCGGCTCGCCGGCGGTGAGCGCCTCGCTTGCGACGCCGTCATCCTGGCGCTCGGCCCGGACGAAGCGAGCGCGCTGGTCGACGAGGGACGCCATCCGTATCTCGAGACGGTCGCGCGCGCCTGCGTGCCCGTACGCGCCGCGTGCCTCGACCTCGGTCTCGAGCGACTGCCCGTGCCCAAGCGCAGCTTCGCGCTGGGCATCGACCGAGCAACCTACTTCTCGGTTCATTCCGCAGCGGCGAGGCTCGCGCCCGAAGGCCGCGCGCTCATCCAGGCCGCGCGCTATCTCGCGCCCGACGAGTCACCCGCGCGCGAGGCGCTCGAGGCGGAGTTCGACGCGATGCTCGACCTCGTCCAGCCCGGCTGGCGCGAGCTGACGGTGACCCGACGGGTGATGCGCGAGCTCGTCGTCGTGCACGACCTGCCGCGCGCGGCGCGCGGCGGGCTGGCCGGACGGACTCCGGGAGCGGTCGAGGGAATCCGCAATCTGTGGCTCGCCGGCGACTGGGTCGGGCCGACCGGCATGCTCTCCGACGCCAGCTTCGCGAGCGCACGCGCCGCGGCGAACGCGGCTTCGGGCGCCCGGTTGCTCGGCGTGGCGGCCTGAGCCGCGGCATGGCCGAAGTCCGCGCCGAGCCCGCCGATCTTGCGCGGATCTTCGCTGAAAACCGCCGCTTCCTGTTCGGGCTCTGCTATCGCATGACCGGCAGCGCGGCGGACGCGGACGATCTGGTGCAGGAGACCTTCGCGCGCGCGCTCGCGAGTCCGCCGGCGCGCACGCAGGAGCCGTGGCGGCCGTGGCTCGTGCGCGTTGCGGTGAACTTGTCGCGCGACGAGCTGCGCCGGCGAAAACGGCGCGCGTACAAGGGGCCGTGGCTGCCTGAGCCGGTCGAGGACGCGGCGCTCGTCGAGCCTCTGCACGAGCCCGCATACGAGCCGGCGGCGACGACCGGCCGCTACGAGCTCGTCGAGAGCGTGTCCTATGCATTCCTGCTCGCGCTCGAGGCGCTGACTCCCGCGCAGCGCGCGGTGCTCTTGCTGAGCGACGTGCTCGAGTACACCGGTGCCGAGACGGCCGGGGCGCTCGATCTCACCGAGGCGAACGTGCGCGTCCTTCACCATCGCGCACGCAAGACGATGGCCGCCTACGACGCGCGCCGAAGCCCGCCGAGCCGCGCGCTCACCGAGCAGACGCTCGAGGTAATGGGCCGCTTCCTGCGCTGCATGGCTGCGCAGGACGTCGCCGGCATGGAAGCCCTGCTCGCCGCCGACGTCGTCACGCTGAATGACACCAACGGGCGTTACCCGGCTGCCGGGGTTCCTGTGGTCGGCGCGAACAAGGTGGCGCGCTTCCACGCGGGCATCGCGGATCTGCGCAAGCAGCAGCTTCCGCGCATCGAGGTGCGCTCGCTGAATGGCGCGCCTGCCGTCGTCTGCAGCTACGACCCGCCGGTCACCGACCGCTTCGCACCCGCCTTCGTCACGCTCGGCGAGCTCGACGAAGCCGGTCGCATCCGCCGCATCTACACCGTGCTCGCCCCGGAGAAGCTCCTCCGAATCCTCAGTGCGGGCGGAGCGCGCAGTGAGGCGTAGCCGAACGTAGAGGGGTAGCGCGCGGCCGCCCGCGCGCCGGGCCCCGTAAGACCTTCATCCCATCGGGTATAGGATCTCGCGAGTCACCGCGTCGCAGGCTTTGAGGACGTCGGCGGACAGCGTCACTTCCGCGGCTTTCAGTGAGTCCTCGAGCTGGTCGACGCGTGTCGCGCCGATGATCGTCGAGCCGACGAAATCGTGCGCGAGCGACCAGGCGATCGCGAGCGTCACGACCGGCATGCCTGCCTCGGCGGCGATCTTCGCGAAGCGCTCGGTGGAGCCCAGCGTCTTCTCGTTCACGAAGCGCCGCGTCATGACCGCGCCGCGCGCCGCGTCCTTCTTGTAGGCGGAAAAGCGCGCGCCCTCAGGAAACGCACCGCCGGCGTACTTGCCCGAGAGTACGCCGCCCGCGAGCGGGCTGTACGGGAGCAGGCTGATCTTCTCGCGCCGGCAAACGGTCGCGAGCTCGTCCTCGAAGCGGCGATTCAGGAGCGAGAAGTTGTTCTGGATCGTCTCGTAGCGGACGCGGCCCGATCGATCCGACGCCCACAGGTTCTTGGTGAGCCCGTACGCGGTCTCGTTGCTGGCGCCCACGTAGCGGACCTTGCCCGCCTGGACGACGCGGTCGAGCGCCTCCATCACCTCTTCGTGGGGCAGGTCGGGATCCGGCCAGTGTGTCTGGTAGAGATCGATGTAGTCGGTGCCGAGCCGCGCAAGGCTCGCGTCGACCGCGCGCTCGATATTGTGCCGGTCGAGCGACGTGCGCCCGCCGCGAACCGCCGCGCGGAACCAACCCCCGCTCGGACCGGCGATCTTCGTGGCGATGAACACCGTTTCGCGTCGGCCGCGTTTCGCGAGCCAGCGCCCGACGATCTCCTCGCTCTTGCCGGCCCAGCGCGGATCGGGCGGCACCGGATAGATCTCGGCCACGTCGTAGAAATCGACGCCGGCGGCATCGGCGCGCTCCAGGATCGCGTGGCTCTCCTTCTCGTCCGCCATGCTGCCGAAGGTCATCGTCCCCATGCAGATCTCGGAGACCACGAGACCCGTACGTCCCAGCCTGCGGTTCTTCACAAAAGGCTCCCGCGTCGATTGGCCCGGCAGCATACACGAATGCGGGTGGCCCCCGGCGTGCGCGGCTCAGTGCGCGAGAGACTCCGGCTTGGGCAGGTCCGCGCGCTCGGCGGGCGTCGCCTGGTTCCACAGCTGGCGATACGCGAAGCGCGCCTCGCGCAGGACCTCCGGGTCGCTGATGCCCGCGCGCGAGCCTTCGCTGGCGACGAGCAGCGCGGCGCGCGCGAGATCGGGCACGTTCCCGCGTTTGGGCATCGTGTAGCGCGGCCAGATCTCGAGCAGACTGGCGCGCAGCTTCGACGGGCTCGTGAACGCGTTGCTCGCGAGGCGGATCGTGCGCCGCTCCGCGACGATCACGAGATCGGCGCACGTGATCCCGTCGCAGACCGTCATCGGGTCGTGCACGAAGCGCACGTCGGGCGCGAACTCGAAGCCGGCACGGGTGAGGTCCGCAAGCGCCGGCTGGATCTCGGCTCCGCGGTCCGGCGGGCGGAAGAGCGCGCAGGCAGCGAACGCCACAGCGACGAGGATCACCGCCATGCGCTCGCGCGCGGCCGTCACGCTAGCGCGACGCGCCGTCTCCGCCGCCGCGACGGCGCCGTCGCCGACGCGGACGCGAGGGACCCGCCCGATCGTCGCCAGCCGGTGCGTCAGCGCCGCCGTCGCGAACCTCGGGCGCGGGTTCAGCCGCGCGCGCTGCCGTGGGGGCAGTCGAGACTGGCTTCTCTTCGCGCACCGGTGTCGCGACGTGCTTGTGCTCGAGATACTCGAAGAGCACCGCCGACAGGAGCCGCCTGCCCTCGGGTGTCGCCGAGAGTGACTCGACCGTGGCCAGGTGCGTCTCCTCGCGCGCCGGCCGGTCGGCCGCCGGGATGTCGCGCAGGTGGTGCTCGATGTTCACGCCGAGGCGCTCCGCTTCGCGTCGGGCGACCTCGGCCTCGGTCGGCAGCTTGCGCTCGGGAATCACGATCCGGTTGACCTTCTGCAGCGAGCGGAAGTTCCCGATGTCGAGACCCGAGACGAGCGAGATCGCCGTTCCCGACTTGCCCGCGCGACCCGTTCGCCCGGTGCGGTGCGTGTACACCTCGGGCGTGACGGGCGAGGTGTACGAGATGACGTGCGAGAGGTCGCTGATGTCGATCCCGCGCGCCGCGACGTCGGTGGCGACGAGCACGCGCAGCTCGCCGGCCTTGATCCGCTTCATCACCGCCTCGCGCGCGGCCTGGGTCATCTCGCCCTGGATCATGTCGGCGTCGACCTCGTTGCGCTGCAGGAAGCGCGAGACGAAGCGGACGTCGTCGCGCGTGTTGCAGAAGACGAGCGCCGAGTCGGGATCCTCGTAGCGCAGGATCCGCAGCAGCGCATTCTCCTTCTCGTTCGCCGCGACGATGAAATGCCAGTGCTCGATCTCCTCGGGCGCGCGCACGCCGCCCTCCGTGAGCGAGACGAACTCGGGCTCGGTCAGGAAGACGCGCGCGAGTGACACCACGCGCTGCGGCATCGTCGCCGAGAACAGGCCGGTGATGCGTTTCGTGGGCAGATACTTCTGCAGCTCGCGCATGTCGGGCCAGAAGCCGAGCGAGAGCAGCTCGTCCGCCTCGTCGAAGACCAGCACGCGCAGCTTGTCGAGCTTGACGTTGCCCGAGCCGAGGTGATCGAGCAGACGGCCCGGCGTCGCGACGATGACCTGCGCGCCGCGCGCGAAGGCGTCGAGCTGCGGGCCGTAGGCCGTGCCGCCGTAGACCGCGATCGTCTCGACGCTCGTGTACTTCCCCATGAGCTTGATCTCGTTCTCGATCTGCAGCGCGAGCTCGCGCGTGGGCGCGAGCACCAGCAGCTGCGGCGCCTTCAGCTTCGGATCGATGATCTCGAGCGACGGCAGACCGAAGGCCCCCGTCTTCCCGCTGCCGGTCATGGCCTGCGCGATCAGGTCGCGGCCGCGCCGCATCACGGGCGTGACGCGCTTCTGCACGGGCATCGGGTCGGACCAGCCCATCTCGGCCACCGCCCGCTGGATCTCCGGGGCAAACGTTTCGAAACTGGTCAGTTCTTCGGGGAGCGCCGCCTCGGCGCCGGTTTCAGTCATGAGATGGGCTGGATCCTCTCCTGCTCTACGCGCGACAGTGTCGCCTCGACGAGCATCTTCACGTCGAGGCCCCGCTCGATCGCCTCGATCGGCCCGGGTCGCGTCCACGTGGCGGGCTGTCGAGGCATGAGAAAGCTGCAGCAGTCCTCGTCGGGTTCTATCGAGATCTCGTAGGTCCCGATGCGCTTGGCGAGTTCGATGATCTCGGCCTTGTCGCTCCCGACGAGCGGTCGGAGCACGGGCAGGGTAGCCGCCCGGTTGATCGTGTCTAGGTTCGCGAGCGTTTGGGACGAGACCTGCCCGACACTGTCCCCGGTCACGAGCGCCAACGCCCCTTCGCGCTCGGCGAGCGCCTGGGCGATGCGGATCATGAAGCGCCGGTAGAGGACGATCCGCGGCTCGGCGGGCGCCTCGCGCACGAGCGTCTGTTGCAGCTCCGCGAACGGCACCATCCAGAGGTTCGCGGGCCCGGTCCAATCGGCGAGGCGGGTCAGCGCGTCGCGCACCTTTCGCTGCGATGCGTCGCTCGTGTAGGGCGCGCTGTGGAAGTGCACGAAGGAGAGCTCGCAGCCGCGTTTCGCGAGCAGCCACGCGGCGACGGGCGAGTCGATGCCGCCCGAAACGAGCGCGAGCGCGCGCCCGGACGACCGAACGGGCAGACCCCCGGGCCCCGACCTTCGCTCGTGCAGCAGGATCGCCTCGCCGTGCAGGAGATGCAGATCGACGCGCAGCGCGGGATCGCCGAGATCGACGCGCGCGCCGCTCTGCGACTGGATGCGCGCGCCGAGCTCCGCCGCGAGCTCGTTCGAGCGGAACGGCAGCGACTTGTCGATGCGCCGAACGCGCACGCCGAAGCTCTCGAACGCGCGGCCGGCCACGAAGGCATCGACCTCGGCCGTGATCGCCTGGCGCGTCGGCGCGCAAGTCGTCGCGACGCTGAAGTACGCCACGCCGAAGACGCGCCCGAGGCGTAGAGAGATCGCGTCGAGCGCCGCGCCCTCCGGCGTCTCGACGAGGATGCGCCCGTACAGCCGCTTCGTCTTCGCGCGACCGAGCGGCGCGAGTGCGCGCTCGATGTTCTCGCACAGGGTCTTCTCGAAGCGCGGGCGATTCTTGCCCTTGAGACCCACCTCGGCGTAGTGCACGACCCACTTCACGGCGCGGATCATACGTCAGTGTTGGCAGCGGGGGCAGTAATGGCTGCCGCGCGCGCCGATCACGATGCGTTTGATCGCGCCGCCACAGACGAAGCACGGCTCGCCAGTGCGCGCGTAGACGCGGCGCTCGTCCTGGTAGGCGCCGTCGCTGCCGTCGGGCGCGAGGTAGTCGCTGATCGACGAGCCGCCCGTCTCGATCGAGCGCAAGAGGACCTGCTTTGCGGCGGCGACGAGCGCGTCGCACTCGCGGCGCGTGAGCCGACAAGCGGCGCGCTGCGGTCGGATCCCGGCGAGAGACAGCGCCTCGTCCGCGTAGATGTTCCCGATGCCGGCGATCACGTCCTGTGCGAGCAGGACGCTCTTCACCGCGACCCTCCGTTTGCGTGTCGCCGCGAAGAGCTCCGCACCCGTCGCGGCCAGCGCGTCGATGCCGAGCTTCTCGAGCCGTGGATCGCTCTGGCCGGGCGCGAGCAGCCGCACCTTCCCGAACTTGCGCACGTCGCGGAACAAGAGCTCCGGCCCGCCGTCTTCGAACGCGAGCCGCAGATGGGTGTGCGCATCGGGCCGGAAGCGCGCCTGCTCCGCGGGCGCGAGGGAAGCACGCGTGGCCGCGGAGAGCAGACGGACGGAGCTCGCGTGCTCCGCGAAGAGCTGGCCGGACATCCCGAGGTGGAGAAGCAGACGCCGGCCATCGTCGAAGCGGACGAGCAGGTACTTGCCGATCCGCTCGAGCCCCGCGACGCGCGCACCCGGCAGCTCGCGCGCGAGACGTGCCGGCGGCGTGAGGAAGAAGTAGCTCGGGCGCGTCGTGTGCACCTTCGCGATCCGCCGGCCGACGAGCAACGGGGCGAGCTTTCGGCGCGTGACTTCGACCTCGGGGAGCTCGGGCATGCGCGTAGCTTCCGCTTGAGCGCCGCCTCGCGCTAGGGTGTGGCTCGCGATGCGGGATCGAGTCTTCGGAATCGAGACGGAGTACGCGCTGATCTTCCATCCGCGCGGGCTCGAGCGTGCGCGGCCGACGAACCTGGAGCTGTACCGGCGCTTCGAAGCGGCGTTGCTCGGCCGGGCGCGCACGCTCCCGCACGGCTTCTCGTGGCTGCGCGAGAAGGGCGGCCGCTTCCTCGAGAACGGCGGCACGTTCCACTACGAGGCGACGGCCGAGGACTTCGAGAGCGGGCTGATCGAGATGGCGAGCCCCGAGTGCCGCGACCCGTTCACGCTCGTCGCGCACGAGCGCGCGAAGGACGAGCTGGTCGAGGAGCTCTGCGACGAGGTGAACCGGCAGCTCGAGCTCGCGGGCTTTCGCGGCCGCGCGCGCATCGGCAAGAACAGCGTCGACAGTCAGGGCCACACGCTCGGCTCGCATGAGAGCTACTGGGTCGAGGACGAACTCGGCGCGCTTCGCCTCGCGCTCTTC
>Ga0210377_10002056_pt1 | contig 17905 bp, 16 predicted proteins | sample PLM4_65_b1redo_FD_155480 | JGI IMG/M metagenome (GOLD analysis project Ga0210377, IMG submission 155480) | Groundwater sediment microbial communities from an aquifer in East River, Colorado, USA - PLM4_65_b1 redo | ecosystem: Environmental > Terrestrial > Soil > Riparian zone | place: USA: East...
CACGCTCAAGGCGATGCTCGAGCATGACGCGAAGGCCGAGGAAGAGGCCATCGACCTCTATAAGAAGATCATCAAACAGGCCGCATCAGAGGGTGATACCACGACCCGCCTGCTCTTCGAGCAGATCCTCGCGGACGAGGAAGGCCACCACGATACGTTCACGACCCTGCTCGGGAAGTAGCCCCGTTCCGTCTTTATCTGAGCCCGCATTTTCATGATCCCATGACCGTGAAAGTGCGGGCATTTTAAATTTGATGAGCCGTAAGATATTTTGTTTGATCTCGGGGTCGCGGAGGAGAAAGAAATACTGAGCACGAACTCCTGATCCGGACGTCCGGAACCAAAACCTCATTTGCCACAGAGGTCACAGAGCACACAGCGGAAGCGTTGATGTCTTTTATAACAACAGGATTGTGCTTTACGTTTTACCTCTGTGGTCTCTGTGTCCTCTGCGGCTAAATATTCGGGCTTGTTTTTTGCGTTGAAGCTGATTTGCATCCAACGAAACACTGTTCAAATTCAAAGGCAGCTATTTATTTCGCGGCTCTCTCATTCTTCATTCTATGCAGATCATCACCGCCATATCTGAAATGCAGTCACTTGCCGACGGGTTCAGGAAGCAGGGGCGCATCATTGGCTTCGTGGCGACCATGGGTTTCCTGCATGCAGGCCATGTGTCGCTCATGCAACGCGCGCGGCAGGAGTGCGACGTCGTGGTTGCGAGCATCTTCGTGAACCCGACCCAGTTCGGTCCGAACGAGGACCTCGACCGCTACCCGCGCGACGAAGCAGGGGACCGCGCAACGAGCGAAGCCGCGGGCGTCGATGTCCTGTTCATGCCCGCGGTCTCCGCGATGTATCCTGATACGCCGTCCGTCTTCGTCATTGTGGAGGGGATCTCTGATATACTGGAAGGCGCGGTCCGGCCCGGACACTACCGCGGCGTCGCCACCGTGGTATCCAAGCTCTTTCACCTGGTGAAGCCGCACAAGGCCTTTTTCGGCCAGAAGGATTATCAGCAGTGCGCGGTCATCAAGCGGATGGTCAAAGGCCTGGACATGGACGTAGACGTCGTAGTGCTCCCCACGGTGCGCGAGCCGGACGGCCTCGCCATGAGCTCGCGAAACAGCTATCTGGGCACTGATGAGCGGCGCACGGCCGCGGTGGTCTATCGCGCCCTGTCCGCGGCGGAGCAGCTGGCTAAAACCGGGACCAGGCAGCCGGAGGCCCTGAAGAACAAAATACAGGCTGTTGTGCGGGAAGAGAAAGGCATCGAGATCGATTACCTAGAGATCGCTGATCCGGAGAGCCTCGCGCCCCTCGCGTCAGCACAAGACGGCATGGTGCTGCTGATCGCGGTCCGCATCGGACGCACAAGACTGATTGACAACCTCGTGATTCAACGATAGACGTCACTGCTCAGATACAGAAGAAAACGATCAGGAGAAATGGAGAATTAAGAGGCGAAAAGGGGATCAATGGCATAAACAAAAGAATGTTGTTATCTCCATTTCTCCAATTTATCCCCCTTTTTCCTGAAACGTTGTAAGGTCCTGAGTCGTTGCGACAGGACAATAATCAATCCGTTTGGATTTTTTTCATTCATTTATCGCCCCTCCGAGGACAGAAGGCTCGCCGTGATTTCGTATCCCATCGACAACATCCTGTCCACGCTCAAAGAAGCGGTCCTCAAGAACCCCTCCGTTGTTCTGCGCGCGCCGCCCGGAGCCGGCAAAACCACCCGTGTCCCGCTGGCGCTGCTCGAGGTGCTGCCGCCCCAACAGGGCCGGATCATCATGCTCGAACCGAGGAGGATCGCCGCTGTCTCGGCCTCGCGCTGGATGTCGAAAACGCTTGGCGAGCAGGTGGGCGGGACCGTGGGTTATGCCATACGCTTCGATGTGAAGAGGTCGGAGAAGACCCGGATCGAGGTCGTGACCGAAGGCATTCTCACGCGCCGTATCCAGTCCGACCCGGGCCTCGAAGGCGTGGCCATGGTCATCTTCGACGAATTCCATGAGCGGAGCATCCATGCAGACCTTGCCCTTGCGCTCTGCCTCGATATCCGGAAACAACTTCGCGAGGACCTGAAGCTCCTGGTCATGTCCGCCACCATGGAGTGCGGCCCCATCGCGGCCATGCTCGGCAACGCGCCGATGATCACGTCCAGCGGGAAGGCCTTTCCGGTTGAGGAACGGTATGTCGGCGAGAACACGGGGCTGCTTCCAGCTCGTATCTCCAGTGCTGTCAAAACCGCCCTTCAAGAGACCCATGGCGACATCCTCGTGTTCCTACCCGGCTCCGGCGAGATCCGCGCATGCGAACGGCAGCTTCGTGAAACACTGAACGTGGACGACGACCGCATTGCGCTGCACCCGCTCTACGGCGACCTGCCGTTCGAAGAACAGGAGCGCGCCATTCTTCCGTCAAAGGACCGCCGCAAGATCGTGCTCGCCACGAACATCGCCGAGACGAGCCTCACCATCGAGGGCGTTCACGTGGTGATAGACTGCGGCCTGACGCGGACACTCCGGTACGATCCCGCTTCGGGCATGAACCGGCTCGTGACCGTCCCGGTCTCGAAGGCATCGGCAGAGCAGCGCAAGGGCAGGGCAGGACGGCTCGGACCGGGCGTGTGCTACCGTCTCTACGGCAAACAGGACCTTCACGGCATGCTGTCCTTTACGCAGCCGGAGATCCTCGTGTCCGATCTCTCCCCCCTGGCGCTCGAACTCGCGGCATGGGGGGTGAAAGACCCGCGTACGCTCGCGTGGCTCGACGCGCCGCCTGTTGCGGCCTGGGACAGCGGCCTGCACCTGCTGAAGGAGCTCGGCGCTCTCGATCCCTCGGGTTCGATCACTTCCCCGGGCAGGGCAATGGCCCGCCTTCCGCTCCACCCCCGGCTCTCCCGTCTCATGATCAGGGCGCAGGAGCTGGGGTGTGTGCGCCTTGGCGCGGACCTTGCCGCCATCCTGACGGAGCGGGACATCTTCCGGCATAGCGCAGGTGACCGCATGATCAATGAAGCGGATATTTCGGAGAGGGTTGACGCGCTGCGAAGGGGGCGGAAGGGGACGGAAGCGGGCCGGTCGATCGACACGTCGGCGTTCCGGGCAGTGGAGCGGACATCCCAACAACTCCTTCGTTCAATGGATGGGACGGCATCCGACCTCTCCAACAATGGCGTTGATCACGTCGCGATCTCCCGGCTCCTGCTCGTTGCCTATCCGGACAGGATCTGCCAACGCCGGGAAGAAGGCAGCCGCAGTTATGTCCTTGCCCAGGGAAGGGGGGTACGACTTTCCCTGGACAGCCATCTCGTCAGCAGCCCGTACCTCATCGCCGTTGCCGTCGATGCCGGCGGGATGACGGAAGGTGTTATTCATATCGCCGCGCCCGTCACCGCAGAGCTGATCCGAAGCGAATGCGCGGGCCGGATCGAGACCATCAGGCGGATGGAATGGGCTCGGAAGGAAGGCAGGATCGCGGCGGTCGTGGAAGAGCGGCTTGGGGCACTGATTCTTTCAGCGCGGCCCTTCACGCCCACGGATGAAGAGGCAGCGCCGATCCTGTGCGATGTAATACGCACGACTCCGGGGGTCCTGACCTTCAGTAACGAGGCGAGGCAACTCCAGGCCAGAACAGGGCTCATGAAGAAGGCCTTTCCAGAAGAGGGCTGGCCCGACCTTTCCGATGGACACCTGTTCGCCAATCCGGAAGAATGGTTTCTTCCCTGGCTTGGCAACATTCGCAGTGCCCAGGGTCTGGGCGGATTGCATGTCCTGCCGGCGCTCAAGGCGAAGCTTTCCCGGGAACAGGCGCGGCTCCTCGACGAACGCGCGCCGCTGGCGATCATGGTGCCGAGCAACAGCCGCGTGGCGCTTGATTATTCTTCCGGCGATCAGCCCGTGCTTGCGGTCAAGCTCCAGGAGCTGTTCGGGCTTGCCGACACGCCGACGATCGCGAACGGACGCATCAGGGTCCTGCTCCATCTCCTCTCTCCCGCGCGCCGTCCGGTCCAGATAACGCAGGACCTGAAGGGGTTCTGGAACACGGGTTATCCGCTCGTGAAAAAGGACCTGAAGGGCCGCTATCCCAGGCACCCCTGGCCCGATGATCCCTGGAACGCCGTGCCGACAAAGCGGACGAAGCCGCGGGGGACATGAGCGCGTACACTGTATCAGCATCCCGGGGGGCCCAATGCAACGGGTCCACAACGTCCCCGTCGGCCGACCCCACTTCTGTTCTTGACAATAAATCACGTCGTAGATACAATCCATTGCGATCTAGAGAGGGGGCATCGCCGGACTCCCCACTTGGAAGCAGGTGCATGAAAACCTATGAATGACTGCAAACGCTGCCATACCAACCAATCAAGTATACTGGAGTGAGCATGATGAGAACTGTTGTCTGGACCGTAGTGGTGTGTTCACTGTTGATCGGGGCAGGACTATTCCATCAGCCCCCGTTCTCCGTCGTTTACGCGAATGATGACTGGAAAACGGAGTTTGATGACATTTGTTCGAAGACCGATGTCGTTACGACGCTCACCCAGGCGGAAATCAAGGGCCTTATCGAGCGATGTGATGCATTGAAGCCGCGCCTTGAAAAGATCGATGAGGCCGCTGCGAAAATCTACTTGAAACGTCTCCGGAGATGCCATGACCTGTTCGTCTTTATGCAGGGGGCCGGGTCCTTGTAAAGACACGGGCCGGATTCGTATCTGCAGTTGTCATGCCCCTTCTGCGCGTTCAATCCCGCTCCGTTCACCCTGAGTCTGACGAAGGTAAAAAATCGCATTTTTCTACAAGCTGAGCAAACCTGACTACGAGGTTGTTATCATGAAACAGAATTTGAGCGAACAGGAACGACGGCACCTTGACCAGCGGGTCGCTTACACGGAGAAGCGGACTGGCGTCCAGGTTGTCCTCGCGGTCATCGAGAAAAGCGACAGCTATGTTGAACTACCCTGGAAGGCGTTCGCGCTGGGAGCGGCAGGCACCGGCCTCGCGGCCGCCCTGCTGGACCTTCTGCAGCCTCCCTGGACCCCGTTCTTTACAATGTTCTTCGGCGTGACAATGACGCTCATCGGAGGCGCTGTCTGCGCACTGCTGAGTGTCGCCCTGCCGGGCTTCGCCCGCCTCTTTCTCGACGCGCACCGCGCCGAGGTCGAGACGCTGCAATACGCCAAGTCCCTGTTCCTCTCCCGCGAGGTCTTCGCCACCCGCAAGCGGACGGGCATCCTGCTGCTCATCAGTCTCTTCGAGCAGCGGGTCGTTGTGCTTCCCGACACGGGACTGCGCCGGCGCCTGAACACGGACGCTTTGCAGGGGATCATCAGCCGCATGACAGCGCCCCTTGCGACCGGCCAGGTCGACCGCGCGCTCGAAGCCGGGTTGGCCGGCCTGGAGGAGGTCCTAGGGGCCGGCGCAACGGTCGCTTCAGGAGAGAATGAACTTTCCAATGAGATCGTGGAGGAGGACGGCCCATGAGAACAGCGCTTCGAAACGCACTCCTGGCCGCGCTGCTCCTGACAACGGCCATGGCCGCGGCGGCAGTGGTCCCCTTCCTGACCGGCCGCGTGACCGACAACGCGGAGGTCCTGAGCGAAGGCACGCGCCGATCGCTGACCGTGCTGCTCAAGGCGCACGAGGACAGCACCGGGAACCAGATCGCCGTGCTCACGGTCCCCACGCTGGACGGGGAGGGCATCGAGGAATACGCCCTGCGGGTATTCGAGGCATGGAAGCTCGGCCAGAAAGGCAAGGACAACGGCGTCCTGGTCGTCGTCGCGCCGAACGACCGGCGCATGCGCATCGAGGTGGGCTACGGTCTCGAAGGCACGCTCACCGATTCCCTTGCCGGCAGCATCATCCGCAATGTCATGACGCCGCGGTTCAAGGCGGGGGACTACAACAGCGGCGTCGAGGCGGGCGTGAAGGCCATTCTTGACCTGTTGGAGAAAGGCGAGAAGCCTGTTGGCGAAGACAGCGCAGGACAAGCGACAAGTACCTCATCGGGCTTTCATATCGACAAACCGGACATGCCGATCATTGAGCGGATCCTCATCGGCGCGTTCGTCTTCGGCATCATCGGCCTGTTCACCGCGATGGGCATCGTAACACCCGGCGCCGGGTGGTTCCTCTACTTCTTCCTCATCCCCTTCTGGGCTATGTTCCCGATCATCATCGTCGGCACCACCGGCGCCCTTACCCTGCTCATAACGTACCTGATCGGCTTCCCCATTGCCAAGCTGGTGCTCGGGAACGCCGCCTGGTATAAAAAGGCAAGGGAGGACCTCCGCACAAAGGGCCACGCCTCCATCGGCGGTTTCATGGTCTCGTCCGGCGGCTCGGGCGGGGGCTGGAGTTCAGGAAGCTCCGGCGGCGGATTTTCCGGAGGCGGCGGGTCCTCGGGCGGCGGAGGCGCTTCGGGGAGCTGGTAAGGGCGGTGAAGATTTCATCCTAAAAAGAGCATTTAGACACGGAAGAATCGGATTTAACATATGACAAAAGCGGATGAAAATAGAGTCAATATTCGTTATAGCCCATCACCCTATGGGTGAACTGCTTTGCCTGAAAAAATCCGATTTTATCCGACTCTTATCCGCATTAATCCGTGGCAAATGCAGTCTCTAGGTTCATGGTTCAGTTGGATTCGCAGGAGAAGCAAGAGATGGCCACACATTGTGACCACCCCGATGAACTTCGCGCTCTGTGCGTGATGCACCTCGACCCTTGATCCAGCAGTTATATACTCCGAACTCTGAACGCCGAACTTTGAACCGTAATAACCTTACCCCCTGACCCCGGCCCCATGCACCTATTGCCCTGTCCAGAATTTCTCGAGGATCCTTCGATAATCATCGTCCGAATCCATGTCAAGCACAACGCCTTCGTCACAGACATCGAGCAGGGTCAGGAGCGATGCGTTCTTTCTAATGACGTCACGAAGGATGGCGCCTGACGCGATCTCCTGCACTGCCCCCGGGGGAAAGAGGGTGGGATGTCCGCGTCTGCCGCCGTAGACCGGAATGACGAGCCTGTCAGGCGCCTCCAAGTGTGCGTTGATGATCGCTTTATACGTTCCAACCGATATGAGCGGATGGTCGGATAAGCAGACGAGGACGCCCGAACATCGATCATCGATCGCGTTGAGACCTGTTCTGACGGAATCGGCCATCTGGCTGTCCGGGACCGTGTTCCGCACGATCGTCACCGGGGTGCCGTGAAGTGCTTCAGGGATGCCGTTGCCGTGGGCACCGATGACAACGATCACCTGCTGAATGCCTGCGGCGGCAATCGTGTCGAAGCAATGCCTGATGATCGGCCTATCTCCCAGTGGAAGAAGCTGCTTCGATGTCCCCATTCTCCTGGACGATCCCGCCGCAAGGATCAGGGCAGCCACGTGAAGCACCATGTTCTCTCCTTCGGTGAATGATCTGCGCCATAATGCTCACGGCGATCTCTTCAGGGGTCACGGACCCGATATCAATGCCCACCGGGATCACGACCCTTCCGATGTCCGCTTGAGAGAATCCGCTTTCCGCCAGGTCCCTGAACAGCAGGCCCTTCTTGCGTCTGCTTCCCAGGAGGCCGATATACCCAGCGTCCGTTCCGAGCGTGGCCTTGACGGCGTCGAGATCGTGGTTGTGTCCGCGTGTCGCAACAACGATGAAGGTGTTCTTCTCGACAGCAAGGCCCTCAAAGGCACGCTCGAAGTCCGTTACCATAAGCTCGTTCGCATCAGGAAGGTTCTCATGATTTGCGAATTCCTTCCGGTCATCGATCACGGTCACGCGGAACCCGGTGAACCGTGCGAGTTTGGTCAGCATCTTCCCTACGTGGCCCGCGCCGAGGATGACCAGGTGTGGTTCGAGCAGAACGGGCTCGATATACACAAGGACCGTGCCGCCGCACACGAGACCGCCCTCCCGCTCCGTGAGCTCGAAGGGCAGGGTAAGGGGATTGCCGTCCTTCATGGTCATGAGCGCGGCCTGGACGACATCGGCCTCGAGACACCCGCCGCCGAGCGTGCCCAGGAGAGAGCCATCGTCCCGCACGAGCATTTTTGCTCCCTGTTTCTGGGGCGACGAGCCCCGGCACTCGACGATCGTCGCGATAGCCGAAGCCCTGCTGAGACGTTTAAGCCTCAATGCTTCTTCGAATATCAGCATGTCTACCCCCTCCAACCGGAATCGGAAAATGCCAGGTCACTGCAAGACCTGGTGCATCAGCTTCCTTCTATACCGGCTTCAGCGCCTCAAGAACGGTCTCCGGTCTCATGGGCAGTCTTCTCACCCGCGCACCGGTCGCGGCGAACACGGCATTCGCCACCGCGGGCGCCAGGGGCGGCAGACCGGGCTCGCCGATGCCCCCGAGCGCGTCATTGCCTTTCACGATGTGTACCTCCACATCGGGCGCATCGCTCATACGAAGGAGCTCATAGTCGGCAAAATTCCTTGACTGCACGCCGCCGTTCGCGATCTCGATCTTTTCCCTCATTGCCGCGCTCAGTCCCATGATGACCGCCCCCATCATCTGGGCTGACACGATCGCCGGGTTGACGACGGGCCCGCAGTCCACCGCGCAGGTCACCTTGTGCACAGCGACCGTTCCGGTGCCCCGGTCGACTGAGACCTCGGCCACCTGGGCCACATAGCTTCCGAAGGACAGGCAGTAGGCGATCCCGCGCGCCTGTCCCCTGGCGGGCGGTGTGTTCCAACCGCTCTTTTCCGCCGCGACCTCCAGCACCCGCTGTGCCCGCGGATGCTTCTTGAGCAGGCCGAGCCTGAATGCGAGCGGGTCCTTCTTCGCAGCATGGGCGAGCTCGTCTACAAAACTCTCGACAACAAAGGCATTATGCGAGCTGCCCACAGACCGCCAGAAACCCACGGGCACCGGCGTGTCGTGCCGCACGTATTCGACGGACACGTTCGGGATATCATATTCCATGTTCTCCAGTCCTTCGACCGCTGCATTGTCGATGCCTTTCTTCATGGCATCGGGGAACACGCGGGCAAAGATGGACGGACAGACGATCTTGTGCGACCAGGCCATGACGCCGCCGTCCGCATCAAGACACGCTTCGATCCTGCTTGCATTCATGGGACGGAAATAATCGTTCTGAATGTCCTCTTCCCGGCTCCAGACCAGCTTCACGGGTTTGCCCGTTGCCTGGGAGAGGAGTATGGTCTCTTCCACGAAGTCGCGCTCATAACGCCTGCCGAACCCTCCCCCCAGGAACGTGGTGTGCACATGGATTTGCTCCGGCTTCAGCTTGGTAAGCTTCTCGGCCATTGCCAGCACGCCTGACTGGTTCTGCGTCGGCACCCAGATGTCGCAGGCGTCGGAGCGAATGTGGGCCGTACAGTTCATGGGCTCCATGGTCGCATGGGCGAGGAAGGGCATCTGGTAGAGTGCCTCGACCTTGCGGGACGCCTGGCTGAGCGCGGTCTTTACATCGCCGTCATTCCTCGCCAGAATGCCCGGCGAGCCCAGCTGATCGATGAACTCCTTTTCAAGCGACGCGGTGCTCAGCAGGGGATCGCGCGCGTCCTTCCACGATGCATGCAGGGCCTCCCGGCCTTTCCATGCAGCATCGATCGTGTCCCCACAAACGGCGATCCCGCCGGAGACGGGCACAATGTGCCGCACCCCGGCCACCTTCTGCGCCGCCTCGTTGTCGGCTCCAGCGAGAACGGCCCCATAGGCGGGCGGCCTCGCTATCGCGGCATAGACCATTCCCGGCGCAAAGGTGTCGATGCCGAAGCGCGCCGTGCCGTTCACTTTCTCCTGGATGTCGAGCCTCGGGATGTCCTTGCCGATATACCGGAACTGGTTCTCTTTCTTGAGCACGGGGTTCTGCGGCACCACGAGCTTGGCGGCCTCCTGCGTGAGCCGTCCGTAGGTGAGCGAGTGACCGCTCTTGATGTGTTTCACCGTGCCACTCGCGACGGCGCATTCCTCGAGCGGCACGCCCCATTCGCGCGCGGCCGCCAGGAGGAGCATCTCCCGCGCCGCGGCCCCGGCCTTCCTGAGCGGTTCATACATGTGGCGGATGCTCGAGCTGCCGCCCGTGGCCTGGGTGTTCCATACCGGGTCCTTGTAGGCGTCGCCCGCCGGCGCGGCCTCCATGCGCACGTTCTTCCAGTCCGCGTCCAGTTCATCCGCGACGATCATGGGCAATGACGTATAGATGCCCTGTCCCATCTCCGACTTGCTCACGGTCACGATGACGAGGTCGTCGGGCCGCACCTCCAGCCAGACGCTCGGCCGGAAGCCGGGGCCCGCCTTCTCCAACTCGGCTGCTGAGACCAGCAGGAAGCCGGACCCCGTTGCGGCTACCGCAATGGCAAGGCCGGTGCCGGTCATTTTCAGGAACTGTCTTCGGGTGAGGTCGGTCTTCATTTTTTACCTCCTGTTGATGCGAGGCGGATGGCGCTCTTGATCTTCGGGTAGGTGCCGCAGCGGCACAGGTTGCCGTTCATGTGTTCAATGATCTTCGCGTCCGACGGGTGTGGGTCATTGGCAAGCAGAGCGGCGGCCTGCATGATCTGGCCCGGCTGGCAGTAGCCGCACTGCGGGACCTGCTCCTGCACCCAGGCCTTCTTCAAAGGATGGTTTTCCGGAAGTCCCTCGATGGTCGTGATCTTTTTGCCCTGCACGCTGCCGACTGCTGTCTGGCAGGAACGCTGCGCCTGACCGTCGATGTGCACGGTGCAGGAGCCGCACGTGCCGATGCCGCAGCCAAATTTCGTTCCCGTAAGCTGAAGCCGCTCGCGGATCACCCAGAGCAGGGGAACATCCGGTGCGACATCCACGGTATATCCCTTGCCATTGATATCGAGACGTATCATGGAACACCTCCCTCATAGTTAATGAAGCATATTGTCAAAGCCAATCACAGAGAGCAATGAGAAATGTCTAAGTAACAAACAGTCTGCGGCAGGAAAAACAGCGCGATGCAGCAGGGTATATTATATATAATATAGCTGAAAAAATTATAGCGCAAGGTGCTCTTAGTGCATCGTAATACTTTGTTCGCATAGACCAGAACAAGATCGTCGCGCGGAATATTTCTATTGAAAGAGATATTCGGGGCTGGCCTGATCTTGTTTTAAACTCCGAATTGATTAATGAAGCCTGTAAACCTGATGCCTTGCCAAATTCGTTCATTTATAGTACGCTTTGCAGAGGGGAAGGATTGTGCCCGGGGTGAGATTGGCTGCCGTGTCGCATGATCTCCGCGTCGTTGTATCCCTTTCACTAATGGTGCAGTGCCCTTAACTACCCATCGCAAAACCATCATCATGGTCATAAAAGAAATAATTGCAAAAAGCATCCTGTCGAAGTCCCAGGTGTACGACTACGCATTGAATGCGTATGTCGGATGCCAGCACGGCTGCATCTATTGCTACGCCAAGTTCATGAAGAGATTCACAGGACACCGTGAACCGTGGGGGGACTTTGTCGATGTGAAGATCAATGCCCCGGAGCTGCTGGCCAGGGAAATAACAAAAAAGAAAATGGGACGGGTCTGGATAAGCGGCGTGTGCGATGCTTATCAGCCCCTGGAAAATAAATACCAGCTCACCCGAAAATGCCTTGAGATCCTCGTGGAACGGGGATGGCCCTTTACGATCCAGACCAGATCGCCGCTGGTCGTACGCGACATTGATCTGTTGAAGCGGGCAGCCGATTGCGAGGTCGGGTTCACCATGACCACTGCCGATGAGAAGGTGAGGCGCATTTTTGAGCCACATGCCCCGCCCACGGCAAAACGGGTCGAGGCCCTGGACAGCCTTCACGCTGAAGGGATCAAAACCTTTGTCATGGTGGCCCCGAGGCTTCCCGGCGCCGAGGGGCTGGTTGACCTGCTGAAAGGCAAGGTGGACACCATCCTCATTGACCGGATGAATTACCATTATGCGGACTGGGTGTATAAAAAGCACGGGATGCAATGGGCCATGGACGACGGCTTCTTCCTCCAAAAGGGCGAGGAGTTGAGGGCCGCGTTCGAGAAGGCCGGGATGCCCTGTCAGAAGTTATGCTGAAGCCGGCGCGATGGTTGTTGAAATGAAAAATACGATTGATGCCGCCCATATCCTTGCACTGGGAATCCTGCTCTTCCTCACGGCCAATCTCACGGGCTGCGGTCTGCTGAGGTCCGGAATAGCGTCCCTGAAATCCACGTCAGATTTCCATCCCCTAGAGACCGACAACCGGGTACTCGCAGAATCAGGGGCAGAGGACCTGGCCAGGCAGGTTGCAGGGTACCTGCCGGAAGCGATCCGCACAATTGAAAAAGAGCAGTACCGGGATTTCACAAAACAGGTGACCGTATATGTGTGTGCTTCAGAGGACAGCTTTGCAGGCCATACGGGTTTGTCGAAGCATGTTCGAGGCGCACTTATCACCAAGGTGTTTCTCTCAGGACGTCTGAAGGACCCGGTGTTCAATGAAACGCTCAAGGCCATTCTGACCCATGAATTATCACACCTGCATCTTCAGCAGCAGCTCGGGGTCTATCATTACAACGCCAACATCCCCGCATGGTTTCAGGAAGGCCTTGCTGTCATGGTCTCGAATGGCGGCGGGGCGGAAAAGGTAAGTGAGTCGGCTGCTGTGAAGGCCATTGTGGAAGGCAAACACTTTACCCCGGAGTCGCACGGCAGCTTCTTCTGGCATAAGTCAGGCAGCTCATACGGCCTGGAGCCGCATATGTTCTACCGGCAGGCCGAACTGTTTGTCGGGTACATAAAGCGGACGTCTGAATTCAAATTTGGTTTGCTCATGCTCGCGATCGCGGATGGCGGGGATTTTGACAAGTCGTTCCGCGCAACATACGCCATGAGCATCGATGAAATATGGCAGGACTTTATTGACCAGCTCAGGGAAAAACAGCGGGAAATGCAATTTGCAGTCAATGCATGGTCTGAATGGACAGCAAATGAACAAGCGTGACCCGGAGGCGGGGTGCGACCTTCGGCTTCGTATGATAGAATTGAAGAAAGTTTATTGGCTGTAAACCAGTACCAAAAAATGCGCCAACATGCTATCCTCTTACTAAGGAGGACTCTTCAATGGAAAAGATCAAAGTGGATAAAAACATGTTCTGCCTACCCTGGACCCAGACCCTCCTGGGCAGCGCATCGGCCGCACAGGCCTCACGCGGCTCATGATAGGCAGCACGGTATCGAAGGTCATCGGTCACGCGTTTCTTAATTCGCATTTTCTTAATTTTTACTTGACATATTCATACTTCTTAATTGATAGTAAGGGGGGTTAACAAATGGCAGATAAAACAACAACGATTCCCTGTCCGGAATGCAGCGGCAAAGGTTCGATAACGTGTCCTGTCTGCCATGGACAAGGAAGACGGTCCAGTACGAATGCAGCGCAACGATCGTGTTCAAGTTGTCATGGTACGGGAAAAAGCGTCTGCCCCCGGTGTCGGGGCGCTAAAAAAGTAACAGTTGAAAAGAAATAATACAGGATGGTTGAATATGAGGATTGCTGTCATCTGTCTATCGCTGGCTCTGCTGTGCGCCGCCATCGTGAACGACGCGACCGCGGCCGGTCTGGGTGTCTACGGCTCCGTAGGCGGGGGCAGGGCGGACTGGTCGCCGGAGAATACAGCGAACTTTAAGAAGACCACCGGCCACCTGGATTTCGGCCTGGCGATGGATACCGCCCCGGCCCGCGACAAGTTGTACAATTACCACCTGACCGTCGGCTATGGCATCTTCCGGAACATGAACAACACCGCCTGGGGCACTGCCGACCTGGACGGACTGATCATCAGCAACAGCTTCGGCTTCGGTACCCTGGTTACTCCCAAGGTCCGTATCTGGTTCGGCCCTGAGATCAAAGTGACCTGGGTCGACGGGTCTCCTCAGCATTACTCCAATTATAAAATAAACCTGTTCGGTGTCGGCAAGGGCCTGGTGCTCGGCGTGAATTTCAATGATAATGAAAAGCTTACGACCGTCGTGAAAATGGGATTCCAGGTATTTGATTATGTGGGAGAAGGCAAAGGTTTCTTTTCCCACGAGACCAACAGCGCCTCGACCTCCTATCTCAGGAGGGATTACGACGTGAGGGAGAAAATGTTCACCCTCACGCTGGAGTTCCTGTTCAGAACATCGGACGACCGGTAGGGGGCGGCAAGAGGGCCGCGGCCTGCGGCAGAAATCCCCTGGGGCCAAAATGAAGTTTCTCCGCAGATTAACGCAGATGGATGCCTTTAGATTTTGAATCGAAACGCAACATGATTGATTTTATTCTGCGAAATCCGCGACATTTGCGGATAGATCCTGATCCCCATAGGTATGAGGAGATTTTGTATGTACAATATATATCTCTCCACCATGCTTCTGTTCACGCTGTCCGCACTATCGGCAAATGCAGAAGATCGTTTTCAGGTCGACTTGATCAGAACATCCTCCGGCGACCTGAAGATAACATTCATCGGCCATGCGTCGCTGATCTTTTCTTTTAACAACAAAACAGTTTATGTCGATCCGTTCAGCAAACTCGCGGACTATGCAACGCTTCCGAAAGCCGATGTCATCGTGATCACCCACGAGCATCGGGACCACCTTGACCCTGCTGCGATCAAGAAGATACGAACTGAAAAGACAACAGTTGTACTGACCGGGACCGGCGCAAAGCAGCTTACGGGCGGGATCGTCATGAAGAACAACGATGTCCAGATCTTCGAAGGCGTCACTATCGAGGCCGTGCCCGCCTACAATATCGTCCACAAACGCGATACGGGAGAGCCATTTCATCCCAGAGGCGCGGGGAACGGGTACATCATGACCTTCGGCGACAAGCGGGTGTACGTGGCCGGGGATACGGAAAATATCCCTGAGATGACAGGTTTAAAGAACATAGATATCGCGTTTTTGCCCATGAACCTGCCGTATACCATGACCCCGGAAATGACCGCTGCTGCCGCGAAGATGATCCAGCCGAAGATCCTCTATCCCTACCATTACGGGTCAACCGACACGTCCTTGCTGACGGCTTTATTGAAGGACCAGAAGGGGATCGAAGTGCGTATTCGGAAGATGGAGTAGTGTGGCGAGGGTCGGTTGATATTTCATCCTTCTTGTTTTATTAAACTGGACGATAAAAAGGATATTATATGGAAAAGAAAAACCAAACTCAACCTGAACCGCCGGACCCTGAAGCGAGCCATGGCTATCAGAACATCCTGAAAATGGTCATCCTCATCGCGGTACTGGTGGGGGCATGGATCCTGCTGGATTGGTTGATAAGCGGCAAATAAAGAGGAATCCAGGATGTATAACACAAAGCTCGAAGAAAAGATCGACGCTGCTTTGAAGCAATGGCAGAACGTGGAAAAGAAGAAGATGTTCGGCGGTGTCTGCTACCTGCTCAAGGGCAATATGGCCTTTGGCATCTATAAGGACAGCCTGATCGTTCGCATGGACAAAGACCAGGGGGAGCAAAGCCTCAAGGACCGGAATGTGAAGCCCTTCGACATCACCGGCAGGCCGATGGCCGGCTGGGTCATGGTTCAGGAAGCGGGGTGGAAGAGCGCTGCCGGCCTGGCGAAATGGATGGAAGTGGGGAAGCGGTATTCGCTGTCGCTGCCGGAGAAGAAGGGGAAGGAAAGGGCAAGGAAGACGAAGACATTGAGCGAGTATAAGCTTTGATACGCTTACACAGTTTAACTCACTGACAGGGAGGATCTTATGGCAGCCTGGCTACTTCCCGCAGTAAAAGTAATTTTGCCTTACCTAAGCTCGATCGTTGCAGCGGCGACGCCGGTTTTTACCACGCGGAAAAGCGATGAGGCGACCGCTGCACAAGCACATCTCCTGCAGCAACAGATTGCCGAGCTGCAATCTGCTGCCTCGCAAAACGCCGTGCACATTAAAGAGCTGGCTGAGCAGTTACAAAAGACAGTAGCTGCTCTTGAGCAGGGAGCGTCACTCGCCGAATCGAGGTTCAGGCGGACAGCTGCGCTTTGTATTGGAGCGATCGTTGTGTCATTGATCGCACTATGCGTTTCGTTGATCGCATTGTTCGGGCGATAGCACACCAGTGCGAAAAACAGGGACAACCGCAAGCGGCTTTAAGAAAAACTATTTTCGCAGGCTAAAGCCTGCGGCTACCATAACGGAATGTATTGATTTTGCACACTGTAGCCGCACCCTTTAGGGTGCGTTTGTTTTGGATCGAGCCCTTTTCCATCAGCCTCCTAAAGATTCCCGGCTGAAGCCAATACCTTCTTCGTCCACGCAGTATTCCCCCTCAGTCCGCTCCACAGTTCAAAACTCTCCCCTTGACAAATGATCGCGACCCCCTATAATTCCACGATTATGTCTTCTGAACTTTATGAAACAACTCCGCCAACGACCCGCGAGGTCCGGATCGTTTTCGCCGGCCTGATGCTGGCGCTTGCCCTGGCTGCGCTCGACCAGAACATCGTGGGTGTGGCATTGCCGCAGATCGTGAGCGAGCTGGGCGGCCTTCATCATCTCTCGTGGGTCGTCACGTCCTTTCTCGTGACCTCGACGGCCACGACACCCCTCTACGGAAAACTCTCCGACATGTACGGCAGGAAGCCGCTCTTTATCATCGCGATCGTCATCTTCCTTGTCGGTTCCTGCCTCTGCGGCCTGTCCCGCTCCATGACCGAGCTCGTGGTCTTCCGGGGCATCCAGGGCATGGGCGCGGGCGGCCTCATTGTGCTTGCCCAGACCACGATCGCAGACCTGGTGGCCCCTCGCGAGCGCGGCCGCTATCAGGGGCTCTTCGGCGCGGTCTTCGCATTTTCGAGCGTGGCCGGACCTCTTTTGGGAGGGTTCATCACGAGCGCGTTGTCATGGCGGTGGATCTTCTACGTGAACGTGCCCGTGGGCATTCCGGCCCTGGCCATGATCGCCTTCGGGTTCCGCCGGCCCCATCACAAGGTTTCGCACCGCATCGACTACGCGGCGGTTGCGCTCCTGAGCTCGGCCACCGTGGCTCTGCTCCTTGTCCTGAGCTGGGGCGGCGTGCAATTTCCGTGGTCGTCCCCGCTCATTATCGGGCTGGCCATGGCATCCGTGGTGCTCACCGCTCTCCTCATTCGTACGGAGCGGCGTTCTGCGGAGCCGGTGCTCTCGCCGCACATCTTCCACAACAGGACCGTGGTGATCGCTTCCATGGTGATGGCTCTCGCCTTCATGGGGATTTTCGGTGCCTTCGTATTCTTGCCCCTCTTCTTCCAGCTCGTCATGGGCATGGAACCGGCGCAGGCCGGGCTCATGCTTGCGCCCATGACCGGCGGCTTGATCGCGGCGTCTTTTATCGGCGGCCGCATCGTTTCCCGGACCGGCAGGTACAAGATATTCCCCGTCGTCGGACTGGGCTGTGCCTCGCTTTCCTTTATCGTCGTGATGTGGGCGGCCGCGTCAAACGGGGGCATCGGCGTGATCGAAGCATCGCTCATCGTCCTCGGCTGCGGTTTCGGCCTCGTCATGCCCAATCTCGTCATCGCTCTGCAAAACGCGGTGGGAGCCGGCGAGCTGGGCGCGGCGACGGCGACAGCAGCGTTCTTCAGACAGCTCGGCGGCACCTTCGGCGTGGCCATGTCCGGCGCAATCATGACGGCCCAACTCCAGGGCCTGCACATGGAAAAGTGGAACGGCCTGGTAAAGAACGGCCGTTCTCTCATGGAACAGGGGATCCAGGATATCGCCGCGCTTCCCGCTGCCCAGCGGGAGATCGTGCTCGGGGCCTACCGCCATGCGATCAGCACCACGTTTCTCGTCGGAGCCGTTATCACGGCCCTGGCCTTTGCGCTCGTGCTCTTCCTCCCTGAGCATCCGCTGAAATCCGGCCGTACAGGAAGTTCCGGCACGCCGGCGGAGTCTCCCCGGAAA
>Ga0210377_10002057_pt1 | contig 17902 bp, 18 predicted proteins | sample PLM4_65_b1redo_FD_155480 | JGI IMG/M metagenome (GOLD analysis project Ga0210377, IMG submission 155480) | Groundwater sediment microbial communities from an aquifer in East River, Colorado, USA - PLM4_65_b1 redo | ecosystem: Environmental > Terrestrial > Soil > Riparian zone | place: USA: East...
AAGACAATCTTGTGCGCGGTTCGTCAGAAAAACATTATCCTTTTCAAAGTCAGATCTCATGCACGAAATCGTAACACGACTATTTATCATCCGGTACAACCTATCACTTGTTACTTAACCGCTACCGAGGAGATTACTTCGGGTTAACACCCTCGCAACACTTGTCCGCACACAAGTGCAGGTGTGACGTATAATTTAAGCATATGACCATTCGTCCGCTTGCACTGCTTGATCTGCCGCAACTCTATCGCTTTCGTGAGGAAGCGATCGGGTTGGATACTGCCCGCACATTGACGAGAGGCAACCCATTAGACACAGCGAGACTGCTTGCGTATATGAATCCCGCGCGGCATGTTTACAGCGCCATTGCAAATGGGGAGCATGCCTCGGTCGTAGGTGGGATCATTCATGCGCGTGACGAGGTATTTGCAAAAATGCTTTATCTTGCCCCGGCTTCGCAACTTAATAATCCAGAATTGCCCGCGCTGATCGAGAATTTATCCGCTCAAGCTGGTTCATGGGGAGTATTCCATGTACTTGCCGAAGTGGATGAGAATGGTGGTGCATTTGTTCCACTGCGGAAGGCTGGCTTCTCTGTCTATGCATGGCAAAGGATGTGGGAAGTCTCCGAGATCACAGAATCAGGCTCAGGCTTTGACTGGACGCGTGTACTCTCCATTCAGTTTCCTGCGGTGCAGAGTCTCTATCATCAGATCGTTCCGCCCTTATTACATCCGATTGAGCCGCAACCGAAATCAGCTGTTGGTTGGATAAGCAATGATGGGGTGAAGTGTTATGTCAGTGTGGCGCATGGCGTGTATGGGATCGTGTTGACGCCGTTGATCCATCCCGAAGCCACCGATGTGAGTGCCAAGCTCGCCGCGTTGATCAACAATCTGCCAGATCGTCGCAACCGACCTGTATATGTAAGTGTGCGTTCGTATCAAGCCTGGCTTGAGCCTGTGCTTGCGGATCTGGGTGCCAAAGCCGCAGCGCGTCAGGCGGTGATGGTGAAGCATTTGGCGCGCCTCGTGAAGGAGGGACAGACTGTGCCAGCAGTGCCTTCAGGCGTCAGTATTCAGCCTTCACGTGTAAGTAAAGCCGAACAAAATAAATAAATTTTCAATTTTCTACAATCACATTCTAATGTGGGGCATCTCTATTCCTCGTATAATAGACGTGGAAGTAAAACTCTCAGAACAGGCAGGAACTTTTCCGTGGTTCACATCATCTAAATCTCTGTAAGCCGCGCGTCAGGGATAACGCGGCGCTCGTATCTTTCTTCTTTCCCTCTTTCATCCCGTTGTTACGCAATACTTTTTACGTGACACTTGACACCTGGAACCTGAAACTTAATCCTATGACACAACATAAAATTACAGACGATCTAGACGCTTTGCTCGACGTGCTCCCTGCGAATATTCGCCATGCTGTTGAAGAAGCGAATAACAGCGACTACCTGCTCGAAGTCATTCTCGATCTCGGGCGCGTTCCCACAGCGCGCTTCGTAGAGAACGAAGTTGTTTTGAGCAACAATGAACTGACTCGTGCTGAACTCGACCATGTGGTGGAACGCGTGGGCGAGTTCGATACGGATAACCGCTCCGGTATTGAGCGCACGTTGCATCGCATCTCCGCTATTCGCAATCGGCGTGGAGCAGTTGTCGGTTTAACGCTGCGTGTGGGGCGTGCCGTCTATGGCACCGTGGATATCATTCAAGACATCATCGAGTCGGGCAAGTCCGCGCTGATTCTTGGGCGACCAGGCGTGGGCAAGACGACGCTCTTGCGTGAGTCCGCGCGCATTCTTGCGGAGAACAAACGCGTTGTCATCGTCGATACATCAAATGAAATCGGTGGCGATGGTGATGTTCCGCATCCCGCTGTTGGCAAGGCGCGCCGCATGCAAGTGCGCGAGCCGATGCTACAACATGAAGTGATGATCGAAGCCGTTGAGAATCACAATCCCGAGGTCATCGTCATTGACGAGATTGGGCGCGAACTCGAAGCCCTCGCGGCGCGCACGATTGCCGAACGCGGTGTCCAACTCATTGGCACGGCGCACGGTCAAACATTGGATAACCTGCTCCTCAACCCAACCCTCAGCGATCTCGTTGGCGGTATCGAAGCGGTCACGCTGTCAGATGAGGAAGCGCGTCGACGCGGCACCCAGAAAACGGTGTTGGAAAGACGCGCACCGCCCACGTTCGATGTCCTCATCGAAATTCAAACTCGCGATCGTTTCGCAGTCCACGCTGATATCATGTCCGCTGTAGATTCGTTGTTACGGGACGCAGCGATCCTACCCGAAGTGCGGATGCGCGGTGCCGACGGCAATATCCAGGTCGAGAAAGCCGCACCGGCTCCAAAAACAAAAGTGGATGCGAAAACGCCTCGGCGCGGACGTATGCCTGCTACGGCTTCCGAAGAGCCGACTCCCAGCTTTGACGCACCTGTCGCCACATCCAGAATCGCTCCTACAGTTGGCGCCGCATTACAGACTGTGCGCGTCTTTGCCTATGGCGTGGCTCGTAATCGTTTGATGCAAGGCGCCAAGCGACTTGGTGTGCCCGCGGTCGTGGTGCGCGATGTTTCCGAAGCCGACGCGTTGGTGACCTTGCGGAGTTACTATCGCAACCGCCAGCAGACCGTGATCGAAGCCGAACAACGTGGCATGCCCATTTATGTGTTGCGCGCGAACACCGTGGCGCAAGTGGAACAGTTCCTCAGCGACTTATACAGCTTGAGCGCCCAAGCCCCGCGCGATACCATGGACGATATCCGCAGTGAAACCCAACAAGCGATATCCGCCGTATTAAATGGCGAACGCTGGGTGGATCTGCCGCCTGGTCCATCACTCGTACGCAGACTCCAACACGAGATGGCGCGCGGCGCCGAGTTGGTGAGTCACTCGTATGGGAAAGAGCCACGGAGGCATGTGAGGATATTTAGGGAGTAAGTGAAGAAACGTAAACAAGGAAACAAGTACACAGGCAGACACGTGACTTGTTTCCTTGTTTTTGAAAGTTTATTTATACGAGAGGGTATATGCAACAAGATATTTATAAACATCCAAAAGTTTCTTTGAAAGGTTTTCTGTCGCTTTTTGGTACTTTATTATTAACAGGGATCGTAATAGGTGGATTGGCATCCCTACTAAAGAATTTTATTTATCTTATTCTTGTTTTTCCATTATTGATGGGGGGAGTTGCTGGTTTTGTTATCAAGGGTGTGGTTCTAACTGAAAAAATCCGTTCGGGGTTTCTTGTAGTCATCGCAGGGATTTGTGCTGCCGTACTTATTTATGGGAGCATGTTCTTTTTCGATTATCTCCAGTTTCGCAGAACTTTAGGTAAGACGGTTCAGGAGCAAGCCTTCGCCGAATATGGCGAATCTCCATCGAAAGAAGAAACTCAGACATTTATTGACTATGTCTTAATTCAAGAAACTGGATCATCTGGTTTTATTGGGTTTATTCTGCTAAGAGCTAAAGAGGGCATTTCGATTTCAGAAGTTGGGCGTAGTAGTAGCTCTGCTACAAACCTTGGGATGTTCACATGGGTATTTTGGCTCGTTGAAATGGGGTTTATTGGCGGACCTGTCATTGCATCTTCATACAACAAAACAAGAGATTTGTTTTGCGAACATTGTGATACCTGGGTTGCAGATGGTGAACATATTGGCGGCATCGAGCTTAAATCCATGCAAGATGCTGTTGCGTTAATTAAACGCAGCGACATTGCTAGTTTTGCAAGATTGTTACGAACCGATGCACCACTACCTTCGATTGAGTTTTACACCCGTACCTGTAAAACTTGCAATACATTCCCGCTTTATTTAACCGGTTCTGTAATTTCATCAGGCAGACAGGGGCAGACGCAAAGTAAATTAATTTTGATGTATGCATTAACTTCATCAGAACGTTTTGTCCTGACTTCTGAGCTTGCTGCGCAAGACACGTGAGAACTTGAACGCTCAAACTCTCTTGAATTAAAAGTGCAGATGCCATACTGGTATCTGCACTTTTCTTTTACCTATCCTTTTGTATACTTGTTTCCGTGTTTGCCTGTTTACCTTATCAATTATGCTTTGACTCTCCCAGCGTGATCTGCACTTGCGTGTCTTTACCGTTTCTCATCACATTCAAAGTGATCTGGTCACCGGGTTTGAAAGTGAACAACGTGTTGACATACGAATGGGTTTCATCGAGGGCAATATCGCCAACTTTTGTGATGATATCGCCTTGTTGCAAGCCTGCAACACTGGCGGGACTGTCACTCGCTACTTCGGTAATATACACACCCCATTGCGCGGGCAGGTTATAGCGCGCCGCGATGTTGGGATCAATGGGTTGGTAGTTAATGCCAATATACGGGCGGGAGAAATATCCCAGTTGAATGATCTGTTGCGCAATTGCCTGCGCAGTGTTCGCAGGGATGGCGAAGCCAAGTCCCTCGGCGACATCGCCGCTGTTCGTATTGCGGACGATCAACGTATTGATGCCGATGACTTCACCCGCGAGATTGACCAGCGGTCCGCCCGAGTTGCCGTGGTTAATGGCGGCGTCCGTTTGGATCAGGTCTTCGATCTGGTAGCCGTTACCGGTGTCGATGGAGCGTCCTGTCGCGCTGACCACACCCACGGTTACGGTGTTCTTGAAGTTGCCGAGCGGCGATCCAATGGCGATGACAGATTCGCCGGGGTCTAGCGCATCCGAATTTCCCAGTGTTGCCACAGCCGGGACCTTTCCATCCGTTTTCAGCACAGCAATATCCGAATAAGGATCGGTGCCGACGATGGTGGCTGGTTGCTCAGTGCCATCAGATAGAACAATGCTAACTTGCTTGGTGCCTTCCACAACGTGATTGTTGGTGAGGATATAGCCTTGATCGGTGATGAAGACTCCGCTGCCACTGACAGTTGCATCACCAGTGGGACCGAAGAACGTCATCTGCCCGGGGACCGTTCCCACGACCGTGACGACAGTGGGTCCAACCCGCTGAACGGATTGCGTGACAGCGGTTTCGATATCGGTGTTATTGAGTACGATATTCTGGTTGGGATTGGTGTTATTCGCCGGGAGTATTTGTTGAACAGAAGCAGGCAAATTAGAGCGTTCCTGCACCGCGCGATAGACGGTCAGTCCGCCAGCGAGAGCTCCTGCAAAAGCTGATGCGCCGCCAAACAACAAGACAAGTAAAATGTATAGGATTCTTTTCAAAGACATATGAGCCTCCTTACTCTCCTTTCACCAAAAATTCTAGTACGCGATTATGACAGGAAAATTAAGGAATTATGTTTAAATTGTGTTAAATAAAAATATATAATCAAGGGCATCAGGAATATCCATTATGTTCATCACACTCGAAGGTCCCGAAGGTTCTGGTAAGACATCCCACATCCCGCCGTTGGTGGAGTATTTGCGTGAGAAGGGACATACCGTATTCCCCACGCGCGAACCAGGCGGCACGTCCATTGGCGAGCAGATCCGCGAAGTGATCCACGACCTGAAAAATGTGGAGATGCATCCGCGTACGGAGACATTGCTTTATCAAGCCGCGCGTGCTCAGATCGTGGAACAGGTCATCAAGCCGCGCCTCGCATTGGGCGAGATCGTGCTTTCTGATCGTTACTATGACTCAACGATCGCCTATCAAGGCTATGGACACCAACAGGATTTGGAGCAAGTCCGCGCGCTGGTGAAATATGCAACGGGTGGACTGGTTCCTGACTTGACGATTCTGCTGGACGTGGATGTGGAAGAAGGCTTACAGCGCAAAAAGAAAAACAACGCCGAGTGGAATCGCATGGATGACCACGCGATCCAGTTCTATCAACGTGTCCGCGCCGGATATTTGGTGATGGTCAAACAGGAACCAAAGCGCTGGGTAATCGTGGATTCGAGTCGGAAGTGGGAGTCCGTGCAGGAAGAGTTAAGAAAGGTAATTGAAAAATCATTGGTTCAAAAGAAATGATTACACTTCAAGCCCTCGTCCAGCGTGTGCAAAAAACTCAGCACGGTTTTACCGATATTCAAAAAGCCGCAGATGAAATCTTTGAGAGTCAGAGTAGAACAGAAACTCTTCATCTGGCAAAAGAATTATTTGCTTCTGATATTCATCAAGTTCGCGTGTTGGCAACGTTTCTATTTGGCAAACTTGCCGCGAAATCAAAAGAAAGTTTCACATTTCTTCGCAAGCGCGTGAGTCTGGATAAAGATTGGCGTGTACAGGAAACTCTGGCAAAAGCCTTCGATCAATATTGCAGCGACAGAGGTTATGAAAGTTCACTGCCGGTCATCACAGATTGGCTTGTGGATGCAAATCCCAATGTCCGCCGTGCGGTAACAGAGGGTCTGCGAATTTGGACGACGCGCGATTACTTCCGCGAAAACGTTGAGGTGGCGATCAAACTCCTAAGTCAATTGAAAGCGGATGAGAGCGAGTATGTCCGCAAGTCCGTGGGGAATGCGTTGCGCGATATCAGCCGCAAACATAAAGACTTGATTCGGAAAGAACTTCAGGGTTGGGATGTATCTGATAGGCATATAATGCAAACATATAAACTGGCGAACAAATTTCTTAAAGATTAGAATGGACGTGATCCAATGACTGCTGACTCTCAAAAAGACATTGAATATCTCAAAGCCATCGGGCGTGTTTGCGCGGAAGCGTTACGCGTGATGCAGGCTTCCGTCCGTGCGGGGATGACCACGCGTGAACTCGATGATATCGGTCGCGCGTTTCTCGAAGCTGAGGGCGCGCATTCCGCGCCGCAGGCGATGTATAAATTTCCCGGCGCAACTTGCATCAGTGTTTCGCCGGTCATTGCGCATGGCATTCCCAATGAACACGTTTTGAGCGAAGGCGAGTTGATCCACATTGATGTCTCTGCTGAGCTCGATGGCTATTATGCCGACACGGGCGCGTCCATGGTTGTCGCGAAGCACGAACGCCATCTCGAAAAATTGCTCGAAGCCACCAAAGCCACGCTCAAAAAAGCATTACACGCCGCCAAAGCGGGCAGTCCCTTGAACGGCATCAGCCGTGCAGTCCAGAGTGAAGCGCGGAAACGCGGCTACAACGTCATCTATGATCTGACCGGTCACGGCATTGGACATAAACTCCACGAGGCTCCTTCTGAGATCCTGAACTATTATGACGCACGTGACCGCCGCATTCTCAATGAAGGTCTGGTTCTCGCCATTGAACCTTTTCTCACCCCCGGCATTGGACGTGTGTCCAAGGAACGTGACGGCTGGTCCCTGCGTACAGTCGATAAGACGATCGCCGCGCAATTTGAGCACACGATTATCGTTACCAAGAACGAACCGATCATTTTGACTCTTTAATTTTTTATTTATACAGTTGTGTGAGATTTTCAAAAACCCCGTAGGGGTGACATAAGTTTTCGTTAGCATGACATCCCTTCGGGATTAGCAGAGTGACTATTTTCCAGCGTTATAATCCTGTCATCCCTTCGGGATTTTCTAAACATTTTCGGTAAACTATTATTCATGATAAACCTCCACCTCTTTTCTACTCCCGGTGACCGCGATATTCGTTGGGTGTTGGATGCCTGCCGACCTTATCTTGAGGATAAAGATGACCCGACCGTGGCATTCCTGCCGCAAGCCTGGTTGAACGTGAATCAATGGCTGGATTACACAACGCGTTCTTTTGAAAAACTGGCACAAATTGAATTGATCGACACCGAACGCATGGATTTGCCGAAGATGGAAGCCATTATTCGACGCGCGCGCGTGGTTTATATTTCAGGCGGGAATACATTTCTGTTGAATCATCGTTTGCATATCAGCGGACTCATGCCTTTTCTGCGTAAGAAAGTACAAGCCGGTTTGCCGGTGGTGGGCTTTAGCGCGGGCGCGATCGTATGCGGACCGAACATTCTCACCTCCAAAGATATGAACTCAGTGCAGACGGACCGCTTCGACAGCTTGAACGCCACACCGTTCAACTTTTTGGCGCATTACGATGCGGATGCCTATGGACAGTCCGCTGAGCATGATGACTGGCTTTCGGATTATCATACGTTCCATGACAACCCGGTCATCATGTTAAGTGATGGTGCGTATGTGAAAGTGGAAGGCAAGAAGACAGCCCTGGTGCGCGGTGACGCGTGGATTTTGAAAAAAGATTCAGAGAAGGAAAAGCTTGCAGTAAACGTGGCAATCCCGCTCTCCTCGTTCACCCTTTGAGCAGAGAGCGGGACAATTGTCCCGTACGAAGTGCCGCGTAGTGATCTAAGTCAGAAGTAGAAACGCACCCTGTAATTTTTTCCATAGTTGAGTAAATTCTTGGATAAAAGCGGTAGAAGGAGATGCAGATGTCAAACGTAGAATGGATCCCCGGAAGTAAAGCTGAATTGATGACGTCCATCGAACGTGAGTGGAAATCCCTGATGGATGTGGTGGCGAAACTTGATTTCACCCAAATGACCACGCCCGATGAAGGCGGTTGGAGTCCGAAAGATAACCTTGCCCACCTTGCCGAATGGATGAGGGCACTGATGGGCGTTCATCTGGACCGTCGCCCGCCGCATGAAGTGCTGAATCTTCCTGAAGAAGTGACAACAGGTTGGACTATGGAGCTTATCAACCCGGCGCTGTTCGAACGCAATCGCAACCGTCCCATACAGGATGTGTTGGCGGAGTTGAAGAGTGTCTACGCTGAATTGATCAACAAATTGGAGTCGATGACTTTCGAAGATCTGTTGGCGCCGCGCCATGCGGATGACCCGGAGAAACGCCCCGTGTTGATGTGGGTGCTGGGCGATACCACCGATCACTTTGCGGAGCATCGCGCGACGATCGAGAAAATATTGCCGGGTTAATGCCATCACAAACCGCCCAGTTGATCATCACAACCGGGCGGTTTGTCTATTAATATGCTCCTGCGGGGGCTTAGCCCCCGCAGGAGCGCAGGTTACTCATCGTCGTCGTTCGTTTCCGCTCCCAAATTCGGCACCGCGGACTCGATCTCCTCGGGGCTTTGACCAGCTTCGAGCCTGCCGACGACTTCGTTGAATTCGGGCGGCAGCTCCTCGCCCATTTCCTTGCCCATCTTGCGCATCACGCGTCCCATCTCACGCGGATCATTTTCAAGCCCCTCGAAGCCATCCGCCACGGACTCCATGCGGCTCTCATCCGATTTCGCAACGCGGACCTTCGTCATGCGGCGGCGCACGTTCTTGCTTTTACAATGCGCGCAAGTGACGGCTTTCTTACCGTATTCAGCAAAAGTGAGGAACACATCAAAGCGTTGGTTACAGGCGTTACAGATAAAGTCATAGGTAGGCATGTGGTAATTCTAACGGAATTAGGGCAAGCTGGGGAGAGATGCTATTTAGGGAATGGGTTGCCAGGATATGTTGAAATTTATAGAACCAGCGCCCAGTGATATTTTTACAGGTTGAATGGACGGATCTTTTTTCGATTCTTCAATATTCAATATATATATGTCTGTTTGATCGGGCGAAGAGATAGTGATGGCTATGAATTTATCATCATGCGACCAGGCAATAAAGGCACTGCCATCTTTGGCATGGATTGGTGAATTGAGCAATTGCTTGATCTCTGTCCCATCTGAATTTGCCCAATAAAACCAGAAGTCACCATTGGGGCAGTATCCGTTAATCATAAAATTGCCATTATTCGATCTTTGAGCGCCAAAACCACCATTGTTACTTGGATTGCATTTTTCTAATGGGTCCATCGTATTCGTTGTTCCATCTGAACGCAACCATGTATACGAATTGTCAAAGCCCACAATAAATGAGTTGCCATTCTGCCAGCTTTGTATGGTTTTTCCTGATCCAGCCTTTTTAGTCAATTCGCTTCCGTCCAGGTTGCTTTCATAAACTGTCCATTGCCCATTTTTTTTGTTAGAAGCAATGAAGATAATGGATTCCCCGTTGGGTGACCAATAATTAGAATTGGGTAACCGCTCATTGGGGTGTAGCAACTTTGTAATGTCGTTGAGATTGCTTCCATCCGTATCAACAACATAGATGTGACTCGTTTCCGGGTTTTGAGATTCACTGGCGATAAAAGCAATATGCTTGCTATCCGGCGACCAGGCAACATCGAATAACGATATGTTCCCACTGGCGAGCATGACTTTATTTTCTCCATTGATGTCGATGGAGTAGAGTTCCACGAGGCTGGGTGCCGATTCTTTCTCACTATACAATCTTTGGAAAAAGAGCAGGTGACTTCCATCAGGTGACCACGGACTGGATTGGGCATAGTTCATGGTCATTTCATGCTCGATCTCGTCATATGTAAGTTGAGTGACATTGGACCCATCGGCATTCATCAAATAAATTTGTGTGAATGCCGCGCGGTTGCTCTCAAAGGCGATGCGTTTGCCATCCGGTGACCAGGCTGGGTTGAGATCGAGCGCATCATTATTGGTGAGGTTGGTTAAATTACTCCCATCGGTGCGCGTGATGTAGATTTCGGCGCTGCCGTCTTTTTCAGATGTGAGGGCGAGTAATCTTTCGTTGCTCTGTGGCGGACTAGCGACGACTTGAGTCTCGTTTGCAGCAGGAGTCGATTTCTTTTGGAATTGTGAGATCACTGATGTGACCACAAAAAACAGGACGAGCAACGCGGCAACGCCGCCCAGAATATTAAAAGCAAAATCGATACGTTTCGACATGATGATCCTCCGGGTTTGTGATTGAACATTTGCCATCACATTTGTAGAAGGACCGTGTTGCGTATCCCAGCGTGCCTGAAAGTTACTTTTTAAACGCGCCGTCAGCAAAGCTAAAGCTTCGGAGTCAAGGCGGCAGGCTTCGCATTCGTCGAGATGCGTTTGCAGGTCACGGCGTTGGGCGGCGGTCAGCAGTCCATCCAAATCCGCGCGCATATAACGTCTGGCTTGTTTGTGCGTGATCCTGGTCATCTTGGCTCTTCTTTCAACAGCGTGCGCAAACGTTCACGCGCATGGTTCAGGCGGGAGTGGACAGTGCCGACGGGCACCCCGAGCGTTTCAGCGATTTCGGCGATGGGCAGATCGTGATAGTAGCGCAGGATGACGGGGATGCGATGTTTGTCAGCGAGCGCGTGGATGGCTTGCCACAAGGCGGAATCTGACTCACTTTGGATCGCTTCGTTCTCAGGGTGTGCCTGATTCTGCGCGAACAGACTCTCCAGAATCTGACGTAGACTCCCGCGCCGCTTGTGACGATGGAGGCGCGTACGGCACACGTTGACAGTGATACTGAACAGCCAGGTCTTGAACGAGGCATTGCCGCGAAAAGACTCGAGGGCGCGCAACGCCGCCACGAAAACTTCTTGCGTGGCATCGTCGGCATCATCTGAATCATCGAGGATGGAGAGTGCCAGGCGGTACACAGCCTGTTGATAGGTTTGTACCAGTCGTTCGATAGCCAGCGAATCTCCCGCACGGCATTGCTCTAGCCAATGGCTGTCCATAACGGTCATTCTACTGGATTAGACATGGCTCGGGTTGAAAATCTTCATTTCTGGTGGATGGGATAATGATAGAATCACCATATTCTTATTGAACCAAGGAGAAAAAAGATGACAAATTCCTATGTTCAGGGCATGCTTGGACAAAACGAACGCATCGTGTTGGCGACGCGCCAGCACTGGTTCGTCCTTTTCAGCAACATCTTGTTGGAGATCTTATTAGTCGTGTTGCTGGTCGTTGGAGTCTCGGCGGCTGCAGTTGTTAATCCGCTGGCGGGGTTTGGATTCGTCCTCGTGCTGGTTCCGCTGATCGGGATGCTGCGCGATATTCTGATCTGGCGCAATCGCGAATACATTGTGACGAACCGGCGCGTGATCCAGATCTCTGGTGTGTTCAGCAAGGATGTCGTGGACTCCTCGCTCGAAAAAGTGAACGATGTCAAGATGAGCCAGTCCATGTTTGGCAGGATGTTCGATTACGGCGATGTCGAGATCCTGACCGCCAGTGAAATGGGGATCAATCTCTTCCAACGCATCGGCGACCCGGTCAAATTCAAAACCGCGATGTTGAATGCCAAGGAAAAACTCGGCTACGAAGGGATGAGTCCTCAAGCCCAACGTGACGACGATATCCCGGCCCAGATCGCTGAATTGGATGAGTTACGCAAAAAAGGCATTGTGACTGAGGCAGAATTCCAGGCAAAGAAAAAAGAATTGCTGGCAAAGATGTAGTTTGCGGCGTGTTCCTGAACTTCCAAACAAAAAGTGGACTCGTCACAACGACCAGTTCATTTTTTTATTATTGATCTACAGCTTTGACTTTAAATCCTTGCGAGATTTGTACTGATTGGCATTTCATCCCAGGTTCGGCCTTCCAAGGTTCGTCCCCATTTTTTCTTTTGGACACCGCCCCATTGTTTGAAGAAAAATGGGACCTTGGCTCTCAGACATTGATCTCGAATATCTGTCACCCAGGCAGGGTCAAGCGGACGTGCCCCTGGACCAGACTCGCCGCCTACAATTGCCCAATTGATTCCTCTTAGGTTTAGTTTGTGCAATGGACCAATCAAAGGCTCAAGGGACAGGAATTTTGTTTTTGCGCCAGTTCTTCGCAAATGATCAATGCGGAAGGTGTAATCCTGATTTTCAATACTAACGCCCATCCACACATTATCAGGCCAATCAATTTTGGGACTCAATTCTTCAAGCCGTTCAGCGCGTTTTGTAAGTACTTGAAAAGTATGCCAGTGAGCGCGGCGCATCACGTCAAAGATCTCAAGAATGAAATCGACTGGTACATCCTTATGGAACAGGTCGCTCATGGAGTTGACGAAAATAACCTGCGGTTTTTTCCATTCAAGCGGTTTTTCCATCGCATTTTCGTGCAATGTTAATTTGAAGCCATTAACGTAATTGGCTTGTCCCATGGCCTGCAAGCGTTTTGCCATGCGTTCAGCGTAGCAATGCTTACAGCCAGGGCTGACTTTGTTACAGCCAGTTAAAGGATTCCAAGTGGATTCTGTCCACTCGATTCCTGAATGTTCAGCCATTCTTCCTCCTTATATTAGGGAGTAGCCATTGCCATTTCAGTAAATACTTGTCCAGCGATACTATTGCTATTGAAGTCAAATCGTTTAGAGTAAACTTTTGAAGAATTTAAATGCATCATAAGGGACTCAACATCCAAATAGTCAGAAGCTTGTAATTTTGGGTATTTTTCCTGATTGAATTTTAGAAAGGGCAATAATTTTCCATTAAGGAGGTGAAGATCGCGAAATGGTTTTGTGCTTTCATGATTTCCTTCATAGCGTTCTCTCAAATAAGGCAGGTACTGTTCAAACATTCTAGACCCAGGAACAGGCGTAAACAACATAGGTACTACCGAGCCAACACGAGTGGACGCGTACAAGGCTGTATTCATTGCAGCTTGTATATTTTCTTCTGGCATCCCAAATAATACAAAGGCATTAATATCTTGACCTCCAACTCTAAAACCAGATTGTTGAAGGACGTCAATTGCCTTGTCAAATTTTTCGATGGTTGCCTGTCTTCTATTCCAATTCTTGGCTATTTCATTGTCAGTGGTTTCGAGTGCAAGATGTATTTTCTTGAAACCAGTTTTCCTCATTAAAGACATCATTTCGTACTCGACTAATCTAGGCTCAATTCCTTCGGGCGCGTATATATTGATATTTTTCTTTCCAAATTTTCTTCTGATCGCTTCAAGGCGATCTAAAAAGTCTTGCCGATTGAATAGGAGATTGTCCTCATAAAAAGCAAACTCGTTTACTCCATACTGCTGAAATTTTTCCCACATTTCATTAGCAATATCCTCTGGCCCTCTGTCACGAACTTTGCGATTTCCTTGGTTAAGCCTTAACTGAGCACAATAGGCGCAATCAAAAGGACAACCTCTACTGCCTGTGATTAGGGAATACTTAGGAAAGCTGTCATAGATTTCGTCTTTGTATAGACTCAAGTCTGTCAGGGAACTTGCTGCTTCTTCGCAAATTTCACCATCTACAATAACAAGATCTTCATCCTTGATATTAGTTCCTTCTCTCAAATAAAGATTTGCATGTTCTGGGTATAGTGTAGGATAAATTCCTCCTACAAGTATTCGCGGAACAGGATTTCCTTTTCGGGAAAAGACATCTTCAATTAATCGAATGGTGTCTTGAGTACTTTGCCACCAGTAAGTCATGATTGATGTAATCCAGATTTCATCTGGATAGAAGTAATCGTTGTTATTTAGATCGGCATGTTTAACTAATTCAGATTCAAGCTTCTTTAGTGACCATCCAAAGTGTTTTACTATGCGGTTGATATTGCCAATTTGTTTTTTTTCTTTGTTAACAGAAGCAACATTTCTTTTTTTGTCTGTAGCCAGGCAGTCAAGCAATCTTATATTCGAGTATTGGTTATTTTTTAGCCATGTTGCAACTTTCAACAATCCATGCGGTTGCGCCCAATATGCCCAATACTGAGTATCGTAAATCGGTGGGTGAATAAGAAGGGCTTTTTTGCCACCTCTTAGAATTTCTTCTGGTTTATTTTTGATAATCATTGTTTCTCACTTTTTATAAGAAGATCATTAATAAAGATCGTCCCAGGCTCATTCTTATCTTTAAAGGGATCCCAGCCTTTGGTGCGGATGCTTTCTCTAAATCTTTTTGCCGTAAAGCTGTCGCCAAGAAAATCGAAAGTAGCTCCACGATATTTACTGTTCAACAATGTTGTTAATCTGGTTAGTTCAATATATTCTTCAAAATTATACTTAGACATTTCTGCAAAAGGATAAATTTTGCCATTAAGTTTCTCTGGTGAGTTTAAGTTTTTTGCAATGTACTTTCCAATAGGGTTATTCCCATTTAGGGATGGATTTTGTCCAAACGTGAATACATTATGAATTAATGGCACATATTGAAATGGAACTGGAATAACAGACCTAACAATATGAGCCAGGCTGATGGCCCGTTTTGTAACCATTCTTAAATCTTCGAATGGCATGCCTATAACGAGCATCGCGGCAATATCATCGATTCCCAATTTGTAATTGGCGTCGTTGATTAAGTGATGCATACATTTTTGATACTCTTCCAGTGAATCGGTATAGAAACCCTTATCGTTGAAGTTTAGGTTGCATTTTAGATAAATTTTGCGAACGCCTGCCGCTTTCATAGCCTTCGCAAGCTTTTTATCTATATTCTTTGCAGAGATATTCCCCAGCAAAACAAATTTGGTTTTAATTTTATTTCGAATAACAGAATTTAGAAAATCTATGAAAACAGACCTGTCTTCCAGTTTTATTTCATCGTCAAAAAATGCAAACTCAAGTACTCCTAGCTCAATATTTACTTTAATCTCATCCAGGATTTCACGTAACGGCCTCGGTGTTTCATTGCCATTTTCATCTTTGTAATAAAAATAGATGCCTGTGGATTTTGGTGTAGTCTGATAAAGTGATAAATCCAAACGGTATTGAGTTATTTTTGAAATATGATTTTGGATGATATAGTCTGCCCCGCTAAATTTTCTAGCATGCTCTATTTCGTAAGTTGGATAAAGTCCACCTAGGTAGATAGTTGTATTTGGTAATATTTCGCGACAAGCTTCGATGGCTTCTTTTATATCTTCCCACCAGATTGAATTAAGTGTGATGTAAAGAAAATCACATCAGGTTTCCACCCATGATTGAGTTGTTTTTTAATTCTATTCATAAAATCTATATTGCTTGAAAGCCCAAATCGCCAAAGAGGAATCGTATAATCACCACGTTCAACGGACTTGTATTTCCTACGTACTATTTGTTTGCTGGTTGTGTTTAGGAAATCAACTAGGCGAATATCTGTATTATGTTGCTTTAAAAATGAGGCCAACTGTAATAAACCAGTTGGTTGATGCCAATGAGCCCACGGCAGGCGGAAATCGCTGACAAATGGATTTATCATAAGCACCTTAAACTGATCGTGATGCTCTATTATTTGAGTGATGAATTTGTCAGATTCCATAATTTTCGAGTGGGCCATATGACACCTTTAAACCAGAACTAATTTTCTATTATACTTTGAATTCAGTGTAGAGAACTAATCTTTGGTTCTAGGTTAGCCCTAATTCCTTCAAGGCCTGTAATGCTTTGTCCTTATCGAATTGAGGATGCTGTTTAGCAGGTAGAAGCAACCCACCTTCCTTCATCTCTACTAAAGGTAGTTCAATTACATCAACTAAGGGTTGTGTGCTGAAACATGGCAATACTGTTCCTTGAGGAATTAATCTAAAAACGAAGTGAAGAAGATGCTCTTTCCAGCCTTCATAATAAACAGCTGGATAACAATAACAATCAAAAGATTGCATTTCTGCAACTCTGCGAATATATAAAGTTACAACTGCCTTTAAGCGATAATGCTCCGTCCCTTCTTTACTTCCCCGCTGGGAATACCATGCTAGTATTTCCTTATGTTTACTAGTGTGAATTTCTTTTTCTTGATCCGTTAAATAACGATCAATTTCGTTCCCTAAAGTATGTCTTACATTAAAGGTCATTAGAAAAAGAAAAGGCGATGGATAGGCCCTTTGCAGTCGAATGCATGTCTCTAGCGCTCTTATACGTTTAGAATCGGCGTTGCGATTCTTGTAACCAAAACCACCTTGAAAATCCCAATTATGAATATCATAATTCATCCCGATCAATTTGCTTTTATCAAATGTCGTTTTGGCAGGACGGTTTCCGTCGACATCTACCCCATTAATTACTATATCTTCTAAACTGCCTCTTCTAAGCTCCCAGTTAGAACTTAAACCAGTAAGCATTATCTTTGTCTGTAATTCATTTATCTTTCGTCGTTGTTCTTCAGTAGCATTGCCATTAGCAGAAACGAATTCAACGCCAGTACGCCAGTCGAGATAATCTTTCCAGTCAAGGAGGTCTGCAATGTCTGAACCAGGTAAACCAAAGTAATTTAATTTTTTTCCTAAATTGGTTGAAAAGTCAGAGATTATTGGCTTATCCCAATTTTGTCTAATCGCGACCTTGTTGGGTGTATGGGATAACGGTAGCATTATTTTGCCTCGTCGAGTAACTCATCCAATCTAGCTTGGAAATCCTGTATAAAGTTTTTATACATATCTGTATTCATTCCAAGATGGTCCAAAATAGTTTCGTCAATGGTCGTAATTAGGGGCATTAAATCAGATGGTATCTCCCAACCAGCTTTCATAATAATTTCTAAGATTCGTGAGGAAGAATTTCCATTTTCATCAGCATCTGATTTTGTTTTTTCCTTTTCTTCTGGCGCAGGCTGTTCGGGCTGCTCAGTAGAAGGTTGGGATGTGCTTTTCTTAGCCGCTTGTGAAGTAGGTTGTTCTAATTCGCGTTTCGCTTTTCTTTGAAGGGTCTCTGCTCGTTTTAATAATTGTGTTGCTTTATGCTTATCTGTCGCTTTGCCTTTTTGTTGTTTGATGTCTTCAATTATCTCGTGTAACTGTGTGAAAATTTGATATTCATCATATTTGATTCCTGAAGAAATTAATTCATCAATTTTATCTATCTTTTCAAGACTATTATCAATAACAGAATCTGCTCTGCGAGAAGCTTGAGCATCCAAAGCTTTTTTCTGTAAGCTATCTTTTCTGCCACTTAATACTTCGCGTACTGCTGCTTCAAAAACATCTTTTACAGGACCAGCTTCAAAATCATCTCTTGCACTAGTTGGAATTAATTCCGAATTAATTACGTATACCTCTCCAGTTAACCAGGAATAAATCTGTCTTCTCGTAAAATGTGTAGATAGACTTTGCCGATCACCAATAGTAAAACCTCTAATGGACCCAAGAATCTGGACACTACCCATAGGGTAGAATCGCAAAGAAATGGAGTCCAGAATGGTACAACGCAGAACCTTCAGCGCCGAGTTTAAAACCAAAGTTGTGTTGGAGTTGATC
>Ga0210377_10002058_pt1 | contig 17902 bp, 16 predicted proteins | sample PLM4_65_b1redo_FD_155480 | JGI IMG/M metagenome (GOLD analysis project Ga0210377, IMG submission 155480) | Groundwater sediment microbial communities from an aquifer in East River, Colorado, USA - PLM4_65_b1 redo | ecosystem: Environmental > Terrestrial > Soil > Riparian zone | place: USA: East...
TGTTTCATTCCTGCCGTTTTTGACCTCTAATCTCGTGCTGGGGCTCTGGAATCTGCAGATTGGCTGGCTGTTAGCCTCGTTCCTGTTCTTCCCGCTAATCATCGCCTACAGCATTGTGCAGTACAGCGTCCTTGACACGGGGCGCGCGATCAGCTTTGGCGCGACTTATGTGGTGATGGGCGTTATCATCGTTGTCGGGTACGCCGCGCTGGTCTACGGGATAAGCCTGATCGGGGCAGCGCAGTTGGGCGAGGTAGCCGCCAGCCCATTCATGATCGCGCTGCTGGTGTTTGTGTTTGTGGCCGGGTTTAACCCGCTGCGCCAGTGGATACAGCGCGTTCTGGATGACCTGTTTTTCCGCACGCGCGGCGAATATCAGGAGCGATTGACGAACTTTCGCCACGACCTGACCGTCGCCAGCGGACTCGGCGAAGTCATCCGGCTGCTCAAAACGCAAATCCGTGAGACGACCCGCCCGACGCACGCCTATGTTTTTCTGCGCGACCCGGCGACCAACAATTTTGTGGCGGCGGGCGAAAGCGCGCGCCCGGAGACGGATATCCGGTTTGAGCCGGGCAGCGGCCTTGTGCATGCCCTCAGCACATCACGCGACATTATCTTCCTTGAGTTGAACAAGCCGCTGCCAATTGAACTGGTGGAGGAACACGCCCGGCTGGCGGTGCTGCGCACGCCGGTCATCGCCCCGTTGCAGGGGCAGGAACGGCTGGCGGGGTTTGTCACCGTCGGCGCGAAGCGCTCCGGCGAGTCGTACACCGTGCAGGATTTGCGTTTTATTCAGGCGTTGGGCGAACAGGCGTCTCTCGCGGTGGAGCGCGCTCAGGTCATTGGCGACCTTGAACGCCGTGTCCGCGAGTTGGACGTGTTGAGCCAGGTGTCGCAGGCGGTCAACTTTACCACTGACCCGGATGTGCTGATGGAATTGATCTACGCGCAATCCGCCAAGCTGGTGGACGCCACCAACTTCTATATCAGCATCCATGATCGGCTGCGCAAGGCGATCCGATACGCCTTCTTTCTGGAAAACGACGAACGTGTTCCTGATCAGGAAGGCGAGGCGTGGCCGGACGCGATTGGCCTGACCGCCGAAATCGTGCGCACGGGCCGGCCAATTCTGACCAACGACTATGCCACCGAATGCGGCCTGCGCGGCGTCGCGCCGGGCGACCTGAAGCACAACGCGTGGATGGGCGTTCCCCTGACCGCCAGCGGGACGACCTTTGGCGTGATGAACGTCGCCAGCTACACGCAGGGCATTGTCTTCACCGAAGAGCAGTTAAAAATCTTCTGGGCCATCGCCGATCAGGCCGCCAGCGCGCTGGACAAAGCGCGTCTGTTCCGTGAAATTGAAACGCGCGCCCGGCAGCTGGCGACGCTGAATGACATCAGCAAGGAGCTATCGTCCACGCTCGATCTCGAAAATCTGCTGGGCCGGATCATGAAAAGCGCGGTCGAGATTCTGGGGGCGGAAGCGGGGTCGCTGTTCCTGATTGACGAAGCGACCGACGAACTGGTGTTTCGTGTGGTCGAAGGCGGCGCGCAAAATCTGGTGGGGACGCGCATCCCGCCCGGCAAAGGGATTGTCGGCGAGGCGGTGGACACCAAGCGCCCGGTGGTCGTCAACAATGTGCTACAAGACAATCGCTGGTTCAGCAATGTTGACCGCGAAACCGCGTTCCAGACCCAATCGCTGTTAGCCGTGCCGCTGCTGATTCAGGACAAGGCGATTGGCGTCGTCGAGGTTATCAACAAAGTGGATCGCACGGCGTTTGACGAGCAGGATGGCGCGCTGTTGACAACGTTCGCAGGGCAGGCGGCAGTTGCCATCGATAACGCTCGTCTGTATGAAGCGACCGACGCCGAATTGACCGCCCGCGTGGACGAGCTTCAGGCCCTCCAGCGTATCGACCGGGAACTGAACCGGACGCTGCAATACGACCGGGTGATCAAGATCACGCTCGACTGGGCTATCCGCACGACTGGCACCAGCGCCGGCGCGATTGCCATGATCGCCCCTGACCGGTCAGGCATCGAGATTCTGGGTTCGACGGGCTATAGCGAAGAATTCACCACGCAATTCCAGGATGCTCCTATTCCGCCTGATCTTGGCATTGTGGGGCGCGTTCTAGCCAGCGGCAAACCAGAATTTGTGCCGGATGTCACGTCCGACCCCGATTTTGTGTCCAGTTCGACCAACAAGACGGTGGCCCAGATCACGGTGCCGATCCTGCGGGCCAACCAGCCCATCGGCGTTCTGGTGCTCGAAAGTCACATCCCCGGTCTCCTCAGCGCGCAGGACTTCGATTTCACCCAGCGTCTTGTGGAGCACGCGGCGGTCGCCATCGAGAACGCCCGCCTTGTGCAGGAGATCGAAAGCGCCAACCGGGCCAAGACGGAGTTCATTTCATTTGTGTCGCACGAACTCAAGAACCCGATGACCTCCATTCGCGGCTACACCGATCTGCTCAAATCCGGGCAGGTAGGCGCGGTGACGGAAATGCAGACGCAGTTCCTCGGCACTATTCGTGTTAATGTGGATCGCATGACGCGGCTAGTCTCCGACCTCGCCGATGTCGCTCGTATCGAATCGGGCCACTTGCGGCTGGAAATGTCGCCCATCCCGGTCAAGAACGTGGTGGATGAAGTGCTGCGCGGGATGCAGGCCCAGATTGACGAGAAGAAGCAGGCGCTTGATCTGGACATCCCCGAAGACTTGCCGCCGATGTTCGCCGACCATACCCGCATGGTTCAGGTGATGCTCAATCTGGTCAGCAACGCTTACAAATACACGCCGGAAGAAGGCAAGATCGGCATCGGGGCCAAGGTGGATGATTACACGGACGAGAAGACCGGCAAAACAATCCCGGTGATTCATCACTGGATCAAAGACACCGGGATCGGCATGTCGCCGGAAGACCTTGAAAAGCTGTTCACCAAGTTCTTCCGCACCCAGCGCGGCAAGGACATGGCGCAGGGAACGGGGCTGGGGCTGAATATCACCAAGAATCTGGTGGAACGGCATAGCGGCAAGGTGTGGGTAGAAAGCGAAGTGGGACAGGGGACGACGTTCCATTACGTTATCCCGGTCGCCACCGAGGACATGCAACAGCCCGCCGAGGAGCCGTCCGCCCCAGATTGACATGCGTGTGATGCCTTATCGCGTAGTACAAGAGGTGGAACAATCCACCTCTTGTTTTTTTGATCATGCAATTGCAATGGACGGGCGCTCAACAGCACAAGTCGATTCCCTGATTTTGATGTGAGAACACTGCCCGGTAATTCCACAATTGGGGGTAGACGGATATTCCGTATCTGATACGCTTACAAGCGTACCATTAACCTGTAGGATAGTTGCGGACTCGAATTACCAACGAGGTACAAATCTATGCAGCGCAACCTGTTTCCAGATGACTCGAGCGGTCTCAACGTCGTGTTTGCCAAATACATCCGTTCTCAACCGTTTGATTTCAGCTTATTTGAGGGGTTCAATCAATTGAGAGTGCTGACTTATTCTGCCAGCATCCCTATGATTGTTCGGATGCTGAACTTGTTCAATAAGGTTGAGTGCGTCTTCGGCTACGAAGGCGTATTGCGGGATGTAAGCACAATAATTGCCTACCAGAAAGTAGCCTCTGAAAATCTGGTGACCGCTATCAAGGAAAGTACGGACGAGAGACGACTTGCTATTATCAACAAAATCAATAGCAACCAGGCCCGATTCTTCGTGGTCAAAGATGCAATTGCCCATTCGAAGATTTATCTATTGGAAAGTGATTTACATCGCCGCGTAATTGTTGGTTCAGCGAATCTTTCGGAACGCGCATTTTCAGGGAAACAAGCCGAGACAGTTCTGGTATTTGACGATGACGATGGAGCATGGGAGGCTTTCGAATACGACTATCTGTCGGTAAAAGAAACAGCGACAAGCGAATTGACTGTCCCTGATTTGAAAGCGGTGGAAACAAATTTGGAGCATGTTCCAGTTCTTAACGATGCGCAAAATTCAAAAGACGGGCTAACCGTATATGTAAATACTGATACTGAGGTGATGAATGTTCCGATTGTAATTCGTAGGGTAGAGAAAGTCTCAGAGCAATTTAGTTTTGCTACCCAATCTGTCGCCAAGCCAAAACGAGGTCAGATTCAGCTTAATCGCAAGATTGTGGGTGAGTTTCTTCGCTTGGTGAGGACACGTAAACGAGAAGAGCAGGATAATGAGCCAACATGGTTAACTATCAACCGCGAAACGGAGCGAGTCCTGTTATCCGGGCAAGAGATAAGTGTTGATGCTGACTGGATGGAAGTGCAGTCCGACGTCGCATTAATGATCGAGTATTTCGAAAATTTTCAGCGTGGATTCTATGGCGATGTTCCTCAGCACCAAAAAGACTACTTCATGTTCATGTGTTGGTTATATTTTTCCCCATTCGTCTGCGATCTACGCAATTATGCCTTTGTAAATCAAGAGTACATTTTTGACTTCCCAATGTTTGCCATTCTTTATGGCAAAAGCAACTGTGGAAAAACGAAGCTAATTGAAACATTGATGAAGTCAATGTTTGGCTATTACAAAATGGTAGAAAAATCTCAGTTCACCAAAACGTCACTACGAGCATTGTTACAGAGTTGGCGGCGGTTTCCTGTCGCCTTTGATGATGTCGACAAAAAGCAATTTAGTCTGCATGCCCCGGATATCATCAAAGATGAGACTATCTTCATGGAAGAGTTTCCGGCATTCGTGCTATCTATGAATGCCGAAGAGCATAGTTTCTCGACGGAGATACGCAAACGCTGTTTGATATTGCATACTAAGGCATCGTTGCCAGATAATACCGAGACTGCTCGGCAACTATACAAAAGCATAACATCCATCCAGAATCAACTTACAACGAGTCTCTACCGGGAGTATCTCAAACGTGTCTTGAAAAGATTCAAAGAAGAACCTTACCCGGCGGATATGTTAACCTTTTCGTCCACAATTCTGACTTCAATTTTCGCTGACGCCAGTGTTCACAATCTGCCTGATTGGTGTGTAGCGGTCAGCAGTCAGGATTACAGAAGCAAGAAATATGACAAGATTAGATCTGAGTTAACGGTGCTTTATCAGACTAACCCAGCTATATGGGATATTCGACGAACCGAGGTTATTCTTACTGTATTAGGTCCTGAGTCTTTCAATCTTCGAAAAGAAATACCCGATTGGTTGTTAAAAGAGGGTAGCAAGGGCGGCAAGATTGTTCTTGATCGGAAGTCGCTTGAGGAATTTCTTGATATATCGCTTAATCGTAATTGGCTTAGACGTTTGATACAGATTCGCTGATCGCGAGTTTGTTGGTGAGGGAACGAGGCGAATGTTCTACAATTCTCTATTTTCCCGCACTCAGGTGATTGCGTCACATCACCGATCTTCGTTATGCTGAAAGGTATGAACCTCTCGCGTTATCAAACTCGCATTGCCGCAATTCCCCGCCAGCTAGGGATTGGCCTTGCGCTGATTGCGATAAGCTGGCCGCTCAACTGGCTGCTGCCCGGCCTTCGGACGCATCTGCTGTTCTTCCCGTTGTGGTTGGGCTTCAGCCTGACAGTGGATGGCCTCGTTTTTCTTCGCAAGCGAACCTCGCTGCTAAAGCGAAACTGGCGGGCCTATGTGGGGCTGTTTGCCGTATCCGCCCCGGCGTGGTGGCTGTTCGAGTTGATCAACGCCCGCACGCAAAACTGGGAATACGTCGGCAAGGAATCATTCACCGGGCTTGAATACGCTGTTCTCGCCTCGCTCAGTTTTTCTACGGTGATGCCCGCCGTGTTCGGCGCTGCGGAACTGGTCTCGACGTGGGGATGGCTGAAAAATCTGCATCGTGGTATGGTGATTAAAGCTTCCCGCGCCGTGACTGTCGCCGCCTTTATTGGCGGGCTGGCAATGCTCGCGCTGATGCTGGCCTGGCCGCTGTATTTCTTTCCGCTGGTGTGGCTGTCGATGTTCTTCATTTTGGAGCCGATCAACATCTGGCGGGGGCATCGTTCACTGAGCGCGTCGCTGGCGGATGGCGATTGGCGGCCTATCGTGTCGATCTGGCTCGGCGCGCTGATGTGCGGTTTTTTCTGGGAGTTCTGGAACTTCTATTCGTATCCGCGCTGGATTTATCACGTGCCGTTTGTCGATTTTCTGCATGTCTTCGAGATGCCGATCCTCGGCTACGGCGGCTATCTTCCATTTGGGATGGAGTTGTTCGCGCTATACCACATGGTGACAGGCTTGTTCGGGGCCAAACTCAGCGAATATCTCCACACTGAGCCTTATAGAAGCAACTATGTCTCAGGTTGAGTCCAATCCTATGCAAGGCAAGATTGTCCTCGTCACCGGGTCAACCGATGGCATCGGCAAACAAACCGCACTGGAACTGGCCCGCATGGGCGCGTCGGTGATCGTTCACGGGCGCAACGCTCAGAAGGCGCGGGCCGTTCGAGACGAGATCGCGCGGGCGACGGGCAACGATCAGCTTGACTTTGTCGCCGCCGATCTTGCCTCGCTCGCCGAAGTTCGAGCGATGGCGGCAGCGGTCAAGGCCAAAGCGCCGCGCCTCGACATTCTGATCAACAACGCGGGCGTGATCATCAGCCAGAGAACGCTGACCGTCGATGGCCTCGAAGCCACCTTGGCGATCAACCATTTTTCCCATTTTCTGCTGACCAATTTGCTGCTGGACGCGACGCCAGCCCCGGCGCGGATTGTTCACGTCAGTTCGCAGGTGCACCGCAACGGGCAGATTGACTTCGACAATTTGCAGGGCGAGCGCGACTACAATGGCCGGATGGCCTACTGCCATTCCAAACTGGCGAACGTGTTATTCAGCCACGAGCTGGCGGCGCGGCTGGCGGGGAAGGGCGTCACCTCGAACAGCCTGCATCCGGGCGTGATTTCCACCAAACTGCTGCATGGCGGCTTTGGCGGGGGCGGAGACAGCCTTGAACTCGGCGCGGAAACGCCGGTATATCTGGCGGCTTCGCCCGAAGTTGAAGGGATTACTGGCGAATATTTCACGCGCAAGCGCATCGCCGAAACGCACCCCGCCGCGCATGACATCGCGCTCCGCCAGAAACTCTGGCAAATCAGCGAGCAGTTATGCGGCTTGGCCTGATATAATTCCGGCATGATCACCTTCCAACGTTCACGAACAGCATTAGTCGTTCTCGCGGCGAGTCTTGCAGGGCTGGCCTGCAATGCGGCGCAGACTTCAGGCGCCTCGCCAACGGTTGTGGCGACACTGCCCACTGACGCGCCGACCAGCGTCACGGCGGCCCCGCCTCTGACCCCGACCCCCTCGCCGATACCGATCCCGCCGGGCTGGATCGCTTACGGGGGCGACGCGCCCTCAGTGTCTTTCTATTATCCGCCTGACTGGACAACGGCAGTGATTGACGATTACCGCGTCGAAATCCGCCCGGCCAGCGGTTTCGCGTGGATGGAAATAGCTGTCATCGACGCGGCGCATCCCGACCCCGGCGGGATGGCCTTCGCGCCCGGCGCGGACGCTTCGGCGTTCACACAGGCGCTCCTCAACGCGCTACGCGAAGACGGGACATTTGACGATCCCACCCCAGTTCCGACCGCCGCCGGATCAGGCTGGATGATCGCCGGTCACAATGACCGTTTTGGCGATGATGTGGCAATCGGGGTGGTCGCGCTCACCGATCGCGCGGCGCTGTTGATCGGGCATCGCGGCGCTGAATCGGAGGATTGGGAAGCGCTCAAAGCGCTGTATCAGCAGATGATTCAATCCGTCGGGGAATAAGCGACTATTGACGGGCGTTTTGTGACACATGTGACAACGTTTTGTGACCGTTTTGTGACATTTTTGGTGTCACAATTGGATGGTTATCTGCCGCCCCAAATGATTGGAGACAGCCGCGCCCACAGCGGCGGGCCAAAGACAAGCAATCCGACTGCCACTGAGGCCGTTGCCGCGAACAATACCCCGCCCGCCGACACGTCTTTAGCGATCTTCGCCAGCGGATGAACCTCAGGGCTGGCGAGATCGACTGCCGTTTCGAGCGCCGTGTTGAAACACTCGGCAGTGAACACCATCCCCATAGTCAGGCCGATGATGGCCCACTCGGTCAAATTGATTTCCAGCCACAGCCCCATCGCAAGCGCGGCGATGGCGATAGCAGCATGAATCCGCGCGTTGGGCGTCCCGGCGATCAGAATCCGCCAGCCATTGAAACCGTGCCCAAGACTGGCGATCAACCCGGCGTTGCGCGGGGGCGAGGCAGGCTGGGCGTCGTTCATGCGCGGGGGGCGCGGGTGGCGTCCAGCGCCGCCGATTGAATAGCCCACATTTCGGCCTGCCGATCCGGGGTGTCGTGATCGTAGCCCAGCAGGTGCAGCGTCCCGTGGATCGCCAGCGTTTGCAGTTCAACCAGCAGCGGGATTCCCGCGTCCTTCGCCTGCTGTTCGGCGACCGGGTAGGCGATGATCACATCGCCGAGGTAGGGTGGATCGCCGGGATCGACGGCATAGGCTTCGCTTTCGGCGGGGAATGACAGCACGTCGGTGGTCGAATCGATCCCGGCGTACTGCTTGTTGAGCTCATGGACGCGCTCGGCGCTCGCCAGCGTGACGGTCAGCGCGCACGGGGACTTGCCCTGCCCGATAGTCAGCCCTTGCAGCGAGGCCACTCTCAAAGCGTTATCATCGGCCTGATATGGCCCATCGCTGGCAATGTGAACGACATATCCTTCGCTCATAGGTTGCTCCCTTAATACACCCGATTTGTCCCGACGCGCTGGCCCGGCGTGGTCGGCGGTTTTTCATCGCCCGGATACTTGATGCGCGGATGGTACATCCCCCGCAGCGTGCGGAGGAAAGAATGCTTGATAACCTGAATATCATTGAGCGTCAGCCCGGAGTTGTCAAGTTGATGCAGGTCGACGCGCTGCTGGATGATGCGGTTGATCACCGATTCCATCTCCTCGATGGTGGGCGGGCGGTTGGCCCTGACCGCGCTTTCGCAGCCATCGGCCAGCATCAGAATCGCGGCTTCGCGGCTCTGGGGGATTGGCCCGCTGTAATAATAAGGGCGCTCATCGAAGGGGTGGCCGCCGTTTTCAGCCTCTTTTTTGGCCTTGTCCAGAAAAAAGGCTATAGGCAGCGTGCCGTGATGCTCGCCGATAAAGGCGATAATTTGCTGCGGCAGGCGGCTCTTGCGCCCCAGCTCCAGCCCATCTCGAACATGCGAAAGCACAATCTGCGCGCTCATAGCCGGGGCGAGGCTGTCTTGCGGGCTGTTGCCAGCGTCAGCGCGGTTCTCGATAAAGAAGCCCGGGTTGGCCAGCTTGCCAATGTCATGGTACAGCGTTCCCGCGCGGGCCAACAGCGCGTCGGCGTTGATCGCCTCTGCCGCCGCTTCAACCAGATTGACGACAGACAACGTGTGCTGGTACGTTCCCAGGGCTTCTTGCTGCAAGCGGCGCTGCAACGGGTGATCCGGGCGCATGAGATCGACGAGCTGCAAGCTGGTCACCAGCGACGTCAGACCGCCAACAGCCACCAGAATTACCACCGTCGCTCCGGTTGAAAACAGGCCGTTCAGCACGGCGAAGCCCAGCAGCAGCGGCAAGTCCGGCGTTCCGATCTGCGTCGGCAAGCGGAAGACAATCAGCGTCGCCGCCCCGCCAATCGCCGCCGCCAGCCCGGATTGGAAGAAGGCCGCCAGTCGCGCGCCCTGCCGCAGCGTCCCGGCGGCCAGCAGCCCGGTCACAGTGACATAAGCCGCAATTTCAAACGAGCCATTGGCGATCAGGCCAGCCATTCCCCCCAGCACGACCGCCATCAAGGCGGCGATTTCCAGCCCGGCCAGCGCGCGGATGGTCATCGCCAGCGCCGCCGCTGGAAACAAATAGGCGATAGGCTGCTGGCCGGGAATCAAGAATTGGGCAGCCAGCAAAAACATCAGGAACAAACCCGCGACCAGTCGGACGTGGCTGAGGTTAGCGGCCCACGCAGGACGCAGCGCCACCAGATAAATGACGAACAGGGCCGCGCTCAACAAGCTCGTCAACGCCGCCGTCATGATTTCTTCCGCACTGAGCGCGTTGCTGGTTAGCCCCAACGCCGACAACGCTTCCAAATCCAGCGCGTCGATAGGCTCGCCCGCCCGCGCGATCACCTCGCCGGGCTGGTAGCTCTGGCGCGCGTCTGGCACGGCGTCAACGGCTTGACTGCGAGCCGCGTCGGTGGCGGCCTGATTTAATACGCTGTTGGGGATGACCAATTCGCTTGCCAGATCAACAGCCACCGGGATCAAGGCTTCAGGAAAATCGCTGCTGATCTTGAGCTCCAGCGAGCGTGTCACATCCTGAACGCGACCCTCGCGCACGAGGCCGCTCATGGCTTCTTCCACCAGCCCCACCGTCTGCCGATCCAGTTGCTCGAACTGATCATCGCTGATCGAGAGCAGCATGCGGGAGGCGTCGGCGGCGATGTCCAGCGCGACCACGCGGGCCAGATAAGCGGCCTTGAGGTCGCCATCGGCCAGCGGATCGGCGCGCACCACGCGGACAAAGTCGATGATCTGGTGGGCCACACGAACTTGCTGTCGCCCAATGCGTGGATCGGGCGCGTCGTACACATCGGCGATGCTGGCCCCGGCGGCCTGCCGCGCCGCCAATGTGTCGATCTGGCTGATATACGTGATAGCGCGTGGCGCGCGAATATCCTCCGGGGCAATGTCGTCCACAGCCAGATCGTAGGGCTGGCGCGACGGCAGGCCGGGAAACAACAGCGTCATCGTCACCCCGGCGACAAACAGCCCGGCGATCCCGATCCCCTTGATGATCGGAATTAACCGGGCTGCCAGCCCACGCCAGCTATTGGGTTTGACCCCATTACCATTCATAGTTGTTCCGGCGAAAAACCCTGAATCGCAAGCGCCGAAATCGCCTCAGCCACCCAGCAGGCCTTTGACGACTTCGCTGATGAGCTTGCCGTCGGCTTTGCCTTTGAGCTTGCCGGACAGCGGCCCCATAACCTTGCCCATATCTTTCGGGCCGCTGGCCCCGGTCTGGGCGATCAGAGCCTTGGCTTCGGCCTCGATTTCTTCGCGGCTCATCTGGGCGGGGAGATAGGCTTGCAGCCACGCCATCTCCTGCTTTTCCGTGTCGGCGATGTCTTTGCGCCCGGCCTTGTCGGCGTCGCTGATCGAGTCTTGCCGCATCTTGATCAGCTTCTGCACGATAGCCAGCAATTCGCCTTCGTCCAGCCCCGTGTTGGCCTCGACCTTCTCCGCGGCGAGGGCGGCGGCCACCGCCTGATCATATTTCGCGTTCGCTGCCACGTCATCTTGCGACAAAGGCCGCATGACGCCGTGCTTCTTGAGCGCCGCTTTCACGAGGTCTTCGCGTTTCTTCTGCTCCGCTTCTTTGAAGGCCGCCATCACCCCGCGAATCATCGTGAGACGGTGGGCTTCTTTGGCCCTCATCGCATCTTTGAGATCGTTGTTCAGTTGTTCCCGGACGCCCATAACCTACCCTTCTGGTGGAGATTGCCGCGTTTCCCTGCAAGTATAGCGAACCATCCGCCCTTGCGAAACAAATCCGCGCCGACGATTGGCGCGCGTGGCGGGCTGCTGGCGGTCAACTTTAACATGATTTTACGCGAGATCAGGGGCCTTTAGCCCGGCGGCCAACCCAGCCGCCGCCCGGCCAGCAGGTGAAAATGGATGTGGAACACCGACTGCCCCGCCGATTCGCCGTTATTGGCGACCAGCCGGAAGCCATCGCTGACGCCCTCTTTGGCGGCGACATCACGGGCGGCCAGCATCATCGCGCCCATCAAAGCCGCGTCTTCGTCTGCCAGCCCGGACAGGGCGGCAATGTGCTTGCGCGGAATCAGCAGCAAATGCTTGGGGGCCTGAGCGCGAATGTCGCGGATGGCGATGACGAGATCAGTCTCGAACACTCTTTCCGCCGGAATCTCGCCGGACACGATTTTGCAGAAAACACACTCGTCAGCCATTGCTTCCCTCCGTGATCAGACTTTATGCGGAATGTCGATGCTTGCCACGCAGACGGGCATGGCAATCAACCTGCCATTGTCCAGTCTGTCCAGACGAACGCTGGTGATCGAATTTTGGAGAGTCTCGCGGGAAGTGGTGAAGACGCGCAAGTAATTCCCGGTGAGTCCTGACCATATGAACCCGTCCGGCGAAGCGCCGTGCGCCGATTCCCACAGCGCGTCAAAAGTCCGGCCCACATGCCGCGCCTGCCAGCTTTCCCACAGCCGCGCCGAAAGCTTGGTGGCCCGCGCGGATCGTTCTTTCTTGACCGTCTCGGCAACCTGCCCGCGCATCCCTGCCGCCGCTGTCCCCGGTCGGCGCGAGTAGGCGAAAACGTGCAGCCGCGCGAAAGCCATCTGCTCGACAAAGGCGACCGACTCCACGAACTCGCTGTCCGTTTCGCCGGGGAAGCCAACCATCAGGTCGCCGGTGATGGTCAGATCAGCGATTCGCTGGCGGGCGGCCTCGACCAGCGCGGCGAATGACTTTTGCGATGCCCGGCGGGCCATGCGCCGTAGCGTGGCGTCGCAGCCCGATTGCAGGGGCAGGTGGATGTGCGGGCACAGGCGCGGATTGGCCCACAGATCAAAGAACGCGGCGTCCAGATCCCACGGCTCTAAGGAAGACAACCGCAAGCGCGGAATGTCAGTCTCGGCGAGGAGGGTTTTCACCAGATGTCGCAGCCCGTCGGGATTGCCCAAATCATGCCCATACGATCCCAGATGCACCCCGGTCAGCACTGCCTCGTGATAACCTGATCCGGCCAGCGTGTTGATCTCGTCGATTATTTCTCGCGCCGCCCGGCTGCGCCCCGCGCCGCGCGCCAGCGTGGTGACGCAAAACGCGCAGCGGTTGTCGCAGCCGTCCTGCGCCTTGATGAAAGCGCGCGTCCGGCCCAGCGTTCCCGGCGACAGCGTCTCGCGTTGAATCGGCTCGCGCTCGTACAGGGGGATGGAGTCCGGCGCAACGATCTCGACCAGACGATCTTTGGCCGCATTGTCGATCACCTGCGCGACACCGGGCAGGGCGCTGACCGCCGCCGGGTCGATCTCGGCGTAGCACCCGGTGGCGATGATCCGCGCGTTCGGGTTGGCGCGCCCAGCCTGTAAAAGCATCTGGCGGCTGTTGCGGACGGCGCCCTGCGTCACCGCGCAGGTGTTAATCACCACCAGATCGGCTTGCGGGGCGTCGGGCACAACGTCCGCTCCGCGCGCGGCGAACTGGCGGGCTATGCCCTCGATTTCCGCCTCATTCAAGCGGCAGCCAACGAAGTTCAAGTGGACTCGCTGTGGCGCGGTCATGGGGCATCCGGCGCTTTGATCACGACGTTGTCAAACGCGATGGTCGCGGTGGCTGGCTCGCCGTTCAAACCGGGGATGCCCTGCGCGCCCAGCCCGATCTTGCCCTGCGGCAAATCCGCGTTTTGCCAGCTATCGGAGAGCGTTCCCCCCAGACACTGGTTGGGATTGGCGGGATCCCACAGGGGTTGAATGGCGGGGTCGGCGCTCCAGCATAATGGCAAGCGCGTCCCGTTGACTTCGAATGTGAATGTGTCGCCGACGGCGACAATGCGGAGGTGGTTCAGGCCGTCGCCCTGCAGAATCGCGGGCGAGGCGTTGAACTCGCTGACGGTGCGGCGAACGCCGCCGCGCGCCACGCTCAGGGCATAATAGCCGTCGCTAGAAACGTCAAAGCGATTGTAGTTTTCCTTGTCGGTCAGACGGAACACCACGATGATCCCGTTGTCGTCCGGCCCGGCGATCTTGGTCGCGTCCACGTCAAGCGCGAAATCTTGCACGGTATAGTTCAGCCCCGACCATGTGCCGGTATCGGTCAGGGCGTTGACGCTAACCACCAGCATCCCGTCTTTCAGCGTCGCCGCGATGCGCCCATCGTCAAACGTCTCCCAGACCGTCGTCGAGGCCGGGTCGTCAAAGGCAGTCTGATACAAAACGCCGGTCGCCCCGCCGTCAACGGGCGCGGCGAGCGTCGGGGGCAGCGTGGCGCGCGGCTTGATCTCTTCGCGGATGCGCCCCTGAAAAATGTAGGCCGCCCCCGCGCCGATCAACACAATCAGCCCCAGCAGGATGATCCACCACGGAAAACCGCGACGGCGAACTTTTTCTCCCCGCCGTAGTGTCACTTCGTCCGATTGCCTTTTTGCCATACGCTTGCGCTCGCCTTATGCTTGAGTATGATCGCAATTTTAGCACGGGCGCTTGCTTCGACCAAACCATGCGGTTCGAGGCGATCTCGCGCCTGCGCCCAAGGAGCCATCGCATGTCAAGGATACTGGTCACCGGCGCGGCAGGGGGGTTGGGAACGGCCCTAATTCCGCGCCTGTTGAAGGCGGGCTACGCCGTGCGCGGAACGAGCCGACGCCCCGCGCCTGCTTCGACGCCCGCCGGGGTGGAATGGGCGCAAGCCGATGTGGACACGGGGGAAAATCTAGCCGACGCCGTGCAGGGCGTCGAGGTTGTGATACATGCCGCCAGTCAATCGGGGAAGCGCAATCGCGCGGTTGACGTTGATGGCACGCGGAAGCTGCTGGAAGCGTGCCGACAGGCGGGGGTAAAGCATTTCATCTATGTCTCCATCGTGGGAATTGATCGCATTGATTACCCGTATTACCGCCACAAGCTGGCTGCCGAACACGAGGTGGAACAGGGCGAAGTCGCATGGTCTATCCAACGATTGACCCAGTTTCACAGCCTGATCGATTCGGCATTGAGGGCGACTTCGCGGTATCCCGTCATGCCCGCTTTTCCCGGCGATTGCCAGTTCCAACTGCTTGACACGGGCGACGCGGCGGACATCCTGATCAACGCCGTCAAATTAGGGCCTTCTGGCCGGCTGCCTGACACAGGCGGCCCGCAGGTGGCGACGCTGCGCGACCTGACCCGTGAATGGCTGGCGGCTCAATCGTTGAAGAAGATGGTGATGGGCGTTCCGTTTCCGGCAGGGCTTGTGGCCGGGTACAGGGCGGGGCATAACTGTGTTCCGTCCAATCCAGCCGGGACGATCACATGGTCTGAGTGGCTTCAAGCCAAGTATTCAGAGCCTGCCCCAGTCCGCGCGGGTTAGTGCCACTCGACCGCGCCTCAGAACTCAATCAAGGAGTGAATCATGGCAGTCGCCTCGCGCAACATCCGAATCGCTCAGGTTATCGTAGTGGTCAACGGCGTGTTTAATATCCTCGTTGGTGGGGCGCTGCTTTTCGCGCCGCGCTGGTTCTTTGACAACATCGGCAACTTTCCGCCTTTCAACCGCCACTACGAAGGCGATCTGGGGGCGTTTGTGCTGGCGCTGGGCGTTGGCTTGTTGGTCGCCTCGCGCGATCCACGCCGCCACTGGCTGATCATCGCCGCGTCGGCGCTGGGTGGCCTGCTTCACGTCATCAATCATGTCTATGACTCGTTGATCGAACAGGCCCCTGCCGTCCATTATCTGCAGGATGTCGTCCCCCTGTTCGTCTTCGCGCTGTCGCTGGGGCTGGCATTGTGGCTGGCACGCCCGCGCCCGGCCTGACCGCGATTCTGTGTCTTGACACACATGTCGCGGCGCAACGCTTTAGGGACGCGCATTTGCTGTTCTCCAGTGACAATCGTCACTATTCACCCCTGACGGCGAGCACAACACTTGTCCTACATAATTGACAACCCCTATCTGAACGGTTAGAATACGCGCGTCCGCAAGACTTACAAGGAAGTAGTGGGCCAATCTTAGGGCTGTTCAACAGGCCGCCCCGCAAGTTGGCTAAGGCGTCGCAGCATTCACTCCATAGCCGCATATACATTGTTGGATGCTGCCAGATCAACCCCTAAAGGTTGGGAGGCATAATTCTTTATGCACCAGATATTGTCTACAACTGACGACATGCTGGATTTTGGCGCGATGCTTGACGAATCGTTCGAGGAGCAGAAGGAAGTTCAGCGGGGCGATATTCTCTCCGGGACCATCCTCGCGATAGACAAGCAAGGCATTATTATTGATCTTGGTTTGAAACGCGATGGCGTGATCTCGCGCGGCGAAGTCGAGGCAATGGGCGATGACAACCCATTCCAGATGGGCCAGCGCGTCACGGTCATGGTGATCCGCCCCGAAGACCACGACGGCAATCTCGTCGTGTCGGTGCATCAGGCCCGCGCGCTCAAAGATTGGGACGCGGCGCATACCTTGATGGAGTCGGGCGAGATGTATCAGGGAACCGTCATGGCCGCCAATCACGGCGGGCTGATTGTGCCGTTTGGCGATCTACGCGGCTTTGTCCCCGCGTCGCATGTGGTCAACGTGCCGCGCGGGCTTGACGACGAAGGGCGCGCCCACTATCTCACGCAGTTTGTCGGCAAGGAAATTAGCCTCAAGATCATCGAGGTCAATCCGTCGCGGCGGCGGCTGGTGCTTTCCCAGCGCGAAGCCCAGAAAGAATCGCGTGACGCCGCCAAAGATCGGCTGCTTGAAAACCTCACCATTGGCGACACCGTGCATGGCCGCGTCAGCAGCCTGCGCGATTTTGGCGCGTTCATTGATATTGGCGGAGCGGACGGGCTGGTTCACGTCTCAGAATTAGCGTGGCGCCGCGTTCGGCATCCCAACGAAGTGTTGACGGTTGGCATGGAAGTGGACGCCTTCGTGCTTCAGTTGGATCGGGCGGGACGCCGCATTGGCCTTAGCCTGAAACGGCTCGCCGACAACCCGTGGACGACCATTGAAGATCGCTATCATATCGGGCAGGAAGTTGAGGGCACGGTCTCGCGCGTGGTATCATTTGGCGCGTTCGTGGAATTTGAGGACGGCATCGAGGCTCTGCTGCACCAGTCGCACATGGGCGTGGACGCTCCTCCCACCGTGGAAGAAGGCTTCCGGCCCGGCGAGATTGTGTCAGCCGTGATTATCAGCCTGGAGCCCGATCGCCAGCGGATGGGGCTGGCCCTCAAGGGCGCGCTGGACGCGGAAGATTTGCCCGCGCTCGACGAAGTGGCCGACGCGGTTTAATGCCAGCAGCGCAGCCTAAACATTGATGACACTCGCCTGTTGATCGGGCGTGATGGCAGAAAACGCAGTGGAGGGAGGTGAGACACATTGACACAGGTTCAGTTACAACCCGGTGAAAGCCAGGAGCAGCTGCTCAAGCGTTTCCGTAAGTTGGTCACCAAGAGCGGCATCCTGAGCATCGTGCGCCGTAAACGCTGGCACATTAGCAAGAGCGAGTTGCGCCGGATTCAAAAGAAAAAGGCCATTCGCCGCGCGCGACGCCGTATGTCAAAGTTCTCACGCGAATAATCGAGAGGCAGGGCGGCCCATTCGGTCGCCTTTGTCGCTTTAATGTTCGGGCGGCGCTGGCGCGGCTCGGCGGAATGATGAGTGACAGGCAGCATGGCTAAACAAGAAAAGATTGAATTGGAAGGCGTGGTGGTCGAGGCTCTGCCTGCGACTCAGTTTCGGGTGCGGTTAGAGGAAGGCCACGAGGTGCTTGCCTACCTGTCCGGCAAGATGCGGAAGTTCTATATTCGCATCCTGCTCGGTGACAGGGTCAAGGTGGAGATGACCCCCTACGACCTTACCAAAGGCCGCATCACCTATCGCTTCAAGAAGGGCGGCGATGGCGAAGGCGGTGGAGAAGAAGCTGCCAAAAGCTGAACGCCCGCGCCGCTGGTTGGCAGTTCAACCCTGACCAAGAACAAAGTCCGCCTGAGTTTTGCTAAGAGAGTGTTTCATAATTCGTAGCTTAACCCAATCTTTAGCCTACACTGCCGTTTAGAGACGCTGTTGACGAGCTTTTCAATGGGCCATTTAGCCTCAAAGCTCGATCAAGCGATTATTTATGAAAC